>ERZ1673741.1526-NODE-1526-length-18950-cov-3.751786_pt1 | contig 18950 bp, 19 predicted proteins | sample MGYA00580209_ERZ1673741 | MGnify/ENA primary metagenome ERZ1673741 (study PRJEB41218, sample SAMN15661754) | gut metagenome | host: Homo sapiens | place: Canada: London | collected 2015-08-20/2019-03-30 | study: EMG produced TPA metagenomics assembly of... | reverse complement strand
CAACGTAATTATAGGAGCTGGTGCAGTTGTATCCGGCAGAGTAGAAAAAAATAGTGTATATGCAGGTAATCCTGCAAAAAAAATAATGTCTATTAGTGAATATAGAAAAAAAATCATTTGTAAACAAAAAGATGAAGCGTTTAATATTTATAAGAGTTATAGAGATAGATTTAATAAAATTCCTGATATTAATGTTTTTCATGAATATTTTTATTTGTTTACCAATGATTATGATAAGCTTACTGATAGATTAAAAAATAAATTATCAGAAGAAAATATAATGAGAGAAATATTCGAAAATAATGTTACTGAATTCAAGTCATATGAAGACTTTATTGATTATTGCAATGGAAGATATAGTGATAAATAAAAAGTGTTATTTGATAATCTTATGAAAGGATTAGATTAATGTGGTAGAAAAAATAAAAAACTTATTAAGTTCAAAAGTTTTAAAGAATGGAATTTGGTTAACAATTTTACAATTGGTTAATACTGTAATTCCTGTAATTACTATTCCTTATGTTACTAGGATATTAGGAACAAATGAATATGGAATATTTTCGATAGCTTTGAATTGGATCTTATATTTACAGGTTTTAGTTGAATATGGTTTTGGATTAAGCGGTTCTAGGAAAGTGGCTTTATTAAAGGAAAATAGTCATAAAGAACTTAATGGGTTATTTAATAATATAATATCTGCAAGAATTATTCTTTTGATTTTTTCTTTTGTTATATTAAATCTCATTTGTGTATTGTCTAGCTTTAATATGCAAACATATTTAAGTATGTTAATATTGTTTACAATGATTTTGGGTACAACATTTCAATTAACTTGGTTATTTCAAGGAAAACAAGACATGAAATTTATAACAATAATTAATGTTATTTCTAGGGTTGTTTCTGTTATATTAATTTTTATGTTTGTAAAGAAACCAAGTGATATCTATTTATATTGTGGATTGTATTCAATAACTTTATTGTTATCTAGTATTATTAGTATGATAGTTGCTTGGAAAAAGTATAATCTTAAGTTTAGATTTGCAAAATTAAATAGTGTATTCAAGGAATTTAAGGATGGCTTTTATCTTTTTATTTCTTCTGCTATGACAAAAGTTTTCAGTGGATTTGGAGTGACGATTTTAGGAATATATACAACGGCATCTATTACAGGAATTTATTCAGCAATTTATAAGATTCCATATGTACTTACTATGTTTTTTTCTCCTGTTTCACAGGCGATTTATCCATATATTAGTAAACAGTTTTCTTATGGAAGTGAAAAAGGTATAAATTGTGTTAAGAAAATTGGACTTCCTATTTTTGGAGTATTTGCCTTTTTATCTTTCTTGATAATAATATTTAATAAGTTTTTAATAAATTTATTATTTGGAGCTGAGTATGCTAAATATTCAATTATAGTCATACCACTTGTTGTTCAGTTTTTGTTTGCCATTATTAATAACTTTATTGGAATTCAAAGCCTCGTTGCAAATGGTAAACAAAAAAATTATAGTAGGGCTTTTACTGTAGGATGCATTGCTATAGTACTTAGCAATCTTATTTTGGGAAAACTATATGGGATATATGGTGTTAGTATAGCCGCACCTATTGGTGAAATTATATTGACTGTTAGTTTGATAATTCAATTAAAAAAAATAGAAAGAAGTGAGAATAATGATTAGAGTAATGAGTGTATTTGGAACACGTCCGGAAGCAATTAAAATGGCTCCATTAGTTAAAGAATTAGAAAAAAAAGAGGAAATAGAATCTATAGTTGCTGTTACAGCACAGCATAGGGAAATGCTTGATCAGGTTTTAGAAACGTTTGATATTAGACCTGATTACGATTTAAATATTATGAAACAAGGACAAACATTGGCAGATGTAACAACTAGGGCATTACAAGGTCTTGAAGGCATTATTAAAGAATGTAAGCCGGATATTGTTTTAGTTCATGGAGATACTACTACAACTTTTGCGGGAGCCTTAGCAGCATTTTATAATCAAGTTTCTATTGGTCATGTTGAAGCTGGATTGAGAACTTATGATAAATATAGTCCTTGGCCAGAAGAGATGAACAGACAAATGGTAGATTGTATGTCTGATATGTATTTTGCTCCAACTAGCTTAAGTAAAGAAAACTTATTGAAACAAAATATTAAAGAAGATAAGATATATGTTACTGGTAATACTGCAATTGATGCTATGGATACGACTGTTGATGTTAATTATAAACATGAGGTTATTGATTGGGTTGGTGATAGTCGCATGATTCTTTTAACTGCACATAGAAGAGAAAACTTGGGGGAGCCAATGAGACATATTTTTAAAGCAATAAAAAGACTTGTTGATGAGTTTGATGATATTAAAGTTGTATACCCAATTCATAAAAATCCATTAGTAAGAGAAATTGCTAATGAGATATTAAAGGGACATGATAGAGTAAGATTAATTGAACCATTAGAAGTGTTTGATTTTCATAATTTTCAAAATAAGAGTTTTTTGATTATGTCTGATTCTGGAGGTATTCAAGAAGAAGCCCCATCTCTTGGAAAACCTGTATTGGTTTTAAGAAATACAACTGAAAGACCTGAAGGAATTGCTGCTGGAACATTAAAATTAGTTGGTACTGATGAGGATGTAATTTATAATGAGGCAAAAAGATTATTAACAGATAAAAAAGCTTATGATGAAATGAGCAAAGCATCTAATCCATATGGTGATGGCCATGCTTCTGAAAGAATCGTTAATGCCATTATTGAAAAGTTTAGTGATTGCTTATAGTTTTTAGAGAGTGGATTGATGATTTATATCCTAATAAGGCAAAAAAATATAAAATTTAATGTCTTAATTTTTGTGTTAATATAATTATATTAAGGAGAATATATGAATAAGAAAAGGGTTTTGATTGTTTTACTTAGTATTTTATTAATACTTATTATTGGTGTTAGTATTCATTTTTATAGAATTAAACATGCTAGAGTTGATATTACTTATAATGACTTAGTAGTGGAGGTTTATGAAAAAAGACATGTTTCTTCATTTATTAAAAGTATTAATGGTAAAATTATTGATGACTATATTATTGATAGTGATAGTCTTGGTAAAAAGAATATTAGTTTTCAATATATTAATACTGATAATATCAAAGTCACTAGTTTCTTTGATATAAAAGTCGTTGATAAGACTGCTCCTTTGATATGGATTAGTGATACTTATAGTTTAGGTGTTGGTTCTAAGAGAAGTTTAACTGATCTTATTCTATGTGGTGATAATTATGATAAAAAACCAAAGTGTTATATAGAAGGGGATTATGACTTAAATAAAATAGGAAAATATGATTTAGTCATTCATGCCTCTGATAGTAGTAAAAATAAGACTAGTAAGTCTTTTACTTTAAATGTATATGATCCTAAAAACGTAAAAATTAAAGAGAGAGAAACAGTTTATTTTTCTGATGTTTTGGGGAAATATAAAAATAATAAAGTTGGACTCGATTTATCTAAGTGGCAAGGTAATGTCGATTTTACAAAATTAAGTCAAGCTGGAGTTTCCTTTGTAATTCTTAGAGTAGGGAGTACTAGGGGAAATGGTGGAGAATATGTTTTAGATGAAATGTTTAAGAAAAATATAAGCGAGGCTTTAAAATATAAAATTCCTGTGGGAGTATATTTTTATTCATATGCATCTAATATAAAAGAGGCAAGAAATGATGCTAGATGGGTAATAAAACAAATAAAAGATTACAAAGTAAAATTAGGCGTTTCTTTTGATTGGGAGGACTGGTCTTACTTTAATTCTTATAATATTAGTTTTCATGATTTAAATGAAATTTCAAATGCATTTATGGATGAAATTAGTAATGCTAAGTATAAAACAATGTTATATAGTAGTAAAAATTACTTAGAGTTAATTTGGAACAATAAAAAATATGATACTTGGCTTGCCCATTATACAGATAAAACAAATTATTTGGGAAAATATAAATACTGGCAAATATGTGATACAGGAAGAGTAGATGGTATCAACGGAAATGTTGATATTGATATAATGTATGAATAATACTTTGAATGGAGGATTAAATGAGTAAGAAAATAATTTTTATAATATTGGGATGTTGGATGTGCATGATGTTTTTATTTTCTAATCAGAATGCTACTAAATCCAACCATACTAGTGATAAAGTAACTATTTCACTAATTCATTTAGTTGATAAATTTAGGGGAAAGACTACTGGAAAGGCTCAAGAGAAAAAAATAATTAAAAATGTTCGCTTTCTAGTTAGAAAAATTGCTCATATGAGTGAATATTTTGTATTAGCTGTTTTAACCTTTTGCTTAGTTAGTAATTATGTTTCTAGTAATAAAAAAGTATTTTTGATTACTTTTATATGTTGTGTTTTATTTTCAATAGGAGATGAGATTCATCAACTTTTTATTCCAGGAAGAACGGGTAGAATATTTGATGTAGGAGTAGATAGTTGTGGTATATTACTTGGATGTATTGTACTGACATTTATTAAGCATAAAACATATAAAAAGGGGTTGCAAAATATCTGAAAAATTAAAATTATATACTTCAATTTTGTAATAATTGGTCTATTTTTAGGATCAATTTTTATTTTTTTATATTTGTCATTTCTATTTAATATCTGTATATTGATGACGAGGTGGAGAAATGTATATTATTTTAGTAATTATAATTAGTTTAATATTTATTATTTGGACTATGTTAAGAATAGTTAGTATTAGTGAAAATAGACATTATAAGGCTTGACTATCCTTATTATTTATACTATACTTAAATAGTAATCATTACTAATAAGGAGATGATGTCTTTGCGAAACACAAAACAAAGAGATCTCATATTATCAATTGTTAATAATAGTTATTCTCATCCAGGTGCTTTAGATATTTATAATGAAGCAGTAAAATTAATTTCTAATATTAGTTTAGGGACAGTTTATAGGAATTTAAATAGGCTTGTAGATGAGGGGTTAATTAAAAGAATTAAAACTCCTGATAATATTGATAGGTTTGATCATACTAATAAGCATGCACATTTTATATGTATGAAGTGTGGTTCAATTATTGATTTGGGAGAGGAATATCTTTTTAATCTAGAAAGAATTGATGATAATGAAGTATTGGATTGCGAAGTTAGTTTTAAAGGTATTTGCAAGAATTGCAAGAAGAAAGGATGTTAATTATGGAATTAAAAGGATCTAAAACAGAACAAAATTTAATGGCAGCATTTGCTGGTGAAAGTCAAGCAAGAAATAAATATACTTATTTTGCTTCTAAGGCTAAAAAAGATGGTTATGAGCAAATAGCAGCTATATTTGAAGAAACAGCTAATAATGAAAAAGAACACGCTAAGATGTGGTTTAAAGAACTTAATGGTGGAAGTATTCCTTCTACTGAGGAAAATCTTTTAGCAGCAGCTGAAGGTGAAAATTATGAGTGGACAGACATGTATGATAACTTTGCTAAGACTGCAAAAGAGGAAGGCTTTGATAGAATAGCTTACTTATTTACAGAGGTTGCTAAAATTGAAAAGGAACATGAAGAACGTTATCGAAAATTACTTGCTAATGTTAAAGATGGTTTAGTATTTAGTAAAGATGGAGATAGAATTTGGCAATGTCGTAATTGTGGACATATTGTTATTGGAAAAGAAGCTCCAAAGGTTTGTCCAGTATGTAATCATCCACAATCTTATTTTGAAATCAAAAAAGAAAATTATTAATATTAAGGGAGGTTTACTCCTTTTTTTGTTGTATGTTATAATAACAAGTGGAGTGATAGTATGGAAGATAATATTTATTTATTTTTACAAGAACCTAAAAAATATGAAATTAATATCGATTATATAGCTAAGATAGAAAAATTTTATCAACAACATGGTTTTATTCCAGAAAATTGTGTTAATACTTTTTTGGATTGGTTGGTAATGGAGGCCCGTAAGAAGTGTTTAAATTCAGAGGAGGATTTTCTTAATTTCTCTTATAAGGGCTGCTGTGGTAGGGTTCAGGGAGCTCTAAAGGATTTATTAGATAGGATGGGGTTTCCTAATAAAGCATTTAATATTGGGAATGTTGTAGCACATAAGCCAATTCATGCTTTAAATATGTTAACGCTTCCGATATTAAAGAATGATAAAGTTGTACTAGATAATTATATACTTGATCCAACATTTAGACAATTTACGTTAAAGGAAGAAAATAGATTTGAAAGATATTTTGAAGAAGAGAGAGGGGCTATAAAGGTTGCTACTCCTCATCCAGGATATTTCTTAAATTTAACTCCACAAGGAAGAGAATTTGCTAATGAACTTATTAAAGATGGTTATTTTTTGATGAATGATGAAAATACAAAGTTATATTGTGATACTTTTCAACTTTATGTAACGCCTAAAGAAGATTATACAGATAAAAGTTTAGTAGGAAAGGTTAGTTCTACTGGTTATAGTGGGGCAGATTATATAAAACTTATAAATACTAATTTAACTAATTTTGCCATGTCAGATATTTATATAGAAGATCCTGTAGTGAGTGCTAATAAGATAAGTAGAAAGATTAAAAAGTTATTTAAAAAGAAAGATGATTCCATTGAAATAGAAAAAATGCTTAATGATAGTACCTCTAATGTTCCAGATTCAAAGTTTTATAAATAACTATTGCCAAATACTAATATTTTTGTTAGAATGATATTGTCTTTTAAAGAGATATCATTTGGTCTGTTGGTGAAGTGGTTTAACACGCGCGCCTCTCAAGCTCGTATTCACGGGTTCGAACCCCGTACAGACTACCATTAAGAATTTTACTTGAAATTTTATTATTTCTAGTTGATAATAACTAATCCTTATCGTGGATTAGTTTTTTTGTGCCATTAATACAGGAAATTTTAAAGGCGTCGAATTATATACAGTTGAAAATGCGGTTCGTAAAAAGATTTGTTTCAATAAAAGTTATGTTGTAATACATAACTAGTGATGGAGGTTTAAAATGAAAATATTAAGAAAGAATGGTAATTGGAACAAAATAAATACTAGAGAAGAATTACTTGAATTATTAAAAAAATATAACAGAATACTTAGTGGTTCAATGATCCATTATTTAAATGATTTAGTAGATTTAGAATTTTCGGTTATTAAAGATAATATTAATGTTAACGAAGATGATAAAAAAATTTTATCAGAATTAGAGATATATAAAAGAATAGCAATGTATAATATTTATAATAGGGCTTTAAACATATTTGAAGAAGCAAATCCAGAAATTATGATATCCGGCAATAATGATGGAATTGAGGGATTGAATGTATACGCTTCATTTGGTGAAAGAAGCTTTCAAGTATTTGATTTTTATTATCAGGAAGGACCTATTGGGTTTGAATTAGAAATACCAAGTGGTTATAAAACAATGAGAATAGGAGATATTTCTTTATTTCATACAATGGCTAGTGATAAACTAAGAGAAGCTGAGTTGATGCGAGTAATGGATGAATTGGATAGATTATATGATCAAGAAAATCCATATGGTTATAGTTCTTATGGCGATAGTAGACATTTTGGTGGTTGTCGACATGTTGGTGGACCTGCTGCACAATGGAGTTTTGAACACAATAAAAAAATAAAGGCAAACGAAAAGAGATTTGAATTATTAGATTCCAAAAAAGAATTAACAGATGATGATAAGAGAGAAATAGAAATTACAAATAGATTTTATGAATTATTATTAAAAGATTATGGCTTGACAGATAAAGACTTTGAAGAGGAAGATGATTTAGTCTTTCATGAGAGACAAACAAAATTACAAAAAACTCTTGTTAAAAGAATGCCAAATATAAAAATTTATAATAATATTAAATATATTTAAATAATGTAAATGAGAGCTAGTGATGTGTTACTATGTTCTTTTTTATTTAAACTTCATAAGCAATTAAAGCATTGGCAAAGTATCATTACTTTTAATTGATATACGTTTTTATGTAAAATTTAGTTGCACAAATTTTTAAATACGCTATACTTTTAGTAGGGGTGTTAAGTGATATAGTGGTATTTGAGGAGAAAATTATGAAAAAAATACTTGGGATGGTTGATGATAATTCTGTTACTCACTTTTTATCTGTTGAGTTTAATGGGATTGATGAGGTTTGTTCTGCTATTGATGATAGTTTCAGCTATAAGATTGATAGAACTATATCTTGTGAGGTACTTAATCGGAAGTTATATAGTTTAGGTAAATATCAAGATGATATTTTACATGGTAGAGCGCAAGTCCTAAAGGCTTCAATTGTAAAAATTGATAAAAAACAGCAGAAAGATAATTTTATTGATGAAGTTGATCCTGATATTAGGATGGGATTAGTAAATCTGTCTTTACTTTATCCATCACAGATAAGTAAAATTATTAAAAACACTTTTTATGATGATGGGACTTATGGTGAATATAAGTTAATAGATTTAACTGATTTAGCAAAGTTTGCTAATAAAATATCAAAAACGAAAAATAATTTTTCTTATGATGGAACCATTGATGCAAAAGTAGGAGAGTTTTCGAGTGCTGGTTATTATAATTATTTAAAAGATACGACTGCTAATAAACCAATATGGCTTAATAAAAAAGAAAGACAACTTACTAGTGAGATGGTAACGGATATTTTTCAGTGTGTTAGTGAATGCCTTGATATTAAATACTTAGGAAGTAGTTTCCTTGATGATTCTTCAAGCCTTGAAACAGAAAAGATGAATAGATTTGCGTTACGTAATAGTGATGCTTTAAAATCTCTAGAACTTTCGCCGCTTCTTTCTAGAATTCTCAATACTTTAAGTGAAGTAGAACAATATAGAGATATTTCTTATTTTAATATTAGCTTACCTAATTATTTATTAGATGGTAAACTATATGGTGAGAATGAGAAAAGTCTTGTAAAATCAAAGAAAATGTGATATAATGTGGACAATTAAGAGGAGTGATATGTATGAATAATTTTCATGGAGGACCAGGTGGTCCATTTCCAGGTCCAGGATTTGGTCCGGGATTTGGTCCAGCACCAGGTCCGGGATTTGGTCCAGCACCGGGGCCAGGATTTGGGCCAGCAAGACCTGTTATTTTCTTCCCTGGTGTAACTAGTTCTACTAACCGTGATTTAGGAAGATTAGCAGATGATATTTTAACTACAGATAAGTTGCCATGGTATAAATTCAAATCCAGGTTATCTGCAAGGTATGAGAGGTTTCATGTAAAGATGGATATTGAAGCTTCACTTAGAAGAACAAGAAGAGCTCAGATAAGAAAAATGATTTTGGAGGATATGTCTAATAATGTTGGTGGGCGCTCTACTATTTCCACAAAAGATATATTTAATACTTTGAATAAAAACAAAGGTAATGTCAAAGTAAAGAGAATCTTTTTTCCACTAATTAGAAAGGTGTGTTCTAGTATTTATGATGTTTTTGAACAATCATATGTTAGCTTTTATAAGAAAAAGGCTAGTCTTAAATTTAAGAATGATAAGAAGAGAGATAACGAGTTAAAAAAGATTGATAATTTTATAAACTTTATAGGTAATGATTGGCTAAATGGTACATTGCTTCATAATTATAATATTTATTCTATAAAAATAGGAACTATAAGCAAGAAAAAAAATTATGATGGTTTATTACCTGATATGGCTGATTTGGCTGCTATAGCAAATCTAAATAATCCTAATACAGCAACCCCAGCTCAAAATGCTCAAAATACTAATTTTCAAAGAACAAATACTCAAAATACACACAATAACACAAAAACTCAAAGTAATACAAATGCTCAAAACAATATAAATTCTCAAAACAATACAAATACTCAAAGCAATGCTATGACTCAAAATAAAGCACCACAAACTAATAATTCTCAGGCTGTTCCAGTTAAGAATGATGATATTAATGATTATCCACCAGTTTATGTAGATCCATGGATTGAAGGAATGTTTAGTAATGATTGGGAAAAAGCTGATGAATCAGTAAGCATGGATGTAGAAATTTTAGATGATAAAACTCATCACCATAAATAATAAAGTTGGTTAATTCTAACTTTATTTTTTGTATAATGATATTAGGAGGAATAAAATGATTGGCGTATTTGATTCAGGAATTGGTGGGGTAACGGTATTAAAAGAACTTTTAAAAATTTTACCACATGAAAAGTTTATTTATTATTCTGACTCTTTAAATAATCCGTACGGTGATAAGAGCTTTGATGAATTAAAGAAAATTGTTTTTAGAGTGGTTGATACATTAATAGATAATAACTGCAAAATAATAGTTATAGCGTGTAATACTGCTAGCACTTTGAGTACTTGTTTAAGGGAAAAATATAGTATACCGATAGTCGCTATTGAACCGGCTTATAAAATGATTTATGATAACGATTTTTCAGAGAAAACCTTGGTAATGGCGACGAAGGCTACTATTAATAGTGATAAATTTCAACAGCTTTATCATAAGTATGATAACCATAATACAACTCTTTTATCTTGCTCTGGATTAGCTGATTTAGTTGAGACAGGGGATCAGGAGAAGATAGATAATTATTTAAAAAATACTTTGATGCCTTATAGGGGAGTAAAATGTGTCGTTTTGGGATGTACACATTATCCATTGATTAAAGAAAACATTCGGAAAGTATTAGGTGATGTTAAATTTTATGATGGAAGTGTTGGAGTTAGTAAACAGACACGCAAGATTTTACTTGAAAAAGATTTAATTAATGAAGATGGTGATACTTATGTTCAGTTTATTGATTCTTCAAATGATTTAAAAAAGAAAAAAAGATTTTTTTCTTTATTAGACGACTTGAAATTTTAAATAAGTTTTACTATAATATATGTGATGACGCGATGATGGAGGTTGGAAACTCCTAGCGCTACAAAGAAAGAGATTCTTCTGGGATAAGTAAGGTGGAACCGCGGGGTAACTCGTCCTTACATTTATTCTGGGAGTTTTATTTTTTTAGGAGGAAAATAATATGAAAATGGAAGAATTAGTTAATTACTGTAAACAATATGGTTTTATATTTCAGGGTAGTGAAATATATGGTGGACTTGCAAATACATGGGATTATGGTCCATTAGGAAGTAGACTAAAAAATAATATTAAAGATACTTGGAGAAAAAGATTCATTCAAGAAAGACGTAATGCTTATGAAGTTGATGCAGATATTTTAATGCATCCAAAGGTTTGGGAAGCAAGTGGACACGTATCATCTTTTTCTGATCCATTAATTGATTGTAAGAATTGTAAAACAAGACATAGAGCAGATAATTTAATAGATGATTTTTCAGAGGATGCAGATGCTGATGCAATGAGTCAAGATGAAATGATGGAATATATTAAAACTCATCACGTTCCATGCCCAAAATGTGGGAAATCAGATTTTACTGATATTAGACAATTTAATTTAATGTTTGAAACCCATAGAGGAGTAGTAGAAGATGGTAAAAATAAGGTTTATTTACGTCCAGAAAACGCTCAGGGGGAATATGTTAACTTTTTAAATGTTCAAAGAACTACTAGATCAAAACTTCCTTTTAGTATAGGTCAAATAGGTAAGGCTTTTAGAAATGAAATTACTCCTGGTAACTTTACTTTTAGAACAATAGAATTTGAACAAATGGAATATCAAACTTTCTGTAAGGAAGGAAATGATTCTGAATTATATAATTATTTTAAAGAATATGCTAAAAAGTATTTTATGGATTTAGGAATTCCAGAGAGCGATTTAAGATTCCATGATCATGAAAAATTAGCTCATTATGCTAAGGAAGCATGTGATATAGAATATAAATTTCCTTTTGGTTGGGGAGAAATCAATGGAACACATAACAGAACTAATTATGACTTATCTCAACATCAGAAGGTATCAGGAGTTAGTCAAGAATATTTAGATCCTGAAACAAACGAGAAATTTATACCTTATATTGTAGAATCTACTATAGGTTGTGATAGAGCAGTACTTGCAGTTTTATTTAATGCTTATCATAAGGAAACACTAGAAAACGGTGAAGAACGTGATGTAATGAAGTTTTTACCTTCAATAGCACCATATAAAGTAGCAGTTTTACCTCTCGCTAAAAAATATCATAGCGAAAAAGCCTCTGAGGTATATGATATGTTATCCAAAAACTTTATGTGTAGTTATGATGAAGCTGGTTCTATAGGTAAACGTTATAGAAGACAAGATGCTATTGGAACACCTTTTTCAATTACTATTGATGATAATACTATTAATAATAATACTGTTACTATTAGAGATAGAGATACAATGGAACAAATTACATTGGAATTAGATAAAGTAATACCTTATATTTAAGAAAAAATTAAGTTTTAATACTTTTTTATACTCTAGACCTAGTACTTTAGGTCTTTTTTCTTGCATATTTTTAAATTTTATGATATAATAGCAACTACTTTAAGGGGTGTAGATATGAAGAACTTAGAAGAAGATAGTTATGGATTTATCACAGATATTGATGATGTTGTTGGAAGTGAGGAATATCAGCAATTACCTACGGAAGAGAAGAAAAAGATTTTACTTTCCATTCTAAATACTAATAATAAGAAACTAAAAAATAATGATGAACATAGAGGAGAGTTAATAAATGTTATCTGTGATAATGGAATAGTCGAAAAGAAGAGTAAACACATTTTAGAAGAAAATGAAGAAAGCTATAATGTTTTGTCTCTTGATTTTTTGATGCAATGTGATAATTATCAAGACATGATTAGATGTGGACTTTTACCACGTAAGGATAAAGCTACTTATAATAAAGAAATGAAAAATATTTTACTTGCCGTTAGAAATGAACTTGATGCATATGAGGTTGCTAAATATGAAGATGAGGATGATTTATTTAGTGAAGAAAGGCAGAATTGTGAGAGACTTTTTTCTATATTGCTTGACTATGATGAGTATGAAGAAGAAGAAATTAAAATTGATGTTCAAAGTGACTTTCATGTAGTTTATTTACCTAATAGTGTTAGAGAACTTGATAATTCACCAATAATAAAAGATGTTTGTAAAAATTGTCAAAAAGATATTTTAGTTAGAATGATTAATTCAATTAAAGAACAAGAATTTAAAGGATTGAAGAGATTTACTTGCCATTATTCAGAATTTTATGAACTTAGAGCTAATCAACAAAGAGTAGTTTTTCATTTTTTAATGCCTAACGTCGTAGTAGTTATTTCTGCTTTTACTAAAAAAGTAGATACTAATAAGAGATATCGTATGGAACTTAGAAATAGAGTTAATAGATATCGTAGTGTAAAAGATAAATTGAAAAAAATTATAGATAGTTCATCAAGAGAACAGTTTTTTAAGTTACAAGATGATATAGAACAACAGTTTATGAACGATATTGATAAAAAGTTAATAAAGGGGTAGTTTATATGAATGAGTTATTAGTACAATTACAAAGAGATATTGCAGTTAATAGCATTGAAAAAGGTTTTTATAAAGATTATATGAAAGTGTGGAACCAATTACAAACTATTTGTGATAGTGCCTTAGCAGCTAATGATGAAATTTTTAATAAAACTATTAGAGAAATAGACTTAGATGAGTTGATTAGATTTGGTGTTATATCTTGTGATTATGAACAAAATTTGGCTTCCGTTTATAATGCAAGTGATGCTTTAGAGAAACTAGTTAATTTACGTGAACTTCGTGATAGAGGAAAACTTACTTTATTGACATATTTAAATGTAAATATGGAAGATGTAGAAGAAGCTGATATAGAAAGAGTTAAAAAAAATAAAGAAGTGGCAACTGTATTTTTAAAAACTTGTTTTGATAAAAATTATATTAATAGTATTAATTGTATATGTAAAAGTGATATAGCTAGTCCTATTTTAAGATTAATTATAGAAATTAAAAAATTAAAAAAGGAAAAATTTACTAGGGAGGAATTATTAACTTCAACCTTTCTTGCTAAAAAAATGGATGGCTTTGATGTTGTGGATGTAACAGATGATTTAATGCATTCCTTAATTTATTTTGAAATGGTCGATGCAGAAGTTATTTGTATTACGAGAGATGAAATAATACCTAAATATAAAGAAAAAATTAGCAATATAAATAAAGTTCAGAAGAAAAAGGAAAAAGAAGTAAAAGCCTTTAAGCATCTCCAAAAGAAAATTGATGAAGGACAAGTAACTGGAGATGAAATAGGCAGATTTTTCGAAGATTTTGATATTAGTGAAAGAATGCAAGTTAATATATTAGAAGATGCTGTTTCTCATAATATTTCTTTTGTAAAAACGCATGAACAAACATTAACAAAAGATAAAAAATATAAACAATTATTTTTAAAATATAGATATGATTATGATAAGATAGATGACGATTTCAAAAAGATTATTGAAACAATAGATCTAGGTGCTTTAGAAGATAAATTTACTGTTTTGGCTAAAACGGGAATATGTCTTACTTATAGTAACTTAAGTTATATTTTACAAAAAGATATTACAGGTGATTTAGGGTTAATTGAAATGCTTTTAAATCGTAAATATATTAATACTAAATTTATAAATAATAATATAGATATATTAATTGATAATGAGGAACTAAAGAAGGTATGTGATAACATTTTATTATTAGCAGATAATGGTGCATATGATATAGATCACATTAATTATAAAGTACTTAGATATGAAAATTCATATTTAAAAGCTATATTAGATTTATATCATATCTATGATATTAGTATTTGTGGTAATGTAGACTTAGCAAAATTACTTGATGTTAAAAATTTTGATATAATTGATTCGTTAATAGAAGAAAATATAGATAAAAATGTTATTGAAGAAATACTTTGTAGAGATGATGCTTTAAATATAGTTAAAAGAATTCATATTAATAATTTAATAGAAGCAGATTCTTTAAATGATGATGGTAGTTTAGGTAATGAAGTTAAGAGCAATAAGTTTTTTGTAGCTAATAGTAATTTAGATAAACTATCTTGTAATCATGTTAGTGAATTTCAAAATAGTGATATAAGAGAGTTATTTTCTCTTTCACCAAGATTAGATATTAGTGAAGAGATTATTAATAGTAATTTTATAAAATATATGGATGAAAATTATTTAGACCAGGGAAATTACAATATAGGAGGAAATATAATTTCTAGAGTGAAGGTACTTAGAAATTTAGAATGTCTTAAAAATACAGCTAATCTTAATGAAGAAGCTTTGTTTGATAGTATAATTTATAATTCAATGTTATCAGTTGATGAATTATATACTATTAAAGATAGTTTGCAGGGCAAAGACAAAAAGCGTCTAATTGTGTAATATTTATTTTCAAAAACTAATAGTTGTGCTATTCTAAGAATGATGGAGGCAGTATGAATAAGTTAGAATTTGATGAAAGCGTTAAAGTTTTGGAAGTTGGCGTAATTGGGAGTAGTAGATTATTTAATTCTAATGGTAATGATAAAAGTTATGTTTTAGGAAACATTAGTTTTTTATATGATCAAGATAGAGTTTTAGTAGAGGGCTCTGACATTTATGATATAAGTGATGAAGTGATGATAAGTTATCCTAATAATAATTTTGGTATCTTAAGACTTGATGATAAATTATCTATAGAAAATAAGGAAGGCTTTATAGCGTTTGTTTGTGCGGCTAGGGATAAATTTAGAAAAAGAGATATTTCTTATGATGATTTTTATGAGGCTTTGGAAAGAGTGACTTCGGTTCTTATTAGTAAATATAATCTTAGAGTTAGTACTGATGAGTGGATGAGGAGTAATGATCAACTTTCTAAAAAATATTTTAATACAATTAAAAAGAATGCCCATTTAACTTTTAGAAAAACAGGTAAGAAGGCTTATGAACAGAATTGTAATCAAACACTTAGGAGAAACTTGATAGAATTTGATAATTGTGTTAATCCGTTTATGAGTAATAAATATAGTTCTTCACAAATGGAGGATGCTTTAAGAAAGATGGAGATTTCATTTGATACTAATAATAGTGATGGTTCTGTTGTTACAATAAGTGATCTTGAAACTAATAATTATGTTACATATAGAAGAGCAAATGATGGCTTTAGTTATGGACTTACTTATAAAGATTCAAGTGATATGATATTTTCTTTATTTCATACATTTAATTTAGATAATAGTAATTCAATGTATGATGGTGAATATATAAAATATGAATTTGGAAGTAATGATTATAATATTACTCCTACAACTACTATATATAATTTAACCCATAATATAATTCAACATAATAGTGGGGCTATTGTTGATGCTAGTGTTGATGATAAGATAGAAATGTATCAACATTTAATTACAGCTAATGCTTATGCAGCTCAAGTTACTTTGGATAATGTATCTAAAGGATATAGTTATTCAAAAAAATAGTTGACTTTTACTAGAGTTTATCATATACTAGTAACAGTTAAGAAATGGAAAGAGATTTATATCCACCTGATTGCTGTTAGTAGCGATGGGTAAATGCCTTTAGAAAACTGGTGTTTTCAATTGTGTTTAAAAGCGGATATGAATTATCTGCTTTTCTTATTTTATGGAGGTGTTAGTTATCGCAAACGGTAAGAACGATTTGCCTATCAACGAACAGATTAGAGCAAAAGAAGTTTTGGTGGTTGGACCTAAGGGTGAACAAGTAGGGGTTAAAAACATAAAAGATGCTTTAACACTTGCTAGTTATGCTAATTTAGATTTAGTCTTAATTAGTCCTAATGCTAATCCACCAGTATGTAAAGTAATGGATTATAATAAATTCCGTTATGAAAAACAAAAGAAACAAAAGGAAGCATTAAAGAAACAAAAAGCTAGTAGATCTGAATTGAAAGAATTTAGATTGTCACCAACTATTGATGTTGGAGACTTTGAAACAAAACTTCGCAATGTCATCAAATACTTAGAAAAAGGTGACAGAATTAAGGTATCAGTTCGTTTTAGAGGACGTCAAATGGCTCATACTGAGCTTGGTGAAGAAGTATTAATGCGTTTTTCTTCTAAACTAGAAGAGTATGCTGATATACAAGAAAAACCAAAATTAGAGGGTAGACAGATGACAATGTTACTAGTACCTAAGAAAGATAAAAAATAATAGGAGGAATTAAATATGCCAAAAATTAAAACACATAAAGGAACAGCCAAAGTTCTAAAAGTTAGAAAAAGTGGAAAAGTAAAAATTTATTGCCCAGGTTCTCGTCATAACACAGGTAGTAAAAACGCTAAATTCAATAGAAAAAATAGAAAAGGAAATAGTTTAAGTAAAGCTGATCATAACAGATTAAAGAACTTAATCTAAGATAAGTAAGAGGAGGAAGAAAGATGGCAAGAGTAAAAAATGGAGCTGTTACTAAGGCTCGTCATAAGAAAGTATTAAAACAAGCAAAAGGATACTTTGGTAGTAAACATCGTTTATATAAAACTGCAAAAGAACAATTAATGCATTCAGGACAATATGCATTCCGTGATCGTAAACAAAAGAAGAGAGATTTCCGTAAATTATGGATTACAAGAATTAATGCTGCTTGTCGTGAAAATGAAATTAGTTATTCAAGATTTATTGAAGGACTTAACAAAGCAGGTGTTGAAGTTAACCGTAAAATGTTATCTGAAATAGCTATTAATGATCCTAAGGCTTTCAGTGAATTAGTAAAAGTTGCTAAAGATGGAAAAGCTGGTAAGATTGCTGCTAACAAGAGTGAAAATACTAAAGAAGTAACTATTAACAAAACAGCAAGTAAAAAAACAAAAAAAGAAACAGTAAAGAAAGCTGTTAAAGAAGAAGTAAAAGATGTTGATTACAGCAAAATGACTGTTGCTGAATTAAAAGAAGTTGCAAAAGAAAAAAATATTAATGTAACGGGTATGAAAAAAGCAGAAATAGTTGCTGAATTAAGTAAATAAAAAAATAGACATATAAGTTATTTTCTTGCCTAGTGCCTATATGGTGGTAAGTTATAAGACTTGTAGATGAAAAAAACAAAAGGAGAAAAATATATGAGTACAATTGTATCAATGAATTATTTATTAGAAGCTGGTGTTCATTTCGGACATCAAAGAAGAAGATGGAATCCAAAAATGAAGGAATACATCTATACTACAAGAGATGATATTTATATTATCGATTTAACAAAAACAGTTAAGAAGTTAGAAGAAGCATATGAAGCTATGAAAAAGATTGCTGAAGAGGGTGGAAAGGTTTTATTTGTAGGTACAAAGAAACAAGCTCAAGAAGCAGCAGAAGAATGTGCTGTTCGTACTAATAACTATTTTGTTACTGAAAGATGGTTAGGTGGAACTCTTACAAACTTTAGAACTATTCGTTCAAGAGTACGTAGAATGGATGAAATCGATAAAATGGAAGAAGATGGAACATTTAATCTTTTACCTAAAAAAGAAGTTATCCAAATTAAGAAAGAATATGAAAAATTAAATAAAAACTTACGTGGTATTCGTGAAATGAAGAAATTACCTCAAGCATTAGTTATTGTTGATCCACGTAAAGAAGAAAACGCTATTAAAGAAGCTCGTATTTTAGGAATACCTGTATTTGGTATTGTTGATACTAACTGTGATCCAGATTTAGTTGATTATGTAATACCTGCAAATGATGATGCTGTAAGAGCTGTTAAAATCATTTTAGGAGTACTTGCTAATGCAATTAATGAAGGTACAGATAGAGAAATGGTAGACTTTTTAACTGATGACGATAAAAACAAAAATGCTAATAAAGAATCAAAAAAAGAATCTAAAAAAAGCGAAACTAAAGAAGTAAAAGCAGAAGCTAAAAAAGAAGAAGTTAAAGAAACTGTTGAAGAAATCAAAGCCGAAGATAAAGAAGATTTATCTAAAAAAACAGTTGCTGAACTAAAAGAAATGGCTAAAGCTGAAGGTATCGAAGGATACAGTAAACTTAAG
>ERZ1673741.1524-NODE-1524-length-18968-cov-23.593031_pt1 | contig 18968 bp, 27 predicted proteins | sample MGYA00580209_ERZ1673741 | MGnify/ENA primary metagenome ERZ1673741 (study PRJEB41218, sample SAMN15661754) | gut metagenome | host: Homo sapiens | place: Canada: London | collected 2015-08-20/2019-03-30 | study: EMG produced TPA metagenomics assembly of... | reverse complement strand
GCGTGATCGTCGCGGTCGTCTGGCCATCCGGGCTGGATGCTGACGTGACGGATAGGCTGATCCCATCGACCGTTTGCGTAATGTCCGATACCCGACCGTCGATGCCCTCCACCTTGAGGTTGATCTCCTCGCTGGTCTTAGTAATAGTCGAGCGTGTTTCGGCAATCTTGCGATTGAATTCCTGCGTGATGTACCCCTCAGACGGATATTCGTCTTCCATCTCCGCTTCTCCCGGGGATGAGATACCCGCGTATCCGCGCCCATCATCAGAGAGTTTAGACAGCGGCGAATAAATGCCACCAACCGTCACGCCGTCGCCCAGCTCTGCCGCTGGATCAATGTTTGCCGCGCTTGCTTCGTATGCCTGATACCGGTAGCCTTTCATGGTTTGCAGTAAAGCATTTACCATTGGCTGCGTAGCGTGTGGACAACTTGCAATGACTTCCATTCCGGTATCATCGCCCGCCGTCAGGCTATTTTCATCGTCCACAAGCAGCGTCACGCGGGAGATAGGCTTGTATTTGCCCTTGTCGGAAAAACTTGTAACGTCTCTGCCGACATAATACTTTTCAGACAAGGATTCTCACCCCTCCAAATGTGATAGCGTTGCCCGCTTCTGTAATGAGATAGTTTGTCTCGGTAGGCATGGACAATAACGGAATAAGCAACAGTTTCCCTGCATCGGTGATAATCCAGTTCCCCCCGTGCGCCGCTGCGATAAAGCACAACTCGTTGCGGATGGTGTAATCATTTGCGGGATAGTCGATGGTGTACGAGCTATTGAGCACTGTGCGGCTATCCAGCTCCACGCCCATCAACTGGCAAAAGATGTTTACAGCGTCAGGCATAGTCATCGGGAAGTTAAGTGACTGGTCTGGCTCCCACACAACGTCAGCCTTTCTCATAGCGTCGTATGCTTCGAGTTCCCAATAATCCCCATCGCAGGAACGGCGGTTGGTAAAAAACACGCCTTTGGGAATCCAGTCTGTTGCCTGACTGCCATTAACAAGCCTGAGATAACGCTTGATCGTCGCGGCGCGCGGTACGTTGTCCGCATACAGTGCCATTTTCAGCGTTGCACAACAGGCGTTACCGATGCCGAATTCTTCAAACAACTGCGATTCGACAGAATGCGACACTTCCGCGTCTTTGCCATATTCCGTGCCCGCAACGTCAAATTTGTATTCCCGTTCCGTTCCGGGCTTGTGAAGCAGCTCGCGCCACAGCGCACTTGTCGTCTGCCCCATATCACACCTCAGTCAAATTAAACGTCGCGCCGCCCCACACCTCATTATCGTCCGCCGCTTCTTCAAGCGTGCATTCCATCGACGAGCAGTAAAACGTGCTTGTTCTCATGCCATGCAGGTCAAGGTATTGGACTGTACATGTGGGTTTGTTCAGATCGTCATCAAGTTTTGCCAGCACGTCACGCTTGACGGAGTGCGTTGTATACCTCAGTTTTCGCTTGGTGGTGATCTTGTCGCGCCGCATCGTGCCATCTTTGGTACGGGTGGTCTTGTCGCTGTCGAGGTCGTTTCTGCTCCACCCGTACCCTTTCGTTGCGATTGCGGACGAGTAGTCCGTGCCGTTGATAATAAGGACTTCCATGTTGCGCCTCCTTAGTACAGCAGCACGGGCTTACCCGCTGCGCGCGTCATGTTGTTGATGTTCTTTACGGTGCTGCGTGCGATTTCCTTACCGTCAAGCTGGATAACAACAGTGGTTGCACCGCCGCCGGATTCCGCCATAGCCTGCTTAAATGCTTCGACCATCGTTGCAAGTGGCGTTTCGATGTTCGTTCCGCTCTTCTGGTCGCCCAGTACGGCGAGAAATTCCTTGTTAGGGGGAATGACGGCACCGGTCGCCAGACGCGGAAGATGTACTTCGGAAAGCGAGGAAAGATGCCCGCCGATGCTTTTACCGCCAATACCCGGAACCCAGCTCGGGACGGTAAACTTAATCGTATTGATCTTGCTGATAAGCCAATTCAATCCCTTGATAATGGCGTTCACCGCGCTTTCGGCAATAATGACGATGCTGTTCCAAATGCCCTTGAATACCTTTTTGACCCCACCCCATGCAGAATTCCAGTCGCCAGTGAACACTCCCTTGATAAACTGAATAATGCCTCCAAGAATGTTATCTTTAAGGTTTCTCGCAAACTCGGTCAGATTGCCAGTTAGCGCAAGTACAGCGGTAACTACCGTAGCAATTCCCGCAATCACAAGTGGGATGACGCTACCGGTCAAGAAGAAGAACCCCAGCCCCGTTGCCACAATGCCAGCAATCAATAACAGCGTATTTTGGAGATTTGCGCCGTTGTCGCAAATATCCTTGAACGCCGTGATAATCATTGCCGCGCCTGCGATAACAAGACCAATTCCAGCACCTACCTTGCCAAACGCGATTGCAAGTCCACCGGCAAGCGCCGCTGTGCCTGCGAGCATTTCAAGTAGATTCTTCCAGTTGACGCCGTTATTCCATGCGTCGGATAAGCCATCCCACAGAAGAATCAATCCGCCAACAGCGATGAGGATGCCGCCGAGCTTTTGCAGAATAGTGCCAAGCACACCCGGAAAACTGCTGCTGATTTTCCACAGCGCTAAACCTGCCGCAATGAGCATGACCGCATCAGCGATTTTCTTTAGGCGGTCGCTGATATCGTCCATGTAGCTAAAGTCCGGAGTGATTGCATCGGCAGATGCACCGCCGCCCGCGTCGTTTGCGGTATCGGTGGAAATCTGGTTGATCTCATCAAACGCCGCAAGCTGACTTGCCGCTTTCTTCGCGGCACTTCCCGTTCCCTTTAATGCACTGGTTTCCTTGTTCAGTGCCTTTGCCGAGTTAGCAGTTGCCTTGACGCTCTTGCCAGAGATAAGCGCCACAAGACGCGTGATTTGCGAGACTACTGCCGTAATAACTTTTACAAGCAGTGTAAAGGCGGGGACAATTACGCTTACAAGAGGCTGTGCCAGCGTCAAAAGCGCTCCTTTAAGCTGCGCAATGGATTCTCTTGCCTCGGAGTTTACCATTACGACGTTCTTTACCCAGTCGCGCACTTTTGTTAAAGCTTGGGTAATAACTGTAAAAACAAGTGCGCTGCGGACAACAGATTTTACGCGCTGTCCAAATACTTTCATAGAATCTGCCGCCGCTTCGGTTGCATTACGCAGCCCTGCGCCTTTGGCTCTGCCCTCGATCTGCTGTGCTAACTCAACCGCCTGCGTTTTTGCGTCGGAAATCTTATCGCCGGTTTTGTTGAGCTTTTCGTTGAGCTTATCAATGCTATTTGCAGTTTTATTAAACTCGCTTTGCAACATTCGAACGCGCTCCGCCTGTTCGGATACGTCGGTTTTCTCGTACGTGCCTTTCGGCGCGGAACGCATATCGGCAAGCACCTGTTTTGCTGCATCCAGCTCTGCGCCGATATTTCGCAGTCGGTCTTCCATCGGCGTTTTCTGGTCGCCAAGCCGGTTGAATTCCTTTTGCAGAGATTCAATATTGCTTTTTACTTTGTTCAACTCCTGATGGAGTTTTTTATCGCTAATAGTCGCTTCAAATACGACTTCACCATCAGCCACAATATCACCTTCTTGCTTTTTGGTTTTATGCGTGATATCATCCAGTCAGCCATACATAATGGCGAGGAGGAAAGAATATGGATAAGATGACTACTTGCAAGGTATGCGGTGCATCTATCGCAAAATCCGCTGCCACTTGCCCGCAGTGCGGAGCCAAGCAAAAGAAACGCCACCCCGTGTTAGGGATCATCATTGCTATTTTCGGCATTTGCATGATTGCCACCGCATTAACCGACATGGGCGATGATCCCGCCGCAGAGAAACAAACGTTTGGCGTTGGAGAAACTGCCGAGCTAAACGGAATCAGCATGAAGTTTGATTCCTGCACTGAAAGCAGCGGTTCCCAGTTCAACGCCCCTGATGATGGAAATGTGTTTCTGCTTTGCGAATTCTCCATTGATAACCAGTCGGATAACGATATTGCCGTTAGCTCTATCGCATCATTCAACGCCTATGTTGATGACTACTCGACAAATCTGAGCATTTCGGCCACCATCGCAACCGATAAACCCCAGTTAGATGGAGCCGTTGCTGCCGGTAAGAAAATGACCGGTGTTGTCGGATACGAAGTCCCCAAAGACTGGGAAGAAATTGAAATCTGCTTTACTCCCGACTTTTGGTCTGGAAACGAAATTGAATTCATTGCAAATAAGTAACCATCTTCGCCCGATGCTATTTTGCGTCGGGCGTTTTTTTGCCCAACCACGCATTGATTGTGTCGTTTTCTTCTTCTGTCATCGGCTTCTTTAGATCTACAAGCCGACTGTTTTCTCGGTAAAATTCTCGATCCGACTTGTCGAGCGTTTTTCCTTTTGCTTTCAGGTTGCGAATTCGAACGATGTTTGCAAACAAGCAATCCCCGATTTCGTAATACGCCGAGACGAATGACCACCAATGGAAATAAGGCATTGCGCGGACCTCTTGCCCCACAACACGATTGATGGGGGCCACGATGTATTGAAAGTCTTGCTCCCAGTCCATCAACTTAGGCCGCTTGCGATTATCGCCCTCATCCCCGCAGTCGAGAAACCACGTCATTTGTTTCACGGCTTCTGGAATGTGCTCATCCGGCATTTTTAAGAAGTCCGGATAAAAGATATCCAGAGCCGCAAGCGCTTTCTGCTCGTTGGTCAGATCGGCCGCAGCAAATACCGCCAGCACGTCCAGTGCCGCGCGATAGTCTGAGCGGATTTCATAGTCAACGCCGCAGACGTTCAGCGACGTTGGAAGATCGTACATCATTTACGGTATTTCTGCGTATACTTGCGGATTTTCTCATCTGCAAGCGCCTGTTCGCGCTTCACCGCCTCGTCAAACTGTTCGATAATGGCGGTCATAAAGTTCTGCCAAACCGGTGCACCGTTGGCCGCGGAATAGGCGTTAACGCTGCCAAAAAGCGTATCGGCAATGTCCTGTCCGAACAGGTCATTGATGATGCTGCGCATTTCCTTGTCAAGAGAATCAACCATGTCGAAAAGCTCATTATCGGGGATATCCTTTTCGAGCGTCTTTGCACGGGTCTCCTGCTTCTTGCGCAGGTCATCAAAGGTCTGGTATGCTTTCTTTGCGAAGTTAACATCCGCAGGGTTGAAGTACACTGTTACAATGCCGTTCACGCCGCGAATGGTATATTCCTTTACACCGGAATCAAAAGTGAGTTCCATATATTCCTCCAAAATGAGGGCTGACAGATGCCAGCCCTCTATTTGTTATTCGCCCTCGGTAAAAGTAACCGTGCTGCCAGAGATAGCGGCAGTGCCGACAGTGCGCGCGCCGCCAAGCGTCACGTCGATAGGCATACAGATAAAGCCGCCACCCTCGCCGCCGAGGGAAGAGGACTTGACCATGCAGGACGAATAGCGCTCCGCAAATACTGCGGTCTTTGCCGTTCCTGCATAAGCGTGGACAATCAGCACGTCCTGATTCGCCAGCGCCGCCGCGTTCTGCTCCTTGACCGCGAGATTCCAAACCTTGACGATGGCGGGATCTCCAGCGTCCAGATTAGACGGGTCAAAGGTCTGCGTGATGATGGGTTTCTTCATGGTCGTGCGCGTCGTGCCAAGGATATCTTTCGAGGAATCCTCCTGCCAGTCGTATTCCATGCTGGAATCTGTGACGCGCGTACCGAGGGGAGACCACGTGGGGGTTCCGGCTTCGCCCGTGTTGAGGTACGCGATTAGAAGTTCGCGGTCTACGGTCTGCCCAGACGTGGTGTTAAAGGTCATATCAGCCATTTTTAATCACCTCGTAATTCATTTTCATAAGGATTTGGTGATCCTCGTCGCCGTTTTCATACACGGCAAAAAGAGAGGATCGCGTTGTCGGCTCAATACGGATGACGCGGCGACCGTCGCCAATTTCAGGCGGTGTCTCGCTTGCCGCCCAATCGCCCAAGGCGTTAAGCAGCTCGTCAGCTTTGAGCCGTTTGTCGTTGCTATTTCCCGGTTTCATTCGGTAGATGACCTTGAATTGGTATTCAGCCTGATATCCACCGAGAATATATTTTTGCACGATGTACGCCGCCTGAATCGTAGACAGCGCCATCGCCGCAGTATCGGCGGGAAGAAATTCGAACCGAATCAAATCAACCGGCTTGTCAGGGAATGTGTTTAACCACGCAAGCAGCTTTCGGGAGACCTGATCTTCTTCCGCTGCCGATACCGTCTTTTTAACCTGCTCCGTACTTCTTCACCGCCTTTTCTGCTACGCGCAACCACCTATCAAGGTTCTGTGCTTTAGATGCTTCGCACCAATGGGCTTGAGCTTGTGGGTGCGCTGTGTGGTTGAATACTAAATTGCGGTCAGTCACGACCTTCGTTCCGCCTTTCGGCGCGTATGTGCTGCCGGTATTTGGGTCAACCATGACTTTCCCGTAATACAGGAACCTCGCATAAGGGCCGGGGTAGATGATGTCGTTGCCAACTACCCTCGTACGCTGCGTTAACGAGCCTGTGAGCATCGGCACAAAAGGCTGAGTGTCTTTCTCCATTTGCTCGGCTAAAGCGTGCTCTGCGCGCGTACAAGCTTTGGCAATGGCTTCTTTCACAGCGTCCATGCCGTCAGTGTGCACGGAAAACTTGATGCCCACTACGCACCTCCGACTTCCCAGTGCTGCATATCAGGTCTTCCGTAGTCCATAGCGTCAACCTTGGTCACGTTGTAGCAATCGTCATGGCTCAGTACGACGGTCATGTCGTCCGAAACGAATTCACCCTTCACAAAGCACGTCATGCCACCGTTTCCCTTGTATGAGAGCGTCCACAGGCTGGACTTGTCCGCCGCCTTAAAAAACGATTGCGGCCCGATATAAGTTTTCGGCTTACCTGTTACCCCGTCCACCGCTTCCACGGCGAACGGGATATACAGATTCACAGCGTCAGCGCTCTCAAGCCCGCTTTCGCGCACGTTCACACCCTTCGACGCTTGCAGCATCACGCCACGCAGGATTGTGGTATAGACCTTCTCGGCCTCATCAAGCGTTGTCGGGTCGATCTCCTGCACGATGTTGTAAATCGTTACAGTGTGGGGAGCGTACATCTACAACCACCTCCGCGATACAGCAGCCCGGTATGTGCAAGATATTCCATACACGTTTCCGCAAGCAGTTTCTTTGCACCATCCGTTGCACTGAGCGCAGACAGGGCGGATTCCCCGCCCGTTGCAAGCGTTCTGGAATAGCTGCCTACCGTTTCGCTTTTGACTTCCGCGTCATTTGCTGCGGCGTTTGCAAGGGTTTTTACGGCAAGCGCATGCGCCGCTTCGATGACCGCATACTTGTCCACAAGCGCGCAGCAGCACATCTTTACCGCGTCCAGATTGGCGTGGTCTTTGGCTTTGTTGCGCGTGTAGTAATCGAGGAAGGAGCTGGCGCGGACAACAAGACGCGGGAAGTCATTTTCACTCACAGCGCCCATATAGGTGCCGGAGTAGTATTCAAAGTCTGCGTAAGTCATCAGTGCCCTCCTTCCAAAACTGCGAGAATTTCAGCCTTTTTCATCGAACTGCTGACCCCTTCCACCCCGTTTTCATCGGCATACGCAAGCATTTCAGCTTTTGTCATGTCGGAGAAAGCCGGGGTGTCAGGGTCAGGCTCATTCAGCAGTTCAGTTAGCCCCCCACCGCCGGAGTGATAGAGCCGACCACCACGCCGTCGATACGCTCAGCGAAAAGAACCATGCCGTTGATAACGGTGTCAGATGCGGTCATGTTGGTGTAATCGGGCTCCTCATGGATACCGATATAGCCGGTGGCGTCGGTGGTGAAATCGAACACCTCGCCAAGATCAGCGCCGTTCACAGGAATGTAGTACAGGACAATGTTGTCCTTGGCGGTGGCGTAAATCTTGCCCTTGGGAACGCTGGAATTGAGAATCACGGTGCCAAGGCCGAGGAAGTTCTCAACGTAAGTCATGCCGAACGCGGTCTGCAAGGTAATGTTTGCGCTTGCGAGGTAGTCAGCAACGTCCAGCGGGTTCAGAAAATACACCGCACCGATCTCGTCGTCCTCGAACAGCACCTGGAGCTGCCCCCATGCCTGCGCAAGAGCCGCCTGGAAGGTCGCGCCCGTTGCCGTCCCCGTGCCGGTGGCGAGGAACGTAAAGAAGTCCTTACGGATGCCCTTCTGCACGTCCTTGAGCATTTCGTCGGTGGTCATTTCCACCGCCTGATCGTAGCCGCGGTCTGTGATTGCCTCGGCAGAGGTAGCCTTACGCCACTTCTTAAGCGTGATCTCCTGATAGTTCACAGCCTCAGTCTTGTACTTGCTCAGGGGAATGGTTTCACCTTCCGCCACGGCACCATCTTCCAGCGTACCGGTAGCCTTGTAGCTCTTGAGCACGGTGCCAGCCTGCTTTGCGATCTTGCGGGTCACACCCAAGGCCTCCATCAGCTTTTTGATGGAATAGCCGAACATTTCGGTAAATTCAATTTCGCGCACACGCGCGAGGTCAGCTTTCTTAATGAGCTTAGGATCAGCAGCCATTTTTATTCTTCCTTTCTAAACAAATCCATATTTGCGGCGATTGCAGCGCGCCGCTCCGCTCTGTCAGTGATTTGCATAATCTCGTCCTTTGTCATCGGTTTCCCGCCACCGTTAAAGCGCGCGCCAGTGTCGACGCGAACGGTCTGCTTGGAGACAAGCCCCTTGTAAGTGCCGTCTACGAGCGCATCAAGAGACTTGGTGTCCTTGATTTTTTCGCCGTCCAGCTCCAATGCGGCCATTTCTTCGCCGCAGCCGCGCATAGCAAGGTCGAGATTCGCTCCAGTGATGTTTTTGCTCTCAAAGTAAGCACGCACGGCCTTTTCCTTTGCCGCCTTGCTTTCCTTTGCCGTGATGTCGGTCTTAAAGGCTTCAAAGGCCGAGTGTTCCTTCTCGTACTTTTCCTTGTAACCGCCGTCACCTGCCGCCTTGAGGTCGTCCAATTCCTTCTGGACACCGGGCAGCTTATCCGCATCCGCCTTGTACTTCGTGAGATCGTCCTTGAGGGGGTCGACCACACCCAGATGCAGCGCAACCAAGCGATTTTCGATCTCTTCGGTGCAAGCGTCGCCGAGAATATTTCTGATTTCCGCTCTCGTAAATTTCGCCATGTTCTTCGTTCTCCTTTTCCTTGGCCCCAATTCTTCGGGGGCGAACGTTGTATAAAAACCGCTGTACCTCGCGGGTTTTACCTGTTCTAAATTGCGTTTGCCATTTCCCACGCCTTGTGGATTTTTGCCCCTTGCCACGCGATCCAGTCGACAAGCTCCTCGTTTTTGCACCATGCCCCTTCAAAAGAAAGCCCGCTATCCGAAAGGCCGCTTTCGCTGAAAAATGCGTGTACAATTTCATGCCGCAGCGTTTGCTTTTGAGCTTCTTTTGCCGTTTCTACCGGCTCGTTTTCCCACCCCTTATAGGTTGTCATGTCGCAAATTACGATTTGCTTCAAAAGGTGGTCGCAATATCCGTCAATGCTCCTGCGCTCAAACGCCTCATCGTCGCCGTACTTTTTAACGACAATTTCGTAATCTGTGCCTAAAATGTTGACTTTGCTGTTAGCCATGCGTTCCCTCCTGAAAGGAAAAGAGCCAACCTGTAAGCGTTCCTTACAAGTTGGCTCCTATTGCCCTTTTCCGCGCCCTATTGCGCGGAAGTTGTTATTTACTTGATGTGTTCTCTTAATATGTCGAGGATAAACGCCTGAACGCTTTTCCCCGCTTCCGCCGCCGCACTCCGTATTCTTGCGCCTTCCTCTTTGCTCGGGCGAATCATTATGTTGTCTTGCCGCTTTTGGTACTCCCTTACGGCTTTCTTTTCTGCGTCTGTTCCTTTGTATGGCATGGTGTTACCTCCTTGCGGTAATTATACCATGTCGCACGGGAAGAGTTAACTCACATTATTTACAAATATTATGAGTTAACTTTGTACGTTTCTACAATTGATTTATGAGTTAACTCATGGTATCATATACTCACAAGGAACAAATGTGACAGGCAAAAGCCGGAAAGGAAAAAGAACATGAAACAGTACACCGTATATTTCTTCATCAAGGCAAACCGTACCGAATATTTGGCCGATGTTGTCATCGAAGCGCAGACCGCAAAAGATGCCTGCAAACTCTGCAAGGAGTGGTACTTCGAGAAGACCGGGAAGAACGCATTCCGCCCGACCACAAAAATGAGCGACGAAGACCGGAAATGGTATGACGCTCGCGGCAATGTCCGTCATTTCTCTATCTGATGATTGCCCGCCCCGGAGGTCACGAGGGCAGAAAGGTAACCAAAATGATGAATATTAACTTGAAAACAAGGACAATTAAACTGTCCCGCCGCGAAGTAATCGACTTACTCCTTATGCTTGATACCAACTATGAAAGCGGAAAGTGGAACGCGTTACACGACAAAATCAAGGAACAGTTGGACATTCAAGACAGTAAAGATAACGATTTCCCCGCCCCTTAACCGGGGCGGTTTCTTTTATGTTTGAGTGCTGTATTTGATTGTTTTCTTGACCTCTAAGACGATGTACCCATCGCCTTTTCGGCGTATTTCCACATCGTTACCGCGCTTCAAAATTGCATCGATTGCCTTTTTGACTTCTTCCCAGTTCAATACAGCACCTTCATTCTCTCCCGCTGCTCCGGCAGCCCTGCCGCCGCGCTGAACGCCTTGTATTTAGCGTTTAACCGCCGCAGCCTTATATTTACCGCAGTCTCATCTTCATGCAATCCTGCGGCCTTGTAAGCGGCTTTCTCACGCTTTAGTCTGCGCACTTCTCGCTCAACGCGCCGCTGCATTTGCGTCGCCTCGTATGCGGTGTATTTCTTTCCGTCAAACTCGCAGCCGAGATCATCATCAATATGCTCAAGCTGCTCATCTGTATATGTGCGTTCGCTTACGCCCTCAACCCAAACGTTGCGGCGGTGACGGCAGTTGGCCCCTTCCAGACCGTCAACAGCCCCCAGTCCGCATACCTCGTAAATGTTCGGGTAGATGTCCCCTGCGCGAATACTGTATACCTTGCCTTGCCAGTCCTTATGGCTTGACCACGGTGACGGCCCCGGCTTATCTCTCGCGCCAGCATGGGCGGAAACCTCAAAATATGGTGTCTCAAGGTATTCCGCCGATTGCTCCGTGTACTTTGCGCATATTTGCGAAACGCCTGTCATAACTGCTCTGCGCGCCGCCACATCGATTTGATCTCGATGCCCGCTCTCATAGTCGACGACTTTCAATCCGCTGTCTGCAAGCTGCTTTACTGCCGTCTTGATGGCCTGATTGTAGCTGATCGCGCCGCTCTGAATCTGCATTTCTGCGTTATCCAAAGCCCACTGATAAGCGCGCGCGGGCTTTAACATCGTGTTGCCCACAAGGAAACCCATAGAAGCCGTTAAATTTCGGAATGTATCATGGGTCTGCCGCTTAATTGCATCCACTGTAGCCGCATCTACAAGCGTTTCTGGCTGCGTTACATGCGCAAGGTCGATGACTTCGGTGTAATACTTCTGGTTGCGCTCTACAACGTCATTAAGCAAACTATTTAGCTTTTGTTTGCTAATTCCTGCTGTTTTGCTAATATCTTCTTCGATGCTTTTAAGGTCAATGCCATGCGACCGCAACGCTTGAATATCTTGCACCGTTACCTCGTTCAGCTCATCCGCAGCTTTCAGACGGGAGCAGATTTCTTCCAGCAGCGTGATTTCAAGCGCACGGAACAGTTCCGCCAGTTCTTCCGGCAGCGCATCAAGTAGTTCCGGGGTAAATGGATACCGGCTCATTTTTCACAACCCCAAAAGTCCCATTATTTTCTCCAAAGCCCATCACTCCACCTCATCTTCTTCCTCTGCTGTCATGTCCTGCATCTTCGGCAGCGCCGCCTTTGCGGTCGCCTCGTCCTCGTTAAACCAGCGCATACGAGCTTCCCAGTCATTCATAATACCGTCAGAAAGCATCCGTTCCTCTTTGTTAAACTCGGCGTCTTTGTCCTCAATGATGCTGTCATCAAAGTCAATGGAGATTTCGACTTCCTCATCAAGTCCTGCGTCCATGTAGCGATTGCCCATGCGAAGCAAAATGCGACACAGCCCCGTAATCGCTTGCTCGAGGATAATTTCATGCTTCCTGATCGTGCGGAACATGGTGCTATTCTCACTAATGACCTGTGTAGCCGTAGCAATGCTTGTCTGATCGAATTTGTAATGATTCTCGCCAAAGCCGCATTTGCTCGACAATATGTTGAGCATATCTTGCATACCGGTGTTAAACTCTGCTGTGCGCAGCGTCATATCGACCTGCTGCAAAATGTTTCCATCAGATGCGCGATCTTCCGGTAGAACGTAGTAAACCGTTTCGCGCTTATCAAAGACTGGCCTACCGTTGATGTCCTTGGTTGCTTCCGGCTGTACCACGATGCGCTTTTTCCCCAGCACAAATTCATTCACATAACTATCGTATGTAATATCAACGCTTTTTAGCTGGTCGATAGCGGAAGCGAACACCGCAACGCCCATAGGGTTATCTTCATCAGAGTTTGCAATGTTCAGACGGTCAATGACAAACTGCGGCTTGTCGCTCCCTGTGTGGACAACAGGAGGAATTGCTTCAAATCCTCTCACGCTGGTTAATGGGACTTCCTCCGCATCGTACAGGTGGTTTTCAATGTCGTATTCGCCGCCGCTCAGCCGATGCACCTGAATGTAGGTGTATTCTGTATCATCAACTCGTTTTGTCCATGCGAAAGCGCACTCACGAATAATGCCATTGTCCCACGTCAGCGGGTAGATGTTTGCAGCGGTTACATAGTTGATATGAATTCTTCCGGGGTTAGCGATCTCTGCTGTATCAGGGTCAACGCTCATATCCTCCATGATTGGAACATAAGCAACTGTACCAACAGCGGATTTCCGCTCCTGCAATTCATTGGCTTTGACTTCCCAATTATTCTCAGCAAGAATCGCATCTACAAATTCCTGCTCCTTCTTGCCCTCAAGCGTGATATTCACACGCTCATTCATTAGCAGATTTGCCCAGTCCTCGCAGACTTTCTTGCCCATGTTGACGGAATACCTATGGCATTCCAGTTCTTCGATGCCATTCCACACGGTATAACTATGGAAGTCTTTTACATCGCCGTCATACCAGGATTTCCATACATCGATCAACGAATAGAATTTGCTGTCAACCGTATCAAATCCAAGATCCTTTAATGCTCTGCGAATATTCACTCTTTCACCGTCCCATCATGTGACCGGCACGTTCCAGGTCTTTGTAATATGGCTCAATGCTGTACTCAAATGCGTCCAAACTATCAATATCGGACGTTCCATCGTCAAGGCGCTCGTCCTCAAACTTATCAGGATCATAAATCGCAGTTTGCAGCGCATCGATCAGATGGGGGCAATTGCGCGAAACTTTAAAACGCCCCTGCTTCATCAGCAGCACCACGAGCCTAATTCTATCTGTGATTTGCAGTTTCATCGCGTTCTTGACCTGCGTCCCAAGGTGCATCTTCTGCGCGGTATGATCCAACCCTCGAATCAGCACCGTTTCCGCGCTATCTGCTCGCGTTTGGCTATATCCGTACTTTGCCGTAACCATTTGGCAGAACGTAGCAAAGCGCCTATTCAATGCGTCAGGGTCAACCTCTTCATTCTTGATGTATTCTTCTTCCAGCGCGACCACACGATAATCTTTTGTAATCCCGGTCGCCTGAAACTTTGTCGCGGATTTCGTGCCGCCGAAATCAACGCCGATGGAAATAACCGAGAATTTCGTTTCCTGTTCTTCCGCCCATTTCAAAGGGTCATCAATCAAATACTTTTCGGTGTTGTTGGCAAAGTCTTTGTAGACAACGCCCTCCGCCGCTACCCAAAGGCCGCGCACATACCGGTCATAGAAAATGCCGGCATACATGTTTTTGTAGCGCGCAAGCGTCTTCTCACTCAAACCGGGGTTGTCGGTCATCTCGAAGTGCAGATATAGCGTGTTCCGTTCGCGGTGTCGCTTAATCCACTCCTGATAGAACCAGTGATGCGGGCTGCCAGGGTTACAAGAAAACCACAGCTTCGCACCGTCCACAGAACATCGTGCAAGCGCCTGCTCCACGAACGAGCGCGGCATCAGCACCACTTCGTCCAGCAGCACACCCGCCAGCGTGCGGCCTTGGATCAGCGTATAACTTGCCTCGTCCTTGCCGCCGAACACCTCAAAGTAATTCGTCACGGCGCCGCGCCGCACTTCCATCACTTTGTCGCCACGCCGCCAGCGAATGATATAGAGCTCTTTGGCAAGGCTCATCGCCGTAAACGGCACGATAATGTTCTTGGTGCAGCTATCAACAGTGCGGCCGCACACGCCAAAGCGCTGACCGCTGAAATTCTCCATCGCCCAGCAAACAAACGCCCACATCATGATGGAGGTCTTGCCGGAACGCACAGCACCATCGCAGATCAGCGCGTCATACTTGGAATAGGGGAAAGCAAGGATTTTTGCTTGTCGGTTAGACAGCGGCATATTCCCACCTATACCCTCCAGCAGACTGACGCTTACCCTTGCAACATTCACAAATCTTTGCGTTATTCGCTCCTGTCGCCCTTGAAGCACTCATTGCAGAATCCCAACAAGCAACAAATACACCGTCTTTTGTATATTGTTCGACAGCTCTCGCATTTACGTTGTCTCCGCCCATAAATCGTCCCTTGCGGGCGTCGGATACTTTTTTTCTTGCCTCGGCTGAAACGGTTTTCCCTCTATGTACGGAAATCATTTTTGTTCTGTATTCTTTGGATTGCCAAAGCCTTTTTGTTCGTTCCGAGAGTTGCTTTTTATATTCTGGCTTTGCATAAGACTTTTTAGCCTCTGCTATTTTCTTTTCTTTGTATTCTGTATTTTTATAGGCATTTTTTATGCCAGCGGACATTTTCTTTTTTGTTTCTTCGGAATGTTTTCCTGTACTATTCCCGCCGTTTTCTATGTTGTACCCTTTCTCCCTATTTGTGGAATCATATAAGGAAATCAGTTCAACTTCTTTTGTTTCTGCGTCTTCTTTACTCAATCCATCGAACAAAATAATATGTTCGATGTTATCCCATCCATATTTCATAATCGCATTAAAAATAAGCGGTTGCTTTCGATAGTGTTTTCCTTTGTTCCATCTGTATTCTGGCTTTTGGCAGGTAATCCCTATGTATACTTTCCCATTCGGAAAGCGATGCATATAAACTTTGTAATTTTCACTCATCGCTCTCGAGCTCCTTTGCCATTTCCTTTAGACTCTGACTAAGCGCATCTTCCCTCACCGTGTCGGCAGGGTTGCCGCCGATCATTGCCCATTTGTCAATCAGCGTCCCCATCGCCGTTGTGATCTGGCTGAGATTTGCCGCCGCCAGCTTTTCCGGGTCATTGAGCATTTCAAGTCCCTTGCCGATGAACGAACACACAAGGTCTTTGTGCTTATCCATGTACGCTAATACATCGGCGGTGTTCTCTTCCTTTTTTTGCTCGCATTTTTCCACAATGTCAGCATTTGCCCGAACAATGTTTTTAACCGTGGTCGCTGAAACGCCGTTGATTTTCGCGGTGGCGCAATAGTTGCTGGTCTGCACATAGTCCGCCAGTATTTTCTTCTTTTGACGGTCTGTCAGCCTTGCAGCCATTGTCACCACTCCATTTTTTTGTGTCACTTACACCGCAGCAATACTCATACCACGGTAACGGCATTACTTCCTGTTGTTCTTCATACAGCGTATCAAACATCTTCATGATGTTTTCCACGGTGTATCCGTACTCAGCCCAAAGCTGGGTCTTGAATTTTTCAAGCAGGCGCATATTGATTTTTACCTGCTTGTCCATTTCTTCCAGCGTATAAGTTTTTCCGATCACAAGGCATCACCTCGTTTTGCTACCAGCCCCCACCCCTTGGCCTTACATAGCAGACTTTACCCGCCCCGAGGGGCTACAACGCCGCACTCAAGGCAGCGGCCATCCTCTTTTGGTGCAGACGGCGGGGCTTGCACCTGCTTCGTCGCAATAGCATCGCCAAAGCGCCGCTCTTTTGGTTGAGCTACGTCTGCATATCGCGGGGGACGGTGTGAAAAAATGAAAAGCACCGCGCCCCGCTATGGCGCAGGAGGTAAACGCCATAAATGAGAGGACCGCAAAGGCTTTTACACCTCTGCGATCCTATTATCTCATAAGCAAATGGCTTTTTAAGGCCAACTTTTAATCATCGAGCAGCCCGTAGTTCCGCGCGACGCACTTGATAAAATCGGTATGCCAGCGTCTCGCCGTCCGGTCGGAACAGTTGACCGCCATCGCTGCGCCTTCAAGCGTGTGGGTCTTTTCCCAGAACACGAGGCGGATAAATTTCAATCGCTCTTCGCCGTCTTGCATTGACTTTGTTTCGCTCACCGCTTTTCGCACAGCGTTGTTTTCTAACCAAGACACTCCATGCAGCTCCTGCTCTCGGTCGGGGGCATAGCGGCGGATAATGGATTTTACATAGCCCCACCAGCTGTAACGAGGTTTACTCATGGCGCACCAGCTTTCTTTTGAGCCACTCCCACAGGTTTTTCCACGGGTGGCCTTCTGCGTAATTTGCGCGCTGCTCAGCATTGCTCCATTTCTGGTGCATATAATCGCGTTCTTCTTCAACATGCCGGCAGCCAACCGTCACTCTCGATACTTCTGCATTCGCCCGCCCAAGTGCTGCCTCGGCGTATCTTGCCCTCTCGCGCAGAATATCATTGTCCGCTTTCAGGTTCGCGATCTCGTTTGCCTTGTTGATGGCCTCGCCGTTCATCTGGTCAAGCTTTTCCGTCAGCGCGCCGATCTCTCCGCGCAGCTTTTCATTTTCCTCGGCCAGTTTTACGCCGTCCTTAAAATGTGCCGCCGCCTCGGCTTCCGCCGCTTCCTGCTTTTCCGCGGCGTCCTCCACCATCTTCGCCATCTGGTCTTTGGTGTCCTTCTTGATGTTGATGCTCATAATTTGGCTCCTCCCATTTTCATTTGTTCCCCGCGTCCCCGGTCGCTCACGATGCTCACGACCTTGCAGTCGCCGTATCGCTCGATATCCATGGCGATACGCTCCTTGATGCCCTGCGCATCAGCGGCGGGGACGTTGGCTTTAATCGTGATCGTCAGCATATACGTACGACCTCCTTGCCGTCCATCTTCGCCCCGCAATGGCAATACGGCTGTCGTCTACTCTCTACTCTGCCGCAACGTGAGCATCGGTAATATCGTTCCGGCATGATGTGGTCACCGTCCAAGAATGAGACCCACCGCGCGTGCACCACCGGCGCAACGTCAGCGGCTGGGAAGCGGTCGATCATCGCTACAAAGTGTGCGTGCTCACAGTCATGTGCAATATGAGCCATACCACGTGGATGGGGGTTGTTGTGCTGGCTTTCCAGCACCGCTTGACGCAGCGCATCACGGTCGATGTATTCATTCATCGTTCTTAATCCTTTCCCGCAGCCGCTGGACCTTGTGTGCCCGCTGCTCCACCACCGCGTCCTCAACCTCAAACTCGATCGCCATCTGGTCAAGCATGATCCCGACGTCGGCGATCTCCTCGGCGATGTTGGCGAGCGTGTCGCCGTCCACGCGCCCGCGCAGAAACTTGCACAGCACATCCTGCAGCTCGGCCATCTCCTCGAAGGCCATCGTGATCTGCGCCTGCGCGCCGTAGCGGCTAAGCGCCGCGCAGAAGGTCTTGCGTTCCATGTCATTCATCCTTCATCGCCTCCAATGCTTTCTCCGCCTCCTCGCGGGTCAGGAATGTCCCGATGTATTTGTGCATCCCCATTTTGCCAATAAGCTTTACCGCTTCGGCCACGGTGTTTATTTTGAGCGTTGCAATCACAGGGTTGTCGGGATTCCCTGCAAATAGCCGATACACCGTATCTCCCACCTTGCACGGCAGAACCACCAGCCGACCGTCCTTGTCGGCCTCGGCCAGCTCGCGCAGGCGGGTATAGCTGCAAAGGCTTTCCAAATCAGCAAGGCGCATGAGCTTCAACGCGATCTCGTCTGCCTTGTCCTTCGGTAGAACTTCCTCCGGCGCACACTCTCTGTCCTCGTAGGCGGCGAGGCGATCCTTGAGGCGATTGCGGCAGTACAGCGCGGTGCAGTCAGCCATCGGCTTGCCATGCTTACCCGTCCAATCCGCTTTGCACTTCTCACAGTCCATCATTGCCTGTCCATCGGTGCCGCGTTTTGTCAGACGTTCCATCACATTTCCCTCCATCTGCACCCGTCACAGGCGCCCTCGTGTGCTTGTTTGTACTTCCCGCAGTGCGGCAGTCTTTGCACCCACCAGATCGATCACTTTCCGAATCGCATCGCCACCGTAAGCGTCCTTCGTCATCTCCAAAAACTCCGTAAGCGTCATCATGCCGTGCTCGAGGTCAACGCCGTGGTCATGGGCGAACTGCTTTCGCCCCATGTCACATGAGCCGGTCAAACGGTGGTGCCAATCGTAAAAATACTGTGTCGGGTATGCTTTCTTGCAATCTGTTTCGCGCAGAAACGTGTCGATGCGTTCGTCTTCCGGCATATCCTCGAAAAGCTTGTCTCGCAGCGCCTCCATTGCCTCGCGCAGCGTTTCACCGTGCGCAAAAACCCCGTCCTGCTTGACGATGTAGCACGGTGCAAGCGTCAAATCATTGGTCACGATTGCCCCGTGCGCAGTGTTGCCGCGCACGGAACGAATCAGCGTATTCACGCCGTCAATTCGATAAACTGGCTCCCGGTTGAAGCGTTTAATACCGTCGCCGTAGCCGTAGCCGTCGCCGGAGCCGTAGCCGTAGCCGTCGCCGGAGCCGTAGCCGTCGCCGGAGCCGGAGCCGTAGCCGGAGCCGTAGCCGGAGCCGTAGCCGTCGCCGGAGCCGTAGCCGTCGCCGGAGCCGTA
>ERZ1673741.1519-NODE-1519-length-19002-cov-4.498443_pt1 | contig 19002 bp, 14 predicted proteins | sample MGYA00580209_ERZ1673741 | MGnify/ENA primary metagenome ERZ1673741 (study PRJEB41218, sample SAMN15661754) | gut metagenome | host: Homo sapiens | place: Canada: London | collected 2015-08-20/2019-03-30 | study: EMG produced TPA metagenomics assembly of... | reverse complement strand
CGGTAAACGAAATCACCATGCTAGGACGATAAGCAGTTCTTCCCTCATTGGAAACCAGAATTGCATGCATTAAATTTCCGGAAGTTCGTTTCAATACGATACCGTGATTTGCGCTTCCGTTCACCCAGTATTGCGTAATTTCCTTCATGGACAACGTAAATCTTACAGGCGATGAGTAATATGCACCAGCTGCCCCCGAAAGATTTATTGTGTCATATACCTTATTGGGGAAGAACCCCATACTAGGCAGTTTTTCTGCTTTGTTCCATGTCAGGCTTTCATCCCAACTTTGCATTCCCAAATATAAGCCAACGTAAAAGTCACCACTCGTTATGGTGTTGTAATAGTAGTAATATCCATATAAATACGCATAGTTAATTTCCGATTTTTGCGGTATTGTGGAAATCAGATTTGTTTTAAGATAACTATACTTTGTAGCACCTAACCAAAGATCAACATCAGACCCACGTTCAGAATCTGCATGGTTATCTTCAATATAGGTATCTGTAAAAACAGACGTTGTAATAGAAGGATCGATAGAAACAGGAAACGCCCGATTGCTATCATTCATCCACTCGGAGTCAGCTATTACTGTTAAAACGTAAGCATCGGTTCCGACTGATTCCAATACGTAAGAAACTTGGTGACTGATTTCGTCATTTGCATCTACCATAAACGGCGCAGGGATACGATACGGAACTTCGCCGGTTTCGGAATCTGTCAAATCAATTCCTCCATCAGAACGCAGCGTAGCAATCAATCCCTCCAACTGCAAGCCAAAGCGATAAATATACGCATTCTGCGGTGCATTGACAATAATCGTTTCTTTGAGATCATCTGCTTCCAGTTCGTATTTCAAGTGAATGCCATCTTGAATGTTTCGATAACACAATTCCGTTCGGTTGTCAATCTCTTTCAACCGTTCAATTTGTGCATCCCGCGACAGCCCGACTGCCGTCCGTGCAGCTTGCTCCGCTCTTGTCAAATGGTTTTTAACAACGATTTCCGGTTTGACAGTCGGGTCAGCAGAAAGCTCACCAGTACGCAAACCGTCTGTCATCATTCCCATGCGAACACGATAGGGCTTTGTGTCCAGCGTCACCGTCAACTGTCCAATTCCGGAATTGGAGAACCGAACACGTGCATCATCGGTCACATAATATACCGTGTCTCCATCGGTATAATCGGTCAATCGATTATCAATATCCTGCCAATTACCATCTTCATCTTGACGATGAACCGCATATCCGTAAATAATTGCTTCTATTGAACCGTCCTCATGCCGGAAATGCTTGACATTGCGGTCACGTCTGTCAAGAATCTCAATCGATTCCGGCTCAGTCGAAGTGCCGAACTCTTCATCCGGTTCATAGAGTTGGAATGGTTGCTCAGATTCCGAAGCAGTTGAATCGGTGCTGTTAGAAAGACTGGTTTCTGCAACAATAACATAGGAAAAGGACGTAAACAGAAGCGCGAATGTAAACAAAATCGACAACAATTTGCACAATGTTTTTTTCATGATCTGAATCCTTTCTTTGATGTTTCTTTTGTTGTTACCTTTCGATAGCGACACCGAGTGAGATTCTCTCTACGCCCTCATAAAACATCATCTCCCTTTATCAGAAACTGAAAAATTCTTCAAAGTGAATATAAAACGAACAAATTCGGCACTCTTTCTACTATAGCATATTCCATCGATTCCGTCAGCATTACTGACCAACTACGACCCCCTGATGCTTTTTGTCAAAGTAAGCATTTTGTAAAGATTCGCGCCCCCCACCCGGCTTGCAAGCGTTGCGTTTTCATCCGTTTTCCCTCCTTTTTTCAGGAACTCCGGGCGCTTCTCAGCTACATTATAACATGACCTTCCCATCTTGTCAAGCCGTCCTGACCGTTCTGTAAACATTCTGTAACATCTGCACAAAAAGATTCCAAAAGCGGTGCCAATCGGACCCGCTTTTTTATTCATTTTGAAAAATCCACCGACACCGGATGCGGACAACCGGTGCCCCGCCGGTCGCGGTTTCCAGCCGGGACGCCGAATGTCGTTGGCACAAGCGGCTCCGGCGCGCCAACCGGCGCTTGTCAGGCAACACAAAAAGGCGGGTGCCAAAGCATCCGCCCTTTTCCTTTTTGCGCCAACTGCGCCGTGCGTCCGTGAGAACTGCCGGTAGGTCTCAGTCAAAGCAAGCCCGAATCAGTTCTATCACAATATCCTGCTGCGCGGGCGTCATTTTGTTGTCGCTCGGCAGACAGCAGCCGCGGGCAAAAATGTCCGCGCCAACATCCTGCACGCCGCCCGGGATATAGGCATTGGTCCGGCAGCGGAGGGTCCCCTCTCTGCCGACAGCCTCGTGCATCCGGTACATCGGCTGCATGTGCATCGGTTTCCAAATCGGTCTGCCCTCGGCGTGATAGCGCGCCAGCGTCTCCAGAATCTCGGTCGGGCAGGTCTTGCCCGGCTCCGGAACATAGAGTGCATGGGAGTCGTCCCGGACCTGCCGGCACAGATACTCCGGCTCAATAATCAGTGCCGACAGCCAGTAGTTCGGCTCGCTCCCCGGCAGGATGGGGTTCATCCGGACCGGCAGCCCTCGCAGCCCCTCGCGGTACCGCTCGTAGACCGCCTTTTTCTGCGCAATGTGCTCCTCCAGGTGCGGGTACTGCCCGCGAATGACGCCAGCCACCACGTTGCTCATGCGGTAGTTGTAGCCGACCTCCTCGTGCTGGTACCACGGCGCATTTTCTCTTGCCTGCGTCGACCATTTCCGCACCCGGTTGGCAACCTCCAAATCGTTTGTCAGCAGACACCCGCCGGAGGAACCCGTGATGATCTTGTTTCCGTTATAGCTGATTGCGCCGTAATCGCCGAACGACCCGCATTGCCGCCCGCCCAGCGTTGCGCCCATTGCCTCGGCTGCGTCCTCAATCAGGAGCGCGCCGTGCTGCTCGCAAATCCGCTTGATCTCGTCCATCCTGCCCGGGAACCCGTACAGCTCCGCACTGATCACCAGCCGGACCTCCGGATAGAGCCGGAACGCCTGCTCCAGCGCAACGGGGTCCATGTTCCAGGTCTCGGGATCGGTGTCAATAAAGACCGGAATCCCGCCCTCGTAGACCACCGGATTGAGGGTCGCGTCAAAGGTCATGTCCGAGCAGAAGACCCGCCTGCCCTCCAGCGCGCCATGGCTGATTGCGGGTCTGCCGTAGAGCCGCTCCCCCGCCAGCCGGACACACAGATGGAGCGCCGCCGTGCAGCTGCTCAGCCCAACCGCATATTTCACCCCCGCCTTTTCGGCAGCGATGCGCTCGACCTCGTTGATATTTTCGCCAACCGTAGACATCCAGTTGGTCCGGAACGCCTCGGTCATGTATTGCAGTTCTTCCCCGTGCATGGTCGGCGTTGCCAGCCATACCTTTTCCTCAAAGCGCTCAAACGCGCTCTGCTTCTGAAATGCCATGTTTTTCTCCCCGCTTTTCACGCAACGGCACAAACGCCCCGCGCGGCAATCGTTCTACCTGACACACTTTTTTCGTCGGTTCCCCTTATTATAGCACGCAAAGCAGTTTTTGTCAAGGGAAACTGTGATTTCCGGCGTCATGCTTTGGGTTGTTCATAAACTCTGATTCCATCCTTTAATATTTCATCCAGCAACACCGGGTTGCCATGCAGCTGCCCAAGGTCCAGCAGATCGATCTTTTTCTTCAGCGCGGTTCGCAGACGCTCGGCAATCCCGAAAAAGCGTAAGCCGGTTACCTCCGTAGAGATCAGGAGATCCACATCGCTGGTCCCCGAAGCCGTCCCCTTTGCATAGGAGCCGAACAGAATTGCATATTTCACCGGATAGCCCGCAAAGACCGTCCGGCAGGCTGCCCGAATCTCTTCCACGGTAAGAATCCCGTGCTCCTCGTCCAATGCAACATAGCGGTCCAAAAGGTCTGCCATATACTGATATTTCAGGGTGCCGACCTTCGATGCATCGTTTTCATACGCACTGTAAGAGCGCAGAGAGACCCCCAACATAGCGGACGCCTGCTGCTGCGTTAAATGTTTCGACATTCGAATTTCTCTCAAGGTGTCCATTCCGGTCCCCCCTCTCTCTATAACCAGTATAGCATATTTGCACGTGCTTGTCAATAGGAATATGCAAAATTTGCACATCCAAAATCTTTTCAATATGCAATTTTGGCATATCGCATCAGACAGGAACATGCAAATCCATCCGCAACCAGACGCGCCGCAAGAAAGGCCCCACAAGAACAATCGCCCCGCTTCCGTCAACAGAAGCGGGGCGACGACCGTTTGCCATGAGACGCAGCATCCCGCGTCAGCCGGCGTTGGTCTGGAACCGGTCAGGAGAAATCAACATCCCGGGACCGGCAAAAAACAGAGCCGAAGAAGTTTCTGCTTATTTCGTCTTCATGGAGTTCTCGTAGGACTCGATCATCTTCTTGACCATCTGTCCACCGACCGAACCAGCCTGCTTCGCGGTAATGTCACCGTTGTAGCCCTGCTTGAGGTTCACACCGACTTCGTTAGCGGCTTCCATCTTGAATCTCTCCAGCGCTTCCTTTGCTTCCGGAACCATAGCCTTGTTGCTTGCCATTCTTTTGTTCTCCTCTTCTGAACGGTCTGTCCGTGACCGTTCACCGAGGCGAGCGATCATGTATCAGCCATTCGTTTATCTATATCTTTGAGCGCGGTTTCCCGCCGCTCTGTTACTATTGTTCGTCGCACGTTGTCTTTTATGAATGGTAAAATTTGCACACATGTTGAGGCAGATTGCCGCATCCACGCTGCGTTTTGCGGCAGATTCCGACCGCTTTCGCGTTTGCCTCCCCTTTCGTCAATTCTCCCCCGTCTCCGTCCCCGGCACTTGGGCGGTTGCCGGAGGATTGTATGCAGGGCTTTTTAGGCGCCGGGACCGCCTAATCAGCTTTGTGGACAATTTCCACCGCGTGCAATTTTGTTTCCAAAAGGTGTGGACAATAGCGCTTTTTTGTGGTATAATCTTTCATGGTGATTGAGTCCTTTCAGATGACGGATTAGAGGTAATTCTATTCTATCAGAACTCAATCACTATTTCTATAGCTTTTTCGCTTTTGGTCTCACATCTATTGTAACACAACAAAATCCTTCTGCTTTTTCTTCGCTTCTGATTGACAAAAGCCGGAAAACGTGGTATAATAAAATATTCAGAAAGGCTCACACAAAAGGGGGGACACGAATGGAACGCAAGGACGAAGCGGGGCAGCGCGACCGTGCGGCGGAGCTGAACCGGTTTTGGGACATTGACGCGCTCCTGCCTGCGCACCGGGTACCGCCCAGAAGCCGGAACACCGACGCGGCAGAGGTCACGGTTGCCCCCGCAGAGGCAACGGGACCGGTCGCGCATGCAGAACCGCTCCCGCCGCGCCCTGCCGGGACTGTGGTCCACCCGCACGATGCCCCGCTTGCCGGAACTTCGGTGCGGCGCGCGGTCTTCCCGCCTCCCCCGCCGCAACAGGAACCGCTGTTCGTCTACGAGCCGGACAGCACGCTGCTGCACAGCGTAACGGTCTGGAAGCCCCGCACGTCGCATGCCTACTACGACGGCTTTTGCAAGACCGCCGAGCAGCTTGCCGCGCGGCACGGCACACCGGTGCAGCCGGTCCCCTTTTTCTCCTATGTCCCGCAGTACGACCAGATGACCCCCTCCCAACTTGCCTGGTATCTCTGCCTGCGCGACTGCATCCGTCGGGAGGTCTACCCCGCCACCGATTACAGCTATCTGCTGCTTCTGGTCTTTGAGATTCTCAATCTCGGCGACCGCGCCGACCCTGCAGACGGGCTGGCGGTCCTTCTGCACGTCTGGCAGCATTACCGGGAGGTCTACCCGCGCCTGGACGGCTATCTGCCGGAGTGGATTTGCGACTACTGCCTGATTCACCGCCTGCCGCCGCCTGCGCTCTCGCATGAGGACCGCAAGGAGATTATGGCGCACTGTGCCCTGAAGGAATTTTACGTTTCCGGCGGTCCGGACGGTTACCTGCAGGCGCTGCTCTGCTTTGCCTCCAATTATGATTACCGCAAAAGCAAATTCTGCACGGAGGAAAATCTGCCGCTGTTCGACCGCGTGGTCCCGGCGGTGCTTGCATGCGTGATGGAAAAGCTCAGCGGGGAGGGCAAACTCTTCTCGGAATTGCGGATGGACGACAGCCGCTTGCAGCGCTTTGCCTACAGCGGGGCGCTTTGCGCTTCGGTCAATCAGCGAAAACTGGAGGTCAGCTATTGCTCCTTCTCGCGCTCGCACGAGCTGCGGTTTCTGGTCACTGACATTGTGAAATACACCGAAAACCGCCTGCGCGCGCATCTCGGCATCCGCTCCCGCATAACGGTCTATGCGCTGCCAACCGAGGTGCGGGAGGTCATCGACGCGGAATGCACGCGGCTGCTTCCGCCCAAAGAGATTGTCCGCAAACCCAAGCCGGTTGAGGCCCCGGAATACGAAAAACTGTACGACCTCCCCCGTGCGGCGCTCGACCCTGCGCACGCAGCCGAAATCGAACGCGCATCGTGGGACACCACCCAGCGGCTGGTGGATGCTTTTGAGGAGTCGGACGAACCGGCGCCGGTCCCGCAGCCGTCTCCCCCACCAGCGGCGCCGGAGCAGCTCCCACAGCCGGAACGCCCTGCACCGGATTCCCCCTTTGCCCCCTACCGCGATTTTCTGCGTGCGGTGCTGGCGGGGGACCCCAAAAGCATCCGGGCCGCTGCGGCACAAGCCGGAGGGCTGCCCGACGCGCTGGCAGACGAGATCAACGAGTTGGCAGCCGATACCCTGGGCGACATTCTGCTGGAGGACACCGGCAACGGCTGGCAGGTCCTCGACGATTACCGCGACCGCCTGGAGCAGATTGTATCGGAACATCCCACCTGAAGCAATATCCCCTACCGCCTCCCCCACAAAGCCGAGGTCACCTGAAAGGAGCCAGTCATGGAACAGAATCCAACACCCGACGTGCGGCAGGTCCCGCGCCGCATTCTCGCATCGCTGCTTGCATCGGTGTCAGCCGGGGTTGTCCCGCGTGCAGGGGCACCCTATCTTGCCATCGGCAGGCAGGATGAGATTGCAGCGCTGCTGTCCGACCTGGAAACGGTCAACGACGGCGGCGGCTCCATGCGTTTTCTCATCGGCAGATACGGCAGCGGCAAGAGTTTTCTGATGCAGCTGATTCGCGGTTACGCGCTCGACCGAGGCTTTCTGACCGCCGACGCCGACCTTTCCCCCGAGCGGCGGCTCTACGGCAGCGGGGGCAGCGGCGTTGCAACCTACCGCGAACTGATGAAAAACCTTGCCTCCAAAGCCTCTCCGGACGGTGGAGCGCTGCCGCGCGTCATTGCCCGCTGGATTACCGGGCTGCAGACCGATCTGACCGCCTCCGGGCTTTCCCCTGAGAGCGAAGGCTTTGCCACCGCGCTCAACCGGCGCGTGCTGGATGCCATGCAGGAGGTCGAATTTCTGGTCGGCGGCTTTGACTTTGCCCATGTGCTGACCGCCTATTTCCGCGCCTACACCGACGGAGACGACGAAAAAAAGAGCGCCTGCCTGCGTTGGCTGCGCGGAGAGTTTACCACCAAGACCCAGGCGCGGGGCGAGCTGGGCTTTCCGGTTTCGGTCATCATCGATGACGACAACTGGTATGATTTTCTCAAGCTATGGGCTGCCATGGCGCGCGTGATGGGCTATCGCGGGCTGGTGGTCTTCATCGACGAGTGCGTCAATCTTTATAAGATTCCGCACCGCGTCAGCCGCGAAAACAACTACGAAAAAATCCTTTCCATGTTCAACGATACCCTGCAGGGGCGCGCCCCCGGGCTGGCGCTGGTCCTGGGCGGGACGCCGCAGTTTCTTGAGGACACCCGACGCGGGCTGTTCAGCTATGAAGCGCTCCGCAGCCGGCTATGCGACAGCCGGTTTGCGCTGGAGGGGTTCAAGAACCTGATTGGTCCGGTGATTCGTTTGCGCAGGCTTTCGGATGACGAACTGTACGCCCTCATCGTGCGCGTTACCGGGCTTTACGCGCAGTATTACGGCGCCCAGCCGCGCATCACCCCCGAGCAGATGACGCAGTTTCTCGGCATCTGCCTCGCCCGCGCGGGCGCGGACAGCCTGATTACACCGCGCGAAATGCTGCGCGACTATATGACCGTGCTGAATATCCTGATGCAAAACCCGGAGGCATCGTTCGACGACGTGGTCGGCTCCGCTGTCACACTGAAACACGACAGCGCGGACGAGGATCCCCTTCCCCCCGCCGACCAGCCGGAGAAAAAATCCTACACCATCGATGAAATAGACCTGTAACCTATAATATACTTGGTTAAAGTTCTTGGGGTTCTTAGGGGTGACCGGCTGCGAAGCAACCAGTCAGTAGCGCAGCGTTGCTTCTCTCCGAAAGAAGCCCCCTAAGTGGGTTTGGGCAACGCCCAAGGTCTTAAGGAGGTAGTGCCATGAACGGAGAAGAAATATTCGGGCGGTTTCCGGAGTTCATACGGGAGTTTATCTACGCCCAGGGGTGGGAGGCGCTGCGGGACGTGCAGGTGGCAGCAGCGGAATCCATCTTTGGCAGCAACAATAACCTGCTGCTGACCTCCTCAACCGCCAGCGGCAAGACCGAAGCGGCGTTTTTTCCCATCCTGTCGCTGCTGTGCGAGGACCCGCCGGAAAGTGTCGGCGTGCTCTATATCGCGCCGCTGAAAAGCCTGATCAACGACCAGTTCGGGCGCATCGAAGCCCTGCTGGACGAAAGCGGCATCCCGGTCACGCATTGGCACGGCGACGTTGCAGGGTCGCATAAGAAAAAGCTGCTGGAACGCCCGCGAGGCATCCTGCAGATTACGCCGGAATCGCTGGAGTCGATGCTCATCAACCGGAGCAACGACATCCCGCGCCTGTTCGGTGACCTGCGCTTTGTCGTCATCGACGAAATCCATACGCTGACCGGCTCGGACCGTGGCAACCAGATTCTCTGTCAGCTTTCCCGCATCGGGCGCGTGCTCGGGCGGCATCCGCGGCGCGTGGGGCTGTCCGCAACCGTCGGCGACCCCGAAAAAGCCGCAGCCTGGCTGTCTGCCGGTTCCGGGCGGGCAACCGACATTCCAACCTTTGCGCAGGGCGCGCTGCGCTGGCGGCTGGGGCTGGAGCATTTCTACGTGCAAAACACCCGCGAGGAGCAGGCAGCCGATCCGAAGGACGCGCCGTCCCCCTCCCCCGCTCCCACCGTCTACGACGCGGGCTATACCTTTATGTACGACTGCGTGCAGGGCAAGCGGTCTCTGGTCTTCTCCAATTCGCGCGAGGAAACCGAATACCTCTGCGCCACATTCCGGCAGATTGCCAAACTGCGCGGCGACCCGGACAATTTTCTGATCCATCACGGCAACCTCTCGGCAGCGCTGCGCGAGGAAGCCGAACTGCGCATGAAGGATGACGAAGGCGAGCCGTTCGTCACCTGCGCAACGGTCACCATGGAGCTTGGCATCGACATCGGCAGGCTGGAGCGGGTGCTCCAGAACCAGTCGCCCAATTCGGTCACCAGCTTTCTTCAGCGGCTCGGGCGGTCCGGCAGGCGCGGGCAGCCGCCCGAGATGATGATGGTCTTCCGCGAGGAGGACCCGCTGCCGAACACACCCCTGCCGCATCTGATGCCGTGGGAACTGCTCAAAGCGATTGCCATCATCGAACTGTACCGCTCGGAGCGTTTCATCGAGCCGCCCGTCCTGCGCCGTCAGCCTTTCAGCCTGCTGTTCCACCAAACGCTGAGCGTGCTGGCAGCGTCTGGCGAACTGACCGTGCGGCGGCTTGCCGAGCGCGTGCTGGCGCTCCCGCCCTTTGCGGACGTAACAAAGGAAGACTACAAGGTCCTGATTCTTTCGATGCTGAACAACGACTTTCTGGAAATGACCGAGGAGAAGACGGTGATTGTCGGTCTTGCCGGTGAGCGGCTGCTGAAAAGTTTCAAGTTCTACGCGGTCTTCAAGGACAGCGAGGATTACACGGTGCGCGCGGGGTCGGACGAGATCGGCACCATCACAACGCCGCCCCCCGTTGGCGACCGGTTTGCACTTGCCGGGCGCGTTTGGGAGGTGGAGGAACTGGACATTCAGCGCAAGCTGATCTACGTGCAGCCGGTTGAGGGCAAGATGGAGGTCTCCTGGCCCGGCGACTACGGCGAGGTCCACACGCGCATTGCCGAACGGATGCGCCAGGTGCTGCGTGAGGACACGGTCTACCCTTACCTCAAGCCGAATGCACAGAAGCGGCTTGACGTGGCGCGACATGTGGCACGGAACACCGGCTTGACCGAACATTCGCTGATTCATCTCGGCGGCTACAGCTACTGTCTCTTTCCGTGGCTGGGGACGCGCTCCTTCCGGACGGTGCGCCGTCTGATTCAATCCCGCAGCGGGCAGTTCGGCATTACCGGCGTGGAATACGAGGGCTGCTATTTCATTGCGTTCAAAATGAGCAAAGGCAGCGACTTTGAGCTGATGCAGTCGCTCGCCGACGAAGCCCGCGCGGGCATTGACCCCGAGCGTCTGGTCTCCTCCGGCGAGGTCCCCCTCTTCGAAAAATACGACGATTACATTCCCGCCGACCTTCTCCGCCACTCCTTCGCCGTCGACAAGCTGAACGCTGGGGAAGCGGGACGGCGGATTCTGGAAATATGGGAGGAATACTAAAAAGAGGCTGTTAAAAAACCCGACCTGAGTTTTTTAACAGCCTCTTTTCTGTCAGACTTCACTGTAAATCCGCTTCATATTTGCAAAGGAAACCTTCGTGCCATACTCGCACGATTCCATTCCCTCATATTCGAGATAGATATCACCGTCAAAATCAGAATATTTGATCGTCCGCATCACATCCCAGATGTCGATATCTCCCTGCGCAAGGATTGAACCGCGCAGATAACTGCCGTTCACCGAGCGGAACCAGGAATTTTCACAGTTGAATTCCACGGCATCCCCCGGATTCCGGTTTGCGGGACGAATGTAGAAATCCTTCATATGAATGGTTTTGGCAAACCCGATCATTTTTTTAACCGCGATTTCCGGAATGTCGTCCACACAGGTATAATTTCCGACATCCAACTGATGACCGAAATTATCGCGCCGAACACTTGTCAGGATCTGCCGGACACGCTCGGAACCATTGGCGTGGAACCCATGATTTTCCAGCAAAACCGTCAGACCCAGCGGTTTGGCATAGTCGCAGAGCTCCTCATAGGTACGCACGATCAGAGGAAGCTCCTCTTCAAATTTCTCAATTGTATTTTCGGACATCGGACGCGCAAACGCCGCAGAATCCACCCGGATGGTTGGGATTTCCATATCCGATACCGTTTTCATATGCTTCTTTACCCTTGCCATCTCTGCGGCATACTGCTCCGGCGTCAGCATCAGGAAATTGGCATTGAGGGAATAATTTCCGATCGGAACCCCCATCCGGGCACTTGCTGCACGGAATTCTCCCCTCAGCTCCGGGGTCTGAACCGGATTGAAGCCAAACGGCACCAGCTCAACGACCTCTGCCCCCATTTCGCAAATTTTCTCAAAGGCGCCGATCGGAGAAAGCTCCCCCGTCCGAATCTTTCTTGAAACTCCATAAATCGATATTCCAAATTTTCGCATTTCAAAATCCTCTTTCTGCGTTTCTGCCCTTCGGTCAGGCGAACCCGGAATCGTTCCGGCAGGAAACCGCTGCGGTCTTACTTCACATATTCGAATTCAAAATCATAGATCGATACCGTATTTCCGTCGCAGCAGCCTTTTTCTTCGAGCGCTTCAAAGACGCCGCTGCGCTGGAGGACGCGCTGGAAGAAATTCAGGGATTCGTAATCGTCAAAATTGATCTGCCCCATCAGGTTCAGCAGCCACTCGCCCTCCACATAGAAGGTGTCGTTTTCGCGGCGAATCGTCGTCTCCTTGCCGCCGCCAACGTAAGCGTCCTCGGGGGCGTACTCCCGCTCGTAGACCTTCATCGGGGGCAGCGTTTCCAGCAGCTCAGCCGTGCGCCGCAGAAGCGCGTCCACGCCCTCGCCGGTCGCAGCGGAAATGTAGAACAGCTCCCAACCGTTGACCTCGGCAAAGTGCTCGAATGCCGGAATATCAACCGCCTCGCGGTCCAGCGCGTCCACCTTGTTTGCAACCAGCAGCTGCGGGCGCGCGGCAAGCTCGGGGCTGTACTTGTCCAGTTCCACATTGATCATCTCCACCTCGTCAATTGGGTCGCGCCCCTCAAAGCAGGAGATGTCCACCAGATGCCAGAGCAGCCGGCAGCGGTCAATGTGCCGCAGGAACGCATGCCCCAAACCGGCACCCTCGGCAGCGCCTTCAATCAAGCCGGGAATGTCCGCAGCCACAAAGCCGCGCTCCCCAGCAACCCGCACCACGCCAAGATTCGGTGACAACGTGGTAAAATGATAGTCGGCAATCTTCGGCTTTGCGGAACTGATGCGCGCCAGAAGCGAGGATTTGCCAACGCTCGGGTAGCCGATGATCCCGACATCAGCCAGCATTTTCAGCTCCAGGACCACCTCGCGCTCCTCGCCCTTTGTGCCGTTTTTGGCAAACATCGGGACCTGCCGGGTCGCCGTTGCAAAATGCCGGTTGCCCCAGCCCCCGCGCCCGCCACGGCAGGCAACGTAATCCGCGCCGCCATCCTCGGACATGTCATGAATCACCTTTCCGCTTGCGGCATCGCGCACCAGCGTTCCGGGCGGGACCAGAATGACCATATCCTCCCCGTTTGCGCCGTGAAACTTCGCGCCCGAGCCGTCGCCGCCGCGTTTGGCTTCAAACTTGTGCTTGTAGCGGAACGCCAGCAGCGTGTTCGCGCCGGTGTCCACGCGCAGAATCACGCTGCCCCCGCGCCCGCCGTCACCGCCGTCCGGCCCGCCCGCAGCCACATACTTTTCACGCCGGAAGGACACCGCGCCGTTGCCGCCGTCTCCGGCTTTGAGGTAAATTTTTGTTTGATCGATAAACATGTCAGACCTCCTCGCCCTTCATCCGGATGATCAGCTTGATCGGCGTGCCGACAAATCCGAAGGTCTCGCGCAGGCAGTTTTCGATAAACCGCTGATAGGAAAAATGGAACAACTCCACGTTGTTGCAGAAGATGACAAAGGTCGGCGGCGCAACCGATACCTGCGTCATGTAGTAGATTTTCAGCCGTCTGCCCTTGTCTGTCGGCGGCTGGACGCGAATCATCGCATCGCCCAGCACGTCGTTGAGCATGCCGGTTGTCACGCGCTGCGTTGCCTGCGCAAAAACTTCGTTGATCTTCTCAAACAGCTGGTCCACGCGCTGCCCGGTCTTTGCCGAAACGAAATAAATCGGCGCGTAGGGCATATACGCCAGCGCGGTGCGGATTTTGTTCGTAAACTCGTTCACGGTCGAATTGTCCTTCTCCACCACGTCCCATTTGTTGACCAGAATGATGACGCCCTTGCCTGCCTCGTGCGCAATTCCGGCAATCTTCTCGTCCTGCTCGGTAATACCCGCCGTTGCGTCAATCAGGAGCAGGCAGACATCCGCGCGCTCCACCGCCGTGTGCGCCCGCAGCACGCTGAAATGCTCGATGCGGTCCTCAATCTTCGACTGCCGCCGGATGCCCGCCGTGTCGATGAAGGTATAGTTGCCGTATTGGTTTCTGACCGCCGTATCGACCGCATCCCGCGTCGTTCCCGCAATGTCCGAAACAATCAGGCGGTTTTCGCCCACCATGCGGTTGATGATGGACGATTTGCCGGCGTTCGGCTTGCCGATGACCGCAACCTTAATGCTATCATCCTGCTCCTCTTCGTCCTGCCAATCGCCCAGCGCGTCAAGGCAGGCATCCAGCAGGTCGCCGGAGCCGCTGCCGTGCAGGCTGGAAAGCTGAATCGGGTCGTGATCAAAGCCCAGCTCGTAAAATTCGTAGTATTCCATCGGTGCGCCGCCAACGCTGTCGCATTTGTTTGTCGCCAGCACAACCGGCTTGCCGCTCTTCTTCAGCATGACCGCAATGTCCCGGTCGGCGGCAGTCAGACCCGTGCGCACGTCGCAGAGGAACACAATCACGTCTGCCGTGTCGATTGCAACCTGCGCCTGCAGCTTCATCTGCGAGAGAATCACGTCGTCGGTCTTCGGCTCAATGCCGCCGGTGTCGATGAGCACCAGCTTTCTGCCCCGCCACTCGGTTTCGCCGTAAATGCGGTCGCGCGTCACGCCCGGCGTGTCCTCCACGATGGAGCGCCGCTCGCCGATCAGCTTATTGAACAGGGTGCTTTTGCCGACGTTCGGTCTGCCGACAATCGCTATAATAGGTTTTGACATACTGTCACCGTCCTTTCAAGAGTGGATACCGAGAATGGCACGAATCAGGTCGGGTGCCTCACCCGGCGCGGGGGTGGTAGGGACGCCCAGTTGGGTGGAAAGCCACGCGGGGGTAGTGTCATCGAGGAACAGGTCGCCGTCTGCGCGCAGCATCACGCGCGGGAACAGCAGCTCGTCCCCCAGGTCCTCCCCCTTCAGCTGCTCGGCAACGTCCTTTCCGGTCAGAAGCCCGGCAACCGTCACCGATTCGCCGAAAAAGCGGTTGATAATCCGGTAAACCTTCGTCTCCAGCCCCGGCACGTTTGCCGCCAGCCGGTCGGCGATCGATTTGATCTCGTCATACGCCGCAACGCCGGTGACCATTGACACGCGGCGCGGTCCGTGAAACTCCGGCAGGTATTCGTCCAGGTACTTCATCTCGATCTGAAATTCCGTCTCCAGCGAGGTAATCATGCCCACGCCGTTCTGAATCTGCGAATACTCCTCGTAGTAGTCGTCACCCGGCAGCGGGAGCCCCGCTTTGAGGTATAGCTCGTCCGCGCAGTAGAACAGCCGGGTCCCGAATTTCTGCTTGCATTCCGCGCCGAAGGAATCGACCTGTTCGATCACCCTTGCCGCTTCTTCGGGGCCGAACATTTCCAGCGGGTAGAGTTTTTCGCGGAATTTCGTCAGCCCGACCGGCACGATGGCGCAGGACCGCAGCGCGGGATAGAGGTTTGCCAGGTCGTGCATGGTGCGGTCCAGTTCCGCGCCGTCGTTGAGGTTTTTGCACAGCACAATCTGCGTGCAGAGTGCAATGCCACCCGCTGCCAGGCGGTCCAGATATTTCAGCACCTCCCCTGCGCGCTTGTTTTTCATCATCTTTACACGCAGTTCCGGGTTGGTGGTGTGAACCGAAACATTGACCGGCGAGATGTGCATGGTCAGCAGGCGGTCGATGTCCTCGTCATGCAGGTTGGTCAGCGTGACGTAGTTGCCGTGCAGGAAAGACAGTCGGTCGTCATCGTCCTTAAAGTAGAGCGTTTCCCGCATGCCCTTCGGCATTTGGTCGATGAAGCAGAACACGCATTGATTCGCGCAGCAATGCTTTTTGTCCATCAGCGGTGTGGCAAATTCCATGCCTACGTCGTCGTGCTCGCCTTTGTTGATGCGGACCGCGTATTCCTTTCCCTCGCGCGTCAGCACCAGCCGAACGTTGGTATCGGTCATATAGAACCGATAATCCAGCACGTCCCGCACACCGTGCCCGTTTACACTGACCAGCACGTCCCCCGGCTGGATTCCTGCCGCCGCTGCCGGGCTATGCACGTCTACTGATTCCACTGTTACCATGTCTGTCTCTCCTTTCCCAAAAAATCGGGGGCTCTTGCCCCCTCGGTATGAAAGGTCGTGGGTAGGTCGTGGGTAGGTCGTGAGGCGCTGCCCCACACCCTGCTTAGAACCTTCTTGAAAGAAGGTTCTAAGAACTCCAAGAACTTTCACCAAGGGGAATATAATGGGATTTCTTCGGTGGGTACATACCTTTGCAGCTATACGGGTGTGTGCTCCCTCAAAATCGACCTTTCATTTTCCCTCTTAGCCAAGTTCTTGGGGTTTTTAGGGGGCTTCTCCGAAAGAAGCCCCCTAAACGGGGTTTGGGGCAGTGCCCCAAGGTCTTAGATAAAATCTTCGATTGAGGTTTCGTCGTCGACTTCGATGGTGCGGACGGGGGGAACGGGCTGCGAGCCGCGGTCGACCGAGAGGTTCATTTCCTCTTTGATCTGCTGCTCGGTCTCAGCGGCGCTTTCGTCATCGATGAGGTCCGTCTTTGCCAGCGCGCGTCTTGCCTGTTGCGTTGGCTCTGCGAGCAGAACCGCGCCCAGCACCAGCCCTGCGGCGCCGGCAACCAGCTCGGCAGCGTAAGACGTCTTGGCGCGCTTCTTGCGGATCGAGTAATCCAACACCGTTGCCAGGGAGCTGAATACCACGGCAGCACCGATCATCGTGAAGAGATTGTTCTTGTTTTCCATTTTCTTTATCCTCCGATCATAAAATACGGTTTATTTCGCGGCGGTCATTTTCAGGTAGGCGTTGATAAAGCCGTCCAGATCGCCATCCATCACAGCCTGAATGTTGCCGGTCTCGTAACCGGTGCGCGTGTCCTTGACCAGCGTGTACGGCATGAACACATACGACCGAATCTGCGAACCCCATTCGATGTTCGCCTTGTTGCCCTGAATATCCTCGATGGTGTCCAGCCGCTCCTGCAGCTTGATTTCCATCAGCTTCGCCTTCAGCATGTGGAGCGCGGTCTCCTTGTTCTGCAGCTGGCTCCGCTCGGTCTGACAGCCAACCACAATGCCCGTCGGCTTGTGGACAATGCGGATTGCCGAGTCGGTCTTGTTGATGTGCTGACCGCCTGCGCCGCTGGACCGGTGCGCCGTGACTTCGATGTCCTCATCGCGAATCACAACCTTGTCCACGTCCTCGAACTCCGGCATAACTTCAATCGATGCAAACGACGTCTGCCGCCTGCCGTTGGCATCAAACGGAGACACCCGCACCAGGCGGTGGACGCCGTTCTCGCTCTTGAGGTATCCGTAAGCATTCACGCCGACCACCATAATCGTTGCGCTCTTAATGCCCGCGCCGTCGCCGTCCAGCCAGTCGGTCAGCTTGACCTGAAACCCGCTCTTTTCTGCCCAGCGGGTGATCATGCGGTAAAGCATCTGTGCCCAGTCCTGCGCCTCGGTTCCGCCTGCGCCGGGATGGAACGACACAATGGCGTTGCTCTTGTCGTATTCGCCGGACAGCAGCACCTCAATGCGCTTGTGCTCCTCCTCGGCTTTGATCGCTTCCAGCTCGCTTTGGACCTCCTCGACCGAGCCCTCGTCGTTCTCCTCAATCGCCATTTCCGCCAGCGCAATCGCATCCTCCAGCCGCCGGCAAAGATGCTCATACCCCTGCACCTTGTCCTGCGACTGCTTGATGGTCTGCAGCACCTTGGACGAATTTTCGGTGTTGTTCCAGAACGCCGGGTCCGTGGTCTGTGCCTCCAGGTCCCGCAGGGTCGCCTTTGTCTCCTCTATCCGGAGCGCCAGCCCCAGCTCCTTGATGTCATTCCGCATTCCGATGAGCTGATATTTCGCATCCTCTAATGCAACGATCAAATTAACCTCCCGCGCCGAGCGGCGCATTTTCCGAATCATTGTTTTCCACCTTATATTATACCATGCAAAAGCCGATCTTGCAAGAGGTTCCGACAATTTTTTTCCGAAAAAGAGAAAAACAGTTGACACCCTCCCCGGTTCGTGCTATAATATTGACAGTTTCAAATGAAAGCTGAGGTACGGATATGAACACGGATAAACTGGATCGGTTTCTGGACGAAATGCCGCAGCGCGGAATTCCGGGATGCGACCTTTCCGTCTCGCGGGACGGTCACGAGGTCTACCGACGCGCAGCGGGGTTCGCCGATGCGGAAATGAAGCGCCCAATTGACGGAAGCACCCTTTACTGGATCTTTTCGGCGACCAAGGTCCTCACCTGCACCGCTGCCATGCGCCTGGTGGAGGAAGGCAGGCTGAACCTGAGCGACAAGGTGTCTGACTATCTGCCCGCATTTGCGCACCTGACCGTCCGGCAGAAGGACGGCAGCATCGTCCCCGCAACCGAGCCGATGCGCGTTCTGCATCTGTTCACGATGACCGGCGGCATGGATTACGACGTAACCGCCCCCGCGATTGTCGAAGCCGCAGCGCAGCCCGGCGCCAACACCGTCAGCATCTGCTCGGCAATGGCTGCTACGCCACTCCACTTTGAGCCCGGCACGCGCTATCGCTACAGTCTTTGCCACGATGTGCTGGCGGCAGTCATTGAAGTGGTCACCGGCATGAAATTTTCCGATTACCTGCGGGAGCTGATGTTTGAGCCGCTCGGCATGCACGAGACCGGGTTCCGTCCAACCGAAGCGCAGCTGCCGCGCTTTGCGCAACCCTTTGAATACAACAACGCCGACGGTTCGGTCAAGCCGATTCCGGTCCGGAACCAATTCATTCTCAGCCCCGATTACGACTGCGGCGGCGCCGGGATTTTCACCTGTGTGGATGATTACATGAAGGTGATTACCACGCTTGCCTGCGGCGGCACGGCTGCGGACGGCTACACGCTGCTCCGTCCCGAGACGATTGCCGAGATGGAAGTCAACCGCCTTTGCCCGGCTGCCTGGAAGGATTTCGTCTCCGGGCGTCTCTACGGCTACGGCTGGGGGCTTTGCGGGCGCGTGCATGTCAACCCCGTCCGCTCCCTCTCGCTCTCATCGGTCGGTGAGTTCGGCTGGGACGGCGCTCAGGCTGCCTTCTCGATGGTCGACCGCAAGACCCGCACCGCGCTCTACTTCGGCACGCAGGTCGCCGGCTGCAACTACGCCTACAACGTCCTCCACCCCACCCTGCGCAACCTCGTCTTCGAAATGCTGGACGGGGAGTGAGAATGGAGGGAAGACCTTGGGGCTCTGCTTCGAATCCAGCGTAGAGCCTCCTTCTGGCGGGCTCGAAGAGCCCGAAACTTCACCGCAAAGGGCAACCGGATGGCGGGACGTAAAGAATTTTTACGTGCTGCAAATCCGGTTGCCCTGTGCGGTGAAGTTTCGGGCTCTTCGA
>ERZ1673741.1516-NODE-1516-length-19031-cov-4.399030_pt1 | contig 19031 bp, 20 predicted proteins | sample MGYA00580209_ERZ1673741 | MGnify/ENA primary metagenome ERZ1673741 (study PRJEB41218, sample SAMN15661754) | gut metagenome | host: Homo sapiens | place: Canada: London | collected 2015-08-20/2019-03-30 | study: EMG produced TPA metagenomics assembly of... | reverse complement strand
ACCTTTGGACTGCAAAAAAGGGGCGATTTTGCCGTATTAGTGAAAGGACTTTTTCATACCGGCAAAAAAATCCTTTCCTGTCGGATCTCTCCCCGAATAATAAATCGAGAGCCTTTTCGCCCCACCGGTCAAACAGGGGCGCCGGTTAATTTTTTCTTCAGCAGACCTCATCGGGCAATTTGGGGGTCTGCCCCAGCGGGAACCTGCCTCCCACCAGCACCTTGAAAACTGAATAAAACACCAGGCCATTATCCCCACAGCCGGAGATATATCAGTTGCACCCCGCATAAAAATGTGGTATGATAAGCTGTATTATTTCGCTGTTTTGGAAAGGGGTTTTTTCCTGATGTCAAGCCCAAAATTGACTGTTGCCGTCCTGTTCGGCGGCGCTTCCACCGAGCACGATGTTTCCCAGCTCTCCGTCACCTCCGTCCTGCGGGAGTTGGACCGCGATAAATACGAGCTCCTGCCGGTCGGCATCACCCGCTCCGGGGAGTGGTTCCTCTACACCGGGGAGCTTTCGCTCATCACCGATGGCCGCTGGGAGCAGAGCGATGCCCGCATTCCCTGCCTGCTTTCCCCTGTGCCCGCCCACCACGGGCTGATGGTACAAAAAGCCGATGGCTGGCAGCCGCTGCGGGTGGATCTGGTTTTCCCGGTGCTGCACGGCATGAACGGCGAGGACGGCACCCTGCAGGGTCTGTTGGAACTGGCCCGGCTGCCCTATGTGGGCTGCGGGGTGACCGGCAGCGCCAACTGCATGGATAAAGATATCGCCAAGCGGCTATTTGCCGCGGCCGGCATTCCCACCGCCCGGGGCTTTACCGTTTACCGGGGAGAGGTTCCCTCCCCCGCCGAGCTGGCCGCCAAAGTGGAAGCCGAACTGGGCTGGCCGGTCTTTGTCAAGCCGGTGAACCTGGGGTCCTCGGTGGGCGTCAGCCGGGCCTGCGATGCCGAAGAGCTGGCCGCTGCCATGGAGGAAGCCCTCCGCTATGACTGCAAGGTTCTGGTGGAGGAAGCCATTACCGGGGCGGAGGTGGAATGCGCCGTAATGGGCAACCACCACAATGCCATCCCCAGCGATGTCATCGGCGAGATCGTTCCCCTGCGGGAGATGTACGATTACGAGGGCAAGTACCTGGATGGTTCCACCCAGCTGTATATCCCGGCCCGAATCCCTGCGGAGCAGACCGAGCTCATCCGCCAAGCGGCGGTAAAGGCTTACCGCGCGCTGGACTGCCGCGGCCTTTCCCGGGTGGATTTCTTTGCCCTGCCGGATGGCACCATTCGTCTGAATGAGATCAACACTCTGCCGGGCTTCACCAATATCAGCATGTTCCCCAAGCTGTTTATGGCCAGCGGCTACACCTATCCCCAGCTGCTGGACCGTTTGATCGAGCTGGCGCTGGAGCCCCGCTGAGGGGACACGATCCCCGGCAAAATTCCCCTTTACCAAGGGGAAAAAGTGCGGCTTTGCCGGCCATGCGGCGGCGGAGCCGCGGAGCGGACGAGGGCTGCCCGCAGCGAAGCGGAGGGTCGGCCCGAGGCGGAGCGAAACGGCGACGCCGCATCTGCCTGCCGGGAGCCCGGCCCATGCGGCGGGCCCGCTCCACTTGATATCGGACTGACCCGCCGCTGCGCTTTGGGCAGTCCTCCCCCGTTTCGCGGCCCCGCCGCGGAACCCCAACCAAGCTCTTATCTTCCCCAGAAAGGAGGCACCGCCCATGGACCCCAGACCTATCGGTGTTTTTGATTCTGGTATCGGCGGACTGATGGCGGTGCGGATGCTGCGGCATCTGCTGCCGGGTGAGCCCATCCTCTACCTGGGGGATACCGCCCGGATGCCCTATGGCGACCGCCCGGCCGGGGAGATCGACCGGCTGACCGGCGAGCTGACCGGCTGGCTGCTGCGGCAGAATGTCAAGGCGCTTATCGCGGCCTGCGGCACCATCAGCTGCAATGCGGATAACACCCTGAAAAAGCTGTCGGTTCCCTGCTTTGATGTGGTGACGGCTGCTGCCGAAGCGGCGGCCCAGGCCACCCGAAACGGAAGAGTGGGTCTGGCCGCCACCAGTGCCACCATCCGCAGCGGGCGCTTTGCGGAGGAGATAGAAAGGCGGACCGGACAGGCTGTGACCGCTATGCCCTGTCCCCTGCTGGCGCCCATGATAGAGCACGGAGCCGGCCCGGATGACCCTGCGCTGGCCGCCGCTGTGGCGGAATACTGCCAACCCCTGCTGCAAAGCGGCGTGGATACCGTAGTGCTGGGCTGCACCCATTATCCCCTTATTGCGGAGCTTTTTACCCGGATATTGGGGCCGGAAGTGACCCTGATAGACTGCGCGGGCGAAGCGGCCAAAGCCGCCGCCGAAGCCATGAAAGAACAACATCTGCTGGCGGAGGGGAACGACCCTGCCGTCACGGAATACCGTTTTACCGCCCTGCCGCCGCAGGCCGCCCGACAGACGGCCCGCCGCATGCTGGGAGAGGATTTTACCCCGCGGCTGCTGCCGCTGGAGAAGCTGACCGCGTTTTCCACCGAATAAAGCCATTTTGTGAAAAACGCGGCTAAACCGCTAAATTGAAAAAAGGGGGCGAGCCCCATGAAAACTGAACAGGAAAACAGCACCGTCACCGTCCGCGGCATCCAGCGGGTGGAGGGTGACGAGGATGTGGTGGAGCTGGTGACCGGCGGGCGCTTTACCTGCCATGGGGGCCGCTGGCTCATCCGGTATGAGGAGAGCGACGATACCGGCTATGGCGGCTGCCACACCTCCCTGCGGTACGACCCCGAAAAGGGGCAGGTCATTCTGCTGCGCACTGGGGCGGTCCACTCCCAACTGATGGTGGAGGAGGGCAAGCGCCACCAATGCACCTACGATACCGGCTGCGGCACCATCATCCTGGGGGTGAGCGGCAGCCGCATCGCGGCCGACCTGGACGAGCAGGGCGGCACGCTGGAATTTCACTACTCGCTGGATGTAAACACGGCGCTGGTAAGCGAAAACGATGTTTATGTGGCGGTGTTCCCGCGGTAATAAGAAAGCTTGCCGGGGGGCAAGGCGGCCCGCAGGGCCCCCGGCGGAGCCGGGGTGGAGGGCGGCCGCAGGCCGCCCTTAGGGCGATGCGAAGCGTCGCCTGCCCTGCGGGCCGGTACTGGGGCCCTGCACAAGGGTGAGGAGAAGCAGCAAAAAAACAGAAGCTGAGACAAAGAAAATCCCCTGCCAAAGAGCAGGGGATAGAATTCAGCCATTATTGATTTCCTCAAAGATATTGCCAGAGGAAAATACCACTGTTTCGCCGTTGCCTTCATTGGCGGGGAAGTGGTTGCCGATGTAGCATTCTTCCCCATCCGGGGTAATGAAGAACTCCGCTACGGTGGAAAGATAGCGGGACTGGGTATCGTAATCGGTGATGACGCGCTGCCACACACCATAGTAGTATTCCCGGCCCTCCACCGTCACCGGATCATTGAGGGTGAAGGTGTAGTTCTCCATCGGCTCTGCCGCCGCAAAGATATCCTCCATCTTTTTTATGAGGCGGGCACGGCGCTGTTCCTCGGTTTCCTCCGGTTCCGGTTCGGGCTCTGGGGAGAGGGGATCGGAAGCATCCGGGGTTCCAGCCTGGGGCGGATCTCCATGGACGATCTCGCTGATGGGATTGCCGCAGGCGGTGAATACCAGCAGGGTGGCCAGCAAGGCCAAGGTCAAGGCGATCAGTTTCATACGGCTCATACTGATGGAACTCCCTCCGTTAGGCCGCTCAGTCGGCGGCGCTTGACGATGAAATAGCAGATGATGTGGGTGAGCGAGGTCAAGATCCAGCTGATGGGGTAGGAGATGTAGAGTACCCGCAGATCGTGGTGAGTGGCGAAAATGGTATAGATCCACACCACACGGAAGCCGCAGGCGCCGATGAGAGTGACGATCATGGGCATGACAGAGCTGCCCATCCCGCGGATGATATCCGCCATAATATCCATAATGGCATCCAGACCGTAGGTGGTACCGACGATCATCATACGGATCATGCCCATGGCAATAACTTCCGAATCCTTATTGTAGAAAGCAAGCAGCGAATTGCCAAAGCCGTAGGCGATAAAGCCGAGAATCTCCGAAAGGAGGATGCCCAGGGCCAAGCACCAAAGGGTGATGCCCCGCAGGCGCTTGTACTGCCCGGCGCCGAGGTTCTGGCTGGTGAAGGTAAGGGAAGCCTGCGCTACCGAATTGCAGCTGGTAAAAACGAAGCCTTCGATATTGACAGCGGCGGCATTACCGGCCATGGCGGTGCTGCCGAAGGAATTGATGGAGGACTGGATGAGGACATTGGAGATGGAGAAGATGGCACCCTGCAGACCGGCGGGAATGCCGATTTTGAGGATGCGGATGAGTTTATCCCGGTGGATGCGCAGCTCCTTGAGGACGATGTGGTAGCAGCCGTCGGTTTTCAGCATGCACCACAGCACCAGCGCGGCGGAGATATACTGTGAAACAACGGTGGCAATGCCGACGCCCGCCACACTGAGATTGAACTGGATGACCAGAAGCAGGTTGAGACCGACATTGACGATGCCGGCGAAGAAAAGAAAGATGAGCGGGCGGCGGGTATCGCCCACGCCGCGCAGTACCGCCGCACCAAAGTTATACAGCATACTGCCTGGCATCCCCAAAAAGTAGATGCGCAGATACAGGATAGCCAGTGGGAGAACATCGTCGGGGGTATCCATCAGCCGCAGGATAGCGGGGGTACACACCACGCCCACTACCATGACAAAGAAACCGCTGATGAGTCCCACCAGCATGCAGGTGTGGGTGGCTTCGGAGACATCCTCGTACTGGGCGGCGCCGTAGTGCTGGGCAATGACGGCGCTGCCGCCGATGGAGATACCCATAAACAGGTTGACGATCAGATTGATGATGGAGCCATTGGAGCCGACGGCGGCCAGCGCGTGGCTGCCCACATACCGTCCCACCACGATGATATCGGCGGCATTGAAAAGAAGCTGCAGCATTCCTGTGGCCATTAGCGGCAGGGAAAAAAGCAGGATCTTCTGCGGCAAGCTACCGGTACACATATCTATTTCATACTTATGGCGTGCAGTAGCCAAGGGAAACAACGCTCCTTCTTTGTGCATATTGGGAAAAAGCCTAGTACAGCGCCGCGGGCGCTGCTGGGGCATAGAGATTAAGAGGACAGTATAGGTATTATAGCCCTTTTGTGCGCTAATGCAAGATATCCTGCATCAAATCTCCTTATCGCACAAAAAGGCGGCAAAAAGGAGAGAAAAGCACAACAAAACTGCCCATTATCCCAGCAACGGCAGCGCCGCTGCCAGAATTTCGGCGGCCTCCAGCGGACGGCTGCGCAGCAGGGGGCGGCGGGGTTCCTCCGGCAGGGCGGTGGATTCCGCGATGACAGCTTGCAGCTGGGCGGGGGTGTACCAGCGGAAGCGGCCAATGCCAAGCTGTTCGGCCCGGTGCTCCAGCAGGGCCAGCAGCAGGTCATCATAGCCGGCTTCCCGGGGCAGGCGCAGCTCCGCGGCTACGGCCGGCAGAATGTGCTCGAACAGGGCACGGCGAGGGGAGAGCCCCTCCGGCAGGCGCAACGGGATACCGGCGGCCTTTATGGCGTTCTCCGGCAGAGCGGCAAAGGCCGCAAAGCCATCGGCTTTTTCGGAAAAGTAATACAACTGGCCGGGGAGCTCCCGCATAAACCGCATGGTATCGTAGTAGCCCATCTGAATATTGCGGCGGCTGGTGGCGGGATCGAACCGCATGACAGGGCCCAGCTGCTCACTGGGGAAGATCTGACGGATCTTCTGCTTATCCCGCAGCGGATGGATGATGCCGAAGCCATTGAGCCGGATGGCGATGACCTCATCGCAGCCGTAGTCCAGCAGCTCATTATAGGGGCAGGCATCATACAGGCCGCCGTCCAGGTACTTCTTATCCCCAATGACGGTGGGCTGGAACCCGGGGAATGAAGCCGAGGCCAGCACATGGTCCAGCACATTTTCGGGGGTCATATCTTTCTTATAGGCGATCAGCGGCTGAAGCTCCGGGAAAGCCACGGCGATCATGCCATAATCAATGGGACTTTCCAGCAGTCGCTGGGGGTCAATGTTCTGCTCCAGGAAGGCACGGATTTTGGAGGTATCGATGCCGCCGTTTTCCAGCGCGGCTTTGATGTTTTCCTTGAGGGCCGAAAGGGTATTGAGGTTCACCTGCCGGTTGATGATTTCCAAAAAGCCTTTGTCCTCCTCAGAGAACAGATCGTCATTGGCGGTCGTCTCCCAAAATTCCGCGGCCTTTTCACAATCGCCCTGCGCCAGCAGCGCCGCATTGATGGCGCCGATGGAAACACCGCAGATGACATCAAAATGATAACCCAGTTCGGTAAGGGCGCGGTATGCGCCGATCTCATAGGCGCCTTTGGCACCGCCGCCTTCCAGTGCTAAACCCAGCATAGTGATGCTCTCCTTTCATCTATCCACAGCGGATTCTATTCCATGCTCATCATAACCGAAAGGGCGGGGGAAAAGCAATGCTCCCGCCGTCCTTTTTACAAATCGTTCATGCTTTTTCGGCAGGGAAAATGCCGCAGACCGTCAGCACATCACCTGCCACGGTAAAGTGCACCTCCAACCCGGCAAAGGGAAAGCCGTATACCCGGTCGCTATCCTGCTGATAAGCCGGCCGGGGGTCCTGTGCCAGTACCGCCCGCAGGGAAGCCCGGTGAGCCGCGGGAACCTTTTCTTCCCATTCCGGCGGCAGTATCACCGTGAGGGCGTGGGTCAGCCCCTCGGCGGAATAGCCCCCGGTGGCCTCCGGGTGGCAATCGGCATGGGGCAGGTAGGGCTTTACATCATAAATGGGGGTGCCGCCCATCAGGTCAGCCCCGGCTACCCGCAGCACCGTGCCCCATTCGGGGTGGTGCTCCACGGCAAGCAGCCGCACGCAGGAAAGCCCGATGGCATTGGGGCGGAACGGTGACCGGCTGGCAAATACCCCGACTCGCCGGTTGCCGCCCAGCCGGGGCGGACGCACGGTAGGCCGCCAGCCCTCCCGCTTCGTTTCGGAAAATTCCCACAGCAGCCACAGGTGGCTGTACCCCTCGATGCCCCGCAGCGCCTCCGGGATGCGGTATTCCGGCCGGAACACTACCAGCGCTTCCAGCTCCGGCACCAGCCCGCTCTGCCGCGGGATGCCGAATTTGGTGGGAAAGTCGCTGCGGATCTCCGCGATTACTTGAATGACAGTTGTTTCTTCCATGGCTCCTCCCCATGATTTCTGCAAGCCGCAGGGATGGGGCCCGCAGGGCCGCCCGCCGTAGGCGGGCGTAGGCGGCGCAGCCGCCAAACCCATCCTCCGGATGGGTTGCCCTGCGGGCCCGACCCGGGCCGCGAATTCTGACTCTATTTTACCATGCCATTCCGAAAAAGAAAAGCAGATGGCGTGCGGTTCAGTCCTTATTCTCCTTGGCGCTCCAGTCGGCCACCTCCAGCCGCCACATGGCGGTGCGGGCCATGGCCTGCGGCGGGCAGCCCGGTGCGCCGGGCAGGTACCGGTCGATCAAAAGCCGCATGGCCTGGGGCTTTTCTTCCTCGGTCAGCGGGGTAACAGTCGCCTTGCCCATTACGCAGCCGTACCGTGTGGTAATGCCGTGCCCCGGCAGCTGCACTACCCGGTGGCCACAGTCCATCTGGAAGGAACAAGCCCCGTTTTGCCGCAGCAGCTCCGCCTTGCGGCCTTCTGCTGCCCCGTGCAGGTAGAAATACAGCCGCCCCTCTTTTTCCTCCCAGCCAAAGTTCATCGGCACGATGTAGGGGTAGTCCCCATCGGCCAGTCCCAGCCGCAGCACATCGCACTGGCGGATGATCTCCTTGACGGCCTCCAGCTCTGTTACTTCCCGGTCTTTCCGGCGCATTTCTTCCATACTATTCCCTCCGGCAGTTTTTCTTTATTATAGCAGGTTTGGCTTTACGGCACAAATTCCGCCGCCCCGCCTAAAATCCCGGGATTTTGCTTTCCCTCCGGGGCAGGATATGGTATAATGAAATGTAAATGTATGTTCTCAAATCTCCCCACAAGGAGGCCCATCATGAAAGTCCTTGCCTTTGATGCCAACAGCATCGTCAACCGTGCCTTTTACGGCGTGCGGCTGCTCTCCACCCGGGAGGGCACCTATACCAATGCCGTTTACGGCTTTTTCAATATTGTTTATAAGCTCATCGAGGAACAGAAGCCGGATGCGGTCGCCTTTGCCTTTGATCTGCACGCACCCACCTTCCGGCACAAAATGTACGAACAGTACAAGGGCACCCGCAAGGGGATGCCGGAGGAACTGCGCCAGCAGATGCCGCTGGTGAAGGAAATGCTGCGGCTTTTGGGCTACCCCATCCTGGAGATGGAGGGTTACGAGGCGGATGATATCCTGGGCAGCCTGGCCCGGCAGGGGGAGCAGAACGGCGATACCGTCCTTATCTGCACCGGCGACCGGGACTCCCTCCAGCTCATCACCGATAAGGTCAGCGTCATCTTGGCCAAGACTGCCCCGCAGGGCGCCGTTTATGAGATAATGGACCCCGCCGCCATTCGCGAAAAGTACGGCGTGACGCCCCGGGAAATGATCGAGGTCAAGGCCCTGATGGGCGATCCCTCCGATAACATTCCCGGCGTGCCCGGCATTGGCGAAAAAGGCGCTCTGGCCCTTATCCAAAAGTATCACACCATCGAATATATCTATGCCCATTTGGAGGAGTTGGAGTTGACCCCGGCGCTCCGTAAAAAGCTGGCCGATGGCCGGGAATCCGCCGCCCTCAGCCGGGAGCTGGGGACCATCTGCTGCGAGGTGCCGGTACCCCAGTGGAGCGAACTGAAGCCCCGGCCCCGGCAGGAGGACGCCCTTTATGCCTTCCTTTCCCGGCTGGAGCTCAACCGTCTTATCACCAGGCTGGGTCTTGCCGCTCCGGAAACGATGCCGGAGGAACCCGCCGCGGAGGAGGCGGCTCCCGCTGTGACCTTTGCCCCTCTTACCGAAGAATCTGACCTTGCCGCCTGGGGCAAGGAAACCCCGATCATCCTTTCGGCCTGCTGGGCGGAGGATGGTACGCCTGCCGCCCTCTGCGTCCTTTGCGGGGAGCAGCTATGCGGCTGCGAGGATCCCGCTGCCTCCCTGTGGCAGAAAATTTTCTCTTTGCCCAATCCCAAAATCACCGCCGACGCCAAACCCTATTATAAAGCGGCGCTAAAGGTGAATAATACCTTTGCCGCCCTGTGGCTGGATGCCGGTCTGGCCGGGTATCTGCTCAATCCCAATGCCAGTGACTACGCCGTGGAGCGCCAGCTGGCCCAGCATGGGCTTTCCCTCCCCGCGGCGGAGGCCCCACAGAAGCTGCTGCCGCTGGCACGGGAATGCCTGGGCCTTTCGGCGCTTTCTCCCCTGCTGGAACGGGAGCTGGAAGCGAACGGCCAGCAAAAGCTGCTGCGGGAGGTGGAGCAGCCCCTCTGTGAGGTGCTGGCCTCGATGGAGCTCACCGGCTTTCGCGTCGACCGCGAGGGCCTGCGGGAGTTCGGCATCTACCTGGATGGACTGACCATCCAGCTGGAGCAGGAGATCTATCAGCTGGCCGGCGGCAAATTCAATATCAATTCCCCCAAGCAGCTGGGAGATGTTCTGTTTGGCAAGCTGGAGCTGCCCGCCAAAAAGAAAACCAAGAGCGGCTATTCCACCAATGCCGAGGTGCTGGAGGAGCTGATCCCCTATCACCCCATTATCAGCAAGATACTGGAGTACCGCAAGTACAAAAAGCTCTCCTCCACCTATGTGGAGGGCCTTAAGGACACCATTGGCCCCGATAGCCGCATCCGCTCGGTGTTCCGCCAGACCGATACCCGAACCGGCCGCATCAGCAGTGCGGAGCCCAACATGCAGAATATTCCCATCCGTACCGAACCCGGCAGCCGTATGCGGGATTTCTTCGAAGCGGAGGAGGGCAACCTGCTGGTGGATGCCGACTATTCCCAGATCGAGCTGCGGGTGCTGGCGGCCCTGGCCAATGACAGCGCCATGATCGAAGCCTTTCGGGAGGGCGTGGATATCCACACCCGTACCGCCGCGCAGGTATTCGATCTGCCGGAGGCCTTTGTCACCCCACAGATGCGCTCCCGCGCCAAGGCGGTCAACTTTGGCATCGTCTATGGCATCGGCGCCTTCTCCCTTTCCCGGGATATTGGTGTTTCGATGCAGGAGGCCGATACCTACATTAAGAATTACAAAAAGACCTACAGCGGCATTGCCGCCTACCTGGAGCGTGCCATAGAGGACGCCAAGGAAAAAGGCTATGCCGAAACGCTGTTCGGCCGCCGCCGCCCCCTGCCGGAGCTGAAAGCCTCCAACCGGGTGCAGCGCGCCTTTGGCGAACGGGTGGCGATGAACGCCCCCATCCAGGGCACCGCCGCAGATATTATCAAGATCGCCATGGTGCGGGTGTACCGCCGCCTGAAGGAAGAAGTCCCCGCCGCCCGCCTTATTTTGCAGGTTCACGATGAGCTCATTGTCGAAACACCGCAGGGATCCGCCGAGCAGGTGCGGGAGCTGGTGCGCCAGGAGATGGAATCCGCAGTCTCGCTGTCGGTTCCGCTTTTGGTGGATGCCAAGGTAGGAAAAACCTGGGGCGAAGCCCACTGATCCCTCGCTAATTTCTGCAAGCCGCAGGATCGGGCCGCAGGCCGCCCCCGCTTCGCAGGGGCACGCAGGCACCGCCTGCGTCGGCGGCTGCGCCGCCAGGCCCGCGGCCCGCCCTGCCCCCTGCAGAAACCCACCCCATCCCCGCCGAAAGGAGCCTACCCCATGTCCGTTACCATCCGCCCCGCGGCCGAAAGCGACCTGCCCGCCCTTGCCGCTTTGGAATCAGCCTGCTTTGCCCACCCATGGAGCGAAAAAAGCCTGGCAGAAACGCTCGGCAACGGCCGCTCGCTGTTCCTTTTAGCGGAGCGGGAAGGGGAAGCGCTTGGCTACCTTGGCATGGAATATGTACTGGATGAGGGCAGCATCACTAATGTGGCGGTTTTTCCGGCACACCGCCGCCAGGGCATCGCCGATGCTCTGCTCAATGAGCTGCTGCGCCGGGCCAAAGGCCTTGGCCTTACCACCGTTACGCTGGAGGTGCGGGAAACCAATGCCCCTGCCATTGCTCTTTACCAAAAACATGATTTTGTACCCGTGGGCCGCCGCAAAAACTACTATACCTCGCCCACAGAAGATGCTATACTGATGACAGTCACTCTGTAACTGAGTAAAAATAAAAAGGAGTGTATCACTATGAAAAAGAATCCCATCCACTTTTACTGGGGCCGTAAAAACGGCCTGGTCGTCACCCGTGAGGATGCCGAAGGCAACCACCCCGAGGTCATTTTCGTCAGCAATCAGCTTTCTCTGGATAAGCTGAAAAAGACCGGTGTCATCCTCCTGGCCGGACTGTTCCTGTTCTGGCGCATCAGCCGACTGGTACGCCGCATTGCCCGCCGCCATCATAAAAAAGAAAATTAATCCGGAACCTGTATGAAAATTCTCAGTATCGAATCCAGCTGCGATGAGACCGCCGCCGCGGTCATTGAAGATGGCCGGAAGATCTGTTCCTCGGTCATCCACACGCAGGTGGAAGAACACAAGCTCTACGGCGGGGTCGTCCCGGAGATCGCCTCCCGCCGCCACATCGAATCCATCTGTGGGGTGACCGCCGAAGCGCTGGAGCAGGCCGGCCTTACCGCCCGCGAAGTGGATGCGGTTGCCGTTACCGCGGCCCCCGGCCTGATCGGCGCCGTGCTGGTGGGGGTCAATTTCGCCAAGGGCTTGGCACTTTCGGCGGAAAAGCCCCTCATCCCGGTTCACCATATCCGTGGCCATGTGGCGGCAAATTATTTGGCTCATCCCGAGCTGGAACCGCCTTTTTTGGCGCTCATCGTCAGCGGCGGGCACAGCCATATCGTATTGGTGCGGGATTACTGCGACTACACCATCCTGGGCCGCACCACCGATGACGCCGCGGGCGAAGCCTTCGATAAGGCCGCCCGCTGTGTCGGCCTGCCCTATCCCGGCGGTGTGGCGCTGGATGCCATCTCGCACGAGGGCAATCCCCACGCCTACCCGCTGCCTACCCCCCATGCCGAAGGGGAGTTCAACTTCTCCTTTTCGGGGCTCAAAACAGCAGTCATCAATCTGGCGCACAATGCCGAGCAAAAGGGACAGCCTCTGGTTCCCGCCGATCTTGCCGCCAGCTTTTGCTGCCATGTCAGCGAGATCCTGTGGCAAAAGACCGCCCTGGCCGCCGAGCGCTGCGGCTGCGATAAAATCGTGCTGGCCGGCGGTGTTTCCGCCAATAGCTCGCTGCGGCAGCGTGCCCGGCAGGGTTGTGCCGAAAAAGGCTGGCAGCTTTACATGCCGCCGCTTTCTCTCACCGGGGATAATGCCGCTATGATCGGCGCGCAGGCATACTACGAGTATTTGGCCGGCCACACGGCGGATGAATCCCTCAATGGCTTGCCCACCATGGAGATCACCGAACAGTTTGGGGCATAAGGGCTTATTAGCCCGCGCTTTTTCCGTTCGCGGAAACTTAACAAATTTGGTGGTAGCATTTCCCGCGGGGATAGGGTATAATAGATGCGTAAAAACAGGCCGGTTTTCCGGCTTTATCAGAAGGGAGATATAAAAATGGCACTTACTTCCAACAAGTCCGTTCTCAAATGGGTGGACGAGATGGTCGCCCTCACCAAGCCCGATAAGGTCGTCTGGATCGATGGCAGCGAGGAACAGCTGGAGGCGCTGCGCGCCGAGGCTTGCTCCACCGGCGAGATGATCAAGCTGAATGAGGAAAAGCTGCCCGGCTGCTATCTGCACCGTTCCGCGGTCAATGATGTAGCCCGTGTAGAAGGCCGTACCTTCATCTGCACCCGCAAGGAAGAGGACGCTGGTCCTACAAATAACTGGATGGACCCCAAGGAGGCCTACGAAAAGCTGGGCAAGCTCTTTGACGGCGCCATGAAGGGCCGCACCATGTATGTCATCCCCTACTGCATGGCGCATGTCGGCTCCCCCTTTGCCAAGGTGGGCATCGAGCTGACCGACTCCATCTATGTCGTTCTTTCCATGGCCATCATGACCCGCATCGGCCAAAAGGTGCTGGATTTCCTGGGCGACAGCGATGATTTCGTCAAGGGCCTGCATTCCAAAAAGGATCTCTGCGAGGAGGACCGCTACATCGTCCACTTCCCGGAGGATAACACCATCTGGAGCATCAACTCCGGCTACGGCGGCAATGTGCTGCTGGGCAAAAAGTGCTTCGCCCTGCGCATCGCCTCCTTCCAGGCCAAATCCGAGGGCTGGATGGCCGAGCATATGCTCATTCTCGGCATCGAAAATCCCGAGGGCGAGACCAAGTATGTCACCGCCGCTTTCCCCTCCGCCTGCGGAAAGACCAACCTGGCCATGCTCATCCCGCCCAAGAAGTACGCCGAAATGGGCTACAAGGCCTGGTGTGTCGGCGATGATATCGCCTGGCTGCGTATCGGCCCCGATGGCCGCCTTTGGGCTGTCAATCCCGAGTATGGCTTCTTTGGCGTAGCGCCCGGCACCAATGCCAAGAGCAATCCCAATGCCCTGGCCACCACCCGCAAGAATACCATCTTCACCAATGTGGTGCAGAACCTGGATGATAACACTGTCTGGTGGGAGAAGCTGGATAAGAATCCTCCCAAGCACGCGCTCAATTGGAAGGGCGAGCCCTGGGACGGCAGCGACGGCACCCCCGGCGCCCATCCCAATAGCCGCTTCACCGCGCCCAGCCACAATTGCCCCTGCCTCTCTCCCGAGTATGAGAATCCCAATGGCGTTCCGATCTCCGCCATCATCTTCGGCGGCCGCCGCGCCAAGACCGCTCCGCTGGTCTACCAGTCCCGCGATTGGGCCCACGGCGTCTTTGTAGGCTCTGTTCTGGCCAGCGAGACCACCGCTGCCGCTACCGGTGCTGTCGGTGTAGTCCGCCGTGACCCCATGGCCATGCGTCCCTTCATCGGCTACCATGTCGGCGATTACTTCGGCCACTGGCTGGAGATGGGCGAAAAGCTGGGCGATAAGGCCCCGAAGATCTTCCATGTCAACTGGTTCCGCACCGATGATGAAGGCAACTTCCTGTGGCCCGGCTTCGGTGATAATATGCGTGTTCTGCTGTGGATCCTGGCCCGCTGCGAAGGCAAGGTCAGCGCCCGCGAGACCGAAATCGGCTATCTGCCCTATGTCAAGGATATCGATATCGAGGGTCTGGAAAACGACGGCAAGGAGTTCACCCACATGATGCTGGATGAGCTGCTCAGCGTCGATAAGGCCCTGTGGCGCGAGGATGCCGAGAATATCGAAGGCTTCTATACCTCCATCGGCGAGCGTCTGCCCGCCAAGCTGTGGGAGGAGCTGGAGACTCTCAAGAAGAACCTCGAATAAGTGTAACATTTGGCCGGCTCCCTCATCGGGCGATGGGGGAGCCTTTTCCCACTATTCTTACCCAAAAGACCGGAGGACGCCATGGAAAGCATCTTTGAGAATACCACCACCCTCACCCGACAGAACCTGACCGAAATGGCCCGGGCCACCGTCCCCCGGTGGAGCCTGCTGGTCGGCATCATCCCGGCGGTTTTGGCGGTCGCCGCCGCCATTTGGGATCTTGCCCGGCGGGGCATCAGTCTGTGGGCCGGACTTCTGCTGCTGGCGGCCTTTGCTTTGGTTATGACCACCTACGGCGCGCCCGCGCGGGTCGCGCTCAAGATCGCCAAGCGCAATTTTAAGAAATACGGCAGTGAGGTCACCGCCACCCTCTGCTTCTATGAGGATAAGGTCATTGTCCACAACCATCAGGAAGATTCCGAGGGGGACCTTCGCTACGAGCAGATTTTAGCCGTCCGTCAGAGCCCCCGGCTTTATCTGCTGGAGCTCCCCGGCAAAACCGCCCTGCTGCTGGAGAAGACCGCCTTCACCAAGGGCGCCCTGGAGGAATTCCCCGCCTTTATGCGGCGGAAATGCCCCGGCCGGGTCGCCTTTTAAGGAAAGCCCGCAAAAAAGACTTACATCCTGGAGAAAAGTGTGCTATACTATTTCCCGTAAAAAGTGTGATCTAAAATTCCGCAGCATCTCTTCTAATAGAAATAAGTCCTATGGGCGTAGTCTATTGCAAGTGCAAAAGATTACGCTCTTTATTATTTCTTTTACAGGAGGGCAGTAAAATGCCAAAGACCAAAACACAAAGGATCGTATTCGGGATATTGATGTCATTTTTTATGGCATATGGCATGGAGGTTTACAATATCGCCATCCGCATGGGTTACAATCTGACCGTGGGACAGGGCTTTTCGTCCATCACTTATCCGGTGTTTCTCGAAGCACTGAAGGAGGCGATGGGGATGAGCGTGATTGTTTTTATCGTCTCCCATTTGGTCGGCAATCGGGCCGGGGCCGCCTTTATGGCAAAATACTGTGCCCCCGACAAGGATAACCCCTATTTCTGCCGCGTTATGCGCCAGGCCGGCACCATATTGGTCATGTGTCCCCTTATGAGCCTTATCGCGTCCATCCTTTTTCAAGTCATTTTGGGTGGCCAGCTGCTATTTCGGCTGCCGGCCATCTGGTTTGGAACGGCCATGAAAAACTTCCCGATGGCCTTCTTCTGGAATATGTTCGCCGCCGCGCCCCTCATCCACTGGATATTTGAAAAATGGAACAGCAGAGCCCATTGAACAGTCCCCGGATAATATCAAAAGAAAGCCCCCGCCGCACGGTGAGGGTCTTTTCTATCGTTATATCACTTTTTTCTTCAGCCACCGGCCGCTCAGGTACCGCGGCAGATAAAAGGCAATGCGTATGAACCAGTCCGCCACAATGGCCACCCACACGCCCATAATGCCCCACCCGAAGGAAACAAACAGGTGGCTGCACAGGATGCGTCCCAGCCACATGCCGGTCATCGCGCCGATCAGGCAGAACCGCACATCGCCCGCCGCCCGCAGGCAGGGGGTAATGGTAAAGGCCAGCGGGTACAGCGTCACCACAATGCAGAAGTAGAACCGCAGCAGCCGCAGCGCCACCGCCGTGGTCTCCGGCGTCAGCTTAAACAGCGATAGAATGGGATCGGCAAAACGCAGTGTCCCGCCCGCCGTAATAAAGAGGCAGATATATGCCAGCCCCACCAGCCACTTGGTGTAGTATTTGGCGTCCTCAGCTTTGCCGGCCCCCAGGCATTGCCCCACTATGGGGACTGCCGCCAGGTGAATGGCCGAGGTCGGAATTAGGATGATGCTCTGCAGCGTGTTCATCACCGCGTTGGCGGTAATGGCTGCCGTCACCAGCGTGGAAACCAGGCTTGCCACCAGCAGCTTACCAATGTTAAAGGCCGCGCTCTCCAGCCCGCTGGGGATGCCGATACGCAAGATCCGTCCGAACATCTCCCGCTGGAACCGCAGGTCGCCAAAGGAATGCATCCCCACCTTGCAGTCCGGCCGCAGCAGCTTATAGAGCATAATAACAGCACCTAGAATGCGGGAAGCCAGGGTAGCTAGCCCGGCGCCCAGCACCTCCAGCCCAAAGCCATAGATCAATATGGCGTTGCCGATGAGGTTCAGTGCATTGGCCGCTGTGCTCACCGTCATCGAAAGCTTGGAGTTGCCCACTGCCCTAAATACGCTGGCCCCTACATTATACAGCGCCAAAAAAGGATAGCTTATTATAGAAACGGTAAAGTAGGTACGGGCATAGGCCATCACCTGCGGCTCTATCTGCCCAAACAGCAGCACCAGCAGCTCATCACGGAACAGCATAAACAGCACCGAGATCATCAGCGAAAAGCCCACCAGCAGCAGGGTCAGCTGCCCCACGCTGCGCCGCGCGTTTTCTTCCTCCCCCCGGCCGATGTACTGTGCCAGTACCACACCGCCGCCGGTGGCCAGCGCAGGGAACAGCCACAGGAACACCGCGTTCACCGAATCAATGAGCGATACCCCGGAAACCGCCGCTTCGCTGCAGCTGGCCACCATCACCGTATCCGCCATGCCTATGGTCATGGCCAGCGCCTGCTCTACCATCAGCGGTACCAGCAGCTTCCGCAGGTCCGCCCGGCTAAACATCCTCTCCAACTTACTGTCTCCTTTTCCTCTGCAAAAATCACGAGCCCCTATTGTACCACGCCCACAGCACAATTGCAAATGCAGGTTTCAGCAGGGGGCAGGGTAGGGCCGCAGGCCAAGCCGCCCTCTGGGCGGCTTATGCGGGTTTTGCCCGCATCGGCGGCTCCGCCGCCGGGCCTGCGGCCCCTGCTCCTTCCCAACCCCTTCCCCTTTGCGGAAAAGCCTTCCCCCCGCACCGCTGCGTCGTACAAGCTCTATTAAAATGTAAAATATACTTGACATTATAATGGAACAGTGCTATGCTGAAAGCAGAAAGCGAGGCGAGAAGCGATGGATGCTTTTCTGCAAAGCCCATGGGCGCCGCTGCTGCTGACAGTAGTCGTTTGGGGTGTAGTACAGCTGATAAAGGCTCTGTTGGATCGCAAATAAGGGGGCGCGGATATGGACTTCGTATTTTTGGGCTTTATGGCGGCGATGGCTGTCGCCGGCTTGGTGGTCGGCAAGCTGGCGGGAAAAAAACTTGGCAAAGCCGAATTCGATGAGCGGCAGCAGCTGGCCCGCGGCAAAGCCTATAAGGCTGGCTTCTATACCTTACTGGCGGGGCTGCTGGCGGTGTACCTCATCCCGATCTTTACCGAGTGGCAGCCAAAGGATACAGCCCTGCTGCCCTTTGCGGTGATCTGCGTGGGGGTGACGGTCTTTGCCTGTGTTGCCGTTGCCAACGATGCCTACCTCGGCATCCGGCAGAACCCGCGTGCCATGCTGCTTGTGCTCGGCATCGTGGTGGTAGGTAACCTGACTGCGGGATTTTCCGTTATGGAATCGGCGGGCTTTGCCGATGGCCTGACGGTGGAGAACAGCATGAATTTCATCATCGCTGCCATGGGCCTCATCATACTGGCGGCATTGGCCATCCGGCTGCGCATGGCTGCCCGGGATGAGGAGTGACGCCATGAAGAACCTGAAGTTAAAAGCGGCCCGGGCGGCGATGGGGCTTTCCCAGCAGGCGCTGGCGGAGCTGTGCGGCGTTTCACGGCAGACCATCGTGGCCATCGAAAAAGGGGATTACAACCCCACCATCAACCTGTGCCGGCAGATCTGCCGGGTGTTGGGCAAAACACTGGATGAGCTGTTCTGGGAGGACGATTAGGGAGAGCCGGAGGACTAAAGCCCCGGCCCGCATGCCTCCATCCTCTCTTCCCAAATCAAAATCACACCTCTCCCAAAAGGGAAAGGTGTGATTTGCTTTTTTGTACGGGTTACAGCTCCTCGCGGGCCAGTTCCTTCATGCTGTCCGCCTCGGTGATCTTCCGGATCACCCGGCAGGGGTTGCCCGCCGCCAGGGTCCCGTCGGGGATATCATGGGTCACCACGCTCCCGGCGCCAATGACCACATCGTTGCCAATGGTCACCCCGCCGATGATGGTCACATTGCACCCGATCCACACATTGTTGCCAATGCGGATGGGCTCGGCGTTTTCGGCAATGGTGGGCAGTCCGTCGTCGCCGCACATCAGCCCCAGCCGCTCGTGCGCGATCAGCGGGTGAGAAGCCGCCATCAGCGAAACATTGGGCGCGATCATGACATTATCTCCAATGTAAACATCCGCGTCATCCAGCACGCAGAAGTTGTAGTTCGCGAAGAAATCCTCCCCGATGTAGGTGTGGATGCCATAGTTGAACTGCACCGGCGTCTGGAAGTAGAACCGTTCCCCGATCTTTCCCAGAATGGAGCGCATCAGCCCCGGAATGCGCTCATCATACTCATCCAGCGTGTTCACCAGGCGGCAGGTCTCGTGCGCCTTGTGCTTGGTGTCCCGCAGCTCCATCGAGTTGGGCCTAAACAGCAGCCCCGCTTTGATTCTC
>ERZ1673741.1510-NODE-1510-length-19099-cov-5.861269_pt1 | contig 19099 bp, 16 predicted proteins | sample MGYA00580209_ERZ1673741 | MGnify/ENA primary metagenome ERZ1673741 (study PRJEB41218, sample SAMN15661754) | gut metagenome | host: Homo sapiens | place: Canada: London | collected 2015-08-20/2019-03-30 | study: EMG produced TPA metagenomics assembly of... | reverse complement strand
ATGATATTTATAGAATGTTTGGTTTTACTGTTAATGTTGGTGTTGGTAATAATAAGTTACTAGCAAAGATGGCTTCTGACTTTGAAAAGCCTAATAGGGTACATACTTTATTTTATAATGAAGTTGAAAAAAAGATGTATCCCTTGCCTGTAAGTGATTTGTTTATGATTGGTAAGGCCAGCAGTAAGAAACTAGATGAGATGGGTATTAAAACTATTGGAGAACTTGCTAAGGTTCCTTATGATATTTTGACTAAGAAGTTTAAATCAATGGGTAAAATGATGCATGAATATGCTAATGGTATTGATAATAGTCCTGTCTATTATGAAAGGGAAGAGGCTAAAAGTATTTCTTCTTCGACAGTACTTCCATATAATTATCATGATATTAATATGATTAATGATGTTATTATGAATTTATCTATGGATGTAGGAAAAAAATTAAGAAACAATAATAAATATGCTGATACTGTTGGCATTTGGTTTAAATATAACTATTTTGATAAATTTAGTAGACAAGAAAAATTAGATGTTAGTATCTCAATTGATGAGGAAATTTATAGAGTTGCTTCTAGAATATTTAATGGTATTTGGAATCATGATGATGGTATTAGAAGTATATGTGTATTTATTAGTGGCTTTTCTAATGAAAGAAAGAAACAGTTATCTATATTTGATGTTTCTTCTGATGATTATTATGATATAAAGAGGGATGATAAACTTCAAAGTGTTATAGATGATATTAGGGATAAATATGGTAATAATGTTATTGGTTATGGTAGTAATAACAACGATAAAAGGTAGGTATAAGTATGGAATATAGTAATATGAGTTGTTTAGAAATTGTTAATGTACTTAAATATAAAAGTGATAAGGAAAAGACTGCTATTTTAAATACTCCAGTTATAAAAGATAAATTAAAAAAAGAACTATTAAAAGAAGCTGCTATGGGAAATGCTTATTATAATTTTAGAAATATTATTAATGTTCTTTCTTTGAATTATATATTTGATAATTTTGATTATGATGATATACATGAAGCATTTAAAAAGCTTAGTTATAAGGATTTTTCTAATTATAATAGTATAGATGATAATATTTCTTTTGAAATTAATAATAGTGAAATTAGAAATAGTAATGAATATAAATTTTTTGTTGTATTATGTGAGAATGATATCAATAATACTATTTTGTGGATTTTACAAAATGATAATCTTTTTAAAGAATTTTTTATGAAGGTAGATAATTTTTATTCAATGTTTTGTGATCTTGATTATGATCTTATTGTAAAAATTATTTATAAACTAGATGAATATCGCGATTATTTTCATGATAAGGGTTATGATTTTTTATCTTTAATTAATAAAGATAATCAAAAGGCGTTATTAGGAGAAAATTTTAGTGATGATATTATTCTGAAACTTATTGGTTATTTTAATATTGATACTCTATCTTACTTTTTTTTAAATGATCGAAGAAGTATTGATTTATTTGAAAAGATTCCTAATATAAATGGCTATATTAATTCTGGTGTTAAGTTTAATGATAGTATTTTATCTAGTCAGCGTTTTTTTAATAGACTAAAAAGTAGTAGTTTTGTCATTTTTAGAAAAAATATTAATACTGTTGAAACTTATAATAATCCTATTATGATAGAGCAAAAACTTAAAAAATATTATGACGAGTTAATTTCTTCATATGATAGTGAGGAAGATATGTTTGGTGAATATTGGGGTGTTTTGAATAATCCTTCATTACTTTATAATTATTATGATAAAGATACTTTTATTTTTTCTTATGATATTGTGCTTTTATTTGAAAAATATTTGAGTTGTGACGATGATGATAATTTATATTTTAAAGATAGGGATGCACTTATTCAAATCCTTAAAATGGAAACTAGTAAGAAAATTAGTGAAGTTGTTATTGATGCTCTGTTTTCTGATAATATTTATAATGTTGGGATTAATATTAGGGAAATGATTAGGTATAATAATAAATTAGATAAAAATGATAAGGCTTTAGATGATGATAGAGTGGCTTTTTATAAAATGATTCTTGACTTTGATAACATCTCTTCAAAAGATAAGATTAAGCTATTTAATGAGTTTAAAGATAGAAATTTTAGTTTGACTTTTTATGATGATTTAAGAAAATTAAAGGATGCATCTTATGACATGATTAAGAATGATTTACTAGATTTGTCTAAGTATAGTGATAAAGTTTCTTCTATTGATTGTGAAAGAACGCAATGTCTTGTTTATGATTTGAGAGATAGTAAGTATACTATGCTTGTTAGAAGTAAGTTTCCACATAAAGATAAAAGTAATAAAAGAAGAAACTGTTATTCTATTATATCTGATGAGAATAATAATACTTTTGATCAAGGAGAAGATAATGATAAGATAATATATGGATATAATTCTTTCCTTAATGATAGGGTTATTCATATGCTTGAACAAGATGCTTTTAGTAGTGATGCATATAATGATAATAAAGATGTTAGTAACTATGTAAATAGAATTGTTTCAAAAGATGAACTTGTTCTTGGCAGTGATTGTTATAGTGAAGTTGAGCTTGTTAATATGCAAGATAAAAATGGTAAATATATTAATCAAAAGCCAGATTTTATTGTTGTTTATGATAATATAAGAGACATTGATATCATTGAGAGTAAGAGGCTTAATATTCCTATTGTTATTATTAGAAAGAATATATTAGATAAGAATGAGAGAATTGATATGGAATTTGATAGAGAAAAGGATAGATATGTTAATTCTTCAAGTGATGAGGTTGTTAGTAGAAAATTTAGATAAATGGGAGATGTTTTTATATGAATGATGTTATTATTAATGGTATTGTAAATGATTTAAATATTAAAAAAGAAAGTGTGGTAGCCACTTTAAAATTATTAGAAGAAGGAAATACAGTTCCTTTTATTGCTAGATATAGAAAGGAAGTTACTGGAGCTTTAAATGAAGAAGAAATTAGAAGTATTAATGAGGTATATGAATATCAAGAAAATTTACTTAAAAGAAAAGAAGATGTTATCAGATTAATTGATGAAAAGGGAATGCTTACTCCAGAGATTAGAGATAATATTATGAAATGTGATAAATTAGTTGAGGTAGAGGATATTTATAGGCCTTATAAGGAAAAGAAGAAAACTAAGGCTACTGAAGCTATTAAAAATGGTCTTGAGCCATTAGCTAAAATTATTATGTCTTTTAAAGACGTTGATATTAATAAAATTGCTCTTTCTTATATAAATGAAAATGTTAAGGATGTTGATGCTGCTATTAAAGGGGCTAGTTATATTATTGCGGAATGGATTAGTGATAATGCTAGTTATCGTAAGTATATTAGGAATAATATGATTAATCGTGGGGTTATTTGTACTAAGAAAAAGAAAAATGCTATAGATGATAAGGGTACATATGAGATGTATTATGATTATGAGGAAAAAATAAAATTTATTAAGTCTCATAGGGTACTTGCTATTAATAGAGGGGAAAAAGAGGATATTTTATCTGTTAATATTAAAGTTGATGATGATTATATTATTTCTTATTTGAAGAGTAGAATTATTAAAAATAATAATGTCATGTCTGCTAAAATTGTGGATGATGCCATTAACGATAGTTATAAAAGACTTATATTTCCTAGTATTGAGAGAGAAGTTAGATCTTTTCTTAAAGATAAAAGTGAAGATGATGCAATAGATGTATTTGGTGATAATTTAGAGAATTTAATTTTGACACCGCCTATTAAGGATGTTACGGTACTTGGTTTTGACCCTGCCTTTAGAACTGGTTGTAAGCTTGCTGTTGTTAGCCCTACTTCTTCGGTTCTTAATATTTCGGTTATTTATCCTCATGAACCACATAATAAATGGGATGAGTCTAAAAATACTTTGAAGGATTTATTTAAAAAGTATGATATAGATGTTGTGGCTATTGGTAATGGTACTGCTTCTAGGGAAAGTGAAAAGTTGGTGGCAGAGGCTATTAGTGAGTATAATGATAAAGATGTTAAATATGTTATTGTAAGTGAAGCTGGTGCTAGTGTATATTCTGCTAGTGAAATGGCTATTAGTGAATTTCCAGACTTGACGGTAGAAAAAAGAAGTGCTATTAGTATTGCGAGAAGACTTCAAGATCCTTTATCTGAACTTGTTAAGATTGATAGTAAGAGTATTGGTGTTGGTCAATATCAACATGATGTTAATGAGAAGAAATTAGATGAATCACTTAATTTTGTTGTTTCTAAATGTGTTAATAATGTTGGCGTTAATATTAATACTGCTAGTAGAGCTATACTTAAATATGTTTCTGGACTTACTAAGTCTTCTATTGATAAGATTATTAAATATAGGGAAGATAATGGTAAAATATTGTCTCGAGGTAAGCTTCTTAAGGATAAGGTATTAACTCCTAAAACTTATCAACAGTCTATTGGTTTTATGAGAGTTATTGATGGTGATAATATTATGGATGAGACTTCTATTCATCCTGAAAGTTATGATATTGCTAGTAAGTTACTTAATGATATTGGTTTTGATATATGCGATGTTGGTAGTGATAAGTTATCAAAAAAACTTGATGATTTTGATGTTCCTTTATATGCTGATAAAAATGGTATTGATATTTATACAATAGAAGATATTGTTAAATGTTTAAAACAACCTAATAGGGATTTTAGAGATGATTTTGAAAAGCCACTACTTAAGAGTGATATTCTTAAAATAGAGGATTTAAAAGTTGGTATGGAACTATTTGGTACTGTTAGAAATGTTGTTGATTTTGGGGCTTTTATTGATATTGGGCTACATGATGATGGACTTGTACATATATCTAAAATGACTGATAAATATATTAAGCATCCAAGTGAAATTGTTTCGGTTGGTGATATTGTTACCTGCTACGTAGATGATATTTCTTTAGAGAAGGGTAGAGTTAGTCTTTCACTTATTAATCCTAATTTAGTTAAAAATTAGTAATATTTTGACTTTTTATGAAAAAAATAGTGTAAAATTTGAGAAATTTGCATAAAATAATTGACAGATGGGCAATTTTATAGTAATATTATTATTGCCTACTGATGCAGGTGTAGTTTAATGGTAGAACCTCAGCCTTCCAAGCTGACTGCGTGAGTTCGATTCTCATCACCTGCTCCATTTGAATACAACTTACGAACCTATTATGGTGTCGTAAGTTTTTTAATGTCTAAAATCTAACTCACTGTTAGCTTGGAAGACATATATAGATGTTCTCTTTCTAGGAAGGAGGACATTTTTTAATGCTTAATTTTAAAAGAATAGAAAGATTAAAACCTAACTCAACTATTATTGATATTATTAAATGCTATGACTTTAAAACGAGAAATGGCAAGGTTAAAATTCTTGAAAACACAAATTTAAAGTTTATCGAACCTACTGAATACTTAATATTATCTCCTAAAAAACTCACTATTTATGAGTACAAAGTTAATGAAATATCTAATAAGCAATTTTATGTAAAAGAACATAATGAAAAATATACATTGCAAGAAATATGTAAAATTTTAAAGAAATTGTAATTTCACACTTAACTTTTTGCTTATAAAGTGCCAAACGAGTGAGAGGATAACTTCTCTCAAATATAAAAGAAAGGAGATGATTTTGTGAGATGTGGAGTTTATGTTAGAGTTTCAACTGACGACCAAAAAGATAATGGCTATTCTATTGATTCACAACTTAGAATGATTAAAGAATATTGTGAAAAGAAAAACTATGACATTATTGATGTTTATAATGATGCCGGTCATTCAGGAAAAGATTTAATGAGACCAGAAATGCAAAGATTATTAAAAGACATTAAAGCAAAGAAAATTGATAAATTAGTTGCTATTAAAGTAGATAGACTTACAAGAAGTAATTATGATGGCTTTTGGCTACTTAATTATTTAGAAGAACACGATGTTAAATTAGAACTAATACTTGAACCATTTGATGTAAGTACTGCTAATGGTGAAATGATTTATGGAATGAATTTAGTGTTTGGTCAAAGAGAAAGAAAAGAAATTGGAGCAAGAACAAAAAGAGCTATGGAAGAAATGGCTATGGAACATATCCACCCTAGTAAAGTACCCTATGGATATACAAGAAACAAAGAAACAGGTCATTTAGAAATTGAACCTATTGAAGCCGAAGTTGTTAAAGAAATATTTGAACTATGTAAAGAAAGACATTCAACAAGAAATATTGCTACTATTATGAAAGATAATAATGCATATCTAAAACAAGGCAAATGGAAAGCAGATAGAGTTTATAAAATACTAACCAATTCTATTTATATTGGAATATTTGAATATGGTAAATATAAAAGAAAACCTGAAGATATATTAAAAGTTGAAAACTACTGTGAACCAATTATTGATTTAAAGACTTGGAATATTACTAGAAAGAATTTAGAGAAGAATAAACACCCTAATTATGGAGAACATATACATTTATTTACTTCACTAATTAAATGTCCTGAATGTGGTAATATTTTATCTTCTACTATCTCTTATAAATATAGTGGAACACCAAATAAAAAAGAATATTACCATTTAACTTGTAAAAACGTTAATTGTAAAGTAAAAGGACTTCATTATAGTTCTGATAAGATTGAAAAGAAATTAGGAAGAGTTTTAAATGAACTAACTAGATATATGTATGATATGAATAATGAAATAATTGTATCAAACTCAACTAAATCAAAAGACATAAGTGATATTGATAAAGCAATAGAAAAACTAAAAATTCAAGAAAAGAAGTTAGTAGATTTATACCTATCATCAAACTTAAATGTAGATGCTATTAACCATAAAAACGAAGTTATCAAAAAAGAAATTGAAAAATTAAATAAGAAAAAACAATTACTTGATCCTAATGATGACTTTAAAGAATATACAGTAGAACTACTTAAAAAACTTGATTATCAAAAAGAAGATGATTATTTGTTATTTAATAAACTTGGCTTTTCCTTTATGTGGGATAGTTTAAATCGTAAAGCAAAAAGAGATATATTAAATAAACTTGTATCGCAAATAGAAATTACAAGAGATAAAAACTACAACATTGAAATCAAAAATATTAAGTTTACTGATGAATTTATATCTAGAAGTTGTAAAGAGTATTTAGAATACTTAAATGACATCTTAAAAAACAATAATATTGGTATTAAATATCAAGAGTTAATAACTACTGACGAACTTAATGATTATTCTAAAAACTACTATGTATTATCACTTCAAAAGTTAGAAAAGAATGAATATTCAAATGACGAAAGAAAGATATTACTTACACTAGCATCAGAACATTTCTATTATGATGGTATTATACATTGCCCTTTGTATAGTAATGAAACTATTATAGACCAAATAATGTTAATACCTAAAACTGAAATATGTTAAAAAAAGGACTTACTAATTATGAAATTGTTAAACAAAAATAATATTATTAAAAATCAGGTTAATACAATAGAACAATATAAAGTTTTAAACCACTTAAAAGATACTTTTAACATTGATGCTATTTCTATTTATTTAGTTGATAGATATACAATTAAAGTCATAGATACAAATAATGATATTGGCTATTTTAAATACAACAGTAAAACAAAAAATATAGATTTTATAGATAATTATAATAAAAGTAAAGAAATGGAGAGATAAAAAATGAGAAAAATTATTACAAAGGATGAAACTAAAAATCTTAACAAATATGGATTATTAAAACTTGACTATCTGAAAAAGAATAATAAAGTTTTATATCAAAGACTAATTATTGAGGACAAACTAAATACTTTTCTTTTTTCAGTCGGTAAAGAAGTAGAAGAAAAAGTAAAATTCTTAATAAATGAACTTGCCGAAAAAGATAAAGATTTAAATGAGAACTTAAAGAATGAAAATCAATTGTTGTGGGTACAAAAGATGAATAATTACAAAAATATTGCAGAAGAAATTGTCTTAAAAGAACTTATATTTAATGAAAAAGTGTGAGGACAAATAGAATAAAATTGTCTTAGCCAGCACTGCAAATGTACTCCTAACATTTGCCTAACCTATGGGACAAGTCCCAAACCCTAAAAATTATAGAAAGGATGAAAAAATGAGAAAAAGAAATATAAAAATTAATGTATTTATAAATGAAGAAGAACAAATTAGATTTAAAGATAAAGTTAAAAAGCTAGGATTATCTCAATCAGCATATGTAAGAAAAATTATAAATGAAGATATGGGCAATGTTATTTATAAAGATGAGATCACACCTATTTTAGAGCAAATAAGAGCTCTTAATTATGATTTAGTAAGAGCAAGAAACTTTATGATTATGAATAGAATCCACAATGGTGAAGAACTATTAGAAAAAGTACTTACCAAAATAAGATCTTTACAAAATATTTTAAATAAAAATTAAGATGGCAAATAAATGCTATCTTAATTTTTATTCTTGAGTTGAAACTATATATTCCATATTAATTAATCTTACTAATTCAGAAAAATTCATATTTTCAACCTCTTCATACTTATTATCATCAAAACCAACAGATAAAACATAAACAAAGTTATCAAATGAATAAATAACTTCTTTACCAAATTTTATATTTTCTTCTATGTTATCTGCTTTTGTTAACAAACATATTTGTTGAAAACCTTTATCAATAATTCTTGTATTGCCATCAGGATGGGCTTTTTGAAAATGTTGACTAGGAGTTAGTGCAATTAAATTTTCTACATAACCACTAATTTCTTGGAACTCATTTTCTGGAAATATATGATGCATATTAATTGCATGTCCAATTGCTAATTCATCTTTTACTTCTGACAATCCATTATTAAATGCATCATTAAATGCTCTTAATAATTTTTTTGCTTTTGCAGATTGATATTTAATTAAATTAGTATTAGGCTTATCAATTAAAGATTCATAGTATTCTGCACGTGTCATTTCCTTTGGCTTATTAACATAAATATCTCTAAAGTTGTTTCTGTTATACATTAACATATCTTTAGTTATTTTATTTTTTGACATTCTTCCTTTTTCAGTTCCAAAAGTATTTTTCATAAATGCTAGTGGATTTAAAACCTTAGTAAAAATTCTATTACATTCTGTTGTTCCATTTATTGGTGTATTAAACACTGTAAATCTACTAAATTCATTTTTCATTCTTTCATAAGTATTATTGTTAGGATTATTGAAGAAATCTTCAAAATAATTGTAAATACCACTATCTTTCAAGACTTTGGTATTATATAGTTCTATGAATTTTAATGCATTCATTTCTCTAATAGAAATATATTCTAGCAACATTTTATTCCATAATTTATAATAATTTCTATTTCCATCTTTCTTTTTCCATAAGATACCAGCATTTGCAAACATTTCCATAGGCTGTTGAAAAAATTTATCATATTCATTTCTAGCTTTTTGTTCATCAGGATTTGGCTTCTTAAAAATTGATTCAACATTTTGTCTTGTATATTCACTATGCCAAATATCCAAAGAACTAAAATACTCTTGTTCGGAATTTGAATTAACAAACTCCAAGATACAATCAGCAATTATACACAAAACATCTGGAGTACATTTTTGATCTATCCATCTTGCATTATGACTTTTTCTAATGTCGTAATTGTAGTGATTCATAAATTTCAATATTTGTTCTTCTGTTAACCAATTCATATTATGCCTCCTTTAGTTTTCCAAAAAAGAATACAGACGTTTTATCAATGTTTAACGACCTAGTCTGATAATTTCTTGCAATCTTATAAAAACTTCTATATTCATCAGTTGCATAGAATAGCATATCCTTTTTTGTTAATTTAATATCCTTTTTAGGTATTAATATTGCAACAGAACCATTTACTATTGTCCCTAATGGTTTTCTACAAACTCTAGGTTTATATGACATATTAGGTGTAATATAAATATTTTTTTTATTTAAAAATGCATAAACGTTATATTTCTTTACATCTTCCATATCAACATATTGATCATAACCATCAATATGATTTATTTCAGTAGCATCATCATTTATATTTCTTGATTTTATAACCCATATATTCTTTTTTGCTTTTGAACTATTATTATTTGTTATTTGCCTATCTCTAAATACATCAAATATATCAAATTCCATTTTATTTAATAATTTATCAAACTGTTCATTACGATATATGATCCAATATGGTAATTTTTTATCAATTATATAATTTTGCTTTTGATTTATTTCTTCTTTAAGTGTTATTGATAATATTTTTGTTTTACTAGGTTTGTTACAAGTATTAACATTTATACATATTGTTTCGATTAGAACTCCCTCAAATCCTTTTTCTCCAAAGTCAATTATAGATTTAATATTTAATTTTGAAATGTAATCTCTTGTCTTTGAATATTCACTAGTATTTAATAAAAATTTAGGCATTACCATAACAACATTGTCTGCAATAGATAATGATTTTTCTAAAAAATATGAAGATGTATTATTAGATTCATTATTAATACAATTCTCTCTATACTTTCCTAATAGTTTATTATTAGTATTCATTTTCATGAATGGAGGATTTCCAGTTATAACATCGTATCTTTCTCTAAAATTATGTAAAAGATAATCAGCACATATATAGTTGATACTAACATTTTCAGGAACATCTATTATTTTTAATAATTCCTTTAATACACCTATTGAATAATTATTTATATCAACCACATCAATAATTAATTCCTCTGCATAACTATATTTAGCAATTATATAAGGAATAAAGTTTCCAACTCCAACTGATGGTTCTAATACTCTTATTTGTTTTTTATTAATGGTAGGTAATTCTTTATAAATATAATTTAATAATTTTTTATTTGTATAAAATGCTTCTTCATTATTTCTTTCAGCATTTGATAATTCTGCAATTTTAGATAGAGTTGTAAAAGATAATAAATCTTTATTTGTCTTTATAAAGTTATTAAGATTACCATTATCCAGTAAATTATTATCCTTTATTAACTTATTTATCTCTCTTAAAGAATAATTTTTTCTATTTAAATTATCTTTAATATTGATTGCTATTTGGTGAAATATTTCAGTCGGAACTGCTTCACCAATTGATTGTCTAATATTAACTTCTTCTTTTTTTAAAAACTTTCTTTTTTCATCAATAGACAATTTATTTAATTCCTTTTCATCTAATGCAACCCACTTAAAGGATTTAGGAATAGTCATTATATTCATTAATTCTCTTATACTAAATACTCTATCATCTGATGGATGAATAGTATTTTGACTAGCAAGTTGGTCGTTTCTTGTATGAATACAAGGAGCAACTTTATTCCAAAATTGTCTCTTATATTTATCACCAGTTTTATTAGCATTTAATTTAATTTTTCCATTTACAATTGTATGTGGTTTTTTATTATCATCTTCTTGATCAAATGCAGATTCGCCTTCTTTTAAATCGTGAATCCAAGAACGCATATGTTCAGGATATACTCTGAAAAAGTGATAAATATCATCATTGCTTATTTCTCCAAATTCAGTTAATGGCTTTAATTTGCCAATAACTTGTTTTAATGTTTTTTCATTTCTTCTTTTTGGAAACAAATCTATCGGAGAAATATAATCTTCAAAATCAATTCTAACACCAATTACAAGTGTTCTAGTTCTACTTGAATTAGAGCCATAATCTTTAAAATTAATTACACGACTCATTATCACATACTGATCATCTAAATTATTATTTATAGCTTCTTCAATAGACTTAATTTTATTATCTATATCAATACAAGCAGTTTTTAAAAATGCAGATACATTTTCAAAAATAAATATTTTAGGTTTAATCTCTTTAATAATTTTTATTGATTCTATAACTAATGAATTTCTATTTATTTCATTATTTTTTTTAAGATTAGCAACTGACATTCCTTGACAAGGTGGAGTTGCAATAACTACATCAATATTACTTATATTTTCTTTTTTCTTCCATAATTTTATTTCATTAAACAATTTATCTTTTGTTTCATCTAATGTTATATCACCACATATATAACCAGAATCATATTTACATTTATGATTAACTCTTTGAACATTTAATCTTCTTTCTATAAGTTCATTAGTAGCAACGCATTCAAAGTCTTCCATTTTAAAACCATAGCAACCAATCCCAGCACTACTAAACAAACTAACATAGGTATATTTTGGATTTTCCATACGCACTACCTCCTATAACAATTATAACATTTTTTGTTATTTTTGAGAAGGATTTCAAAGTAATTTGTCGATTTTTTTTAAAATTCTTCTCAAAAAATGGTATAATAATTTAAAGGGAGGATGATTATTTTGAAAAAAATTGACTTTCATATTCATACATTGCCCACACCAAAAGATGAATTTTTTGATTTCAGTTTAGAAAGTCTAAATGAATATATTGAGAAAGAAAATCTATCCGCTATAGCAATCACTAATCACAATGTATTTGATAAAAATAATTATGAAGAAATTATTAATAACACATCGATAGATGTATTTCCTGGAATAGAAATAGATATTGAAGGAGCACATATTCTTGTCATATCTCCTAAAGAGGAAATTGAAATATTTTCGCAAGAATGTAAAGAAGTTGAAACCCATTATAAAGTTGAGGGCATTGGACTTAATTATGAAAAATTTATTGAAATATTCAAGAATGTTCAAAAATATTTAATAATACCTCACTATAAAAAGAAACCAATGATTTCTAGTTCTTTACTTAAAAAATTTGGAAATCTTATAATTTGTGGAGAAGTATCTAGTGCAAAAAAATGGTTTACTTGTAAAAAATCAGGTGATGCCCTTACCCCAGTCATTTTTAGTGATATTAGGATAAAAGACAAAATTGAAAAATATCCTAGCACATTGACCTATATTTCTTGCGATGTATTAACAATTCCTAAAATAAAAGTTGCTATTCAAGATAAAAGTAAAGTTCATATAAATAATAATGGAATTGATGAGGAATTTCAAATAACACCTGATGGAACTACTGCATCTACTGGATTAAACATAGTTATGGGATTAAGATCATCTGGAAAAACTTATACTTTAGAGAGCATACTTGCTTCATTTAATAGTGAATATGTAAAATATATAAAGCAATTTGAAATAGTAAATAAAGCCGAAAATAAAAATTTTAAAAAGTTTATTGAGAATGATAATAGTGAAATCACAGAAAAAAATATATCTGATTTAAAGACGATAACTAATTTAATATCAGATATAGATTTATTAAATGATGATTCAAGCATTGAAGAATATTTAGATTCTCTTAAAGATTATGCGGAAAAAAGTGAAAATAAGGATGAATATGCTAAAAGTCCATTGTTCAATGCAGAATTGTTTGAGGAAATAACTGATACAAGTTTAAAAAACCTTATTGATGCCATTGTACTCTTATTAGAAAACGAAAAGTATAGTGATTTAATTAATCAAAAAATCAACAAGGAAAACCTAGCTGATCTATTATATAACTTCATTAATTTATATTGCAATGAAAAAAATAACAGTTTGATTATTAAAGAAACAAATACTTTATTAACCAAAATAAAAGAAACGTTAGATGAATGTTCTTCATTATCCATAATCAAAGACATTGATTTTAATAAAATCACATCAAATATATTACATAAAAGATATTTTAATGATTTTGTTAATAAAATGAAAAAAACGACTGTTATAGAAAGTGAAGATTCATTAAGATTTTCAGTTAACATTATAAGAAAACAATTTGATAAAGTCGATAAAATTAAAAAATTAATTCCAAATTGCCCACCAATTGCTGAAGCATTTAAACTATATAATAATCCTTACGAATTTATTAAAGCACTACAAAAAGCTGGCGTAAATGATAGTTCGTTATATAAAACATTAATAGAAATTGAGTTTAATGTTGTTAGTAAAGATGATGGTACATTAATATCTGGTGGAGAACAAGCAGAATATGTTCTTTATAGTGAATTAAAAGATGCTAGTAAATATGATATAGTTCTTATAGATGAACCAGAATCTTCATTCGATAATATATTTTTAAAGGAAAAAATAATTCAAAAAATAAAAAATTTATCGCAAAAAACAACGGTGTTTCTTGTCACTCATAATAGCACCCTTGGTATTTTAATGAATCCTGACAAAATCATATATACAAAAAAAGAGGGTCCTAACAATTATAATATATATACTGGAACACTATCCTCAAATAATTTTGTTGATTCAAAAGGAAATAGTATTGGAAGTTATAAAACATTGATGGACATAATGGAGGCTGGTGAAGATTCATATAAAAAGAAAGGTGAAATTTATGAAAGTATTACAAATTAATAATAATTGCGGTGAATATACAACTGACGGTTTAAAATTAAATTCAATAAAGGATATTACCAAAGATGACATAAAAAACATCATAGAATTAATATTATTTAATGATGACATAGAATTCGATGAAATATCAGAAGAGCTTAAAATTAACAACCCCGTAGAAAAGATAATATATGAAAATATACTAAATAAAGTAAAAAATTTAAAAATAAACAAGGAAATTATTATATCAACAACATTTAATAATTATGCGGAATTATACACAAAATACGATTTACAACGATTTGAAAATCAAGAATGATGGTTAAAATTTGCTATTAAACAAAAAATAGTATATAATCATATATAGAAAGAGAGCAAGTTCGTAAGATGTATTTAAACCGCTCCAGAAGCAAAAATCGTCGCACCAAAGCGATGTTAATGATTAAATCAATCAGAAATGATTGATTTTTTTGTCGTTTAAGAAAGGTGTTGATGATATTATGATAAAAATAATCAAACAAGAAATTAAAATAAATCATGAACTTAAAAGTAAAGTTGAATGGGCTTGTAGGCTTAATAATACTAAACCTATTTTCATTAATGGTAGTTTATTAAAATTAGAGCCTACCAATATAGGCTATTTAGAGCCTCATAGAGCAATTATTAATAATAAGACATATCTTTTATTTAACGGACACGAATTTGCTTACTACAGAGATTTAAATACCAAAATTAAACTATCTGATTTAAAAGATTTCATTAAAAAACTAAAATAATGACAAAATCTGTGCTATAATGGTTATAGAAAATATTAAACCTATTGGGTGAAGTAGTATTTATAACCTAAATATTGCTTCGCCCTTTTTTGTTAAGGAGGATAAGGATGTGTGAAGAAGAAATAAAGAATGCTGGTATTTACATTAGGGTTAGTACTGACGATCAAGCTCGTGCAGGTTTTAGTTTGCCAGAGCAAAAAGAAAAACTACTTAGTTTATGTGAATTTAAAGGATATAATGTTTTTAAAGTTTATGAAGATGCTGGAATAAGTGCAAAAGATATGGAACATAGACCTAAGTTTCAAGAAATGCTTAATGATGTTAAAACAGGTAAAATAAATTATATAGTTGCTTATAAGTTAGATAGAGTCACTCGTTCCGTTCGTGACCTAGAAGAACTAATTAATATCCTAGAAAAATATAATTGTTATCTTGTATGTGATAGAGATGATGTTAACACTAGCACTGCTAATGGAAGATTCTTTGTAAGAATGTTAACGGTTCTTTCACAACTAGAAATAGAAATCGTATCAGAAAGAACAAAGTTTGGACTTAATGGTGCTATAAAATCAGGACATTTACCTGGTGTTGTTCCACTTGGATATAAAAAAGATGGTAGTAAAAAGACTATCATAGATGAAACAACTAGACATATTATTGAAAGAATATTTAATCTTTATTTAGAGGGAAATAGTTATCAACAAATATCCAATATTTTCAATAAAGAAAAAGTATTAAGTAAATCTTGGTATGATACTGATATAGAAAAAATTATAAATAATAGAATCTACATGGGCGACTATGAACAATACAAAAGAATAGCTAAAAAAATTGGTCGTGATACTGTTATTTATATGAATGTTGTAGAACCTATAATTACTCGTGCTATGTGGGAAGAATGCCAAACACAAAAACTAGCTAATCAAAGAACTTATACAAGAACAAGAACTTATTTATTCTTTCAAAAATTAGTATGTCCTAAATGTGGAAGAATAATGAAATGTAAAGGTTCAGGTGGTAAAAAGAAAAAATATATTTATTATAATTGTGAGTTTTGTCATTTCAATTTAAGAGAAGATTATGTTGAAGAATATATGATAAAAGCAATATATGAGTTTTTAGAGTTTGAACAAATGTGTAATAGCTTCTTTTTACCAATATTAGCAGATAAAAAAGATAAGAATACTGACCTTAATTTAGATAAAGAAATTGAGGGATACATCAAGCAAAAAGAGAGAATTAAAAAAGCATACCTAACAGGTATAGTTGAACTCAAAGATTTTGAAGAAGATCTAAAAAAGATAAATGAAAAATTAGAAATATTAAATAATAAAAAGCAAGAGTTAAATGAATTAGATACTCATACTTTTACAATAGAAAAAGTTATGGCTCGTAGAGATATAGAAAAAATATCTATTGATAATGGTTATAAAGAAAAAGAGTTTTATAAATTTGAATGGGATATAAAAACGAAAGAAGAAAAACAACAATTTATATCAAAATATATAGATAATATTGTAATTGATAAAACTGATACAGGTAGTTTAGATATTAAGCAAATAAACTTTAGAAGTAGTTTTATTGATAAAGCAGTTAAATTAACACAAGTTGGTGCTTATGATTATAAATTACCATTTGAAGTTAATCATAAACAAGAAATGGTTTTAGTATCTTCTCCAATGAAAAGAAAACAAGTAAATAAATATTTGGGTTATTTAAGAGAATATTTTGAAATTGAATATCGTGAAGATAAAGGAGATAGAATTGAAAATGGTATGGCAGTATTCGATTCTGCAATACCAGATAATTATGAACTACTAAAAGTGATACCTATAATAGATATTAATTTATTTAAAGGCAAAGATATTACATTTGGATTAGTATTTAGACCTACTATTAAAGAGATAATTAATGAAAAATAAGTAAGTAAATAATAAGCAGGATAAAGAGAATGATAGCACTGCCCTAATTTATTCTATATAAATATAGGAATAGTTGTGCTATCATTTCTTATTTTGCACTTGCAAAATTAAGTTAAAAATATGGAAGAATTCTACCATACTTTTTATTTAAATCAATTAATTAAATGGTTTGCGAAGTTTTATTTTACTTCCAACTGTTGGATATATACTAGATATGTTGGATGAATCTTGGATGTTTAAATTTAGTTTCAAAATATGTTGAAATTATGGTATAATTAAATATAGGAGATGATATACTATGTTAGTAATTTTTGAAGTATTAGATAATTGTGGTAAAACGACGTTAGTCCAAATGATAAAAGAATATTATATGAAATTAGATATTCCAGTAGAAATTTCAAAAGAGTTTGAAACAAATATTGGTAAGGAATTAAAAAATTTCAAAAGAGTTTGAAACAAATATTGGTAAGGAATTAAAACAAATGGCAAAAGCAGGAACATTAGATCCAATTTTGAAGGCTTATTTATTTGCAACTGATAGATATATAAGAATGAAAAATATTACTAATGACGATTTTAAAGAAAAAATAATGTTGTTTGATAGATATGTGCCTTCAGCCTTAGCTTATCGCATGGCTGAGGGTGTAGATAAGAATTGGGTGGCCAACATCAATTCAATTTTTCCAAAGGCTGATCTTGGATTTTTTATTGATATCACACCAGAGGAATCTATTAGGAGAAATACTGATACAAAATTTAATATTAAAGCGTCTGCTGAACACTTAGCAAAAGTTAGAAATGCATATTTGTCTATTATAAATGAGAATAACCTAATACATGTTAATGGAATGCAACCTATTGAGTATATATTTGATGAAGTAATTAGCAATATTGAGGAGTACAGAAAAAGATATGGAAAAAGAATTTAATGATTTAATAGAAAATATTAAAAAATGTGAAATTTGTAAAGATAAGTTTGGATTTCAACCACATCCTATCTTTTTAGGAAATATCAATTCAAAGATAGTTCAAATAAGTCAGGCTCCATCTGCTACCGTTCATGAAACATTAAAACCATTTACAGATCAAAGTGGGAAGAAACTAAAATATGAGTGGTATATGATAGATGATGACACGTTTTATAATCCAAACAATTTTTATATTGCAGCTCTAGCTCATTGCTATCCAGGAAAAGATAAAAATGGAAATGATAAAATACCGCCAAAGATTTGTTATGAAACTTGGATAAGAAAAGAACTAGAATATATTAATAACAAAATTTATATAATAATTGGTGCAAAATCAGCAAAAGTGTTTTTTCCAAAAGAAAATTTTAATGAATTAATTTTTAAAGATAATTACATAAATGGAAAACCAGCTATAGTACTACCACATCCTTCTCCGCTTAATATAAAATGGTTCAAGGATCACCCAAATTTTATGAATAAAAGAATACTAGAAATTAGAAAAATAATAAATGATGTATTGGAGGAAGAATAAATGATAGATTTAAAACAATTACAAAAAGATATTTATAAAAATAAATTGAATAAGGGATTTAATGTAACAGATATTAATAAAGAATTTTGCTTAACCTATGGTGAAATGGCAGAAGCATATGAAGCTTGGAGAAAAAAACAAACAGACGTAGGAGAGGAAATTGCAGATGTAGTAATATATTTGCTTGGATTATCAGAGATTTTAAATGTAGATTTAGAAAACGAAATTTTAAAAAAAGTAAATAAAAATAAACATAGGCAATATAAAATTATTGATGGAGTAAATACAAGAGTTAAAGAATATGGCGAAGAATAAATCTTAAACTTGTTGATAAAAATATAATTATAACGTTATTAAAATAAACAAATATGTTATACTATTAATAGATTGATTTAATCGATTACTTGTTTCTACTTTTTCGCAAATGACCCATGTCATTGCTCCATTTGAAATCAACTTACGGACTTATTGTTCGTAAGTTTTTTTATAATAAATAATATAAAAAAAGAGAAAAAATTATACAAAAAGAGAAAAATAATTTTCTCTTTTTAATAACC
>ERZ1673741.1508-NODE-1508-length-19100-cov-5.840798_pt1 | contig 19100 bp, 20 predicted proteins | sample MGYA00580209_ERZ1673741 | MGnify/ENA primary metagenome ERZ1673741 (study PRJEB41218, sample SAMN15661754) | gut metagenome | host: Homo sapiens | place: Canada: London | collected 2015-08-20/2019-03-30 | study: EMG produced TPA metagenomics assembly of... | reverse complement strand
GCATTATACAATACAAAAAGTGGCTTTCATCTCCACAGCAAGCTATGGAGTTTTCAGCACTTATAAATAAAGGGTATATTCATATTCTTCTATATTTCATTTTACCAAAAAAAATATGAAACATACATATTTATAAAATTTTAATACTTTCCTCTTAACTTATTCAAAAAAGGATCATTATGTGTAATCTCTTACATCGAACGTTAAAAATATACCAGGTAGAAACAATGCAAAAGTTTATAAAAATTCATTCTTTAGAATACAACCGTATCTTAGCCATTGGTGGTAGTTGGATGGTGAAAGGAGATATAATTAAGAGCGGTAATTTTGACAAAGTGGAAGCTTGTAAGAAAGCGAAGGAACATGGTGTTAAGATCTCATGTGACTTGAACTATCGTAACGAGCTATAGTCAAAAGAAAAGGCCGGTGAAGTCATGGCTAAGATCTGTGAATATGTCGATATATGTATTGCCAATGAAGAAAATGCAGCCGATGTATTTGGAATCAAAGCAAGTGATACAGATGTAACAAGTGGTGAAGTCAATCGCGAAGGATATAAGGAAGTAGCTAGTGAATTGACAAAACGCTTTGGATTTGAAAAAGTAGCCATCACATTAAGAGAGTCAATCAATGCGAATATCAACAACTGGTCCGCTATGTTGTATGATGGAAAAGATTACTATTTCTCAAAGAGATATAATATGCAGATCGTAGATTGTGTAGGTGGTGGAGACAGTTTTGGAGCTGGATTGATTACAGCAAGTCTAGAAGGCTATGATGCGAAGTCAACAATCGAATTTTCGGTAACTGCAAGTTGTTTAAAACACTCCATTGAAGGTGATTTCAACATGGTAAGCATGGATGAAGTGTTGAAATTAGCTGGTGGAGATGGTTCAGGCCGCATCCAAAGATATTCAATCATTTGGTAGCAACAGATTCCTATCATGTATTTATTTCTCCTATTCCGACAATATACTTACATTAAAATATCCTAATCGTAGTTATCTGTTTCTATATAAAACAAAGGATCGATATTCTGCTTTTTCCTATGAATATCGGTCCTTTTATCGTGTATTAACTATTAAATGCTAAACAAGCCGCTCCTAATAGTCCGCTATCTTCATTTAAAGTTGATTTTCTTACTTTTACTAATGGTTCAACTACTGGATATACCTTTGTTTTTACTAAGCTTTCAACATCTTCTACAAATCCAGGAATCTTTAAAGCTACAGATCCTCCTAGAATTACAATTTCCGGATCAATAAATGCTTGAATACCAGCAATAAAGTTTGCCAAATACAATTTAGCATCGTCCATAATCTTTTGTGCTTCTAAATTTCCTTTTAAAGCTAAATCATTTACTTCTCCTGCATGAGCTACAATTAAGCCTGCTTTTTCTGCCCGTTGCTCAATGGCAGTTCCACTACAAATTGCTTCTACGCCGCCTGGATAAATGCTTCCGTGACTTGGCCCATTATCCCATAAACATACATTGGCTACTTCATTTGCAAATCCGTGGGCTCCTTGGAATACTTTTTTATTAATTACAAGTCCTGCTCCAAGTCCTGTGGAAACAGTTAAGTATTGAACAATATTATACTCTTTTCCTTCCCCAATTATAGCTTCTGCAAGAGCTGCAAGATTTGCATCATTTTCTAAATAGACAGGTTTATGAATCAGATTTTCTAATTCTTTTGTGATACAAAGTCCATGCCACTTTCCATGTAGATTTGGTGTAGTTAAAATTTTCCCTTCAATCAAATCTAATGGACCTGGACATGACATTCCTACTCCAACAATTTCTTTATCAAACCTTTCAATGGCTTGTTTAATTTTAAATAGGGTAATATCTGGATTATCGGCATCCGTAGAGAATTGTGCTCTTTCCTCAATTTTATATTCTTCATCAACCAATGCTACTCGAGTGTTTGTTCCACCAATATCAATTGCGACTGCATATTTCATTTTATATTCTCCATTCTATAGAAAAAGGAAACTCAAGGTTTCCTTTTATATGTAATTATCTGCTACTTTACTATTATTCGTAATAACATTTAACTTTGTCTTGAGAGTTAAATAATCTAATTTTGTCAGCACATACTTTTCCACATGCTTCCATAGCTGCAGGATAGATTTCTAATGGTTCTCTGTATCCTGGATTTTCATTTAATGTTTTACGTGCTTGTTCGTAGAATGCAACTTTAATATCACTTGAAATATTGATTTTGCAGATACCGTTCTTAACTGCTTCAGCGATTTCTTCATCTTTATTTGATGATCCACCATGTAATACTAATGGTACTGAAACTTGGTCAGTGATGTCTTTTAAGATATCAATACGTAATTTTGGCTTCATATCTTTTGGATAGATACCGTGAGCTGTACCAATAGCACATGCGAATGTATCAATTCCTGTATCTTCAATGAATTGTTTTGCTTCTTCAGGAACTGTGTAGATAACACCTTGTGTTCCACCTTCAATAGAGTTACCTGTTGTACCAATTGTACCTAATTCTGATTCTACTGAAACGTTTGCAATGTGAGCTGTTTCAACAACTTTTTTAGTAATAGCAACGTTTTCTTCGTAAGGAAGTTTAGATGCATCAATCATTACTGATGTCATACCTGCTTGGATGGCACGTACTACAGTCTCATATGAATCACCATGGTCTAAGTGAATACATACAGGAACATCTGTATGAGCTGCTTCGTAAAGCATAGCTTGAATTTGTGCATATCCTACGAAATTGAATTCATCTGGACTCATCTCCAAAATAACTGGTGATTTCAATTCTTTCACAGTCTTCATAACTGCTTTTAACAATTGGTCAGATCCAATGTTGAATGCAGGTACTGCAAAGTGGTTCTTTTGTGCTACTGTTAGCAAATCTTTCATGTTCATTAACATAATATGTTACCTCCTATATAAACTATAAAGATTTTCCTTCTGATCCGGATAAGCGGATATAGTGTTTAACTAATTCTTGACTTTCTTTTTCAACCTGGTGCATCATAACCCAGAAATTGATATCTGGATCTGCTGCTAAGTGTTTTTTGATTGCTTCTGTATTCGCATTCATAAAGTCGCAACCAACATTAATTTTGTTGATTCCATATTTTACTGATTTCAAGATGTTTTCATCACCTGAACCAGATCCACCATGTAATACAAGTGGCATTTTTGTAAGTTTTTTAATTTCTTTTAATCTCTCAAAATCAAATTCCGGAACATATCCTTCAGGATAATTTCCATGACTTGATCCATATGATACAGCTAATGCATCAATACCTGTTTCTTGTGCAAATCGTAATGCTTGCTGAGGATTCGTTTTCATCTGATCACTAGTGAATTTTTCTCCTTCAGTGGCTCCCATGCATCCTATTTCGCCTTCAACTGATGCGTCAAATTCTTGAGCAAACTCAACAATTTCACGAGTCATTTTAATGTTACCTTCCAAATCATATCTGGAAGCATCTACCATTACACTTGAATATCCATCGTGCAACGCCTTCTTTAATAAAGGCACCTCTTGCCCATGATCGAAGTTAAGTGCAACTTCCACACTTGCTCTATTTGCCAATTTCTTTACAATTGGAGCAATTAAATCGCTATCACAATGATTGACCATGTGTTCTTGCACAATGTTAATAATGATTGGTGCTCGAAGCGACTGTGCAGCTTCAATGCATGCACGAGTCGTTTCGATGTTAAAACAATTTATAGCCATCACTGCGTAGTTTCCTTGGTTTGCTCTTTCAAGCATTCCTTTCATTGAAACATACATATTTTTTTATCCTTCTTCTTAAGCTTAAATTTTTTATTCGAATGAGATTCCTGATAAATCTACTTCGGCTTCTTCATCTTCAACAGATCCGCCAGCGTATTCTTCATCAGTTAATTTTTTCTTCAATACATTTAATAAGATTGCTGTTACACAGCTTCCTGCTAATAATGCAACTACTGCAATAAATGGATTTGACATTGCTGGAATTACGAATACTCCACCTGATGGAACTTTAGATCCAACACCGAATGTAAAGCTGATTGCTCCACAAACACCACATCCAATTGAAGTTGAAGCAACTGTACGAAGTAAGTCGTTCATTGCGATAGGGATAACACCTTCAGAAATCATACATAATCCCATTGGGAATGCAACTTTGATTGCATCTTCTTCTTGAGCTGTAAAGATTCTCTTCTTCAACGCTTTTGATAACAACCATCCAAAAGTTACACCAATTGGAGGTACCATAGCAGCTAATACCTTGATTGCTTCTGGTTCTGTAATTCCATCCAATAATAAACCATCACAAATTAAGTTAGGAACTTTACTGATTGCTCCACCGAAGTCAATACATCCGATGAATCCAATAATGAATCCGTATAATGTTTTTTGAGATTGGTCTAATCCAGTTACGAAGTTATTCAATCCGTTAGTCATAGCAGTGATTGGTCCGCCTAATACGAAGTACATTAATAATCCACCAATCATAGCTGTTAATGTTGGGATAATCATCATTGGCATTAAAGCTTCAGCCCATTTAGGAACTTTTACATATTTACGAATAGCTAATGCAATATAACCAGCAACGAAACCACCAATCATTCCTCCAAGGAATCCTGCTCCTAAGAATGATGCGATTTGACCCATTAAGAAACCTGGGGCAATACCTGGACGGTCAGCGATAGAATAAGAAATGTATCCACCAATGAATGATGGTAATAATCCCATACCTAGAACACCAAGTGAAGTGAATGCGCTAGGAACAGTCATCTTACTAAGATCTGTTACAACTTCTCCTCCCATTAAGTTACCAACGGCAATTAACAAACCAGATGCAACAACTAGTGGCAACATGTAAGAAATCGCTGTTAGCAAGTGCTTTTTAATTTCTCCTAATGCTTTTTTCATTTTTTTACTCTCCTTTTTTATTATTAAGCTTATTTAGTTTTGTTTAATTCTGCTTCTACTTTTTCAAGTAATTGTTTAGGCGCTTTAGTTACTAAGCTAGTTCCAACTTTAACAACCTTTTTGTCTTTGAAACGTTCTGTACCAGTAATCTGAATATCAACTGCAAGAATAACAACATCCGCTTCTTGGATTTGTTCTGGAGTTAATTCATCTTCAGTTCCAATAGTACCTTGTGTTTCCACATGGATCTCGTGTCCTAATGCTTCAGCGGCACGGATCAATTTTTCTTTAGCAATATAAGTGTGCGCAATACCTGATGTACAAGCAGCAACGGCAACAATTTTCATATTACTATCTCCTTTCTTTAGGACTTATGTCCTCTCTTTAACTGTCTAAATGATACAACGGAAAGCGCTTTCTTACACATTAATAGAGGGCATTTTATTGTGGTAATTTATTCCAGAAAATAAAACGGAAAGACTTTTTAATGTGGTACTTTTTCAAATGTCCGTATTAAATTTCCGGATTTAATTGTGGTAACTTTTATTTGTTAATCACAGAAAAAAAGCAGACCCACAAGATCTGCTTCATCATATACCAATTAGTTAAATACTTCTTTTAGTTCTTCTACTGTTTTTGCGTTTAATAATTTTTCGATGTTTTCATCATTTCCTAATTTACCAGCAATCTGTGCCAATAACTTCATATGATTTCTTGCATATTCATGATCATTGCTTACGGCAAATAAGAAAATAAGTTTTACGCCTTGGCCATCTAATGTTTCCCACTCGATTTCATTGTTTAATTTACCAATCGCAATTCCTACTTGTGTTACAGAATCACTTTTTCCATGTGGAATCGCAACAAAGTTTCCAATACCAGTAACACCTTCTGATTCACGAAGATAGATATCTTTTACGAATTCATCAACATCTCCAATATAATTGGCATCTTTTAATTTGGCAGCCAAATGACGAATTGCTTCATCCTTATTTTTTGCCTCCATGTTTAAATCGATAATTCTTTCATCTAATACGTCTTTTAATTCCATTTCCTTCTACCTCCTATTGAATTAAAAATTTATATAAATCTATGTTTGATTTCATTGATTTAATTTTTTTCAAATTTTCTTCTCTTTCTATAATTGAAATATATTCCTTATAGAAACACTGGATTCTTTTGATTTCTTCTGGAGTTGTCATTTTAAATCCTAACAAGAATACAAGATCAACTTCATCATCATTCCAGCGTATTGGTTTATCTAATACGGCAATTGATAATTTAGGTTCAATCACTTCGCTTTGTGCACCATGCGTTACACTAATATTGTTTCCAATCGAAGTTGTTGTGGCTTTTTCTCTTTCCATTACTGTTTCAAAGAAATTTGTTGAAACATATCCACGCTTTGCCATTGCCGATGACATAAAGCTTAATAGTGATTCTTTATCTTCATACTTTTGATGTACAAAAATCAAATCTGGATCCAATAATGGATAACACTCTGGAGAAAATGATGTTACTTTTTCATCTCTACTTTTTAGTACCACATTAATTTGTTCTCTTAGACTTACGATTCCACTATCACTAAGTAAGTTTGGAATCACAATAATCCGAGAATCCTTTACATCCAATTCCTTTTGTGTGATAATCACATCGCTTGTTTTATCCCCATATAATTTAAAGTCATGCGTGCTCATAACACGAATCTCTTTGATTTCTGAAATTGATTTTTTTAATCGTTCTGTCAATAGTTGTGCATGTCCTCTTGAAAAATCAGCAATTAATAATACATTGAAATGACGTTTGATTCTTTCAAGTGCTGATTGTATATAGAGAACAATGTAACCTACTTCATCCTCTGTTAATTGAAGGCCATAATATTCTTCAAACATAATACTTATGGACATCGTAGCTCTAAATACCGTTTTATATTCAGACTTAATGAAATGTACTAATGAATTTGTTTGAGATAAACCATGACGAATTCTAAATATCGTTGGTCTTAAATGTATAATCAAACTTTCCTTTAGTTTTTCATCCTGCGATAAATCAACGTCCAAAATATTTCCAACAACATGAAGCGACATATCTACAAATTCAATTAATTTATTGTCATATTTCTGTACCTGTTCAAGTGTTTCATCTACAGCTGAAATACCAATGAATTTTGAACACATCATTTGAATAGCTAAAAATAACACTTCTTCATTTGAAAAGAATACATGTAGTTTTTCCTGTAACTTCTTAAATATTGCCACCGTGAATGGATATTCATTGTATTTTTGAAGAATTTGAATTTCTCCTCGATCTTCAACCTTTGGCGATTCAATCTCTCTACGCTGATATGCAATACAACAATAAATAAAGATTTCATAGAATGACTCATCGGTAAATCGATAATTCCATTCGTTTTCAGTTTCAATAATTGATTTTTGAATCAACTTCGTATCCATGTTATAAAAAAAATAATCCATGTTAGATTTGATTTTTTCGTTATCAAAATCACTCATGATAAAATCCTTCATTGCGACACGATATTCATTCTCATTACAATCTAAGCGATAACCTCTATTCTTTTCATTAGCGATTTTCACTTTGTATGGAGCTAACCATTTTTCACATTCACGAATAATCTTCAACACGGTAGGTGCACTCAAATACAATTCTTCCGTTAGCCTTTGTGTAGTAATTGTTTCCCATGGTCTTAACTTAAAGAATATTTTTAAAAGCTCCATTACACGATCGTTATCATCATCTTTGACAACTACCGTATTTCGATTCATTAAAACCGACTGTAATTTTTGTTTCTGCTCTTCCGTACATTCTAACCACATTCCAACACGAGGCTTTTTCTGAATGATACCCATATCGTTCTCTTGAAGATATTCATTAATATCAAAAATTTTATTTCGGATAGATTTTTCAGACATACCAACCGCATCTGCAATTTGCTGCGTTGATACAACATCTCCATCAATAAGACAATTTAGTATTTCTGTATTGTAGTATTGTTTTTTTGCTTCTTTCATACACACCTCATCACCTTACATTAAAAAAATAACATAAATTGTATACGCTTACGTAAAAACTCACGCCTTTTTAATGTGGTAATTTTCTTGATAATCAAAAATTTTTTACCACATTTAATGTGTTACTTTTTAACGATACAATCTACGTTACTTCTAAGGTTTGCTTTCCAAGATAACAAATGCTACCTATAAATAGTATACATTTTAAAGAATTATTCGCAACCAATAGACAATCTCCACAATTTATTAGAATCCCCTTTTCATAAGCCCTATAATATAAGTAAAGAAGAGGATTGTTAATATGTTTAACTTATTTAAAAAGAAAGAGAAAGCAAAAAAAGAATTGCCACCAGGGACAATTCGTAAAGAATTTCATTTTGAAGGAACTGTTCAAAATATTGGGTTTCGTTTTGAAGTACAAAGCCATTCTAAACCATTAGGTATTACTGGTTATGCCAAAAACAATGAGGATGGTAGTGTAACCGCGCAATTGCAGGGAAACTTAGAAAATATTAATAAAGTCATTTTAGACCTTCAAAATATTGATCGTATTCAAATTGACTTTATCAGTGAAAAGGATATTCCTTTAGATTATTATGAGAATGATTTTAGTATTATCTATTAACTTGAACAATGCTCATGATTTAGAGCATTGTTTTTTTGTATCAAGAAATAATTGCGTTATTCCGATAGAATCACAACAGGCGCGTTACCAAAGGATCCCGTAACATTCGCAATCAACTGCGATAGATAAGCATCCATTTGCACTTTGTCAACTAGAAAATCCAATCGCTTTTCTACATAGTCTTCCATATCCCTTATACTATCAAAATTTTGCATTGCTTTATCCGACAAATAGAATTCCCCGATTGAAGAAATATCTAAAAAAGGAGCATTTAAATTTTCGGATTTTAACTCTTTTCTTAAGCGAACACTTATTTTTGTTTCAGTACAATCCACAATTTCTAACAATCGAGAAACTTGAACATTTTCATTTTCTGTAGATACTTGTTCTACTGAATATTTGATGCTTTCCAAATATAAATTCACTCCAGTTATTTGCAACATATAATCTCCTTATACATTAAAATCTTTTAATGACCTTAACACAAAATTTCCAACACTAAATTTCTTAGATTCATGACCCCTGTTTTGCTTATCCACCAAATTTTTATCCTTGAATTTATAATAAGCTAATTCTTGTTCTAACTCCAATATACGTTGATTTGAAAATGAAGCTCGTCCAATTTTTTCACTAATAGCTGTATTAATATACGTATTTAGACTCACTCCATCCATTTGTGCATTTTCTAACAATTGCTTATGCGTCGTTTTAGGAACCCTCAAAGCTATTTTTCCACTTGGAAGGCTCCCTTCATCTTTTGGAACCGGTAATTCTATTCCTTCATCTTTTAAATAACTTAAATATACACTTTTAGTAGCTTGTGCATCGGCAATTGCCTCTTCAATTGTATCTCCACCACCTACGCATCCTTTTAAATCTGGATACTCAACACACCATTCTGTTTTTCCATTTTCCAAATGCATAGGATATACTTTCATTGCATAATCCATACTATCTCTCTTCCTTTCTGTAATTAATCTCTTCAACTAATTCTACCGCTTTTTTTACATATACTTCTTTTACACTATTCCCATGTTTAGGAATTGGGAAAGGCCTATCTAACAAATCATGTGTAAATATTACATGACTTGTTCCATTTTGATTTTCTTCTTAAAACCAAAATATTTTAAATACTTCTCTAAATCGGAAAATTCTATTTTATTTCCAGATTTATAATTCTCAATCTTTGCAATTAACTTTTCAATTTTTGACATTCGGTTCTTTCTTATATGATATCATATTTAATATCATTTATGTATGATTATCCACATTTTTAATTTTAACAACCCAATGTGAAAAAGACATTAAATCTGAAAATTTAATAAAAAAGATATCAATTCGTTTATTTGAACTGATATCTTTTAACTTTATCTAGATAAGTTTGTATTCTTAGAATTCATGATTTTAAATACATCTTCTTGTGTTACCACATTAAAATCATGTTGAATCATAAGCTTTAATACACTCGCACTGATTGCGAAATCGACTGTTTTCTGTGGATCAAATCCATTGATCAAGCCATGCACAAATGCAGCGCCATAGGCATCTCCGGCTCCTACAGCTTCTAAACTATGTACTCTATGAATTGGGCTTTGGTAGAACTTTCCATCTACATACTGCATTAAATCACGCATGACAACTTCCGCTTGTTCTTTAGACCACATTTTTCTCACAAATAACTTGAATATCCTTTTCCTTACAATATTTCAAAGCACTTCTTACTGTATCCTCAACATATTTAGATACAGCTGGAGTTACACCTGAAAAATAGAAAACATCACCTGGCTCTAAGATATTTTACCAATGATATTCGCTTGGCTGAGACAATGAGAAAGCACTAAATGCACGGTTATATACAACGTTTGTACTACGAACATCACTTCCTTTTTCAAAGAAAAAGATTCCCAAACGATTGCCTTCACGAAGCATATATTCTGTATTTACACCATAATGACGAACTTCACTTAATGCAGACATTCCTACTGGATTGTTTGGTACTTTAGATACAAAAGCACATTTATCTTCATACATCGCTAAACTTACAGCTACATTGGCCTCTGCAGCACCATAACTCGCCTCAAAACCATCACTTTGCATAATACGCAAGTTCTAAGGTGTTTTTAAACGAAGCATGATTTCTCCAAAAGTGACTACCTTCATAATATATATAGCTCCCAAAACATTTCTTTTATAATATTTTCTTTTAAATTATGTGGAATTATGGAACGTGTAGCACTCCGCTTGCGAAAGTGCTAATAAGGTGTATAATGTAATCAATTTCTTAAGGAGGAACACTCATGAACAAACAAAAGAAGCCTTTATACAGATATTACACAATTATATTGATTGTTATTATGGCTTTAAACTTTATCATATTCCCTATGTTTCAACAATCTAAGCTTGAAACAACCAATTACTCCGATTTCTTAAATAAGATTGAAGAAAAGAAGATTGATACCGTTCAAATTGAAGATCACAATATTTATTACACTTTAAAGAAAGACTCAACAGATAAAACCTATAAAACAGGTGTTATGAATGATTCAGATTTAGTCAATCGTTTGGATAAATCCGGAGCTAAATTTGGACAAGTCTATCAAGAACAAATGAATCCAATTCTATCGAGTTTAATTTCCTTTTTCTTACCATTAATCATTTTCTGGGCATTTGGATCATGGATGTTTAAGCGTATGCAAAAGAAAATGGGCGGAGATGATCAAATGTCATTTTCACAAGGCTCTGGTTTTGGTCTAGGCAATCTAGGAAAGAGCAATGCCAAAGTCTATGTTGGTGAACAAACTGGAAAAACATTCAAGGATGTTGCGGGACAAGAAGAAGCGAAGGAAAATCTACAAGAAATTGTAGACTTCTTAAACAATCCAGCTAAATATAAAGAGATTGGTGCCAAAATGCCAAAAGGAGCCTTATTAGTAGGTCCTCCTGGAACAGGTAAAACATTACTTGCCAAAGCCGTTGCGGGTGAGGCTGGCGTTCCATTCTTCTCGATTTCAGGTAGTGAATTCGTAGAAATGTTTGTCGGTAGAGGAGCTGCCAAAGTACGTGACCTATTCAAACAAGCTCGTGAAAAAGCTCCATGTATTGTATTTATTGATGAAATTGATACCATTGGTAAAAAACGTGATGGTGCAGGCATGAATGGTAATGATGAGCGTGAACAAACATTAAACCAATTGCTTGCCGAAATGGATGGATTTGATGGTTCTAAAGGCGTTGTATTGCTTGCCGCTACGAACCGTCCTGATTCACTAGATCCTGCTTTAACGCGTCCTGGTCGATTTGACAGAAGAATTCCAGTTGAACTTCCTGATCTTGCCGGTCGTGAAGCCATTCTTAAATTACATGCCAAAGACATCAAATGCTCAAGCAACATTGACTTTAACGTGATCGCAAGAGCTAGCGCTGGTGCTAGTGGTGCAGAACTTGCCAACATCATTAATGAAGGAGCTTTATTGGCGGTTCGTGACCATCGTAAAACCGTGGTTCAAAAAGACTTAGAAGAAGCCATTGAAATCGTTATTGCCGGTGAACAAAAGAAGGGTGCAGTGATTTCAAATCGAGAACGAATGATTGTTTCTTATCATGAAATAGGACATGCACTAGTGGCTGCTAAATGTAAAAATACGGCTCCCGTTCATAAAATCACAATTATCCCTCGTACAAAAGGGGCTTTGGGATATACTATGCAAGTAGAAGAAAACGAACAAAACTTATTATCAAAAGAAGAAGCTTTCCAAAAAATCATGGTGTATACAGGTGGTCGTTGTGCTGAAGAGTTGATTTTTAATTCCATCACAAGTGGTGCGAGCAACGATATTGAACAAGCCACGAAACTTGCCAGAGCCATGATTACACGACTAGGTATGTCGGATGAATTTGGTATGACAGCTTTAGAAACTGTAAACAACCAATATTTGGGTGGCGATACATCTTTAGCTTGTTCAAATGAAACAGCAACTAAGATTGATGAGGCAACCATCGCATTAATTAAAAAAGCGCATGATGAGGCTTATCAAATTCTAGAAGACAACAAGATGAAGTTACATGAACTTGCCAAATTCTTATATGAAAGAGAAACAATTACAGGTGAAGAATTTATGTATATCTTAAATAAGCCGGCTGAAATCCCAGCACAAACAAATAAAGATTAAGATGTGTGTAATGCACATCTTTTTTAATATAATGTATTGCGAGTTTTTGCATTATATTATATTTCGTTTGATAAAAGTTTTATCAAATTGTATAATTTTAATATAATGTATTGCGAGTTTTTATATTACTTTATACTAGGAGGATTTATGGAAATTCAAAGAAATCTATATTTACAAAAATTGATTGCTTGTCAACATGACGGACAAATCAAAGTCATCACAGGCCTGAGAAGATGCGGAAAATCGTTTCTACTTTTCCATCTTTTTAAAAATTATCTATTAAAAAACGGCATTGATAACCAACAAATTATCACTTTTGAATTGGATCAGATGAAAGACATTCAATATCGAAACCCCATTGAACTTTCAAAGAAAATCCATAGTATTGTTGACAATACGACACAACAATATTATCTATTCATTGATGAAGTACAAATGTCCGATGAAGTAAATAATCCTTATAATCCAAAAGGAAAAAAAATTTCTTTCTATGATATGTTAAACGACTTAAAAGAACTATCGAATTTGGATATTTATGTAACTGGCAGCAATTCTAAAATGCTTTCTAATGATATCTTAACGGAGTTTAGAGGTCGTAGTGATGAAATAAAAATTCATCCTTTCTCCTTTTCAGAATATTATTCATTTGTTGGTGGAGATAAAGAGGAGGCGTTTGATAATTATTCGTTTTATGGTGGAATGCCTTTTCTACTCACAAAACAAGACGAAACCTCCAAGATTGAATATCTGGAAAACTTATTTAAAGAAGTGTATATTCGAGATATTGTAGAACGCAAACATATTGAAAGAGAAGATATTTTAAGTTCTATTATTGATTTATTATGCTCGTCTGTAGGTTCTTTAACAAATCCATCTAAAATCACTAAAGCTATCAATTCCAAACAACAACGCAGCGGAAAAGATATTGTTTATCTTCCCACAATTAATAAATATATTGATTTTTTAGAAGATTCTTTTCTTTTTAAAGAGGCTTTGCGGTTTGATGTAAAAGGAAAATCTTATTTAGATTTCCCAAAAAAATACTATTGCGAAGATATAGGATTGCGGAATGCAAGAACCGGCTTTCGACAAATTGAAATGCCGCACATTATGGAAAATATCTTATACAATGAATTAATCATTCGTGGATTTAAAATCGACGTGGGCGTGGTCTACGAAAACATTAAAACGGAAAAAGGAAACTATCGAAAAGTAGCTAGAGAAATCGACTTTATTATTCAAAAAGGAATGAAAAAATATTATATTCAATCCGCTTATGCAATGGAAAATGAAGAAAAAGTATATTCTGAATCACGTTCACTAAACATTACTGGAGATAGTTTTCCAAAAGTTATTGTCAGAAGAGATATTCGTAAACGTTTTTATGATGAAAATGGAATTTTAAACATTGGCCTAATTGATTTTTTATTATCAGACAATGTTCTTTAATATAATGTATTGCAAGTTTTGATATTATATTATAGCAAATGCAGGGTTGAAAGCCCTGCATTTTTAATATTCTTCTTTTAAAAGAAAATCTATTAATCTACAATCGTGTGGTTGATAAAGTGAAAATAGTATATCCGTTTTATGAATCTGTTATAATTAAAAAGCCAAAGAAAGTTAATGTCTAAGCAGTCATTGGGAACTTTGTTTGGCACATCCTCACCGTATGCCTACTAGACATGTTGAGGATGTTTTTTAATGTCTAATTCACTCTTTCATCCTTTTTACATTGTTTTAAAGCTTCCATTAACTTTGTTTCATCCAAAGGCTTAGCCAAATGCATATTCATACCTGCTATCTTGCTATTCATTATGTCTTCTACAAATGCATTGGCACTCATCGCAATGATTGGAACTGTCTTTGCATCCAATCGTTTTAATGCACGAATCTTTCTTGTCGCATCTAAACCATTTATTTTTGGCATCATGATATCCATAAGGATAAAATCAAATTTATTTTCTTCACTCTTTTCAAATAAATCTATTACTTCTTGACCATCTTTTGCACATACAACCCGAATACCATTACGTTCTAACATATATTCAACGATTTCCATATTCAAATCGTTATCTTCTGCCACAAGCACACATAAACCTTCTAACGATATTTCTTGATGCCTATTATTTTTGTTTTCAATTGATTTTCCCAACTTAAAAGGAATCTGAATTGAAACCGTAGTTCCAACGCCCTTTTCACTTTCCAATTGAATATTTCCATGCATATACTCCACAAGCTTTTTGGCAATAGGCAAACCAAGGCCTGTACCTTGATATGTAGATCTACTAGAACTATCTTCTTGAGCAAACAAATCAAAGGCATGTTGAATAAAATCTTGACTCATTCCGATACCAGTATCTTTACATCTAAATTCTAAAAGCGATGTCGACTCATCTAAACATTTCTCGTTCATCCATACATGGATTTCTCCATTTTCCGGTGTAAACTTAACGGCATTTTGTACAACTATCAATAGTATTCGTGAAAGATATATTGGATATCCTCTAAACCTTGAATGACTCAATTGACCTTCATACCAATCCAAAATATATTGAATATTCTTTTCTTGTGCCAATTGTTGTCCATCAACATTAATGCTTTCCAATAATTTAGTAACATCAAAATCAACTTCTTCCTCTGTAAAATGATCACTTTCTAAATCATTCATATCCAAAACATCATTGACCAAAGAAATCAAATAATTTAACGACCGATGAATCTTATTTCTTGTGATTTTCTGCAGCTCTAAATCCTTTGGATTTTGATCTGCCATATGAAGCATACCCGCAATACCATTTAATGGCGTACGCATATCATGAGACATACTCTGTAAGAATCGCGTTTTTATTTTTGCCTCTCGCTTTGCCTGTTCTGCTTCAAAGAATAAATTTAATTCTTTACGCTTTGTCTCACTAATTGAACGAATTGTCGCAATGGCTTGAATCGCTTTTCCATTCGCATTTCTTTTGGAAACAATAATACGCAATTTATGCCAATTGCCATCCACCATTCGATATTCCGCTAAAACATCCTCTTCTTTTTCAAATCGTGAAGTTAATGTTTCTATATTCGCAAATTGATGGATAATATTTCGATATTCCGGTGCAACCTCTTGTTCACATACGTCAAACATTTTTTCAGATGCACACCCCGTTTTAGGAATTATGTCACTTCCTGAAATTCTTTCATATGTATCTGTTTCAAAATCAACTTTATAAATCGAACTATAACTTTTCGCAATTGTAGAAATCGTTTCATTACTCCTCTTTATTTCCTCTAAAGCATTCTGCAACCTTTTCTGCGTCGCTTTTTCTTTTTTGATAATATCATCAATATAACGAAAACCCAATAATGCGTGACACGACTCTTCATCTTCACTTACCTTAACAACTTTCGTTTCAAAATATTGTTGATTCTGCGCATTTGGATAACAACGATAATTCTGTGTAAGACTCACTTGTGTTTTCAACAAAGATTTTAAATTATCACGAGAAAACCACCATAAAAACTCAGGCTGCTCCTCCTTAGGAATATAACGCATCGCATATTGATAAGCATATTCATAAAAATCTTTATACCCTGAATAACTTCTTATTAATTCACTCGCATTAGTTTCATCCTGAATATGAACAGGTTCAAATTTACCACTGTTAACTTCCAAATAATAAATAGCCGTAAAGTCAGAACTTAGACTTTCTAGAATTTGTTTTTCTTCTTCTAACCGGTCATTTCGTTCTTTTTCCTGTTGGATAATATCATTCACTAGTTTAAAGCCCAAAACAAAATCATCTGTCTCATTTGAAATCTGCGCAAAACAAGTCTGGAAATAATCTATTTTTCCATTAAATTTTCTTTGAAAAACAACCGTATATACTTTTTCTGTCTTGATTCGTTCACGAACGACACGATAATTCACATTTCTTAAAAAATCTTCTCGATCTTCTTCACAAACATATTCTGAAGCATATTTCTCCATGCTCTTTTGATAATTATTTTCTTTGGCAAACTTTTCAATTGCTTCTTGAGCAATATGATCCCCTTTTTTTGTTTGTTGATACAACTCAACCGTTAAATCATGATTGATTACCCATACCGTGACATATTCATGACTCAAACCAGAAATAAAACGTTGTTGAAGAAGGTTTTTTTCCTTATGCTTATGAATATCAATAAGAAATCCACAAACACTTACTATCTTTCCTTTTTCATTTAAAACAGGCTTTCCAATGGCACGATACCAACGATATTGTTTGTCTTTATTCTGAAGACGATACTCTACCTCATATGTTGCGGTTGAATCCCTCGTATCATGAATGTTTTTAAACTCTTCTTTAACAACATCAATATCTTGAGGATGCATATGATTCCAAAGCATAGAAAACGAAATATGCGTCTCTCCTTTAAATCCATAAAGCATCTCAGATAGACTCTCACTACCTATAAACTCTACTGGCCTTTCATGATCATCAAACAAAACACGATAACGAGCCTCCCCTAATTCTCCATATAGCGCATCTTCACTATCTTCGTTTGTATATACCCATATAGAAGTATTCTCATCATTATCTGAATACCGATCAATTTTCAGACGAATCAAAGTACCATCCTTTTTACGATACGTAACATTCACCTGATTACCAGAAGCTAAAATATTATATACATAATCATAGTCCAGGACTCGATCAATCACTTCTTGATAATCACAAGCAACATAATGATCTCGATATAATTGCATCGCATCTGAATAGGAACCTTTTGTGTCTTTGGCAAAAGCTCGAAATGCTTCTGGAGCTAAAATATCACGAAAAGTATCTGTACTTCGATTTAAAATATAAACCGCTGCATATTTAGGTGCTATTAATCGCAAAAAGTTTTCGGCATCTCTTTTCTCTTGAAGAAGTTGATTCATAGTATGACCTCCTCATATTAACATTTTCATTATAAATGACTATTTAATTTTTTCCTATTTTAAAATCAAAAATCTAACAAAAAAAGGAAGCTTCACGCTTCCTAATCGCACAACTCATATAAATCTAAAATCAATCGTTCTGTCTTATCCCAACCAAGACAAGGATCTGTGATTGATTTTCCATACACATTACCATCTGTTGGCTGATTTCCATCCTCTAAATAACTCTCAATCATTAAGCCCTTCACTAGCTTTTTGATATCTTCCGATTTACTTCTAGAATGCATAACATCCTTGGCAATACGAATCTGCTCTAAATATTGTTTATTTGAATTTGAATGATTACAATCCACAATACATGCCGGATTCTTTAAATCTGACTTTTCATATAAGTGAATCAATTCCATTAAATCTTCATAGTGATAATTCGCATGTGCATGATTAAACTTATCCACATATCCCCTTAAAATCGCATGAGCCAATGGATTTCCATCTGTCTGTACTTCCCAGCCACGATATACAAATCGCTGGTCAGCTTGAGCTGCAACAATCGAATTCATCATAACTGTAAGATCTCCACCTGTAGGATTTTTCATTCCCGCTGGAATTCCTACACCACTCGCCACAATACGATGTTGCTGATTCTCCACACTTCTTGCACCGATGGCTACATATCCTAATAAATCCGATAAATACGCATGATTTTCTGGATACAACATCTCTTCTGCACAAGTAAAACCAGTTTGTGTTACAACCTCTGTATGCAGTTTACGAATCGCAATGATTCCCTTCAACATATCCTCTTTCGAATGAGGATCTGGCTGATGCAACATCCCCTTATATCCAACACCCTTTGTACGAGGTTTATTTGTGTAGACACGTGGAATCATAAAAATCTTATCTTTAACTTTTTCTTGTAATACAGCCAAACGATTCATATAGTCTAAAACCGCATCTTCACGATCCGCACTACAAGGACCAATAATTAAAATTAAACGATCATCTTTTCCAGTAAAAATATCTTCAATTTCCTGATCTCTTTGTTTCTTAATTTTTTGCACCTTATAAGGCAAAGGAAATTCCTTTTTCAAATCTTCTGGAGTTGGTAACTCCTGTATCTTCTTCATATCCATATTCAACATCCCTCTTTAATCACCCTTTGACAATATCATATTCTCGCATGTTTTTCAAAATCAAATACGATTTAATTGATATTCCAAGATGTAATCATCCATGATAAAGCCATTTCCTATATCTGTCTGTACAGAATCAATCCATTGAAAACCAAACTTCTCATATACAGCTAGACTATGTTTATTATATTTGTTGCAAGTCAAATATATTGAAGAATAACAATACTTTTCTGCCTGTTTTTTTACATATTCAAACATTTTAGATGCATAAGTAAATTTTCTCCTTCTCTAATAATTAAACAGTTGGAGATAAACTCCT
>ERZ1673741.1494-NODE-1494-length-19202-cov-7.658850_pt1 | contig 19202 bp, 17 predicted proteins | sample MGYA00580209_ERZ1673741 | MGnify/ENA primary metagenome ERZ1673741 (study PRJEB41218, sample SAMN15661754) | gut metagenome | host: Homo sapiens | place: Canada: London | collected 2015-08-20/2019-03-30 | study: EMG produced TPA metagenomics assembly of... | reverse complement strand
ACCTTCCACCCAGGATAAACCCTGCAAGATTTATTTCTTGCAGGGTTTCTTGTTATATTATCATATTAATTCTTGATATATCTACAGTTAAGGTATAGACTACGAAAAAGCCTGCTAAGAGAAAAAACTCCTAGCAGGCTTGTTTATATACAGCAATCAATATAAATGATTATCTGATAACCTTTACCTCGCCGTTCTTAGCTATCTTAACGATACTTGAAGGCTGGTGAGGCTTATGCTCCTGACGACGGGTCCAGCACACGTAATCTACCGCATTCAGAATCTCTTCTGAAATATCACGATAGTTCTGAGCTGCAGGCTCGCCACTTACATTGGCACTTGTACTTACGATAGGCTTCTGGAAACGATAGCAAAGCTGCTTGCTGAACTCCTCGTAAGTAACTCTCATTGCCAAACTACCATCTTCTGCAACAAGATTATTAGCCACACCATTCGCATCATCCAAGATAATGGTAGTAGGCTTAACAGGCATAGCCGCATCGATGAAATCCCAAGCCACCTGAGGCACGTTACGGAAATAACGAGCCATACGATCTGCCGAGTCAATGAGGCAGATAAGCGCCTTAGAATCATCGCGCTGCTTAATCTCATATACTTTCTTCACAGCCTCAGGATTAGTAGCATCACAACCGATTCCCCAAACTGTATCTGTAGGATAGAGAATCACTCCACCCTTACGCATGCATTCTACTGCATTCTTAATATCCTCTTCTTTAGTCATTTTCTTAACTGTTTGAAAATTGAACCCTGAAATTTAAATCTAAATTACCGTAATCCAACATCAGAATCTGGTGCTTTCTGACATTCGTAATATGCAATATCCTTCATTCCATTGAGGAAGGCAGAAGCTTCCATACGCTTTTTACCTGCAAGTTGCAACTCATAGATATTGAGCCAATGGTCGATACAAGCTATCTGCAAATGTCCGTCTTCTATTCTGAAACATCCTACAGGTGCCATACCTCGCGAGTCTTCGCTAACTGTAGTCTTGAAAATCTTAAGCACCTGCTCTTTCACAGCATCTTTCTTCTTGATGTTGGTCCAGGCACCCGGATATGGTGAGAGACCACGTATGAAATCGTGTACCTGTTTAGCAGGCTTGTGGAAATCAATACAGCAAGTATCCTTGAAAATTTTAGGAGCAGACTTGAGCTCTACACCTTCACCAATGAATTCTTTCTGAGCAATACTCGAAATATTACCATCTGATGCAATCAGCTGATCGATGGTTTCCAAAGCAATTTCAGCACCTAAATGCATCAATCCATCATATACATACTCTACATTCGCCTCGTCAGGAATAGGGAAACGCTTCTGCATGATAATGCGACCTGTATCTATATCGTGATCGAGGAAGAAAGTAGTAACACCCGTCTCTGTCTCACCATTGATAACAGCCCAATTGATAGGAGCTGCACCGCGGTACTGTGGCAACAAGGCAGCGTGAACATTAAAGGTACCAAACTTTGGCATTGCCCATACAACCTCTGGTAACATTCGGAATGCCACCACTACCTGCAAGTCTGCCTGATAGCTCTTAAGTTGTTCCAAGAAATCGGGATCCTTCATCTTCACAGGCTGAAGCACTGGCAGTCCATGCTCTACAGCATACAGCTTCACCTGAGAAGGCTGCAAAGTGTCCTGATGTCTGCCCACAGGCTTATCAGGCTGCGTAACCACAGCCACCACATTGTAGCCGCCCTCTACAAGGCGCTTGAGGGATTCCACAGCAAACTCTGGAGTTCCCATAAATATGATTCTTAAATCTTTCTTTGTCATACTGTTCATTATTAATATTATTACTCTGCAGATATATCTGCCACAATGTGTCGATATACTTCATACACCTTGGTACGACTGATATAGCCCTTCAACACACCATTTATATCTACTACTGGCAACTGTGCGGCATCAGTCTTATCAAACTTCTGCATCACCTCATCCATCCTCTCGTTCTCACTAATTACGGCAGAAGGCTGCAACATAAGCTGTTTTACATTGAAATGCTTATAGAGTTCGGTTCGGAATATGATATGACGAATCTTAGTAATATCGATAACTCCCAGCAAGACACCCGCTTCATCGAGCACAGGCAAGAAGTTATTATTACTTCGACTAATCTCGCTCACCAGTTTTTCCATCGGCAAATCTTCCTTGATTGGATGATAATCCTTCTCAACCAAGCTCTGCATACTCATCAGAGTGAGCGCTGCACGATCAATATGGTGCGTGAGAAGTTTGCCCTCTCTAGCCAAACGCAAGGCATAGATACTGTGACTCTCAAAGATACTGATGGTAAGGAGCGAAGATATGCACACAATCATAAGTGGCATAAAAAGCTGATAACCACCTGTAAGTTCGGCGATAAGGAAAATACCTGTAAGTGGAGCATGCATCACGCCCGTTATCAATCCTGCCATTCCCATCAAGGTGAAATTCTGCTCGGGTACATAAACACCTACCTCATAGACATTCCAGAGTCTGGCAAAGAAGAAACCTGCAAATCCACCGATGATAAGAGAAGGTGCAAAGGTTCCACCACATCCTCCACTACCATTGGTTGCCGAAGTGGCAAAAACCTTGGTAAAGGTCACCAAGCCGATATAGAGAATCAGCAGATTTTGATGACCAGAGAAAAGAGAACGGTTCATCACCTGCCCCCACTCTGCCTCATTCTGTCCCTTAAGAAGCACATTTACTGCCGAATATCCCTCTCCATAAAGAGAAGGAAGAAGGAAAATGAGCGAACTGAGAATGAGTCCACCAAAAACCAACTTACAATAAGGATGATTCTTCATCTTGGCAAAAAGCCCCTCACACCATGACATCGTGCGCATAAAGTAAAGACTCATCAAACCACAGAAGATACCCAACAAGATACATGCTGGCGTACGATTCAACTCCCATGGATTGGTAAGAGTAAAATCGAAAAGCGAACTGTCACCCATAAAGATATAGGTAAAACAGGTAGCAGTGACACAACTGATAAGGATTGGCAGAAGTGAAGCCATACTAAGATCAACCATCAGTACCTCGAGGGTGAAGACGAGTCCTGCGATTGGAGCCTTGAAGACTCCTGCAATAGCTGCACTGGCTCCACAGCCCACCAGCAGAATCATAGTCTTCTTATCCATACGGAAAATCTGTCCCAGATTAGAACCGATGGCAGAACCGGTAAGCACAATAGGTGCCTCGGCTCCTACAGATCCACCGAAGCCAATGGTAATACCGGACGCTACTACCGAAGACCAGCAGTTATGCCCCTTAAGTCGGGAGTTCTTGGTCGAGATGGCATAAAGCACACGGGTAATACCATGCGAAATATTGTCCCTCACCACATACTTGATAAAAAGTGAGGTAAGATAAATACCAATAATAGGGAAAAGCAGGAAGAGCAGATTATAACTGCTCTGCTGGAACCCGGAAGTAAGCAGCACCTGTATTTCATGCACGATACCATGCAGGAAGAAACCTGCTACAGAAGCGAGCAAACCTATCACAAAAGCAAGGATAAGAGTCATCTGGCGGTCGGAAATATGTTCCTTCTGCCAAACAACGAATCTTTCTATCCTGCCTTGTTTGTATTCTGATAACTCTTCATCCATCATACTTTTGTTATTTTAGAATTCCGATGTAAAGTGGAATTTGATATGTTCGAAGTCTTGCTGAGCCATACTCAACACATAGCCAGAATCAGCGAGGAACACATCGCGGCCCTCAATATCCTTTGCCATATACTGATACTTACGCTTCTTGAAGTTCTCCAATTCCTTCTCATCGTCAGCCTCAATCCAACATGCCTTATGCAAATGAACAGGCTCCCAACGGCACTTGGCATTGTACTCGTTCTCCAAGCGATACTGGATAACCTCGAACTGCAACTGGCCAACGGTACCCACGATGCGACGACCATTGAACTGGTTGATGAACAACTGTGCCACACCCTCATTCATCAACTGCTCCAAACCCTTCTGGAACTGCTTGCTCTTCATTGGGTCATCGTTCTCGATGTACTTGAAGAGAAGTGGAGAGAACGATGGCAATCCACGGAAGTGAATCTTCTCGCCCTCAGTCAGAGTATCACCAATCTTGAAGATGCCGTTGTCTGGCAAACCAACGATATCGCCAGGATAGGCCTCATCGATGGTACTCTTACGCTGCGCCATAAACTGGGTAGGTGAAGAGAAACGTACGGTCTTGTCGAGACGTACATGGTAGTAAGGCTGGTTGCGCACAAACTTACCAGAACAAATCTTGCAGAATGCAATACATGAACGGTGGTTAGGGTCGATATTTGCAGTAATCTTAAAGATAAAACCAGTAAACTTAGGCTCCTCCGGTTCCACCATACGCTCCTCTGCCTTTGTTGGCTTTGGTGATGGAGCAATCTGCACGAAGCAATCCAAGAGTTCCTGCACACCGAAGTTGTTCAAGGCAGAACCAAAGAATACCGGTGCCACTTCTGCTGAACGATAGGTCTCCACATCGAACTCAGGATAAACACCATCCACCAACTCCAGTTCTTCGCGCAACTGATTTGCCTCTCGCTCACCTACTCGCTCATCAAGTTCCTTAGACTGAATATCTACCTCAACCTTCTCTGTAACACGCTGTTTATTAGGTGTAAAAAGATTGAGCTGATGCTCATAAATATTGTAAACTCCCTTGAAGCGAGCACCCTGACCGATAGGCCAAGACAAAGGGCGAACAGAAATCTTCAACTCTTCCTCCAACTCATCAAGAACATCGAATGGGTCACGACCCTCACGGTCCATCTTATTGATAAAGATGATAACAGGAGTATTGCGCATACGGCACACCTCCATCAACTTACGGGTCTGTGCCTCAACACCCTTAGCCGAATCGACCACGATGATAGCAGAGTCCACCGCGGTGAGAGTACGATAAGTATCCTCGCAGAAATCCTGGTGACCCGGAGTATCAAGAATGTTTACCTTATAAGGTTCTCCACTCTGGCCGTCAGGCAGATAGTCGAACTCCATCACAGAAGTTGATACGGAAATACCACGCTGCTTCTCGATATCCATCCAGTCGGAAGTAGCAGTCTTACGAATCTTATTATTTTTAACGGCACCAGCCACCTGAATCTGTCCACCGAAGAGCAGGAACTTCTCGGTCAATGTTGTCTTACCAGCATCAGGGTGAGAAATGATGGCAAACGTTCTTCTTCTTTCAATCTCTTTCATCAATAATATATATTATAATATGTATATCCTAAAAAAAATAAATACTACTCTCTAATTACTAAAAAACATTTGTTACGCCAGCAGATTACATATCGTCATCTTCAAACTTCAAGCCTTCAGTACGATCCTTGATATAGTAATCACTGAGCAATCCAACGAAGATTGAGATTTCCTTGATAGCTTTCTCTGTTTCAGGGGTAATCTCCTTCTTTTGCAATCTGAGCATCATTACTCCGTAAAGTGCATCAAGACAGGTCTCAACCTCATTAATATCCTTATCACCACGATTGCGCAACTCTACAATAAAAGGCAACACCTTGTAATACTCAGCATTGTAAATAGGGAACTTCGAACTCTGAAGGAGTCTGCCGTGCAGATCGACGACATCCTGCAACAACACTCTATTAATGTCAAGATGCCCGCTCTCACGCTTACCTTCTTCATTCATCATACGAATGAGATTTCCAAACCAATCGAGCTCCTCGTCTTTCTGCTCAGGAGTGAAATCGAATCGTTCGATATAGTTTTTCTTAATCACCGGCAGCGAGCATCCGTAGGCACGGATGATATCCTCTATCTGCCACATATATAAGAGGTATTCTGCAATACTTTCTTTTCTTAATTTCTGTGCTACAAACATAACTTAAAATTCTGGTAAATGATAAAGATTAAACATCGTTCCAAAAAGAGCGATGATCGAGAAAATAATCACGATACTTCCTATCACTTTATTGATGATAAGGATTCCATTAGTATCAAACTTACCTCTGATCTTATCGACGAGCCAAGTGAGTCCAAACCACCACAACAAGGCACCAAACATAATGCTCAGATATCCCATACCCATCTCTAGCGGCATATCCGGAACCACAAAGGCAAACTGTGCAAAGGTAGCCATAAAGAGAAACACGATGAGCGGATTACTCAAGGTAACCAGGAAAGCCGTAATTCCATTATGCCATAAAGTACCCTGCTTATTGCTCGACTTATGCATATTCTTCATCGGATTACTCTTGAAACAATAGATTCCGAACACCAGCAGCAATACACTACCGAAAATCTGCAGGTAGAACTTATTCTGTGCATTATTCACAAAGTCCATCACGAAACTCATACCTAGACCCGTGAAGAGTGCATATACGATATCACTGCACGCAGCACCAATGCCCGTGACGAACCCAAACCAGCGTCCCTTGTTGAGCGTACGCTGAATACAAAGAATGCCTACAGGACCCATAGGGGCGGAGGCAATCACTCCGATGATAATTCCTTTGAATATAAAGTCAAGGATGTTTATCTCTATTGGAAATGCTAAACTCATTTTTCGTACATTATTCTATAACAGCGGGCAAAGTTACAAAAAAAAGGGCACATTTGCAATATTTTTGCCCAAAACTTCTAAAATTATACTTTTTTATACAAGAAAAAGTGGATATTTTCAAAAGGATTCATTATCTTTGCAGCATAAATAAACAATTCTAACTAATTTAAAAAGTAACATGACTGAAAATACATTAAAACCGTACGTTATTGGTTTAGACCTCGGCGGTACTAATTCTGTGTTCGGAATCGTTGATGCTCGTGGCGAAATCAAGGCAACAACAGCTATCAAAACTGGTGGTTATGATAAGGTAGATGACTATGTAAAGGCATCTGTAGAGGCACTCCAGCCAATCATCGAGACCGTAGGCGGTATCGAAAAGATCAAGGCAATGGGTATTGGTGCTCCTAATGGAAACTTCTATACGGGTGCTATCGAGTTTGCTCCAAACTTGGCTTGGGCTCACGATGGCGTTGTACCTTTGGCTGATATGTTCAGCAAAGCTCTTGGTATTCCAGTAGCTCTTACTAACGATGCCAACGCTGCTGCACTTGGCGAAATGACCTATGGTACTGCTCGTGGTATGAAGAACTTCATTGATATTACCCTCGGTACAGGTGTAGGTTCTGGTATTGTCATCAATGGTCAGATGCTCTATGGAAGCGATGGTTTCGCAGGTGAGTTGGGTCATGTTATCGTGGTTCCAGGCGAGGCTGGCCGTGTTTGTGGCTGCGGTAGAAGAGGTTGCCTGGAGACATACTGCTCTGCTACTGGTGTGGCTCGTACAGCACGCGAATTCCTGAAGACAAGCGATGAGCCTTCTTTGCTCCGCGAGATGGATCCTGAGAAGATTACCTCTTACGATGTCAGCGTTGCTGCCAGCAAGGGTGATGCTTTGGCCAAGCGCATCTACGACTTCACAGGCAAAATGCTGGGTGAAGCTTGCGCTAACTTTGCTGCATTCTCAGCTCCTGAGGCATTTGTATTCTTCGGCGGTCTCACCAAGGCAGGTGACCTCTTGATGAAGCCTTTGAAGGAGGCTTACGACAAGAACGTGCTCAAGATTTACAAGGGCAAGGCTAAGTTCCTCGTTTCTACTCTTGATGGCAGTTCTGCAGCTGTACTTGGTGCAAGTGCTGTAGCTTGGGATTTATAATATCTGATTATATGTTCTCTTATTAGAGTTCATTATATAAAAAGTAAAAAAGAGTTTGGGGTTCTTCAGGACATCAAGCTCTTTTTTTTAACAATCATCGCAACATCACACATTTCAAGGTGCAAAGAAAAAGCTTTAGCCCCAAAGGACTAAAGCTCTAACCAATTCTGAATCATCTTTTTCCCATCAGGTGTCAGCACACTTTCAGGATGAAACTGAATGCCTCGAATATCATAATTCTTATGCTTGAGACCCATAATCTGACCATCATCACTTACAGCCGTAATATCCAGGCAATCAGGAAAACCACTTTTATCTACTACCCAGGAATGATATCTGCCAATCTCGATACGCTTAGGCAATCCTTCAAAAATAGGATCGTTACCAAACTGAGTACAAGGTGTTGCTACTCCATGATAAACCTCAGATAGATTGGTTAGTTTAGCACCAAAAGCCTCACCAATAGCCTGATGACCTAGACAAACTCCCAGCATCGGTTTTCTGCCTGCATATTTCCTGATCACATCCATCAGAAGTCCAGCCTCCGAAGGAATACCTGGTCCTGGGCTCAATATGATCTTGTCGAAACGGTCAAGCTCCGACAGCTGAAACTGATCGTTACGGAATACCGTAACCTCAGCCTCTAACTCCTTCAACAAATGTGCAAGATTATAGGTAAAGGAGTCATAGTTATCTATGATTACTATTTTCATCGTCATTATTTATTATTGATTATTTATTAGTGATTGTTCCTCACTAATCACTACCTAAAGCTTCTCGGCAATATGAATTGCCTTAGTCAAAGCTCCCAGTTTATTATTACACTCTTCCAACTCATACTGGTCATTGCTCTTCGCCACGACACCACTTCCAGCCTGGAACCAGAGTTCGCTATTACGGCTAATAAAGGTACGAATTACAATAGCCTGATTCAAATCGCCGTTCAGTCCTATGAATCCGATACATCCACCATAAGCACCACGATTGTGAGGCTCCAATTCTGAGATAATCTGCATCGCTCTCACCTTAGGCGCACCACTCAAGGTACCAGCAGGGAAAGTATCAATGAATTCCTTAATATGGTCAGCATTCTGATCCAATGTTCCGCTCACACGGCTCACCAGATGAATCACGTGACTGTAAAATTGCATATCCTTATAGAAATCCACCTTCACATTGTGGCAGTTACGGCTCAAATCATTTCGTGCCAAATCCACAAGCATGACATGTTCTGCATTCTCCTTCGGGTCATTACGGAGGAATTCTGCAGCCTTTCTATCCTGTTCCATATCACCCGTTCGTCGGGTCGTTCCTGCAATAGGATCAATGAAAGCCTTCTCTCCTACAATACGATTATGAGTTTCAGGTGAAGAACCGAAGATACGGAAGCCACCAAAATCGAAATAGAAGAGATAAGGTGATGGATTGATGCTGCGCAAGGCACGGTAGAGCTTGAAGTCATCCCCCTCATAACGCTGCACAAATCTACGGCTCACCACAATCTGGAACACATCGCCACGCATACAGTGCTGGATACACTTGCGAATATTCGCCTTGTGCTCCTCATCAGTAAGAGTAGAGGTTGTTTCGCCTACCGGATGGAAATCATAAGGCTTCACATTCGCCTTGTTCACCGCCTTCATCAATGCATCCAACTCAGCATTGCCGACAGCCCTATTTGCCTCAAAAGCCTGATCATCATCAGCGGTTTCCTCTTCGCCATACCGTTCGCTCAAAGCGATAAGTTGCATCGTATTATTGAAATGATCGAACACGATGATGTCCTTATACATAATATAATAGATATCCGGCGCATCATTCTTTGCCATCGTGGTATCCTTTACAGGGATATTCTCGAAGTAGCGTACTGCATTAAAGGTCGTGAATCCATAAAGTCCACAGAAATTCTTCCCCTCTCCCTCAACATGGAAACTTTGGATGAACTCATTAAAAGCTTTCGAAATGGCGAGCTTACAATCTTCTCCCTTTCCTTCGCCAAAAGCTGGAAGTTGCTGTTTTTCAACACTGCCATCAGGATAAGTCTTGATAACCTCTCCATGACTCACGGCAATGCTAGCTAATGGATGTACACCTATAAAGGAACGGGAATTCTCAGAACCATGGTAGTCGCTACTCTCCATCAGAGCCGACTGGGGGTAAATATCTCTCAATCGCATATAAACTCCCACAGGCGTATAGAGGTCGGCGAGAATCGTGCGAGTTACTGTCGTATAATTAAACTTAGCCATTACTTCTCATTTCTAGTAAATCATTCCACATCATATTCTTTCAGGACTTAGAAATTTCCATATTCTCCAGCCATTTCCTTATGGCTCAAATAGGTTTCTACATCCTTGTCACCACGGCCAGAAACGGTCAAAACAACCACGTCGTCCTTCTTGAACTTCATTTTCTTCAAGGCAGCCACAGCATGAGCACTTTCAATGGCAGGTATGATACCCTCCATACGAGTCAGTTCATAACCGGCATAGATAGCCTCATCATCCTTGATGGCAAGTACATGACTTCTGCCTCTTGTTGCCAAGTCTGCATGCATAGGTCCAATACCCGGATAATCCAAACCGGCACTGATGGTGAAGGCTTCCTCAATCTGACCATCCTCTGTCTGCATCACAAGCGTACGGGCACCGTGAATGATTCCCTCTGTACCACAATGCATGGTTGCAGCCGTGTAATCGGTATCAATACCATGACCGGCAGCCTCAGCCAGATAGATCTGAACCCGTTCATCATCGATATAATGATAGATGGTGCCTGCAGCATTGCTACCGCCACCAACACAAGCGATGAGGTAATCAGGATAATCGCGGCCAATCTTCTCTTCCAACTGCCATTTCAGCTCCTCACTGATTACGCTCTGCATCTTTGCAACAATATCAGGATAAGGATGAGGTCCCATCGTAGAACCTACGATATAGAATGTATCCTGTGGATGACAGCACCAGTCGCGAATAGCCTCAGAGCATGCATCACTCAAAGTCATATTGCCCGTACGGACAGGATTCACCTTGGCACCCAGCATCTTCATACGCTCCACATTGGTATGCTGGCGCTCCACATCGGTGGCACCCATAAAGATTTCACACTTCATATCCATCAAGGCACAGACGGTGGCAGTTGCAACACCATGCTGACCAGCACCGGTTTCGGCGATGATACGCGTTTTACCCATCTTCTTTGCCATCAGAATCTGACCGATGGTATTGTTAATCTTGTGCGCACCGGTATGATTCAGATCCTCACGCTTCAGATAGAGTTGGCATCCATACTTTTCGCTCATTCTCTTCGCAAAGTAAAGAGGTGAAGGACGGCCAACATAATCCTTCAGGAGCGCATAATACTCTTTTTTGAACTCCTCGCTCTCAATGATAGGCTTATAAGCCTCCTGAAGCTCAGTTACACACTTATATAAAATCTCAGGAACATAAGCTCCTCCGAATTTTCCAAAAAATCCTTTATCGTCAACTTGATACATCTTTCCTATAAAATTAAAAGGTTGAATTATTTTTTCAATGCTTCGAAAAGCAGGTCGAGTGCCTGGTCTGGATTGCCTACTTCATTGAGCAATGTCACAAACTTACTACCGATGATGGCACCTGCTGCGTTATCCTGTGCACTCGTAAGAGTCTGCTTGTTACTGATTCCGAAACCAATCATACGAGGATTACGAAGATTCATACCATTGATATGATTGAAATAAGCCAACTTAGCATCGCCGAAGCTACTCTGGGCGCCCGTAATGCTGGCAGAGCTGACCATATAGATAAAACCGTCAGTATGTTCGTCGATGAATCGGATACGCTCCTCACTTGTCTCTGGGGTAATCATCATGATAACGCGGATATCATATCTGTCAGCAATAGGCTTTACCACTTTCAGATAATCATCAAATGGAAGATCAGGAATGATAGTTCCACTCACACCACTTTCTACACAACTCTGGAAGAATTTCTCAATTCCGTAGTGCATGATAGGATTCAGATAGCCCATCAGCACGAGTGGCAACTGCACTTCATTCTTGATGTCCTTCAACTGAGCGAAGAGCTTCTTTACGGTCATTCCATTCTTCAAAGCCTTAGTACCAGCACTCTGAATGACAGGTCCATCTGCCAGAGGATCACTGAATGGGATTCCTACCTCTATCATATCTATTCCCTTGCGCTCCATCGCCTTAATCACATCACCCGTTCCTTCAAGGGTTGGGCAACCTGCGCAGAAATACAAGCTCAAAAGCTTGCGGTCTTTATTGTTTGCAAACAATGCATTTATCTTATTCATAATACTCTTTTTAAACTTCTTTGTTTTCTATATTTTCAAGAAATGTATTCAACTTCTCCACATCCTTTAAGCCCGGCTTCAACTCGAATTTCGAATTCAGATCGATTCCGATGCACTTTGGATGATGGAAGTTCCTGACTCTCTCTACATCCTCCGGCCCTATTCCACCACTCAAGATGAAAGGAACATCGCCATCGTAATTCTCCAAAACCTGCCAATCAAACTGCTGACCACTTCCACCCACCGTTTTACACTTGGTATCGAAAAGGCAGTAATCAACAGCGCCTACGTATTCCTTATATTTCTGGATATCCCCGGCTGTGGAAACGCTGATAGCCTTGATAACTTTCAACAAGCCATTCTGCTTATGAAGCAGTTCACAGAGTTCGCGGCTCTCATTTCCATGCAACTGCACGGCATTCAAATCAAACTGATGAATCTTATTAGAAATCAATCCAACAGATTCATTGACAAAGACACCCACTCTGCAAACATTCTTATCTGCAGCCGTTCTGGCAACTGACTGAGAAGCGAATCTCGGCGACTTTGGGTAGAAGATGAATCCCATCATATCCACCCCTAGCTGAGCCACCTTTTCTATATTCTCAGGCTCACGCATTCCACATACCTTTACTAACATCTGCCTATGATTTTAACTGATTGATAAATTGAGCGAGCGCCTCTCCAGGCTCAGCCAGTTTCATAAACTGCTCACCCATCAGGAACCCCCTGAATCCACCTTCTTCTCTTAATCTGAGAACAGTCTGGGGCTGGGAGATTCCACTCTCACTCACTCTGCATACATCCTTCGGAAGCATTTCAGACAGTCGGAAACTGTTTTCCACATCCGTCACAAAGGTTCCGAGGTTGCGGTTATTGATTCCGTACATATCCGGTTCCAACTCTGCATATTCGAAATCACGTTCGCCATGCATTTCCAAAAGAACCTCCAATCCCAGCTGATGAGCCATTCGCATCAGATTTCTGCATTCTTCCTTGGAAAGACAGGCAGCAATCAGCAACACCGCCGAAGCTCCACAATATCGAGCCTGCAAGAGCTGATATTCATCTACCACGAAGTTCTTATATAATATAGGTAGAGTTACACCTACATGGCGAGCCTCCTGGATAAACTCATCATAGCCACCAAAGTAATCTATGTCTGTGAGGATACTCAGCGCCGTTGCCCCATTCTGCTGATAGCTTAGAGGAATGATACTAGCCTTTCCCTCTTCCTTGATCCATCCTTTGCTAGGAGATTTACGCTTGAACTCTGCAATGATTCCAGTCTCCGACTTCATCAACGCTTCCTTCATGCTTCCACCCGGAACACATCCTTCATCCTCCTGCATCTTCTGCTCAGTGAGGGTAATCATCTGGCGGGGTTGGATAAAGCGTTTACGCTGTTCTATCTCGATTCTCTTGTGAGCGATGATTTCTTCTAAAATATCCATTTTCCTTAACTATTGAGTTCCACGAATTTCTTGAATGTAGCAAGAGCCTTTCCAGAATCAATGCTTTCGCGTGCAATCTCCACGCATTCATCGATGCTCTTCTTTCCCTTCTCCATCACCTGGATGCCGAAGGCTGCATTGGCGAGCACGATATTCTTCTGCGCTGGCAGGGCACGATTTTCGAGCACTGCATCAAAAATTTCCTTTGCTTCCTGCTCGGTAGCTCCTCCTCTCACCTCTTCAGGCTTGGCAATCCCGAAGCCCAGGTCCTGTGGTTTAAAGATTCTCTCGTAATTGTTGGTAGTAACCTTGAAATCACTGGTAAGTGAAATTTCATCATAACCATCAATACTGTTTACGATTCCGTAATCTATGCCGATTTTCTGGTAAACCTGATTATAGAGACGCATCTGGTCGAGGTTGGCAACACCGAGCAACTGGCATTTTGGCTGACTAGGATTAACCAAAGGCCCCAGGAGATTGAAGACGGTAGGAAACTGAAGTGCCTTGCGGATAGGACCCACAAACTTCATTGCCTTGGCGAAAAGCTGAGCGTGAAGATAAACGATTCCAGCCTCATCGAGAGAACGGTTGAGTTTATCAAGATCATCAGTAAACTGTACTCCGTGATTCTTGATAACATTGGAAGCACCACTCACCGAAGTTGCAGCGAAGTTACCATGTTTAGCCACCTTATATCCTGCACCAGCAATGACGAAACAAGAAGTCGTAGAGATATTGAAGGTATTCTTGCGATCACCACCGGTACCAACAACATCGATGTATCGGTCGCAATTGAGAATGGCAGAAACACCAGTCTCCAAAATACCATCACGGAAACCGAGAAGTTCATCTACAGTCACACCGCGCATCTGCAAACCAGTAAGCAGGGCTGTAATCTGTTCCTCAGGAAACTCACTCTGAGTAATTCCCAGGATAATATTCTTGGTCTCTTCACGGGTCAACTCCTCGTGGTTCAACATTCTGTTCAAGATATTCTTCATTTCCATAATCCTGTTCTCCTATATATTTTTATTTTGTTAATACTCTTTCAAGTAAGAATCATTTTCCGAAACTCCCCAGATATGTAAAAAGGGCCTGTCGTAAGTTACGGCAGGCCCTTAGTATATTTGGATTTGCATCCACACGGGTACTCGACTCACGACTTGCTAGATCTTGAGTTACGCCACCACCATGCTGTAGATACAAACGAGTTCATCATATTTTTAATTTTTTATTTTGTTTCTTTTAATTATAATTTGTTACTGGCATAGTCACTACAACTAACCGATTGCAAAATTACACTTTTCCTACGAAATAGCAAACTTTTTATCTAAAAATTAATCATTTTCACAGAAAAAAGTTCTTTTCCTCTTATTTTTCTCTTCATTTTTCCCCTTACACCTTATTATATATAAGTAATCGGAGTACTATTCACAAAAAAATATAAGCACCAGATATAATAAAACCACAAGGTCATCGTTTATGAATATATAAGCATCATGATGAGGAATCATTCCCATAACCGATGCCAATCAGAAACAGCATAGTATTAATCAATTCATAAAAAATATGCCTATGAAGCATTTATTTACTTCCGAAGAGATGAGACCATCTGCCAAGACCATCTATTTCATCAAACAGATGGCTTACACTTATCGCGCATTCAAGAAGAATGAATCTTGCAAGGCGTATTTCATCAACTGATTGCAACATATAATCAAAGTAAAGAAATAAAAATGAAGACAATGGTTTCCCCTTCTCTCCTCTCAGCCAATTTCATTGACTTGAAGAGCGATGTAGAAATGATCAATAAGAGTGAAGCAGACTGGCTCCACATGGACATTATGGATGGTGTATTCGTGCCCAACATCTCCTTCGGTTTCCCTGTATTGGAAGCCGTGGCGAAAGTTTGCACCAAACCTCTCGACGTACACTTCATGATTGTACACCCAGAGCAATACATAGAGCAAACCGCCAAGATTGGTGCCATGATGATGAATGTGCACTACGAGGCATGCACTCACTTACACCGTACTATCCAGCAGATTCATGCAGCTGGCATGAAGGCTGGCGTAACACTCAATCCTTCTACTCCTGTAAATGTCCTGGAAGATATCATCTGCGATGTGGATATGGTACTGCTGATGAGCGTGAACCCAGGATTCGGCGGACAGAAGTTTATAGAAAACACCATCAAGAAGGTACATCGCCTACGCAAGCTCATCAAGGAGAGCGGCAGCCATGCACTTATCGAGATAGATGGTGGTGTACAGGGTGAAACTGCCCCACGACTCGTACAGGCTGGAGCCGATGTACTGGTGAGTGGCAGCTACATCTTCAAGAGTCCTGATCCTTGTGCAACTATTCACGACCTGAAAGAGTTGAAAAAGGAAGAGGACTAAAGATATTCCTATAAGCATAGAAATCGCAAGAAGATTAAACTTCCCGCTGATAAAACAGCGGAAAGTTTAGTCAAGCTGCAAGCTGATGTGATAGTCCTTCGCCATACGACGTAGGTTATGAAGCGCATAACGCATACGTCCCAGACTCGTATTGATACTCACATTCGTCAATTCAGCAATCTCCTTGAAAGTCAATTGCTGATAGAATCTCATATATATGAGTTCCCGCTGGTTAGGAGGCAGAAAATCCACCAACCGTCTCACATCGCTCAACACCTGGTTGCGCACGATTTCCTTCTCCACAAAACTATCTGTCACAGCATCTCCCTTCAGACGAGAAAGATCATTATCGTTATGCTGGTCGGTAAAAAGCAGATTTTTGGCATCACGATAGCCATCGACAATTACATTGTGAGCTATACGCATAAGCCATGAGACAAACTTACCATTAGGCGAATATTGCCCTTCTTGAAGTTTGACAATCGCCTTTACGAAAGTTTCCTGAAATATATCGTTCGCCAGCTCTTCATCATGTACGACAAAGAGAATGTAAGAAAACAGCTTTACCTCACAGCGGGACAGCAATAGGTCAAAAGCCTTATTGTCGCCCTCGACGTAAGCCAAGGCCAATTCTTCATCTGTCATTTGATTGAGTTTTCTCATTTCTTAATCCTTATTTTATCATTAAGTAAATGTCTAAATCGATAGGCGAATCTTTATTTGAAGTATTAATAATGTTAAATTTCACCGCAAAGATACACTTTTTTGTTAGAACAGCCAAATTTTTAACTAAAAAACTATCGAAAATATATCTTTTTTATGTATCTTTACAACCAAATACAACAAACATTTTTTTTATTCATTAATCTCTGAAACAAGCAATGAACCGATTATTCAAGACATTACTATTGGCTTTGCTCATTCCTGTATGTACTTATGCATCAGGATGGAACGACGAAGAATGATACCAAACTCTACCCATTGGTTCGCACCTCTTGGGAAGGATTGGCATGCTGGAACTACTCACCATGCATCTACGCATACAAGGCTACAGACTCGGACTCGGACAGGGTCTTCGTCCACAGCTCATCAACTTTGTACACAGCGAGCGCATCCTTATTAAAGATGTAACGCTGCTCAACTCACCATTCTGGGTCATCCACCCATTACTCTGCAAGAACATCACGGTATTATGCGCAAGCAGCTACTCTCAAAAACACTCTTCACTCTTCACGAAAGCGCTACAAGTTTCTCATAGACAAGCATTTGAATAGGTGAAGAGTAAAGCCCCACTCTTCACCTCCCATACCCCCAGTGTTTATCGGGGTTTCAGGCAAAATGGTGAAGAATGAAGAGTGAAACCGAGAGTTGGATTTTTACAAGCAAAACTCTCCGCATGCAGCAGAAAGCCATAGAGCGAATCACTAGGATAGTCCTGTAGAAATCTTTCTCCCGACGTATCGTTTTTTGCCTGGTAATGGCACAATATTGCCCCGGTAAAGGGCAATATTGTGCCATTACCAGGCAAAAAGAGAAACAAGGCACTTTCTAACTTGTAATAATAATAAGTGAGCCTGCCTCAGAAATAGGAAAAGGCAAAGCTTCTCATAATACGGATGGTGTTGCCATCTGGGGACCATACGTCAACATCTACAACTGCAATATCAGTAATGGAGATGATAACGTGGTTTGCGAATAGGTGATCCTTTCACGATGCGTGAAGGCAAGTGGATTGGTGCGAAACTCGGTTTCTTCAACACCCGCACCACCAAGAAGAACGATGCAGCCTTCTTCGATATCGACTGGATTCATTTTGAAAATTAACGCTAACAGAGAAATACTTTATCCAAAGTATTTCTAAAAAAAAGGTCCCCCTCACTGCTCAACACGAGCCGCAAGGGGGACTAAAAGTTATGAGTAATCTAAAAATTCTAAGCTTACTTCTCTTCTGCAGCCTCAGCAGGCTTTTCTGCTGCCTTCTTGGCTGTAGTTCTCTTGGCTGGTGCCTTCTTGACAGCAGGCTTCTTGGCAGCAGGCTTCTCAGCACGAAGCTTTGCTACCTCCTTCTCAATCTTCTCTATCTTAGCCTGGAGACGGGTAATCTCCTTGTCCTTCATCTCGATTTCCTCATCCTGGTTGGTGATGGTGGTAAGAAGACCCTCCAACTGATCATTATCTACATCAGCAGGATAGAGATCATTTACTCGGTTGATGAAGTCACCAAGAATATTCATATAGTTGGTGAAGGCATCGAACGGACTGGCATAGATACCTCTGTCAAGACCTACGTTGCTAGGCTTGGTGGTCATGAAGCGGAAGTTATTGCTAGCCTGGAGATAATCCCAGTCCTGATTGATACGTGGATCATTGGCGATACGTACACGGTCAGCTACGCTATAAAGCTTGTTGAAAGCCTCGCGCTGCATTGGGTTACCGAGCCAAGAACTTACGTCACGCTCCTCATCTACCCAACTCAATGTATCAGGTACATTGATCTCGCCAACAGACTTGATCTTCTTGCAAATCTCTGTAGGAGTAGAGAAAGTAATGCCACGCTGCTTAGCACACTCTGGCAAAGCCTTCATAAACTCAAGGATATTGCTTGACAATGGCTGAGCAATACCAAGAGCCGACAACTCCATGAAGATATTGATAACCTGCTCCTCCTCTGGGAATGAAGCAATGTCGTTCATATAGTTATCTGCGAAGAGTGGATAACCCTCCCAGTCGCTGTTGGCGAAACGCAAAGAGATATCATCGCTCAGACGTACATCACGAAGCAAGAGCTTGAGCTTTGGATTCATCGCACAGTGATATACATAGTGTGGTGACTTCCAACCCAATACGTGCTTTGCACCTTCGGTAAGCATACCAACGAAGTCCATATCAGCTACAGTAGCACCAATCTCATCACTGTAGATGAGAGAAGAGTTGCGGAGTACGGTAGGTTTCTTGCCGAAGTACTCTTCAATCTTTGTGCACTGGCGCTTCACCTCAGACTTGAAGATTTCCTCGTTGACGAGAGAAGAAAGGCCGTGAGAATAAGGCTCTGCGAGGAACTCTACGCAACCGGTCTGGTTCAATTCCTGCAACTTCTCCAAAACCTGAGGAGCGTGAAGCTCCAACTGCTCCATACCGACACCAGAGAGCGAGAAGGCAACCTTGAAATACTGACCGCTCTTCTCAATCATCTCCTGGATAGCATTGAGTGCAGGCATGTAAGAGCGCTCTGCGATGTCGTTGATACTACGCTCATTCTCATAATCATCATAGTAATAATGATCAGTACCGATGTCGAAGAAGCGGTAGCGTTTCAGATGGGTAATCTGATGTATCTCG
>ERZ1673741.1490-NODE-1490-length-19238-cov-6.328051_pt1 | contig 19238 bp, 13 predicted proteins | sample MGYA00580209_ERZ1673741 | MGnify/ENA primary metagenome ERZ1673741 (study PRJEB41218, sample SAMN15661754) | gut metagenome | host: Homo sapiens | place: Canada: London | collected 2015-08-20/2019-03-30 | study: EMG produced TPA metagenomics assembly of... | reverse complement strand
AGGCGCGACGGCCGCCGGGCTTGGCGGTGAGGTCGCCCATCATGTTGGAGAAGCCTCCGTCGACCATGATCTCGGCGCCGGTGGTGAAGTCGGAACGCGTGGACGCCAGGAACATGACGGCGTTGGCGATGTCGGTGACCTCGCCGATGCGACGCGTGGCGATAAGGCGGCTGCGGCTACGCTCGACCTCGGGGTCGGAGTAGAAGTTGGCGCTCATCGGGGTCTTGACGAAGCAGGGGCACACGCAGTTGGAGCGCACGCCGTAGGGGCCCCACTCGGCGGCCATCATCTTGGACATCATGTTGACGCCGGCCTTCGTGGAGCTGTAGACGCCGGAGAAGGTCTCGGGCTGGTAGGAGGCAGCGGTCGAGATGTGCACGAGGCGACCGGCGCCCTGCCTGATCATCTCGCGGCCGAAGCGCTGCGACGCGATGAAGGTGCCGGTGAGGTTGACCTTGATGACGGCCTCCCAGTCGGAAAGCGGCAGGTCCTCCATGGGCGAGAAGCGCAGGATGCCCGCGGTGTTGACGAGCGCGTCGACGCGGCCGAAGTCGCGGATGGTCGCGTCGACGGCCGCCTGGACCTCCTCCTCGTTGGTGGCGTCCATGCGGTAGCCCTCGGCGTGGATGCCGAACTCGTCGGACAGTCCTGCGGCCGCAGTCCTGACCTTCTCCTCGTCGAGGTCCAGCAGGACGACGTTCGCGCCGTTACGGGCGAACTCACGGCAGATCTCGACGCCCATGCCGCCAAGGGCACCGGTCACGACGCAGACCTCCCCCTCAAGATTGAGCCAGTTATTCATTTCCATCCCTCCGGTTGGCTCCAATATGCGAGTCGAAGGCTAATGCAGCGCCAGCCGCCTGAGAATTACCGATGTTTTGGTATGGTATGAACCACTGGTTAACACTAGACAGGGGGGCGAGATGTACGACAGACGTCTCGACGCGATCGTGGCCGCGGCGGAGCTCGGGAGCTTCTCGAAGGCGGCCGAGCGGCTGAGCATCTCGACCCCCGCCCTGGTGAAGCAGGTCACGACCTTCGAGCGCGAGTTCGGCGTCGTCGCGTTCGAGCGTACCCACACCGGCGTCCGACCCACCGCCGCCGGGGCCTCGCTCGTCGAGGACGCCCGCAAGATCATGGGCGAGGTTGCGGCCGCGCTCTGGCGCGCCCGCAACCTGGGTGGCACCGCGTCGGTCCGCCTGGGGGTCTCGCTCATGGCGCCTGGCAGAAACACTCAGGCGCTCTGGCCGCAGGTCCACGAGCTCGTGCCCGACCTACAGCTGGAGATCGTGACCGTGGGCGACCTGTACGACCCCAAGACGACCGTCATGACGCGCCTGGGGGCCGAAGTCGATGTGGTCCAGACGAGCTACTCCACCGTCCGCTGGGGTGGCATGTGCCGGCTGCTCCCCCTCTTCTCGACGCCCTTCTCGATAGACGTCCTTCGCACCAGCCCCCTCGCCGAGAGGCGCAGGCTGACCATCGACGACCTTCGCGGCAGGCGCGTGCGCATGCTGCGCCATGCCAACGACGCCACCGACCACCTGCGGCGCGTTCTCAAGGCGGCCGAGGGCATCGAGGTGATGGACGTCCAGAGCTTCGACTTCGCGCTGTTCAACGACGCGGCCGAGTCGGGCGACGTCGTGGTCACGAGCGGCGCCTGGTCGGGCGTACACCCTGGCTTCGTCGGCATCGAGCTCGACTGCGGCATCCGGGTCCCCTGCTTTCTGGCCTACCCGCGCGACCCGGCGCCGCACGTCAGGCGCTTCGTGGACGCGTTGGCCCAAGTGATCGGGCCCTAGGGCGAGAAGGGCCTCGGCCGGCAGTTCGAACCCCGTTTGTGTCGGGCCTTTTTCCAAAGCCCCATCTGCCCCGACGAATTCCTCGCACGTGGTATTGTTAGCTCGAACTAACTTCACCAAGGCTAACTTTGCCCTCCAAACAGACCGCTTCCGTTAGCCTTCGCGCGACGATTGGAGCGTCCCATGAAGGGCAACACCCCTTACCTGGTGGTAGACGAACTCAAGAAGCACTACGGCGCCGGGGAGGCCCGCGTCCAGGTGCTCGACGGCATCACCTGCACCGTGAACCGCGGCGAGGTCTGCGTCATGCTCGGCCCCTCCGGCTCGGGCAAGTCGACCTTCCTGAACCTCATCGGCGGCCTCGAGGACGCGGACGGCGGCAGCATCTCCGTCGATGGATGCGACCTCACAACCCTCTCGAGCAAGGACCTCGGCGAGTACCGCCGTCGCGAGCTGGGCTTTGTCTTCCAGTTCTACAACCTCGTGCCTGACCTCACAATCAGGGAGAACATCGAGGTCACAGCACACCTCTCGAGCAATCCCCTGCCCATGGAGGACCTCCTGCGCTCGCTTGGCCTCTGGGAGCATCGCAACAAGTTCCCGCGCCAGGTCTCCGGCGGCCAGCAGCAGCGCTGCGCCATCGGTCGCGCCCTCGTCAAGAATCCGGGCCTCATCCTTTGCGACGAGCCCACGGGCGCGCTCGACTACAAGACCTCCAAGGAGGTCCTCGAGCTCATGGAGCGCGTGAACCGCGAGTACGGCTGCACCCTCGTGATCGTGACGCACAACGCCGCCATCGCCAAGATGGCAGACCGCGTGCTGCGCCTTCGCGACGGCCGCCTGGCCTCAGACGAGGTCAACGGCTCCCCCGTGTCCGCCTCCGAGCTCGATTGGTAGGCGCGCGATGACTCCCCTGGCAAGGCGGCTCCCCCGCGAGCTGCGTAACAACCTCGGCAAGTACCTCGGCATCTTCCTCCTCATGACGGGCTCGATCGCCCTCACGTCGGGCTTTTTGCTCGCCGCGCACTCCATCGGGTGCATCATCGACAGCATGCGCGACGAATACACCATCGAGGACGGCCGCGTGATGACCTCCTTCGAGGCGACGAGCGCGCAGCTCGAGGCAGCCGAAGACGCCGCCGAAGACGTCGGTGGCGTCACGTTCTACAAGGACTTCTCCATCGACGCGGCCTTCCGCAAGACCTCGGACGACGACGGCACCAAGCGGACGCTCCGCACCTACGCGCACCGCACCGAGGTCAACCTTGCATCCTACTGCGAGGGCGCGGAACCCCAGGCAGATGACGAGGTCGCCATCGACCGCGTCTTCGCCACGAACAACGAGCTCGCCGTAGGCGATACGGTCGACCTCTGCGGACGCACGTACACCATCTCGGGCATCATGACCCAGCCCGATAGCCAGGCGCTCTTCCTCAACAACTCGGACTTCACGATCAACACCATCACCTATGGCGTTGCCGAGGTCACTGACGCCGGCTTCGCCGCACTCGAGGACGCCGGCGGCGCGCCAACCTACACGTACTCCTTCACCTTCAACGATCGCGACCTCTCCGTCGCAGACCGCACCGATGCCGAGGAGGACATGGTCGACGCCCTCACGGACGCCGACGCGCGCGTGGACGACCTCATCGACGCGGATTCCAACCAGGGCATCGGCTATGCGCGCGACGACGTAGACGGCGACTCCATGATGTGGACGACGCTCCTCGACATCATCATCGTGATCATGGCCTTCGTCTTCGTGGTCCTCACCGACGCCACCATCGAGGAGGAGAGCGCCATCATCGGGACGCTCCTCGCCAGCGGTTATCGCAAGCGCGAGATCGTGCTGCACTACCTGGCACTCCCCGCCGTGGTAGGCATCCTCGCCTCGCTTCTGGGTTGTGCGCTCGGCGTGAGCGTCTTCACCGAGCCCATGCGCAACCTCTACTACGGCTCCTACAGCCTGCCGCCCTTCCGCGTCTACTGGAGCTGGGAGATCTTCGTCAAGTGCGCCGTGGTCCCCGCCGCCGCGCTCATCCTCATCACCCTCGTGGGCCTTCTCCGAAAGATAGGGAAAACGCCCTTGCAGTTCCTCCGCCACGAGGCGAGCGGCAAGACCGGCACCAAGCGCGGCCTGCGACTGCCGGAGCGCATGGGCTTTGTCTCGCGCTTCCGCCTGCGCGTCTTTCTGCGCAACCTCAGCAACTTCGCCACGCTCTTCGTGGGCATCGCCTTCGCCTCGCTGCTTCTGCTCTTTGGCCTGGCGATCCTCCCCACGATGACGCACTACGCCGACAACCTCGAGACGAGCCTCGTGGCGGAGCACCAGTACACGCTCAAGGCCCCGCTCGAGCTCGAGGGCACGGACGAGGAGCGCGAGCAGTGGGCGGCACTCGACCGCCTGCAGTCCGTCGACGGCGCCCTTCTTTCCACCGCCGAGGACGCCGAGGACGAGCTCGACGCCGCAGCCGACGCGGCCCAGGCGGCGGCCGACGCCCTCGCGACCTCGCCCAGCGCCGACAGCATGCAGGCCGCAAGCGACGCGCTCGAGGAGGTCCAGGCAAAGAAGGACGCCCTCTACGCGCGCCTCGACGACATCGCGGGCTCCCTCGGCTGCGATCGCGACGAGGTCATCGACCTTATCGATGACACCTCCAACATCGACGCGGACAACGACGACATCCATCCCGTGAACACCACGGACAACGGGGCCGATAAGATTGCCCAGGCCGAGAAATACGCCGTCTACCAGCTGCAATACGATCGCGGCGAGGGCAACGGCACCGAAAGCGTGACCGTCTACGGCGTCTCGCCCGACTCACGCTACTGGAAGGGCCTGGGCGTCGGCGACGGCCGCGTCGTCTTCGGCCGTGGGCTTCTTGACAAGTTCAGCTGGAAAGAAGGGCAGAAGGTCGACTTCCACGACAAGTACGAGGACAAGGACTACTCCCTCGAGTACGCGGGGGGCGACTCCGCCTGGGGCTCCAAGTCGGACATGAACGTCTACATGAGCATCGACGACTTCAACAAGCTCTTTGGCAACGATGCCTCGTACTTCAACGGCTACGTAAGCGACGAGCCACTCGACCTCGATTCGCGCTACTTTGCCGGCGACACCACGCCCGACGACATGCGCGCCGTGGGCGACCAGTTCATCGGCATGATGAGCGACCTGATCGGCATGATGGTGGGACTCGCCGTGTTCATCTTCCTTCTTTTCATGTACCTGCTGACCAAGGCCGTGATCGACCGAAGCGCGCGTTCCATCAGCTACATGAAGGTCTTCGGCTACCGCGACGGAGAGATCTCGCGCCTCTACATCCGTTCGATCACGCTATGCGTGGCGGCCTCGCTCGTGCTGAGCCTGCCCGTGATCATCGGCTCGCTCACCGCGATCTTCCGCGCGATGCTGCTCGCCTACAACGGCAACATCGAGATTTACGTGCCGTGGTGGTCGATGGCCGAGTGTGTGGGCATAGGATTTGCGACCTACCTGGTCGTGGCGCTCATTCATACGCGCTCCATCAAGCGCGTCAGCCTCTCCGAGGCGTTGAAGGTCCAGGAATAAAGAGGGGGGAAGCATGGCCAGGTCGGCCGAAGAGCTCAAGCAGCTTTCCATCAAGGAATTCACCGAGGCGGCGAAGGTCTACGAGTCCGGCCATGCCGGCATTTACGAGATGTGCAAGGACGACTATCCGCAGATGCTCGAGGAGCTTGAGCTCGAACCGTTCGAGGACGCGCTCGACGTAGGCTGCGGAACCGGAGCCGTCCTAGAACTGCTCCACGCCCGGTATCCCAACAAACACCTGACTGGACTTGACCTCACACCCGGGATGATCGACGTCGCCCGGGCAAAGCAGCTCGATAACGTCAGCTTTGTCGTCGGAGACGCGGAGGCGCTGCCCTTCGAGCCCCGGAGCTTCGACGCCGTGCTCTGCTCCAACAGCTTCCACCACTACCCGCATCCGGAGAGGTTCTTCGCCGAGGTGGCGCGCGTCCTTCGGCCCGGCGGGCGACTGGTCCTCCGCGACTACACCTCGAACGACGTCGCGGTCTGGCTCATGAACAACATTGAGCTACCGCTGGCCCGCCTCTTGGGCCATGGCGACGTGCGCATCCTCAAGCTGTCCGAGCTACGCGCGCTCGCCGAGGAATCCGGGCTCACCCTGCTCAAGCTCGAGGCACAGAAGGGCTTCCGCGCGCATCTGGTCGCGCGGAAGGGCTAGCGGCCCGCACTAGGACGTTCCGTCACGCCAGGGCACACCGTCAACGCCGCCACACCAGGGCACGCCGTCAAACAGGACGCGCCGCCACCCCAGAATGCACTATCAAACAAGAGACGCGCCGCCACAAACGTGACGGCGCGTCTTTCTTACCAGATGCCGATGACGTGCTGCATAGCCAGACTCACGCAGGCGATGGCGACCCAGCAGCAGGCGCCCAGCGCGATGGGCTTGCCGCCCGTGCGCACGAGCTTGACGATGTCGGTGTTGAGGCCGATGGCGCTCATGGCCATCACGATGAGGAACTTCGAGAGCGTCTTCAGCGGCGCGGTGACGGCGGCCGGCAGGGCGAACACGGTGGTCGCGAGGCTCGCGAGCACAAAGAGGCCCACGAAGGTCGGGAACGCCCGGCGCAGGCTGAAGGTGCTCTTGGCCTCCCCGCCCGCGCGGCGGTCGGCGCGCATCTGCCACACGGCGAGCGCAAGCGTGATCGGGATGATGGCCAGGGTCCTCGTGAGCTTGACGATGGTGGCGGCATCGAGCGTGTTCGCGCCCGGGTGCATGCCGTCCCAGGCCGCCGCGGCTGCCGTCACCGAGGAGGTGTCGTTGACGGCGGTTCCCGCAAAGAGGCCGAAGCCCTCGTTGGTGAGGCCCAGCATTCCGCCAAGGGTGGGAAAGACGAGCGCGGCGATCACGTTGAAGAGGAAGATCACCGAGATGGCCTGGGCCACGTCCTCGTCGTCGGCGCGAATCACGGGCGCGGTCGCCGCGATGGCGGAGCCGCCGCAGATGGAGGAGCCCACGCCGATGAGCGTGGCGATCTTTCCGGGCACGTGCATGGCGCGGCACATCACGAAGGAAACGATGAGCGACGTCGAGATGGTGGAGACGATCACCGGAAGGCTCGTGGTGCCCACCTTCGCGACCTGCGCGAGGTTAAGGCCAAAGCCGAGGAAGACGACGGCCGCCTGAAGGATGTACTTGGACGTGAACTTGATGCCAGGCTGCAGCGTCGAGGCGTCGCGGCCGCGAAGCACCTGCGCCAAGAGCATGCCGAACAGGATGCCGAAAACCGGCCCGCCGACCACCTCGGCATGCTGGCCGCAGATCCACGCGACCACGGCGATCGTCAAACACAGGAGGATGCCCTTGCCCTTCTTGGCAAGATCAAGAGATTCAGCCATGCAAAAACCTTTCTTGCTGTGACCCATCGAAACGAAAACGGTTCATTCTATCCCCGCGCAGGGTCCTTGAAGCCGATGTCGAGTCCTCATGGAAATAAGTGGAAGAAATAAGTGGAAACAAGGGCTATGCTAATCAGGTTGTATCCGGCGGATCCGCCGCCCGCGCTGTTCTACTCCGATATCCAGCGCGTTAGAAGCTAAAACCAAAGGAAAGAGAGACAACCGCATGATCAAGAACGTCCTCGAGGACTACAAGCTCCTCCTGCGCAGCATCCCCGCCTCCACCGTCACCTGCTTCATCGTCAGCGTCATCTTGATGAACCTCTTGGCCAACAAAGAGCTCATCAGCCTCCCGTGGCTCGCGCTCGACTGCGGATTCACCCTCTCGTGGGTGTCGTTCCTCTGCATGGACATGATCTGCAAGCGCTTCGGGCCCAAGGCCTCCGTCAAGGTCTCGGTCCTGGCGCTGGGCATTAACCTCGCCGTGAGCCTGCTGTTCTGGCTCGTCAGCCTCGCGCCCGGCATGTGGGGCGCCTACTACGACACCGGGTTGCTCGAGGTCAACGCGGCGCTCAACGCCACCATCGGCGGCTCGTGGTACGTCGTGCTCGGCAGCTCGCTCGCCATGCTCTGCTCCTCCTTCGTGAACTCGCACATCAACCAGTTCATCGGCCACCTCACCGACAACGGAAGCTTCGCCACCTTCGCGCTGCGCAGCTACGTGAGCACCGGCATCGGCCAGTTCGTCGACAACCTCGTGTTCGCCGTCGTGGTCTCCCACGCGTTCTTCGGCTGGTCGTGGGTCCAGGTCCTCACCTGCTCCATCACCGGCGCGCTCGCCGAGCTCCTCTGCGAGATCGCGCTCTCCCCCGTCGGCTTCCGCGTGGCTAGCGGCTGGGAACGCGAGGGCGTGGGCGAGAAGTACGTCCAGGCGCACGCCGCCGATCTCGAGGCGAGAATGTAATGGACGTCCTCATCTCCGGGACGTCATCGGGCATCGGACGCGCCACGGCGCTGAGGTTCCTCGGGGAGGGACACCGCGTCTGGGGCCTCGACTGTGCGGAGCCAAGCATCGACAGCCCTTCTTACCAGCACTTCATTTGCGATGTGGCGGATGAGGGGAGCCTGCCTTCCGGCCTTGCGCCGCAGGTCGTGGTAAGCTGCGCCGGAGTCCAGGGCTCGCCCGACGACATCTCCGTGAACCTTCGCGGCACCATCAACGTCGTCGAGAAGTACGCCTTCTGCGGCGAGGCCTCCGGGCAGAAGCGCGAGCTCGCCCGCACGCCCTCCCCGCGCATCCGCGCCGTGGTCAACGTGGGCTCCGCGAGCGCACACACGGGCAGCGAGTTTCCCGCCTACGCGGCGAGCAAGGGCGGCGTCTCCGCGTACACGAAGAACGTCGCTATGCGCCTCGCGCCCCAGGCCACCTGCAACAGCGTGGACCCCGGCGGCGTCGCGACCGAGCTCAACCGCCCGGTGATGGACGACACCACCATGTGGGCGCGCATCATGGACCTGACACCGCTGCGCCGTTGGGCCGAGCCCGAGGAGATCGCCGACTGGATCTACTTCGTCGCCGTCCGCAACCGCTTCATGACCGGCCAGAACCTCCTCATCGACGGCGGCGAGGCCGGCCGCACCGAGTTCGTCTGGCCCGACTAGCCCCACCCTCGCCGGACCACGCCCTTCACTGGGTGACAGTCATTGCGTGCAGCTTTTGGGGACACACATCACTGGGCAGGCGACCGTTGGCGGACGGGGACCGCCGCCCGGCAGGACGCCGGGCAGCCGACCGGCCAGGCAGGGCATACTCTTCGCAAATGCGCAAACGCGCCGCCCGATCCGCGACGCGCCGCGAAGCACGCACGCGAAGGGAGCCCCCATGATCAACAACTTCTGCAAGGTCCCGCTCTGGGAGTGCCATTCCACGCTCGTCGACGTCGCTCAGGGCCGCAAGCCCGCCGACACCGTGATCCGCCACGCCAACCTCGTGAGCGTGACCACCCACGAGGTCCTCCCCGACTCAGACATCGCGATCTCGTGCGGGCGCGTGGCCTACCTCGGGCTCGACGGCCACACCGCCGAGCACTGCATCGGCCCGGACACCCAGGTTATCGACGCGACGGGCAAGTACGTCGCCCCCGGCTACATCGACTCGCACATCCACGTCGAGTCCGCCATGATCGGCTGCGGGGAGTACGCCAAGGTCGTCGTCCCCCGCGGCACGACCGCGATCTACGCTGACCCGCACGAGTGCTGCAACGTCGTCGGCCTGAAGGGCGTCCGCGCCATGTTTGACGACGCCAAGCGAGCCCCTCTGAAGGCCATGCTCACCACGCCCTCCTGCGTGCCGGCTGTCACGGGATTCGACGACTCCGGCGCCTCCGTCGACGCCGAGCAGGTCGCGGCCACCATGGGCTGGCCCGACGTCGTCGGCCTCGGCGAGATGATGAACTTCCCCGGCATCCTCGGCGGCGAGAAGAACGCACAGGACGAGGTCGCGGAGACCCTCAAGGCCGGCAAGTGCGTGACCGGTCACTACTCGGTATCCGAGACCGACCGCGGCCTGGCGGCCTACATCGCCTCCGGCGTGCGCGCGTGCCACGAGTCGATCACCCCCGAGGACGTCATCGCGAAGCTCCGCATGGGCATGTACGTCCAGGCGCGCTACGGCTCCGCGTGGCTCTCGCTGCCCGGCTACCTCCCCCAGGTCCTCGCATCCGGCGTGGACACCAGGCTGATCACGCTGTGCACCGACGACAATCACCCGAACACGCTCGTCACCGAAGGCGGCATGGACCGCGCCCTGCGCGCGTGCGTCGCGGCGGGCGCCGACGCGGTGACGGCGCTGCAGTTCGCGACCATCAACGCCGCGCAGATGCTCGGCATCGACGCGGACATGGGCAGCGTCACGCCCGGCAAGTGCGCCGACCTCGTGCTTCTTCCCGACCTCGAGTCGTTCGTTCCCGAGGCGGTCATGATCGACGGCGACGTAGTGGCGCGCGACGGCGAGCCGCTCTTCCACCTCGACCTCTACCGCTGGCCCGACTTCATGACCCACACGATGAACGTCGGGCGCAGCTTCACCGCCGAGGACTTCCGCGTCCCGGTCGACCGCCCCGACGGCCACGCCCGCGTGCGCGCGATCGGCGGCATCGGCGGCTCCACGATCACGCAGGACATCGTCGTAGAGGTGCCCGTGGTCGGCGGCGCGCTCCAGGCCGACCCCGCGAACGACGTGCTCAAGATGGCCGTCTTCGACCGGCACCACGGCGCCGAGGGCACGCACTCCTACGGCTTCTGCACGGGCTTCGGCGTCCACGGCGCGCTCGCCCAGACCGTCAGCCACGACTCGCACAACCTGCTCGTCGTCGGCGACAACGATGCGGACATGGCGCTCGCGGCGCAGACGCTCGTCGACTGCGGCGGCGGGGAGGTCGCCGTGGCGGACGGGCGCGTGCTCGCCCTCGTCGAGCTGCCCGTCTGCGGCCTCATGAGCGATAAGGACGTCGAGACCGTCGCCGCCGAGGTCGCGTGCATCGAGCATGCATGGGCGCATATGGGCTGCAAGATGCCGTCGCCCTTCATGACGATGGGCATCCTCTCGCTGCCGTGCGTCCCCGTCCTGCGCCTCACGAACCGCGGCTACGTCAACTGCGAGACCTTCCAGTTCGAGGACCTTCTCGCCTGACCCGCCCTTGACGGGCGGGGCGGGGGGCAGCGCGCCCTTTCTTGCGGGAGAGAAGACTTCTCTTCCGCAGAGCAGGCTTCTCTTCTCGGTTTCTTGATAAGAGAAGACTTCTCTGAAGAAGGGCAGCCTTCTCTTTCACACGGAAGAGAAGGCTGCCCCGTTGAAAACGGCGACTTGGGACGATGAATCGCCGAGAGTGTCCCAAATAGCTGCAGCCAATGACTGTCACCGGCTGATGGGTGGCACCGGATGATGGGTGTCGTAGAAAGCTGCACCCAATGACTGTTCACCCAGTGTTGGTCAGCGGAGGTAGGCGTTCATGAACTCGATGCAGTCGCCGACGACGGCGTAGTTGGCGGCAGAGAGGATCGGGGCGTCGGGGTCCTCGTTGACAGCGACGACGCACTCGGCACCGCCGATGCCCGCGAGGTGCTGGATCGCGCCGGAGACGCCCAAGCTCACGAGCAGCTTCGGCGCCACGGATACGCCCGTCTGCCCGACCTGGTGGCGGTACTCGAGCCAGCCGGCCTCGACCACGGGGCGCGTGCAGCCAATCTCGGCGCCGATGGCCTCGGCGAAGCGGCGCACGAGCTTGAGGTTCTTCTTTCCGCCGATGCCGCGGCCGACGACGACCAGACGCTCGGCATCGCGGATCGAGGGCTCGTCGGAGGGCTTCGCGTGCTCGACCACCCGCACGCGCGGGCGCGCGTCGGCTGCGAGCGCGACCTCCTCGACCTCGCCCGTCCGCATGGCATCGGGCTCCGGGGCCTTGAAGACGCCCGGGCGCACCGTCGCTATCTGCGGCCGGTGAGAAGGGCACATGATCGTGGCCATCAGGTTGCCGCCGAAGGCGGGGCGCGTCTGGTGCAGGAGCCCGGTCTGCTCGTCCATGGCGAGCACGGTGCAGTCGGCGGTGAGGCCCGTCTGCAGGCGGACCGCCACGCCCGGCGCGAGCTCGCGGCCGAAGTTCGTGGCGCCGTAGAGGATGATCTCGGGCTTGCGCCCGCGCGCGAGGTCGCAGATCAGGCGCGCGTAGCACTCGGAGTCGTTCTCGGCCAGGCGATCGTCGCGGCAGGCGAGCACGCGGTCGGCGCCCGCGGCGATGAGCTGGGCGGCGTTGCCCGCAGGCGCGTCCGCGCCCTCCCCCAGCACCGCGACGACCTCGCAGCCGCGCACGGCCGCCAGCTCGCGCGCACGGCCCAGGAGCTCGAAAGCCACCGGGACAAGCTCGCCCGCGCGGTCTGTCTGGCAGAAGACCCAGATGCCATGGAAAGAAGCCAGGTCCGCCGCACCCGCCGCCTCGCCGCGGTCGATGCGGATCGCGCCCACGGGGCACGCGTCCACGCACGCGCCGCAGTACACGCAGTCGCCCGTGGCGACGGCGCGGCGGTCGCGCTTCTCGCCCTCGATGCGCACGCCGCCATTGGCACAAGCCTTGGCACAACGACCGCAGCCGATGCACTTCTGGGCGTCGATGAGAAGTCCAGCCATTATTCCATCCCCTCCAGGAGCTCGGCGAACGCCGCCGCCTGCTCGGCCGCGGCCCCCTCGATGCGCACGCTCTGCTGGCTGCGCTCGGGCACGAACGATCGGACAACCTGCGTCGGCGAGCCCACAAGGCCGCAGCGCGACGGGTCCGCGCCCGCCGCCTCGGCGCCGAGGACCTCGATGCGCGCCGCCTCGCCCGCGCGCACGCCCGTGATGGACGGCATGCGCAGGTCCGCGGCATCCTTGGACACGGTGATCACGCACGGCAGCTCGACCCGCACCAGCTCAGAGCCCTCATCGGAGTCGCGGCGCAGCGTGAGCTCGCCACCCTCGAGCCCCACGACCTCGCTCACGCCCGCGACGCACGGGACGCCGAAGGCGCCGGCGAGCTCGGGGCCGATCTGAGCGGTGTCGCCGTCGACGGCCATCTTCCCGCAGACGATGAGGTCGGGCTGCTCGCCCAGGGCGCGGATTCCGCAGGTCAGGGCATACGCCGTGGCCAGTGTGTCGGCGCCGGCGAAGGCGCGGTCGGACAGCAAGAGGCCCGCGTCGGCGCCCCTGGCCACGCAGTCGCGCAGCAGGCGCTCGGTCGCGGGGATTCCCATAGAGACGCAGGTCACGCGGGTCTTCTTGCCGGCGACGGGCTCGGCGGCGGAGCCCGCGGCCGCAACCCCCGCCCGCTCGTCCTTGATCCGCAGCGCGACCTCGAGCGCACTCGCGTCGAACGGGTTCACGACGGCCTGCTTGCCGTCGCGCACGATGGTGTTCGTCTTCGGGTCCATCTTGACCTCGGTGGTGGAGGGCACGGCCTTCACGCACACGACGATGCTCAGGGCACCGCGCTTCTCTTCCGCCATGCTACTCGCCCCCTTTCTGCGCACGGCCGCGCGCGACGTCGGCCATCGCAGCCTCGAGCACGTCCTCGCCAAAGAGGTTGCCGCGCCCGAGCTGGCCCTTGGGGTCGAGCTCGGCCTTCAGGCGCGCGGACTCCGCAATGTGATCGGGCCCGTACATCGTCGCCAGGAAGCCGGCCTTGATCTTTCCCACGCCGTGCTCGGCGCTGACGGCGCCGCCCATGCGCGTGGCCTCGGCGGCCCACCCGGCAAAGAGCTCGCCGCCCGCGCGGAAGTCCGCCGCGTCGCGCGGCAGGACGTTGACGTGGATGTGGTTGTTGCCGATGTGCCCCCACGCCGCCGACTCGAGCCCCGCCTCGGCGAGCGTGCGCCGGTACAGGGCAAAGACGTCGTGCAGGCGCTCGTCGGGTACGGACATGTCGCTGCCGAGCTTGGTGATGGTCGGGTCCGTGCGCCGGCGCTGATCGATGAGCATGTTCACGCTCTCGGGCACCGCGTGGCGGAAGAAGATCAGCCGCTCGCGGTCGACCTCGGTGCGCGCGACCCACGTGGAGGACTCGTCGCCGCCGGCCTCCGTGAGCACGTCGCCGAGGCGGTAAAGCTGCTCGGTCGCCTGCTCCTCGGACTCGCAGTCGAGCTCGACGTACACGCAGACCGCGGCGTCGTCAGCGAGCTTGGGCAGGGCCGAGAAGGCCGTGGACTGCTCGCGCTGCCGGCGCAGGATGTCGAGCGCGGCCGCGTCGAAGAACTCGATGGCCGCCGCGCACGCAAGCGCGGGGCGGGCCTTCTCGGTGAAGTCGAGCGCAGCCTCCTCGGTCGCAAAGAAGCAGCTCACGCCCCACACGACGGCGGGCGCGGGCATGAGGGCGACCTCGATCCGCGTGATCACCCCGAGCGTACCGCACGCGCCGATAAAGAGGTCGATCGCGTCCATCCCGTCGGCGGCGTAGTAGCCGGAGGCGTTCTTGGTCCGCGGCATTTGGTAGGTGGGCAGGTCAAGCTCGAGCTCGCGGCCCGACTCGGTAACCAGGCGCAGGGTCCGGCCGTCGGCGAAGCGCTCTCCGCGGCGCAGGACCAGCAGGTCACCGTCGGCCAGCGCCACGTGGAGGGCCGTGACGTGCGGGCGCGCGGGGCCGTACTTGTAGCTGCGGGCGCCGGAGGCGTTGCAGGCGACGATGCCGCCCATGCAGGCCGAGGCCTCCGTCGGGTCCGTGGGGAAGAACTGCTCCGGCGCGGACTCGAATGCCGCGAGCGACGCGAGCGACGCGTCGTCCCAGCCGTCGTGGGCGAGGCTCTTCGAGGCTAGGTTCTTGCGCAGCTCGGAGAGCACGACGCCCGGCTCCATGCTGAGGTAGAACGTGCCGTCGTCTCCCTGGCGCATGCCGAGGTAGCGGTTCATGCGCCCGAGGCTCATCACGTGCCCGCCGTGCGGGACCGCGCCCGCCGCGAGGCCGGTGCGCGCGCCCTGGACGGTCACGGGCACGCCGTCGGCGTGGAACTCGGCGAGCACGTCGCGGACTTCTTGCTCGCTCGCCGGGAAGCTGATGGAGTCCGCCTCGCCGCAGGTGCGCGACTCGTCGCGGCGGTACTCCTCGTATTCATCGGAAAAAGGCCTGATCTGGGCCATGGGCCCTCCCCTCTCGCAGGCGTATTTGCTCGACATGCTAGCGCGACCGCCGCCCCGCCGCGCCGCCGCGGGGCGCTCCGCAACGCAAACGCAACGCCGGGAGAGAAACGCGTTGTCGTCGCCCACCCCTGCTTACCTGCATCGATGACCTGCCTGCAACATTATTCGCAACTTTAGAGAGGTTCTCTGTGACATTAATGCACGCTATTCAGCCTCTCCCTGCGGCATAAATTCACGCATTCCGAGCCTGCCCTGCGACATTATTCCGCGCCCCTCGCCCCCTCCCCGCGGCCCGACCGCCCGCACCCGCAAACGCGCCGAACGCCAGTTATCACCGTATGGAAACGGGCAGGACACACTACTTTGCCATGCTAAAACAACACGTGTACCCCGCGAGAAAGAGGCGCCATGGACTACTACCAGCGAGCTTGCGAGCTCAAGGAAGACACGATCGCCAACCGCCGTCACATCCACACGAACGCCGAGGTGGGCCTCGAGACCCCGAAGACCCGCGCGTTCGTCAAGGAGAAGCTCCGCGAGTACGGCCTCGAGCCGCGCGACTGCGGCCACGGCGTCGTCGCCACCCTGGGCTCCGGCTCCCCCGTCATCCTCCTGCGCGCCGACATGGACGCCCTCCCCATGCCCGAGGAGAGCGGTGAGCCCTTCGCCTGCCCGGACGGCGAGCACGCCCACGCCTGCGGCCACGACTTCCATGCCGCCATGCTCCTCACCGCTGCGCGCATGCTCAAGGAGACCGAGGGCGACCTCAAGGGCACGGTCAAGCTCATGTTCCAGCCCGCCGAGGAGACCTTCGAGGGCGCCAAGGACATGATCGCCGCCGGCGTCCTCGAGGACCCCAAACCCGACGTCGCGCTCGCCTACCACGTCGCCCCCGGCCAGATGCCGGTGGGCATCTTTATGTACAACGGCAAGAACACGATGATGTACTCGGTCGACGGCTTCCGCATCGAGGTCAAGGGCAAGGGCTCCCACGGCGCCTACCCGCAGCGCTCCATCGACCCCATCAACGCCGCCGTCCACATCTATCTCGCGCTCGAGGCCATCATGGCCCGCGAGGTCGACCCGACCGCCGCGGCCGTGATGACGGTCGGCAAGTTCGACGCCGGCACCGCCGCCAACATCATCCCCGACACCGCCGTGCTCGAGGGCACCATCCGCGCGAACGACAAAGACGCGCGCGAGCTCATGGTCCGCCGCATGAGGGAGGTCGCCGAGGCCACCGCCGCCGCGTACGGCGCGACGGCCGAGGTCACTCCGCTCTCCGATGTGCCGCCCCTCGTGTGCGACCCCGAGCTCACCCGCGAGTTCGTCGGTTACATGAACGAGACGGGCATCCCCGGCCTCACCCCCTACCCCGGCATCCAGGCCTCGGCCTCCGAGGACTTCGCCACCATCGCCGAGCAGGTCCCCTCGACCTTCATGTACCTCTCGGCGGGCTACACCGACGAGCGCGGCCGGTACAGCGCGCACAACCCGAAGGTCCGCTTCAACGAGGACGTCTGCGGCATCGGGCCCGCGTGCCTGGCGCACTGCGCCGTGCGCTGGCTCGAGGAGCACCAGGCGTAGGCCCTTCTTTCCGGCGGGCAAAAAGCCCACGCGCCCCCGGCACTCCCCAACCCCCGCTTCCCCGCAACAGAGAGGACCCCTGAATGGCCGAGCAAGCCCAGCAACCCCAGGTGGCGGTGCCGCTGCCTCCCGCAAAGAAGCGGGCCGTCGAGATCGGCTGCGTCTGCATGATGCTGTCCGTCGCAATGTACGGCCTCGTCTTCGCCACCCTCACCTCACCCATCCTCGAGAGCGTCGACGCCATGGGCTACGTGAGCCTCTTCACCATCTTCGCCAGCCTCGGCGTCTGCATCATGACGCCCATCGGCGGCAAGCTCGGCGACCTCGTCGGGCGCCGCAACATCGTCGTGGTCCCCGGCATCGTCTGCCTCGTGTGCGGCATCGCGTTCGCGTTCGTCCGCTCGCTCGTGCCGCTCATGGTCCTGCGCCTGCTCATCGGCTTCGCGCAAGGCGCCTTCACGGCTGCGCCCTACATCATCATGGGCCTCATCAACGAGCGCAAGGACGTGCCCAAGGCCATGGGCCTGCTGGCCACCGCGATCGCGGTCGGCGGCTTCGGCGGCTCCATCATCGCCGGCGCCCTCACCGATGCAGGGCACCTCACCGCCGCCATCCTCATGCCCGGCATCCCGCTGACAGCGGGCATCCTGCTCATCGGCCTGAACCTGCCCAACATGAAGCGCCCCGGTAAGGTCCAGATCGACGTCGCCGGCATCGTCGCGCTCGTTGTCACGCTCACGTGCATCATGCTGGCCCTCAACTTCGGCTCCGCGATCGGCTGGGCGAACCCCGCCATCCTCGCCGGCCTCGTCGTGGGCATCGCCGCGCTCTTTGTGCTGGTCAAGATCGAGAAGGGCGCGCCCGAGCCGCTCATCCCGCTGCGCCTCTTCAAGAACTCCGAGTACACGGTCCTGCTGATCGTCGGCTTCATCTGCTACTTCTACATGACCGCGATGAACACCTACGCCTCGGTCGGCGCGCTCAACGTCATGGGCACCACGAAGACCGTCGCCGGCTCGCTGCAGTTCCCCCGCACCATCCTCACCATGATCCTGCCCACCGCGATCGGCGCCTGGGTCGGAAAGAAGTCCGGCAACGCCTGGAAGGCCATGGCCATCGCGACGCTGCTCGTGGCCGGCTCGATGTTCGCGCTCGGCTTCACGACGGCCGGCACGCCCGTGCTCGTCTACTTCGTCGCGATCACCGTCACCGGCGTCGCCGAGAGCTTCCGCGCCGTCTCCATCACCCCGAGCGCGCAGGCGACGCTTCCGCCGGCCGACATGGGCGTCGGCACCTCGCTCGTCAACTTCGCGAACTCGCTGGCCAACACCGTCGCCGCCACGATCTTCGGCGTGGCGTACAACCTGAACACCGCCGCCGACCCGACGGACCCCGTGCTCATCCAGAACGGCGTCAACGCCGTGTTCTTCATCGCCGCGATCGTCACCCTGGTCGGCTTCGCGCTGGTCATCTTCGTTATCCGCCCAAAGATGGAGGCAAAGGGGGCCTAGCGGCGGCCGTACTTCTTTCCAGCCAAAGGGCTACGATGGGGAGCGCCACGACGAAAGGAAGCATCACATGAAGCTGTTCGCATTCTCCCTGCGCGAGTACGACGAGCTGCCCGCGCTGCAGAAGGTCGCCGACGAGCGCGGCTTCAAGTTCGGCTGGACCCCCGAGTACCCCACGATGGAAAACGCAGAGCTCGCGCGCGGCTACGACGCGCTCACCATCATCACCAACCCGATGACGCCCGAGCTGCTGTCGCGCTACGCCGAGCTGGGCATCCGCGGCATCGCCACGCGCTCCATCGGCTACGACCACATCGACCTCGAGGCCGCGCGCCGGCTCGGCATCCGCATCGGGCACGCCGCCTACCCGCCCGCGGGCGTCGCCGATTACGCCGTGATGCTCATGCTCATGGCGCTGCGCAAGGTCAAGCTCGTGGACTCCGCCGCGCGCTACCAGGATTTCGGCCTGCGCGGCAAGATCGGCCGCTCGCTGAACACCTGCACCGTGGGCGTGGTGGGCACGGGCGCCATCGGCGAGGCCGTCTGCCAGCGGCTTTCCGGCTTCGGCTGCAAGATCATCGCGACCGACCCCTACCCCAAGGACCGTCTGCGCGGAAGCGTGGAGTACGTCTCGCTCGACGAGCTGCTCGAGCGCGCCGACGTGATCACGCTCCATGCGCCCGGCCTGCCGCAGAACGACCACATGATCGGCGCCGAGCAGTTTGCGCGCATGAAGAAGGGCGTCGTCATCGTCAACGCCGCGCGCGGGGTCCTCATCGACACCGCCGCGCTCATCGACGCGCTCGAGTCCGGCAAGGTGGGCGCTGCCGCGCTGGACACCATCGAGAACGAGACGAACCTCTACTACCTCGACCGTTCCCGCGACGTGCTGCCCAACCGCGACCGCTCCGTCCTCATGGGCTACCCCAACGTCGTCGTGACGCCGCACATGGCGTTCTACACCGAGGAGGACGTCGAGCACATGGTGAGCAGCAACGTCGAGGCGCTCCTCGCCTTCGACGCCGGCGCCCCCACTCCCTTTGAGGTCAAGTAACCGACGCCGAGCGAGACCCAACACCGGGTTACAGCCATCACTGGGTGACAGTCATTGCGTGCAGCTTCCTGGGACACCCATCAGTCGGTGACACCCATAAGTCGGTGACAGTCATTGGCTGCAGCTTTTTGGGACACCCTCGGCGGCCCTCCGTCCTAAGTCGCCATTCTCAGCAGGGCAACCTTCTCTTTCGCGCGGAAGAGAAGGTTGCCCTGCT
>ERZ1673741.1488-NODE-1488-length-19278-cov-5.413411_pt1 | contig 19278 bp, 21 predicted proteins | sample MGYA00580209_ERZ1673741 | MGnify/ENA primary metagenome ERZ1673741 (study PRJEB41218, sample SAMN15661754) | gut metagenome | host: Homo sapiens | place: Canada: London | collected 2015-08-20/2019-03-30 | study: EMG produced TPA metagenomics assembly of... | reverse complement strand
TTCCTTCAGTAAGTTCCTCAAACATTTCAACATGTTGATCTACAACTCTTGAAATATCATAATTCTCTATCACTTTCTTCAAAGCCTTGGACTTCATTTCCGCAGCTTCCTTCGGATGACGATATAACCAGAGTACCTTTTCTGCGGCATCTTGCGGATTATCTACTTCCACTAACAAACCATCTATACCATCATCTACCAATGTAGGAATTGCATCTATCCTGGTAGCAACAACATTCTTCTCAGCTGCCATATACTCAACAACAGCCAATCCAAATCCTTCCCACCTAGACAAGAGCATCGCTACATCAAAAACTTTCAAATAGCTATATGGCTCGTCAGTCCAACCAGTTACAACTAGTTCCAAACCATTTTCCTTGGCAAAGGCCTTGACTTCTTCCTCTTCCTCACCACTTCCTACTATGATGAAAGCAGAGTTAGAAATTTCATCATGTATCAACTTGGCTGCACGGATAAACACATCAGGTGCCTTCTGTGTAGAAAGTCTTCCTATCATACCTACCACAAAGGCATCTTCCGCAATGCCAAGTTCACTTCTAGACTTAGCCAAGGCATTCCTCACAGCACTCACATCAATACCATTCGGAATCAAAGCTAGCTTCTCATCCTTAGCAATATGTTCACGCTCTGCCGAAGCCTTTTCTGCCTTAGAGATACAAACAATCTTGTCTGTGCAAGGAGATAATATTTTCTCTAAGCACAGATATATCATACTTTTCAGTTTCATCTGATTAAAATTTACTTGATGTTAAAAGCCCAACCATGAGGATTGTAAACAACCTTACAATGTAAACCTATGGCTGCCAAACGTCCTAAGCCACCAGCAAAACTACTATGGCAATACAGGATATCAGGATTGACTTTTTTGATTTCCTGGCGAATAGCTCTAACTTTAGCAATCACTTTCAAAGGTGAGAATGATTGCATAAGATCCATTTGCTTCACTCCATCAACCATCTTGCTATATGTACCTTCATCATAATTGAGAGAACAGATAAAATACTGCTTTATTCCCTTTTTTTCTAATCTTGGCAGGAGCATCTGGAGATAACGCTCTACACCTCCTACACATTCTGCTAAATGTAATATCTTCATTTTATTTTACTTACTATTAAATCTCAACATAAAGATATCCAACTGCATTACATCAGTGAATTCAAAAATCCTTTCGTTTCCACGTGCTGGCAGTAACATCGTTTTCGCTTCTTCTCGTAAAAAGCTATACCCATTTACCTGAAAAGCAATAGGTAAAACCTCTATATAAAAAAGCTGATTGCCCATCCAAAAGCGATATAATCCAGATTTCATCATCTCATCGATAACATTCTCGTTCATGGGAAGTTCAAGTCGTTGCTCTTCACCAGGGCACAATATGATATTATTGAAAACATAAAATACATGCGGATTACCAATATTAAAGCGAGCAAATTGGCGAACCATTTCAAACATTGGATGGTTACCATTTCCTGTTACTTGATGGTATTTTTGCAAGAACACTTCATAGAGAGATCTTTTGAATTGCCTTGTTATAACATGGGAATTGAATGTGTTGCGAATCCGAATTGTATGCTTTGAGTGATAATAGCTAAAGAATACCGAGCTGAACTTTTTATAAGTTGTCGCATCCAATTGATGACCAAATATCCAAAAGGCATTGAATATTTCTTTAAATGCCAAATCACAACTTGGAATTCCTTTTGAAGCCTTTCCAAAATAATGATTACAGCCATTACAAACGTCAAAGCCAATATCATCACTGCCTAAATTATGTGGTACTATATGGGGAGCAGCCGTAAAACGTACTTCTGGCATTTCCTTTCCACACCAAATACATTTACCAATCTTTACATACTTCATAGCAACAACTTTATGATATAAAAGAAATATTCAAAAGCTAAATTTTAGCTTTCAAACAACAAGTCCAACTAAATATCTCTCTCCCTATGTTTTTCCATTCTTCTCGCTGTTCTACTGTTAATTCACTTGGAATAACGTGATATAAACCGTCCTGCATTTTAGGATTATATTTTTTCAAGTCTTTTTCATAATCGATATCTCCAACAACTAAGGATAAAAGACTGTTTCCGAATCCTTTCTTTAAAGGTTCCATACCTTTAACTGCTTTGTCATAATCCTTTTTACTTTGACTTCGTTGTCTAATATTATTCCTCTCAATAAAAAGAGCAGGGTCATTAAACATATCTTTCCAATACTTGCATACTTTATTATGAAAAAGTTCGGTTAAAGACAAACCTATTTTCATGTCATAAAAAGATGGATTGTAATTAAAAATATCAATAAATCCTGTCTTATCACCAAATTTTTCAACAAATTTTCTTGGTATCAAGTTTTCTATTTCACGAACTTTACTCATGACATAAAGTTTGCAATTGAATGGATTTTCTTTTTCCATCAAATCTAACATTTTTTGCGCTGTATCACCAACGTTTGTGTCACCATCCCACTTTTTGTCACTATCAGCTAATGCCAAACAAAAATGTTGCTCTCTTTTGATTTCCCCATGAAGTACTTTTTCTATTGTCACTCCACCACCCATTAAAGGATAAAATTTATAGCAGAAATCAAAGCGACGTTTTCGTCCACCAAGTATTTCCACATTAAAATAATAATGTGCCAGATAAATATAAAAAGAAGAATCCATCAAGTTTTCCGTTAGCACATGCGCTTCAACCCAAGGCTCAAAATTCGAATGTTTATTAGGAATAATTCTTATGAAATTATTAGGTAAATCTGACTTATCCTCATAAGTAATAAAACCTCTGACAGATAAATGACTCAAAATTTGACCATATTCGCTCCTTTTACGGTTATAATAATCCAATGCTGAAAAATAACTTTTTCCAATCAACTCTGATATACTTTTGCAATATGTTTTGCTTTTCAAAAAACATGGCACAGAAACTATATGCTTCCCTTGTTTTGCACACAAAGCCATCTGAATAAGAAGATCTTTAGTAGTATTGGCAGGTAAGTCCTTCTTTTCAATAGCATCCTTAATTATATCTTCATTTATTTCAATAAACATTGTCTGAGAAAAAGCCAAATGGCCAATTAATTAAATACCCTTCGTTATCATAAGTTGATGAAACCACATCTGTATCAAATCCTTCCGCTTTGGCATTAAACAGCAAGACATTAACATCTTTAGAGTTGATATAAGATTTTTCATCCATAACCTTTACGCCAAGCCTATTGATAATCACCTCACTATGTGTTTCTATAATAATGCGGACATCTTTATTCTCTTCATGACATATTTTAACTACTCTATCCAACATATCCACAAGCATACCTTGAAAACGAGGATGAAGATGCAATTCTGGTTGTTCTATAGCAATGAGATGGGTTTTACAAAAATCGTCAGTCTCATCAGTATTTACACAATCCACCATAATGGATTTCCAAATAATGGTCAGAATTGGGAGTATTTGAGTATAACCAAATCCCACATCAATAAGATTTCTCTTTGGCTTATCCTTTTCTTTCACAAGAAGTTCTACATGTCCACCTCCAGACGGCTGTAATTCCAACTCAAAGCTAAAAATAGGAAGGAGCCAACGCTTATTAAAGTCTTCAAAAGCTTTATCTGTCAAGCCATTAAAAAACATTGGTAAGTTACCTCCATCTGCATCAATACTATCTACAGCATAATTATTATATCTATAATAACGTTGCACTATGGCACGCAAAGGCATTACATAAGTCAGTTTCTTTGAAAAATGAAGCATGTAGATATTCAAAGAATCCAAAAATGTATTGATAGAGCAATACATCATCATATCAGATACTTTTTCAACATCATCTTTACTCAATTTATCATTACTCATTCTCTTCACATATTTTTTCAATGAAGATTTATCAAAGCTATATCTGTGACGAGGAGTCCAAAAGAAATGCCCTTTTTCTTTATCAATAACCTGCATCATAATATCATGCATTCTTTTATACACCTTATAGGAACGCTCATCATCAAAATCATCTTTGTTTGAAACAAAAGCAATTTTTGGAAACAAAGAGTTAGTCAAGCCCCATTTTATTTCATCACCAATCTCAAGAGAACTAATCTTATTGATGACTATATATGCTGACCTATCTGGATTGAAATTTAATTCAAAACAATTATCTGCAAATGTGATCTCCAAACGCTGAAGAATGTCATATTCTCTATTCTTTTCATCTTTGCCTATTTCAAGATGAATATGAACGTTTTGAACTTTGGTTTTGAACAATTTGAAATCAGTATAGATTGGCAATTCCTTAATATTAAAGTCTACTTCTATTGATTTTTCATCATCCTTGACTACATTATCAAAATCTTTAAAGTCAATCAATGGTCCTGACCAAAGAAAGAAACCTCTTACAAACTCAGAAACACTTTGCTTTATCAAGCCAAAGAATTTCAAGAAAGAACTCTTTCCACTACTATTGGCACCAACCAAAACAGTAATATGCTTTATGTCCACCGCACCAGTGTCATCAAAGCATCGGTAGTTTTTAATTCTTATATTGTCCATAACAAAACTATTGATTTAAATTACCAAAAAAACAAAAACTATATCTCTTAATGTTCCCTCAGTAAACTTCCGACTCATTAAGGATGATTTTGAATATACGCACGTATTTTTCCTTCTAAAATGCCGACTTTAAAACAGACATTTCCTGAATCTGGCATTTCTGTTGCTAAATCTGGATGCAAAGTAGTAGTTTTTCTATCAACTGCAAAATCAGCAGGATTTGTCGTAAAGAAATAGCATATCTCTGTTGGTTGAAGTTTGTTTAACAACGAAATAAAACTTACCCAGATATAACTATCCTTGTATGATTCCTTACCACGAGATGGAGTTATATAGTTTCTTGTTCTATAATCAGCATTAGTCGCAAAGCTCTTCTGTCCTCTTAATATATACGTTTTTTGCCATATTTTTCGAACCATTTTTATGACTTTATTGCTTACATCAAGGAATTCTATTTTTTGTGAGATAACATTTGCTTGTTGAGCATTAGCCATATAAGCCGTTTGGCTTTTCACCTCATCTTTTATACGTTGTTCTTGATTATGTAATTGATTTACAATATTATCAACATGATGACTAAACTCAGACAACACAACCTCGGAAGCTATAGATTGAACATGTCCCATCTCTATCTCGTTCAATAGGAATTCGTAAGAATGAAGCATATTTAGTGTTAGTTCCTTTCTTTCTATCAAAGGTATTCTTACAAGATTAAGAAGAGCACAAGTATCCCAAAAGATGAAAGGCTCATCTGACGCTAACTTATCCGGCACTTGTGACAAGAAAATTCTATTCGATGTTACGATGTTCATGATCTAATTTCAATAAGTCAACAGAATAATCAAAATTGATAGCCATGTCATTAGCTTGTTCTGCAAAACCAATAGGCCATCCACAATCCTCCTGTAACCATCGTTCAAATTCATCAGAAGTTACGTGGCACTCACCATCTGAGACATAGGCGACAACAAATTCCATCCATTTCCTTTGATCTTCTGGATGATCAATAGGACTACTCTTGTCACATGTTGCTTGCCAGTTATCCAACAATTGATAAATGTTTTCTGGCAATATTTCCGCTAGTGAAACATTCTCATTAGTTAGTTCATATTCATAACCATGAATTCTAGGCTCCACTATTTGGGTAAAAAACTCCGATAAAATTCTATTGTAGTTTATTACTCCCAAACTACGATTCGTATCAGATGTTATATTGGCAACTACCAATCCCTGTGAACCTATGTATAGCCACACTTTGCTTTCAAACAAAGTCTTTCGCTCCGTTTTAAAACAAGCTACACAACGTTCATCCAAGAATATATTTTTCGCATAATTTTCAGTTTCTTTTTTCTGAAAACGAAAAACATGATTATCATTTTCTTTCATCTGATTCAAAAGATCAATCAAGCGTTCGACATCAGGACTTGATATGGTCAATTTTCTAAATTTCTTCATATTTATCTTTATTTGAAATTTATCTTACTAATTCATTACACATTATCTTTTCACTTCCCCCACCATCTTCTTTACAACATACGGAATTGCTTATAGATACCTAACTGTAACATTAAGATTCTAATATGCTTTTCCATCTTAGTTCTGAAAGTAACAGGAAAGTATTTATCGATTATGATATATTGCTATAACGTATCAAACTTTAGGCAATTGAGCATTTACCCGAAATTCCCTTGATTCCATCAAGCAAACCTCGCCAACAATATCTTAATTGTTGAAATCTATTAGGACCACAAAAAACAGACACAAGAATCTTAGCAAATATTAATCTTAAATAATATCTTCTTAGAACCTTAGGAAAAATCATGTCTTTCTGAATAAGTATGGTATTCCTACAGTCAAAGTATCGTCTAAAAGGGGAGTAAATCCCAATCTTGCGACCAAAGAGAAAGATTTGTTTATCTCCCATTTTATGTTTCATTATTGCTTTTTTGGAAACTATCGTATCATAACCAAACTTTTTTGCTCTAAAACAATACTCATAATCTATAAATCCAATAAATAGATCTTCGCGCATCAAGCCAGCTTTTAGTAACACTTCCGCTTTAATAAGCTCACCACTCGCAATAATATGAGATGTAGATAAATAGTTTTCAAAAGAATCAAGCTGAATACGTTTAACTTTACCTTCAGAAACATCTACTACAGGATATGGATAATTGTCATCGGAATAATATACCGGTCCCGTTATTCCAACATTATAACCATCTTTAATCCCTTCTTGTTCGGAATGAAGTAAACATGCAACAAAATCATTATCAACCACAGAATCTTGATCAAATATAATGACATGAGATGCACCACATTCTAAAGCCTTACGAATTCCTATATTTTGTGCGACACCTATTCCTTCATTTGAATCAAGCCAAATAAAACTAGCATTGGTCTTGTTTAAACACCATTGCTTTATATCTGTTCTATTTTTAGAATTATTATCTATATAAAAGATACCTTCAACCTGGTTGCAAATAGAATGATATTCAGCATTTAATAAATGGATATCAGGATTAAAACTAATGACTACGGCAAAGACCTTATTTTTTTTCTCCATTTTTCCAAATATGTTTTTTTATTTTATATTTTAAAGAAGATGGTATAAAATCACCAATCTTTTGCAAAAACAATAATATCAGTAATTCAGAAAAACTTCTTCTTCGGAATACAACATCTGCATACAATGCATAAGTTCTAGCAGGGAATTTACTAGATGCTCCACCGCCTTCATATTTTGCAATAATATGACTCGTCTTCATAACAGACTCACGCGGTACTTGCAAAAAAAACAAATAATCAGAGATAATCAACTTTGGTGTAACTATATAATAACCGATGGATTGATGAAGCTTTTTTCTATAAATTACACATTGATGATTTAGACCACCTTTATCAAAATCCATTGGACATATATTCCAAAGATTCCTATTTTTAACAAACACATCAGAATAAATGAAATCTACAGAATCAGGAATATCACTACTAAAAATTTCATCTAAAACAGTATTTGAAGCAAACTGATCTCCAGCATTCATCATAATAACCCATTCACCATTAGCCATCTTAATTCCTTTATTCATTGCATCATAAATGCCCTTATCTGGTTCTGAAATTATCGCTGTATGGATGATTTATAGTTATTTACGATATTGAGTGTAGAATCTGTAGAAGATCCATCAACAATAATATACTCAAAATCATTAAAAGTCTGTTTTAAAACAGACTCAATTGTTCTTACAATTTCATTTTCTGCATTATAGCAGACTGTTATAATTGATAATTTATAATTCATAATAATGCATATTTATTTTTCCCAAAAGAAATAGTATGGAATACAAGAATCAGTAGAAGGCCAATTATTATATCTTACGAAGGCATTAACAAGCAATAAAAGAAGAAAACATAGATAAGCAACCCTCCATTTCGATTTCTTCGTAGCTATAGTTGGCCAAAAACGCGTAAATCCTAACAACATTAAGGAAGAATTAATTCGCTCTATCAAAAAAGTCTTACTCAAAAGCAAAAATAAGCAAACTGACAAAACATAAATCTTAAAGAATAAATCTTGTACCTCGTTTTCATCACTTAAGCGAATAGTTACAATAGCAGGAAGAGTCCATGCTATATAAGTGGTGATTTTTTGAGTATTTCCTCCAAAATCTTCTGCATATACATCCATAACATCTGAATTTACAAAATCGATACCGAGTTGTCCAAATGAAACAAAAAAAAGATTAAAGAGAGATCCTATACTATCTGAAAATAAAATTGATATCATACATGATATTAAAACAAAGCATATCAATTTGGTTCTTGTAACCTTTAGAAATTGAGCACCTAATACTATCGGAATAAGCAAAATCATAGATTTGTGTATAAAGACAGTAAATATGACCAAAAGTAAGCCCACTAGTTGCATTTTATTACCCAAATGAAGCTTTATTTTTCCATCGATATAATTGTTTTTTATTATTAAAATTATTCCCGTTAGAAAGACACATATTGCGGTTGCTTGTCGCATTGCTACCATCAAAGTAACAAAAGTATTTGCCATAAGAAATATGGCTAAAAGACCTGGTGCTATTTTTTTATAGTCAGTAATAATTATATAAAAATTGTATATTGCAAGCCATAACCATACAGCAATGATTAAAAACCAAATAGTAAATGAATCTGAGACAAATTTAATTATTCTAGTAATAAAAATCAAGCCAGGCTCAACTTCTGACCTTCCATTTAAATCACCATATCCCATACTAGCATTTTTATTCAAGAAAAATGAAACATAATTATTAGTATCATTTCCAACAAGACCAGAACGCAAGCCAAATATGCAAATCCAAACTAAACAAATTACAATCAAACAGCGTTTGAATTCGGAGAAATTTAAACGCATTGAATATAGTGACAGAAGAAATAACAAAACTTCTGGTACAAAATATATTACCATAATATACAATTATATTTTTAAGAGATCAAATATTGGTTTATGAACTTTATCTACTACACTATATGAATAATTCTCAATGATATGTTTTCTGCAATTATTTTGCAATGTCGCATAGTCTCGATTATTTAATATCCAATTAACTCCTTCAACAATGCCTTCAACATCTTTTGGTTCAACTATAAAACCATTATACTTTTGAACAATCTGATCTTTTATTCCTCCAGTAGCAAAACCAGCAACTGGAACACCACACGACATCGCTTCAATAACTACATTAGGAAAATTATCTGCCATAGAAGTAATTAAAAGCACATCAGCCGAGTTATACACTTTAACCATTGTTGCTGTATCAGAGACATATCCTAATATATGAATTCTATTTTGTATTTGCCTAGGAAACATATTAATATCACACAGACCAACAACACAAAACTCGTAAGAATGATTTTCAGCTAAAGTAGTGATAGCAGCTATCAAATACTCAGGTCCCTTATATCTGTTTTTTGCTTCTGTTGCAGAAAACAAGATTATTTTTTTACTAACAGGTAATTTAAGTTCAATCCGAACAGTTTGTTTATCAAGCGGAACATAAACATTTGTATCTATAATATTAGGCACACAAAAGATTTTATGACCTCTAAATAATGCCGACTTTTGCAAACATGAAGTTAGCCATTTACTTGGCGCTACCCCTATTAAATTTTGGTACTTATTCAATGATGTTACATGTCTTTTAAGTTCTTGTGATGCCATGAATTTAATCATACGCAATTCCGGACATTTTTTGCAATCATTTTCATAACCTACACATCCAAAACTATGGTGACAACCTCCAGTTATGGGGTACATATCATGCAAAAACCAGACTACTGGTTTCCCTAATTCCAAGATTTTCTCAATTGTCTTATAATTAAGAAAGCCATCTACCCAATGTATATATATCAAATCGGCTTGTTGGACAATTTCTAATTGAGAAACATCAACACCTCTAAATTCCCAATTCCATGCAATTTGTTTTATGAAAGGTTTCATAAGTCTTTGAGGAATAGATTCTTTAAGATGTTCCCATAAAGAAAATTCTTCGGTAGGATAAATAGTAGTAAAACTATCATTTTTTCCCCTCATTGATAACATCTCAGAATCTATACCAACTCTTCTCATAGCCTCACAATGGCGGCGTGTTGCAATACCTGCACCACCAGAAGAAGCCGTTTTATTTATATGTAGTATTCTCATTTTTATACGAAACAATATTATTCTTTAATGAATATCCTCGAATATACTTTTTAATTTGTCATAATAATGACTTCTAAAATAAGGACTCAAATGATTATCATACTTACTACAATTCATTATTTTTTCCGCTTGCTGATAAGCATCATTCAAATCTTTTGCAACATAAACATAATCATCATAGATGCCTTTGAACCAATCTGCTCCAGTTGTTACCTTATGATCAGTGGTCTTAATGATAATGACAGGAGTACCTGCACACAAAGAGAATATCGTACCATGATATCTATCTGTTATTGTTACCTTAAAATGAGAATAACTTTCTATCTCATTCCAGATATAATAAGATAAGTTACTTCTTATTTTCTCATAATTAACCAATCCTTGAGTATCTTTTTTTACAACTCGTGTATCAGCAGAGAGTTTGTTTACCAATTGTGCAATTTCTGCATCTGTATAGAATTTTTCTCCATCATTTCTTGTACAAACACAGACACCACTTCTATCATGTGTAAACTGCTTCTCTCCAATAAGAGTTGTTACAATATCAGGAAACAAAGCTACACGTGGAGTTTGGAACATTTCCTTTGCCATCTCATAAGAATCCTTATCTCTAGCCAAGAACAACATATTAGCAGCCTTATTGTGATTATCAGCACATTTCTTTCTATTTTTCTCTTCCTTAAAAAATATAGTTTGAGGCATCATCAGTATTTTTGCATTAGGAAAAGCCTCAATAATCAATTGGTGCAACAAAGGGTGATCACCACCTAAATCCTGCGTACAATATCCGCTTTGGAAGACGATGTAATCATCATCTTTGAAATATTGCTTCATAACACTAATAAAGTTACTTTTCTTGAAAGTTATAACAGAACTTTCATATTTTAAAAGAGCTCTATTTGGAAAATTCTCATTCAACCATTTGGTAATACAAAAATGCTGTGCCATGTCACCCAAATTAGGTTGTTCAGTTATGCCTAAATAGAAAATTCGAGGTAAGTTAGTAGTCATAATGCAGTCTTCTACTAATTTTATCTCTGCCAATTTGCATTTTTCCAAAAGCCTTTTACTTTTTAAATAATCTCTTATAGGCCTATAAATCCAGCCCACAAGCGGTTTTAACATTTTCTTAATTTTCTGTTCCATATTATTTTTCTTTATCTATTGTTCCACTTCCACCTGTCATAAAGAAGGTATCACCTACAATACCATCTCCTCTACTACTAACCATAAACAATGCCAACGCTGCAATCTCCTCAGTTGTTGACATGCGACCAGAAGGATTTCCTGGCCATGAGATATCAGAAGAACGATTCATCATGGGAGTTGCCGTAGGACCTGGAGCTATCCCATTTACAACAATACCATATTTAATGAGTTTGTGAGCCATCCCCTCAGTAATTCCATTTACAGCACGTTTACTAATCTCGTATGGAGTCCATGATGGTTTCAAACTAGAGGCCGAACTTACATTGAGTATATGCCCGTGAATACCTTTCACAATCATCTGGTTTGCCACTGCTTGACTTAAAAAATATAAAGACTTTACATTTGCACTCATCACTGCATCAAATGTCTGTTCTGTAACAGCACCAAATGAATCACTCCCATGCATACCAGCCGAATTCACTAATATGTCTATATTTACTTTTTCAGAAAGTTGCTCTATTGCTGTCTCCATCGTAGAAATATCATTTATGTCTAAACTAATATATGATGCTCCCCCAATCTTGTCTGCAGCTATTTTCAATTTTTCCTCATTTCTTCCTATAATATAGACCTTTGCACCTGCTGCAACCAAAGCAGCAGCTATAGCAAACCCTATTCCAGAACTACCACCAGTAACAAGTGCAACCTTGCCAGACATCAATTCATTCTGCTCTTTAACTACAATAATAGGTTTAAGAACTATACGAGAATGAAATTTATTTATTATTTTACGTATAATACTCATCGCAAAATTTTCTTTATTACTTTTATTCCTTTCTCACCGACGATATTAGTGACTACATTTTTTAACTGTCCAGAAATCGTAACTTCCCGATTAGCTGAAATTAAAGTTTGCATTGCAACTGGCTCGTCATCCTCATTAGTGAATACCTCCAAAATTACTGGTTTATCTGAAAAACTAACAAACTCATTCTTTACCACCTGGAATTCCTCTTTATTTGAGGCTGATAAATATTTAAAACCACAATTTTCAGACCATCCTTTGGCATTGCCATTATGACCATTAGCAGAGATAAAGTTTTCTACAGCAACTTTCTGTTTCCAGTCCTTCGTCATTATTTTGAACTCTGCACCACCTCCATTATTGATAAGAAGAACACGCACATTATTTTTGATGTGCCGAATTCCTAAAGCATTCATATCATAAAAGAAAGCTAAATCACCAGTAACTATAAAGCAAAGTTCATCTGTATTCATACTTTCACCAATCAGCATAGAATTGCATCCATCAATACCAAAAGCTGCCACATTTCCGTATCCCTGAATCGATTCATGCAATGGGAAATAACTCCAACAACGGAGACTATTTAAAATTGCAAAATTCATGATACTCTGCTGTGGAATTATCTTATAAAGTTGCTGTGCTACATAACAATTAGAGAAAGGCATTTCGACATCATAATTCATCGTATTATTTAAAGCCTTCCATTTTTGATAATACGGATGCTCGACACGTTCCTTACTTGCTATTCTTTCAAAGAAATAATAGTCAGGACATTCGAAAATCTTAGTAAGATGACCATAAGTATCCACATAGTTACCATCCTCTGCAATTCTCCAATGTTCCGCATCTCCTATTCTATTTAAAGCACCATAAATAGGATAATCTCCAGTCTGTCCTCCTATGGTTATGAGAACATCTGGCTTCAATAGACTAAAACCACCACTTGAGATCAAAAGGTTTGCAGAAACGCTATACTTTCCATGATAATTGGAAAGATGATTAACATAGACAGCAGCATCAATTCCTTCACAAAATTTTTCGATAGCATTATTTTCTCTTTCAGAAAAAACTCGATGTTCTCCTATGACAACCAAAACCTTTTTGTTAGACAGGTCTACATCACTCCAATCATCCCACGCCATATAACGATGCAATGGTCTTATTGCAGGCAATTCTACATTTTCAAATTGACCTTGCTGGGCATCCACAATACGAATATTTAACTGTATTGGTCCTGGATTTCTATGCGTTGTCTCTAATATAGCTTCCTTGGCATTATGATAAACCTGCATACGGGTATTATCATCCGTAACAGGAGGTAAATCAAATGATGCTTTCACTGCATCCTTTGGAAGAGAACATTGATCAGGTGCTTGCATATAATCCTGATACTGAAATCTTTCAAGTTTTGCTGTAGTAATAGCTAAAATAGGAGTATGCTTATAGAAAGCCTCTGTCAAACCTGGCACATAGTTACGAGTAGCTTGTGCACTTGTACATGATGTAGCAATAACCTCTCCAGTCTGAAGGTGTAAACCTATTGCAAAATACATTGCACTTCGCTCATCTGGCACAGAATAACACTTAAAAAATGAATCCTCCTGAACAGCCTGGGATATTGGAATATTTGTTCCACCTGGGCTAACTACTATATGACGTATATTATATTGTTTCAACAAAGAGATAACAATACGAACATTTTCTTGAATAGTATACATATTATTAATAAAATTTATATTAAAGCTCTTAAATATTTACATATACGCTTAAAAAGAGTATTGGGGCTTATATGTAACTTTTGAAATAGCTTCTCATCCCAAGCGACATCGGCCAGAACATATTTTGGCTCATTATCAGCCTCAAATACATCTTTAACGTAATTAATTTTATTATAAACAATGCTTGATCCAGAATCTTTCGTATGTACGCCTTCAATGCCGACATTCTGAACAAGATTATACTTTGGCACTATAGATAAAGCACCTTCACTTCGTCCCGTTGTTGTGAAGATAAAATCCCAACACTTTGTTTTAGAAACAAAATTCTGTTGTTTTAACATGCGTTTTGCATGGAATTCCCTCTGCTGTTTTGTATCAAATACAGCATCAAAAACTCCTTCATCAATCATTTCTTGAATGTTAATATTATCCCAATCAACTTTATTCCATCTATCTCTCCACGATGCCCAACCATAAATAATCATGTTGTGAGAAAATATGTAATCGTGGCCATGAGGATTAAAGCCTTCAATATAATTACTACCACTTATCATCCAAATTCTTTGGTCATTTTGATATTTCAGAAGCATCTTTTTTGCAAAATCAAAATATGCAAGTGAAGTAACACAATCCTCTTCCACGATGATACCCATTTCCTCATTTTCAAAAAGCCAATTTATAGCTCCCCATAATGAAGTATAAACATCAACCGACTCTTCTCGAAACCAAGTATGCAATTCACAATCCCAATCTACTTCTTTAAGCATGGATCTAACTTGCTCATTGCGCTCAATTTCATCTCCATGCCCTTCTCGACCTTTGTTCGAATAAAAATAGAATTTCTTTGGTTTAGCCGCTTTAATTGCATTAAAACTCTGTCTGGCATATTCTGGTCTAGCAAAAGCTATATACAGAACAGGAACATCTGTATGTTTCATTTTCATCAATTTAGTTTAAACACATCTTCAATACTACTATCAGGCAAATAACCTATAGCTTCCTTCAACTTACTTCCATCTATGCGAAGAGACTTTATATCTCCATCTCTACGAACAGACTTTCCAAAAAATTCCTCCTTACAAGGAACGTTGTAAATGGCAAACAAGCGTTCTATCAAATTACGAATACTTAAAAATTCACCACCTCCAATATTATAAATACCAGAAGATATACGAGAATCAATTGCTTTATCTACAGTTTTTATCATTTCCTCAAGAGTTATAAACTGTCGAGTTTGAAGTCCTGCACTATAACTTGGATTTTGCGGATTTTTTCCTGCATTATAATCCTGTAAATACTGAAGAGTATAAGGAACAAGTCGTGTACCAGGTTTCAAGTCATCTTCAGAAAACATATTAGGAAGTATAAAATGCAAGTGAATATACTCAGCAATAAAATCCTGCATATATCTTCCATACAAACGCTTAGAAAGGGCATAATCATTAGTAACAGGAAGATCCGAACATAGAACTTCTTTTTCTTTAAAGGCCTTTCCATCTTCATCATTCAATCCAATTTCCATATAGGAACCGAATGACACATAAATACCCTTAAAACCATGCTTTTTTAACTGAAGAGTAATTTCTATTGGTACATTTACATTCAATGCATACATCAAAGAAGAATCTGTCTTCAAAGCAGCTTGAACACCTGCACCAGAAGCATAAAAGATTACATCATAACCTACAATTTTATCATAGTCTATTTTATCATTTAATAAATTTACCTGATAAAAATGTGCACATACATAATCTCTAGGTGCATCCAAACCATAAACATCTACCATGTTCCCCGTTGGGGATTGGAAATATTTTGTAAGAGCCTTAGACAACATGCCATTAGACCCAATTATTAAAATTTTCATAAAATACTTTATTTTTGTTCACCGATTAAATTAGAATCAATATTTCTTATAATTGGAATAAACATACATGATACAAACAAAACAATTGAACCACTTATAACACCCTTCAACTCAGCATGTGATTCTATTGGAAAACATGTACTTTTATAAAAAAGTTGAGGTACAAATGCTAAAGCTAAATGAAATCCATATATAGCCATCGTATATCTACCATAATTTGCAAATATAGGATTATCTATCCATTTTGCTAAAATTATGGTAGCGATACTAAAGCTGATAGCAGTTATTACAAATAATATATAATTTTCATATTTTGCCAAAGACATTGCTAATAAATTATCAAATCCATCATTTAACACAAAGCATATATATCCAATTATCAATGCTAATATAAAAACAAACCAAGACATTAGAGATTTCTCATAAAGCTTTATTTTTGAAAAAAGCATTTTGATAATTCTACCTAAATAGATAAACAAGCACCCACTTAAAGCAACATTAATCGCAAAAGGAAAGCCTAGATAAAAATGAGTAACATCAGTATGTCCTTTGCCAGTCAGATATATCAACTTATCTTTAAAGGGAATTACTAGGTTTGAATCAAAATTCAACAATGCTGAGATTATCGAAAAAAAAACAAAACAAAATCCACATAAGATATAATTCCCCTTGAGTTTTATGCTTATCATGTTATAAAGCACTACGGAAGCAAAATAACATGGCAAAAACCATAAATGAGTTGATGTTATATCTGAAAGCGATTGAATCGCACCAAAGCCAACAAAACAAAGGTTTTTTACAGACAATGGATTTCCCAATATAAATGCCAGAAGAAAATATGGAATCAATATTCTATATATCAGTTTTTTACCCCCCCATATAACCAACATCTAATAGTTTCATTTTCACGAATTCTATACACATAACCATAAAGTACAAAAAACAATGGGACATGAAAAGAAAACAGAAAATGAGCTATATGCGAAGACATACTACAATGTGAAATAATCACAAAATATATGGCTAAAAATTTTGCTGTATCAACGTATGTTAATCTATTCATAATTACAGATTAGAAAATTTACCAATTTCTTCTACACAAAGCTGATATACATCTTCAGTTTGATAACGCTTGTACCAATCTGCAACTAACTCCATGCATTGTTGCATGTTCATACGTGGCTTCCACCCCAACTTAGTTTTTGCTTTTGTGATATCAAGCATTAAAAGTTTTGCCTCGTGCACAGCATTAGGATCAGAAGAGTCTTTCAGTTCTCCCTTACCATAATTCTTTATCAACTCGGTGGCAACCTCCCATACGGTACTTACAGATTCAGACTCAGGACCGAAGTTCCAACCCTCGCAAAACTCAGTTGGATGCTTCCATTGCTTCTTGGCAAGCAACATATATCCACTCAAAGGTTCCAATACATGCTCCCAAGGACGAATAGCTTTAGGAGAACGGATATCAATTACCTTGTCCTGTTCCAATGCCTTGATACAATCAGGAATGATACGGTCTAAAGCCCAATCACCACCACCTATTACATTGCCAGCTCTCACACTAGCAAGACTCACATGATGCTTCTTGTCATAATCCTCAGGATTGAAGAAACTTCTTCTCCAAGATTGGATAGCAATCTCACACGCACCCTTTGAGGAAGAATAAGGATCATAACCTCCAAAAGGATCATCTTCCTTATAACCTCTCATCTGCTCCTTATTATCATAGCACTTGTCTGTGGTAATCATCACTCCCACTTTTACGGAACTTGTTGCACGGATTGCCTCCATCACATGGATGGTTCCCATTACATTAGCCTCGTATGTTTCCACTGGTTGCTCGTAGCTGTATCTTACCAACGGCTGAGCTGCAAGATGAAAAACGATTTCAGGCTGATACTTTTGAAATATCTCCTTCATTCTCTGACCATCGCAGATATCAGAACGCAAATCAGCCATCATCTTATTGCCAATGCCAGACAAAACATAATTGTCACGGTTGGTAAAAGGATCTTGCGAAACTCCAACAACCTCAGCACCTAACTCATGCAACCAAATGGAAAGCCAACTACCTTTAAAACCAGTATGGCCCGTAACAAGTACACGCTTGCCACAATAAAAATTATCGAAAATATCTATCATTGTTTTTATTTTATACTATAAGGAATCGTATCTTTTGGGTCATACAGCTTATCCGTATAAGCCAAAAGAATAAAATCTTTATCACTATTATTTACGACGATATGGGCTACGTTATTAGGAATGAAAACGGTAATAGCCTTATCTAAAGACATTTCTATGTCTCTTCGTTCATGAGTTTCCATATCCTCCAATTTTAAGACTGCACTTCCTTGAATAATAGTAAACCATTCAACTGCCTCAGGATGATAATGCCCACCCTTAGCTTGTCCAGGCTTGCCCATCGTCAAATAAACCTCTCCTGTATGATTTGGTATACCTTCCTCCGTACCGGTAATGGCTTTAAGGAACCAACCTCTCTCATCTGCAATCAGGCGACGATTAATAATCTGTACTTTATCTATCTGTGACATAATTATTCTCCCTTCGTCATTCTGTTCTTATATTCAAGATTAGGAATAGAACGCTCCCAACGTTTCCACGGAGCCTTATCTTCTGCTAGAAGTTTTTCAAGCATGTTCTTCTCGCGGATATTATCCATACACTGCCAGAATCCTTCATGGATATAAGACATCAACTGACCTTCCTCTGCCAATTTGGTAAGTGCAACCTTCTCAAACACACAGGTATCATCAGTAAGATAATCAAATACCTGTGGTTCGAGTACCATATAACCTGCGTTGATAGGCGCACCATCAGAAGCATTTTTTTCACGGAATGCTTTAACTGCACCATCCTGAATATCAAGCACACCCTTATCTTGTGCCATTTTTACGGCAGTAAGGGTTGCCAATTTACCATGACTTTTATGGAACTCTATCAGTTTGTCTATTTCAACATCACAAACACCATCTCCGTATGTCATCAAGAATGGTTCGTCACCAATATATTTCTGAATACGCTTGATACGCCCACCAGTCATTGTATTATAGCCAGTATCCACAACTGTCACCTTCCAAGATTCCATATTAGTCCGGTGCACTATCATCTCATTTTTACCATGACGATAATCAAAAGTCACATCCGAATTATGAAGGAAATAGTTGCCAAACCACTCCTTGATGTACTCCTGCTTATATCCAGCACAGATTATAAACTCAGTATGTCCATAATAGGCATACTCTTTCATGATATGCCAGATAATAGGCATACCGCCAATCTCAATCATTGGTTTTGGCTTGAATTGAGATTCCTCAGAGATGCGGGAACCAAACCCGCCTGCAAGAAGAACTACTTTCATTGTAATCTAATTTATTTTTTTTAAAACCTTTTTGCGTTCATTATTTGTAAGCCCTAAGCAAAAACATACAATCAGAGACACAAACAATGTTATAATAAAACCAATCAAA
>ERZ1673741.1464-NODE-1464-length-19458-cov-19.241354_pt1 | contig 19458 bp, 17 predicted proteins | sample MGYA00580209_ERZ1673741 | MGnify/ENA primary metagenome ERZ1673741 (study PRJEB41218, sample SAMN15661754) | gut metagenome | host: Homo sapiens | place: Canada: London | collected 2015-08-20/2019-03-30 | study: EMG produced TPA metagenomics assembly of... | reverse complement strand
GCTTTCACAGCTTGCCGTTACGCCAAGGCTCCCTCCGAGAGGGAGCTGGCACGGCGAAGCCGTGACGGAGGGAGTTATTTGCAACAGCCCCTTTTTGCGCGGCGGGCACTTTTTCGCTTGCGTTCGGGCAAAAATATGATATACTAAAAGAAATTGAGGGAATCGAAGGGAGCCGCACCATGCTGGAAAAAGCATTCAATGACGTCTACACTAAATTTAAGCTGCACTTCTACCAGAACGTGTTTCAGCGCTTCGCCACCCGCGAGGCCACGCTGACCACGGTGGAGTCCTTCTGTATGGAGGGGATCATGGCGATGGGCGAGCCGACCATCGCGGAGTTTTCCCGCATGATGCAGATTTCCACCCCGAACGCGGCGTATAAGATCGGCAGTCTGGTTCGGAAGGGCTATGTGGAGAAGATCCAGTCCACCAAGGATCGGCGCGAATACCACCTCCGCCCGACCAAGAAGTATATCGAATATTACAACATCAGCTACTCTTACCTGCACACCGTGGTGGAGCGCGTGCGGGACCGTTTCCCCGCCGAGGATGTGGACAAGCTGGAGCAGATGCTGACGGTCATCAGCAACGAGCTGATGCCGGAGCTGGATATGGAGCTGAAAACGGACGATTGAGCCCGCCGAAAGTCCCGCCGGATGGCGGGGCTTTTTCTCTTGTTTCTCCATGACCAAAACGCCCGCCGGGACGAACCGGCGGGCGTTTTGGCGTTTTGGAAGGACCTGATTTCACCCCGTTTTCACGGAAATGCTCCCGTTTTTTCACAGCTTTCCCGTGAAGTTTCCATAGTTGCGGCGTAGAATGAGTACACTTAAATCACGTTGCATTTTTGAGGGAGGCTTGGTTATGAAGACCTGTTTGATAGAGAGTACGAAAATTTCCCGGCGAAGTTTTTTGCAGGCGCTTGGCGCGCTGACCCTTTCGGGCAGTCTGGCGGCGTGCGGCGGAACGGGGAAGGCAAAATCGGACCGCCTTGCGGCAGGGAGCCTCGCCTACACGCCGGATGAAGTGGTGACGGTGGAATTCTCGGACGGCGGCATCACGGTCAGCCCGGAGGACGCGGCGGGACTTGCCGTGGAGGAGACCGCTCTCTCGGTGAGCGGTGCGGGCGTCTATGCCCTGTCCGGCCGCTGTGCGGACGGCTCGGTGAAGGTGGAAGCCCAGACGGAGGACGTCGTGCTGCTGCTGGACGGCCTGACCCTGACCAGCGCTGACACCGCCCCCATCCTCTGCGGCGAATCCACCGGGGTGACCATCGCAGTGGTGGATGGGACGGAAAATACCCTGACCGACAGCGAGGCCAATGACCCGGACAATGCCGCCGACAACGAGAACGCCGAAAAGGCAGTGGTCAAGTGCAAGGACGGCTCGCAGGTCGTCCTCTGCGGCGGCGGTGCGCTGACCGTGAACGCACTGGGCAAGAACGGCATCAAATCCGGCACCGCGCTGGATGACCGGGACGCCAGCCTGACCATCCGGGAGCTGACGCTGAACATCGAGGCGCTGGTGAACGATGCCATCAACGCGGAGCAACGGCTCAAGGTGGAAAGCGGAAACCTGACCATCGCGGCGGGGGAAGATGCCATCCACTGCGACATGGAACTGAACATCGGTGCGGAGGGCACCACCGGCCCCGCCATCACCGTTTCCAGCTGCAGTGAGGGCTTGGAGGGGGCCGTCCTGAACATACACTCCGGCAATATGGACATCACCTCCACCGACGACTGCCTGAACGCCGCCAACTCCGACCTTGGCGACTATGCCTTCGAGATAAACATCTCCGGCGGCACCATCAAAGCCTATTCCTCCGAGGGCGACGGCTTTGACTCCAACGGCACCCTGACCATCACGGGCGGCGACATCTCGGTCTGGACCGCCAACGCCGCCGACAATCAGCCGCTGGATGCCGATGGGCGCATCACGATTTCGGGCGGCACTGTGCTGGCCGCAGGCGGCAGCGCGGGCATGGGCTTTTCCATCAGCGCGTCTCAGCCCTACGTTACCTTCGGCGGCGGGCGGGACGGCAGCCTTTCCCTCGCCGGGGGCGAGGCGTTCTCCATTGCGGACGAAAGCGGCAAGAGCGTGCTGGACAGCACCGCCCTCTGCGACGCGGCCTTCCTCTTCTATTCCAGCCCAGCCCTGACGGCGGAGGGACGCTACAGCGTCCAGTCCACCGTCACCGCCACGGCCAAGACCGGTGAAGCGGATACCCAGTTCGGCGGCAATGGAGGCCCCGGCGGCAGCGGCGGGCAGAGACCGGACGGCGTGACGCCGCCGGACGGGGCACCTTCGGACGGGCAGCCGCCCCAGAGTGACGGCACCACCCCGCCGGAACTGTCGGCCGCCAGCAGCAACTGAGAAAAACCGCGCAGCAATTGCAATCCGCGCGCCGGAATGATACAATAAGAAGCGGCAAATCACCGCCGCCGGACGTTTTTCCGGCAGATGTAAGAAAGAAGGCTTTTTATTATGAGCATGAACACGGTTCCTGAGCGTCTGGCTGCCCTGCGCGCCGCCATGGACGCCAACGGCGTTGACCTTTATCTCATTCCGGTGGGCGACCCGCATTCCAGCGAGTACCTGCCCGACCACTACACCTCCTTGACCTATTTCTCCGGCTTCCATGGCGAGAACTCCAACTTCGTCGTTACGAAGGACAAGAGCGCCATCTGGGCCGACGGCCGCTATTTCGTGCAGGCGGAAAAGGAGATCGCGGGCACCGAGATCGAGCTGGAGCGGATGGGCGAGCCGGGTGTGCCCACCGTGGAGCAGTACTGCGCCGATGCTCTGCCCGAAGGCGGGGTGCTGGGCCTGTGCGGTCTGACCGCTTCCTGCCATCTGGTGCGCAGCGTCCAAAAGGCGCTGGACGCCAAGCACGGCACCATCAAGACCCTGAATCTGGAAGATGAGCTCTGGACCGAGGGCCGCCCCGCCCTGCCGGAGACTCCCGCTTGGATCCTGAGCAAGGAGTACGCAGGGTTCTCCCCCGCCGAGAAGCTGGGCCAGCTCCGTGCAAAGCTCAAGGAGCTGGGCTGCACCGCACAGCTGGTGGGCAAGCTGGACAATCTGGCATGGCTGCTGAACCTGCGCGCCATGGACATCCAGTGCACACCGTATGCCATGGCCTACTGCTACGTCACGGAGGATCGCGCTGTCCTCTTTATCAACACCAAGCGTCTGGGCGCAGAGGCTGCGGCTGAGCTGAAGGAGAACGGCGTCGAGATCGCCGAATACGATGATGTGCTGGGCTTCCTCGCCGCCGAGACCGAGCCGCAGACCGTGCTGGCCGACCCGGCTTCCGTCAACTACGCCGTCTACGAGACCTTGAGCAACAATGCGGCCCTGACCGTCAAGGATGAGGCCGATCCCCTGCTGCCGATGAAGGGCGTCAAGAACGAGACGGAACTGGCCCATGACCGCGAGGCCCATCTGCGGGATGCCGTGGCCATGGTGCGGTTCCAGAAAGAGCTGGAAGAGCGCCTTGCCGCCGGTGAAGAGCTGACGGAGCTGACCGTGGACGAGATCCTCCACAAGTACCGCTCCGCACAGGACAAGTTCATCGTGGAGAGCTTCGGCACCATTGCAGCCTACGGCGGCAATGCGGCCATGATGCACTACCACGCCACCGAAGCCGACCACGCCAAGCTGGAAAAGAAGGGCTTTTTGCTGGTGGACAGCGGTGCTACCTACATGGACGGCACCACCGACATCACCCGCACCTACCCGCTGGGCGAGCTGACCGAGGACGAAAAGCTGTTTTATACTTGGACTTTGCAGTGCCACATCGACATCGCAAAGGCCGTCTGGCTGAACTACTGCGATGGTCACATGCTGGACACCATCGCCCGCGAGCCGCTGTGGCAGCACCTCATCAACTACCGCTGCGGCACCGGCCACAGTGTCAGCTTTGTGGGCAATGTCCATGAGGGTCCCCACGCGCTGAACGGCCGCAACACCACCGTCTTCCAGCCGGGCATGGTCGTCACCGACGAGCCGGGCGTCTACGAAAGCGGTGTGGTCGGTATCCGCATTGAGAACGAGCTGGAGTGCTACCACAAGGCCGACAACCAGTACGGCACCTTCCTCGCCTTCCGTCCGCTGACCTTCGTGCCCATCGCCACCTCGCCCGTGGTGCCCGGCGTGCTGAACAAGGACGAGATCGCATGGCTGAACGCCTACCATCGGGAGGTCTTCACCAAGCTCGCCCCCCGCCTGACCGAGGAAGAGCGCGATTGGCTGGCCAAGAAGTGCGCAGCCATTGGGGACTGATTGAACTTCTAACAAAAATGAGGCTGTTGCAAAGAACTCCCTCAGTCACGGCTTTGCCGTGCCAGCGATGACGGAAGGAGTTGTGCAACAGCCTCTTTTTCTATTTATTATTTCTCCGATTGATGTTCTTTCCAGTAAGCCTTTGCTTCGTCGATGGCCTTTTTGAAGGGGCCGGAGGGGTAGGTGCTCTCGGCGATGTCCACAAGGAACTTGTAGAGCTGGGGCCGCACCTCCTCGTATATCCCAAGGCGGGTGTAGAGGTCTTTGTAGTAGCGGAACACTTGTAATTTGTTCTGCACGATGGTGGCTGCGTTGATCTGGGTGTGGCAGATGCTCTGGGGGTTCTGGACGTAGTAATAACCGGGTTTGTCGATGGCGACGAACCGCTCGGCGTACTGGATGTACCGCAGGTTGAACACGAGGTCCTCGGCCCAGCGCATCTCGCTGACGAACTGGATGTCGTTGCCGGTCAGGATATCGCGGCGGTAGAGCTTGTTCCAAAGCACGCTGTAAAAATAGGAGGCGGGCTTGTCCATCAGGCGGAGGGCGAAGGTATCCTTGTCGTAGACCCCGGCGGGCAGGAAGCCGTACTCCCGCACTTCCGGCGGGCGGGCAACGCTCATGACGCCCAGCTCGTCTTGGATCTTATCCAGCACCTGTTCCGGCTTGGAGGCTCCTGCCGGGATGACCATCTTGTAGGGGGCGATGACGAAATCGGCTTCGTTCTCCTCGGCAGCGGCCACAAGGCGCTCGGTGAAGTCCGGGTCAAGGTAATCGTCGCTGTCCACGAACTCTACGTATTTGCCGGAAGCAAGCTTCAGGCCGAGGTTGCGGGTGTCCGATACGCCGGAATTGGCCTTGTCCACCAGCAGGATGCGGGGATCCTTTTGGCGGAACTCCTCGCAGACGGGAAGGCTCTGATCCTTGGAGCCGTCGTTCAGGATGATGATCTCGATGTTCCGGTAGGTCTGGGCGCAGATGCTCCCCACGCACCGGGCCAGATGGTTCTGGGCATTGTAAACGGGCAGAATGATGCTGACGAGAGGCTGATTCATAGAGGAGTCTCCTTTCATCGTTTTTGTTGTAACTATACTCCCCCGCGGCGCAAAATGCAAGCGCCGGGGGCCGCTCGCCGAAGGAGGGCTTGGAAAATGATCTTTCATATCGCGATTTGCAGCCCGGACCCGGTGCTGCGGGGGCGGGTGCAGCGGCACTGCCTTGAATATTATGCCCGCCGCGCCGATGCGTGCATCGTGGAGCAGTTGGAAAGCGCTGCCGACTTGCTGCGTCAGGAAGCCGACGGCACCCGGTACGAGCTGTATCTCATCGAGCTGACGGCTTCCGGCCCGGCGGCGGGCTTACAGGCGGCGGCCCAGCTGCGCCAGCACGGGGTGCGCGCTCCGCTGGCCTTCTTCGCCCACACCCCGGCCTACGCTTACGAGGCGTTCCGGGTGGACGCGATGCAGTATCTGCAAATTTCCTTCCGGCCCGAACAGCTCACCGCCCTGCTTGACCGCGCCACCGAGCCGGAGTATGGCCCGGTCATCCCGGTCACGACGGCGGCGGGGCTGCGGGCCCTGCCCTTCGCGGACATCGAATATCTGGAGTGCACCCACCACATCGTCCACTTCCACCTTGCCAGCGGCGAGGACGTGGCCTCCCTTTCGCTGCGGGTGCCCTTTTCCGAGGTGGCAAAGCCTCTGCTGGCCGACGAACGCTTTTTGCAGCCCCACCGTTCCTATGTGGTGAACCTCGCCGCCGCGTCCCAGCTCTCCGCCGGTGAACTGTGGATGCGCAGCGGCGCCCGCGTGCCCATCCCCCGCAGCCGTGAGGCCGCCGTAAGGGCCGCGTTCCGGAAGTTTCTGGAACGGTAGAAGGAAACAGAACAGGCCCTGCCGTACAGTTTGAAATGCTGCATGGCGGGGCCTGTTTTTGGACGTTTTGTCAAGGGTTTTGAAATGCCCTTATAATTTCAGCTCCCCCCACTCCTGCAGGAACTGGTCGCTGACTTGGCGGAGGGCGGGCTCGTCGGCGGCGCTGGCGGCGTCGGCGATGCCGATGACGTAGAAGCCCGCGTCGTGGGCGGTGCGGGCGGCGTAGAGGGAATCCTCGCAGACGGCGCAGGTACGGGGGTCGGTGCCGCCAAGGCGGTGGAGCGCCTCGAAGAAGACGTCCGGGCGGCTCTTGTGGAGCGGGCCCTGCGCCTCGATATAGAACTCAAAATGATCGTCCAGCCCCAGCCGGGTGAGCACGGCCTTGCACTGGTCGCTCCATGTGTTTGAGCAGATGCACATCCGGGCTCCTTCGGCCTTGAGCCGGGCCAGCAGCTCCCGCACGCCGGGCTTGAGCTCTACGCTCTCGTACAGCTCCGCAATGACCGACCGCATCACGCCGAAGTAATCCTCCGGCTTTAGGGGCAGCGCATACTCCCGGATGAGGTACTGCGCGCCGTCGGCCATCCCCATGCTCAGCAGGGTGGTGCGCAGGTCGGCCTTCGGCTCGCGGCCATACCGGCGCAGCAGCGCCAGCGGGGCGGTCTCCCACACGGCGGTCATGCTGTCGGTCAGGGTGCCGTCCATATCAAAGATCCATTGCTTGCAGTTCATGTTGCCATCCTCACAGTCAGATTTTACTAAATTATACCACGCTTTTTGTTCCAAAAACAGAGAGAAATTTTCCCGGAAATATGTTATACTTTGTGCAGATTTGATTCGGAGCACAAAGGAGGCGGTTGGGATGGCGCAGAACGAGACCCCCAAAAAGGCGCTGGTGCTGGCCGGCGGCGGAGCCCGCGGCAGCTATCAGGTGGGCGTCTGGCGGGCATTGACGGAACTGGGCTGGCACCCGCAGATCATCACCGGCACCAGCGTCGGCAGCTTGAACGGCGCAATGTTCGCGCTGGACCTGTACGAGACGGCGCGGGATATGTGGACGAGCATCCGCAGTCAGGACGTGATGGAGCTGCCGGAAGAAACGAATCTGACGGAGCTGCATCAGTTCCTGCGGGACATCGTGCGGGAGGGCGGCATGGATGTCACCCCGCTGGAAGAGATCGTGGAGCGGGTGTTGGACGAAGACGCCCTCCGCGCGTCGCCCATCCGGTTCGGCCTCGTCACCGTAGAAAAGCGGGGCCTGAAACCCCGCGAGCTGCCGCTGGAAGAGATCCCGGAAGGGAAAGTGAAGGACTACCTGCTGGCCTCGGCGGCCTGTTTTCCCGCGCTGCGGGCCAAGCAGATCGACGGGGTGCAGTTCCTCGACGGCGGCTACCGGGACAACATGCCCACCGCGCTGGCACAAAAAATGGGCGCGGAGGAGCTGGTCTGTGTGGATTTGGAGGGAGTGGGCATCACCCTGCCCAACCGCACCGGTCTGCCCACCACCATGGTGCGCAGCTACTGGGAGCTGGGCGATATCCTCCACTTTGACCCCGACACCGCCAAGCGAAACATCGAGCTGGGCTATTACGACACCCTTCGGGCCTTCGGGCGGCTGCGGGGCTGTGCCTACGCCATCGCGAAGAGCGGCGCCTCCGACGCGGACGCAGCTGCGTTCCGGAAACGCTTCGACGCGGTGCAGAAGGCCGTCAAGACGAAGTACCCGGTCACTCTGACGGCAGACCTCGCCCTCCGGCTGGCCAACATGAAAGATGCCGAGACCGCCCCGCTGGAAGCTGCCGCCGAGGACGTGGGGGTGGACCCCGCCCATTACTACACGGTGGAGCAGCTCGGCAGGGTCTTTCTGGAACAATGCGACCGCAGCCGCATCGAGAGTTTTGCGCCCCTGTTTGACGGCAGCGGCAATGCGGCACAGGCCGCGTGGGCGGCGCTGCTGCCCAATACATTCTTACAGGCGCTGGTCTACCGCACCCTGACCGCGCCGGTGGAGGAGGGAGTGGAACTATGAAAGTCTATCAGGGACATTCCGCTTCTCCCGGCCTCGTGCTGGGGCAGGTGAGCCGGGTGGAGCGCCGGACGGAGAGCTTCCGCCCCGGCCCCTTCAGCCCGGAGCGGGAGCAGCGGCTGCTGGACAACGCCGTGAAAACGGCCCAGACCGAACTGGACTCCATGGCGGAGCGCAGCGGCCCTACCGAACAGGCCATCTTTCTGTTCCAGAGCATGATGCTGGAGGACGAGGGCTTCATGAATGAGGTCCGCTTCCAGATCAAGGCGGGCATCGGTGCCGCCGAAGCAATGAACCGCGTGGGCCACCGCTATGCCGACCAGTTGGCCCACATGGAGGATAACGCCTATATGCAGCTGCGCAGCGTGGATATCCTCGACGCGGCCAGCCGGGTGGTGAATATCCTTGCCAACCGGCCCCGCGTCTGGCTGGCGCTGGACCATCCGGTGATCCTCGCGGCGGAGATGCTGATGCCCAGCGACCTGTTCAGCGTCCCGGCGGGGATGATCTTGGGCATTATCACGTCCGAGGGCAACAAGCAGAGCCACGCCGCCATCATCGCGCGGGCCATGCACATCCCCTGCATCGTGCAGGTGGGCAGCGACTTTCTGGACGACTGCGACGGCCGCATCGTCGTCCTCGACGCCGACAACGGCGAGTGCATCCTTGACCCGGATGCCGTCACCCGCCAACAGGCCATGGCCCACATCTGCGAAAAACAGTGGGAAAACGAGGAGATGAACCGCATCTGTGCCCTGCCGAACCGCACCAAGGACGGCGAGGCCTTTGAGCTGCTGGCCAACTGCTTCGGGCAGGAGGACATCGAAACGGCCCTCCAAACCGGTGCCAGCGGCGTGGGTCTGCTGCGCAGCGGCTACATGATGCTGCCGGGCCGCCCGGTGGACGAGCAGGAGCAGTATGTGTTCTATCACTCCTGCCTTGCTGCGGCAAAGGGCGGCGTCGTCACGGTCCGCACCTTCGACTTTGGCGCAGACCGCACCATGGCCGATGCGCATCAAGGGCCGGAATCCTCCAAGCTGGGGCTGCGCGGCATCCGCAACAGTCTGCGCCGCCCCCACCAGTTCGAGACCCAGATCTGTGCGCTGCTCCGGGCGGCGGCGGACGGCCCGCTGCGGGTCATGTTCCCGATGGTGACCAACCTTGAAGATTGGGACGAAGCCATGAAGCGGGTGGAGCACTGCCGCCAGCAATTGCGGGAGCGGGGCGAGCGGTTCAACGAGAAGACCTCCTTCGGCGTCATGTTCAGCGTGCCCTCCGCCTGCCTGACGGCGGAAGAATTCGTGGCGCGCGGGTGCGATTTCTTCGTCATCGAGACCAACGACCTGACCCAGTACACCCACGCCGTTGACCGGGACCTCTCCATTGCGGAGCGCTACTACCGCCCCGCCAGCCATGCGATGAAAAAGCTCATCGCCATGGTCATGGAAGCCGCCGACGCGGGGCAGATCCCCGTGACCATCTGCGGCATGGCCGTCGGCAACCCGGCCAATGCGATCCAGTACCTGAAACTCGGCCTCCGCAGCTTCTCCATGAGTCCCCAGAGCCTCATCGGCGTGAAGCGCGCACTGCTGGAAGCAGACAGCCGGGATTGACAGAAAGTATAAACTGTAGTACTGTCTACTACTGAAGCATAAAAAGGGGCTGCTGCACATCGTTTTAGCCGAACGTGCAGCAGCCCCTTTTTGTTTGAAAGAGCGTTATTCCAGATTCCCCGTCAGGGTCATGACGGCGGAGAGGACGGCCAGCGGGGCCGTCTCACAGCGGAGAATGCGGGGGCCGAGGCCGACGGTCTTGGCACCGGCTTTGGCGGCCATCTCGGCTTCCTCGGCGGCAAAACCGCCCTCTGCGCCGGTGATGACGGCGATCTTCCGCTTCTGGCCGTCGGCGGGCTGAGGGTCTGCCAGCAGCTCCCGGAGGGGAGCACCGCCGCACTCGTAGCAGAAGAGCACGAGGTCGTACCCTTCCAGACTGCGGCAGAGCGCGCCGAAATTGGGCAGCGGGAGGGCCACATCCGGCAAAACGCCCCGGCCGCACTGCTTGGCGGCTTCAAAGGCGATGCGGTTGTAGCGCTCGTTTTTCTGCTCCTCCTTTTTGGGGGCGGCCACGCAGTAGCGGCTGAAGAACGGGATAAAGTGGTGACAGCCCAGCTCGACGCCGTGGCGGATGACCTGCTCCAGCTTGTCCTGCTTGGGATAGCCCACAAAGAGGGTGACTTCTACGCTGGGTTCGACGGCGCTGGGGTAGCCCGGCTCCACGCTGAACTCCACCGTCTCCGGGCCGAAGCCGGTGATGGTGGCGGTGTACTCCACGGCGTTGCCGTCGCAGAGGATGACGGTATCGCCCAGCTTGCCCCGCATCACGCGGGCGAGATGATGGGCGTCGGCACCCCGCAGCGTTGCGGTGCCGTCGGCGATCTCGGTAGTAAAATAACGGTGCGGCATTTTTTTGATCCTTTTCAACTGAAGCTCCCCCTCCGGGGGAGCTGGCGAGCGTCAGCGAGACTGAGAGGGCTTTCCGGCCTTACTTGCATTTTTTGCAGACAATGCACTCCCAGCCGCGCTTTTCCTTAACTTCCTGTACAGTAAGCCCGGCTTTTTCCAGCCCGGCGATGACCTCATCCTTCCGGCTGTCGATGATGCCGCTGGCGATGAAGACGGCATCCTCGGCCATCAGGCCGGGCACGGCGGGGGCCAGCGACAGGATGGCGTTGGCAACGATGTTGGCGGTGATGATGTCGTAGGTGCCGCTGGCCTTGTCGGACAGATCGCCCACAAGGACGGTCAGCTTGTCGGCTGTGCCGTTCAGGGCGGCGTTCTCCCCGGCGGTGCGGACGGCCACGGGGTCGATGTCCACGCCCTCGGCGGAGGCAGCGCCCAGCTTGAGAGCTGCGATGGCAAGGATGCCGGAGCCGGTGCCGATGTCCAGCACCCGTTCGCCGCCCTTGACCCGCTCGTCCAGCGCCTCCAAGCAGAGGCTGGTGGTCTCGTGGCCGCCGGTGCCAAAGGCGAGGCCGGGGTCGAGGATGAGCTTGACGCGGTCGGTGTCGTACTCCTGCCAAGAGGGAACCACGGCAAGGCGCTGGCCGATCTCCATCGGGTGATAATACTTGCGCCAGCCGTTCTGCCAGTCCTCCTGTTCCACGCCTTCGGTCTCGACGGTGTAGGCGATGCCCGCCGCCTCCATCCGGGCCGCGATGAGGGCCAGCGTCTCCACGGGGGAAGCGCCCGGCTCCAGATACAGGTGGATGATGACCTGATCGCGGGGCTTGTCCAGCAGTTCCTGCTCGATGAGGTCCACATGCGCGATCTCGGCCACCTGCTGTTCGATGTCGCTGTAGTCTTCGATATAGATGCCGCCTTCGGCAATCATGGTGGCGACGGCTTCGGCGTTGTCGGCGTCGGCCTTGGCCACGGTCAGGCGGATATCAGTCCATTCCATTGATAAAACCTCCTTCGGGATGTTGTACACGGTTCGGGAATACCTATATAGTAACATAGACGCCGCCACGGCGCAAGAAGTGCGCGGCAGAGGCGGCAGAACATAGAAAATTCACAAATAAGAAAATTCTTTTCAGAGTGAAAACTTGTATCCCATCAAAAACCTCAAAAACTTTTGACTAAAAAATGCAAAATCAAGGATTTTTGTATCAATTGTGGAGAAAAGAGCGGAAACCCCCTTTCCTTTTTTCTTAACATGTGTTAAGATATTGTTACGCAATTATGGACGGTCTGCAACCAGAGGCCGCCATAACAACAACATTCTTTAAGGAGGAATGTGTCTTATGATGAAGTATCTCCAGAAACTGGGCAAGGCACTGATGCTTCCCGTCGCTGTGCTGCCGATCTGCGGCATCCTGATGGGTCTTGGCTATGCCCTCGCTCCGGGCGTTATGGGCGTTCCCGGTGCAGCAACTTCCGGTGCAGCATACACCGTTGGCTTCCTGCTGGTCAAGGCAGGCGGCGCTCTGATCGACAACATGGCATGGCTGTTTGCAATCGGTGCAGCAGTCGGTCTGGCGGATGACCACGACGGTACCGCTGGTCTGGCTGGCCTCGTCAGCTTCCTGATGATGCAGCAGCTGCTGAACCCCGCCGTCGTCGGTGCAGTCCGCACCCTCGAAGAGGGCACTGCTACCTACATCGCTTTCCAGAAGGTCGCTGGCAACTCGTTCATCGGCATTCTGGCCGCTGTGGTGGGCGCGACCTGCTACAACAAGTTCAAGAACACCCAGATGCCTGACTGGCTGGCATTCTTCTCCGGCAAGCGCTTCGTCGCAATTGCCACCGGCCTGATCTCCATCGTGGTCTCCGTTGTCCTGCTGTTCGTCTGGCCTCTGATCTTCGGTGCACTGGTCGCTCTGGGCGAGGCCATCGCAAACATGGGCGGCATCGGCGCTGGTATCTACGCGTTCCTGAACCGTCTGCTGATCCCCACCGGCCTGCATCACGCTCTGAACAACGTGTTCTGGTTCGACACCATCGGTCTGGGCGACCTGTCCCACTTCTGGGCTGGCGAGACCTCTGCGGATGTGGGCTGGAGCCTCGGCATGTACATGTCCGGCTTCTTCCCCTGCATGATGTTCGGTATCGCCGGTGCTGCGCTGGCCATGGTCCGCACCGCTAAGAACAAGAAGGCTGCCATCGGTCTGGTTCTGTCCGCTGCCATCTGCGCTTTCGTCTGCGGCGTCACCGAGCCGTTCGAGTTCGGCTTCATGTTCCTGTGCTTCCCGCTGTACGTTGTCTACTCTGCTCTGTACGGCATCTTCACCGTCATCACCTACTACTCCGGCTTCCGTGCTGGCTTCTGCTTCTCTGCCGGTGCCACCGACCTCGTGTTCTCCGCTTCCCTGCCCGCAGCTGCTAAGACTTGGATGATCATTCCTCTGGGCATCGCTGCTTTCGTCGTGTTCTACTTCGTGTTCTACTTCGCCATCACCAAGTTCGACCTGAAGACCCCCGGCCGTGAGGACGAGGACGCCGAAGAGGCCGAGAAGAAGGTGACGCTGGCCAACAACAACTACACCGAAGTTGCTTCTGGTGTGCTGAAGGCCATCGGCGGCAAGGCAAACGTCTCCAGCGTGGACTACTGCGCTACCCGTCTGCGCTTCACCATCAAGGACTACACGCAGGTCGATGAAAAGGCTGTCAAGGCTGCTGGCGCTGCCGGCGTCATCCGCCCCGACAAGAACACCTGTCAGGTCATCATCGGCACCAAGGTCCAGTTCGTGTACGACGAGCTGAAGAAGATGCTGTAAGTGCATTTCTGAATTGCAATCTGCGGAAGTCTGGTTGATTCCGCATCTGTTCCCATGGGCCGCTGAGGGCGGGCGTTTACGCCCATCCTCGGCGGCCCTCTTTTTTGTTCACACAAAAGCGTTTTCTGGAAACCGAAAGCGTGTTATACTAGGGTCAATGAAAAAATCAGGAGGTTCCCATTATGAAGATCATTCGTGCAAAGGATTATAAGGATATGTCCCGCAAGGCTGCCAACATCATCTCCGCGCAGGTCATTATGAAGCCCAACTGCGTGCTGGGTCTGGCCACCGGCGGCACCCCGGTGGGCGCGTATGCACAGCTGGTGGAGTGGTACAACAAGGGCGACATCGACTTCTCCGAAGTCACCACCGTCAACCTCGACGAGTACCGCGGGCTGCCCAAGGAGCACCCGGAAAGCTACTGGAGCTTCATGCACAAGAACCTGTTCGACCATGTGAACATCCGCCCCGAAGCCATCCACCTGCCCGACGGCACCAACCCCGACGCGGCAGACGCCTGCGCCAAGTACAACGAGATCATCCACAGCGTCGGCGGCATCGACCTGCAGCTGCTGGGCCTTGGCCCCAACGGCCACATCGGCTTCAACGAGCCGGGCGAGGCCTTTGAGCTGGAGACCCACTGCGTGGACCTGACCCCCGCCACCATCGAGGCCAACAAGCGCTTCTTTGACGGCAACGAGGATCTGGTGCCCAAGCAGGCCTACACCATGGGCATCAAGACCATCATGCAGGCCCGCAAGGTGCTGGTGGTGGCCAACGGTCTGGCCAAGGCCAAGGCCGTCAAGGCAGTTGTGTCCGGCCCCGTCACCCCGGAGTGCCCGGGTTCCATCCTCCAGATGCACCCCGACTGCATTCTGGTCGCCGATGAAGAGGCACTGAGCCTGTTGTAATGAAACTCCTTCCGGCGCTGTCGCGCCACCTCCCTCCCGGAGGGAGGCTTCACAGCTGCCCGCTGCGTCAAGGCTCCCTCACCGAGGGAGCTGGCACGGCAAAGCCGTGACTGAGGGAGTTGTTTCTTAGAGGAACGAGCATATGATCATCAAGAACGCAAAAATCTATACCCCCCGCCACACCTTTGAGGAGGGGGACCTCTTCATCCGCGATGGCCGCATCGTGCCGTTCGCCCAGCCCGAAGAGGGCGAGGAAGTCGTGGACGCGGCCGGGGCCTATGCCCTGCCGGGTCTGGTGGATATCCACTTCCACGGGGCTATGGGCAAGGACTTCTGCGACGGCAGCGAAGAAGCCATCCAGACCCTCGCTGACTTCGAGGCCAGCAAAGGCGTGCTGGCCATCTGCCCCGCGACCATGACCTTCTCGGAAGAGATCCTGAACAACGTCATGGATGCCGCCGCCGCCCACAAAAACGGCAAGGGCGCGGACCTTGTGGGCATCAACATGGAAGGCCCCTTCATCAGCCCGAAGAAGGTGGGCGCCCAGAACCCGGAGTACCTCCACCCCGCCGATGTGGGGATGTTCCGCCGCTTGCAGGAGCGGTCGGGCGGCCTGATCAAGCTGGTGGATGTTGCCCCGGAGGAGCCGGGCGCGCTGGACTTCATCAAGGAGTGCCACGAGGAAGTGCGCATCTCCATCGCCCACACCTGCACCAGCTACGATACCGCTCTCGCGGCCTTTGACGCCGGTGCCACCCACATGACCCACCTGTACAACGCCATGCCCGGCATCACCCACCGGGAGCCCGGCCCCATCATTGCGGCGCTGGAGCGGGGCGCGGAAGTGGAGCTTATCACCGATCACGTCCACATCCACCCGGCCATGGTCCGCTTCACCTTCAACACCTTCGGCGATGACCACGTGATCCTGATCGCCGATAGCATGATGGCCTGCGGTCTGCCCGACGGCCAGTACAGCTTGGGCGGACAGGCGGTCACCGTCTGCGGCCCCCGTGCCACCCTGACCGAGCAGCCCGGCACCATCGCCGGAAGCGCCACCTGCCTGTACGACTGCATGAAGCGCGCCGTGCTGGAAATGGGCGTCCCGCTGGAAAGCGCTGTCCGCGCCGCCAGCGAAAACCCCGCCAAGAGCATTGGCATCGACAACGACTATGGCAGCCTGAGCGCCGGACGGTACGGCAACGTGATTCTGGCGGACGAAGCGCTCAACATCAAGGCTGTCATCCAGAAAGGAATCCGCATCCTATGAACCCCGTGACCCTGACATGGCGGCTGCTGACCGCTGACGAACTGACCCGCGTGTACCTCCACGAGATGTGCCGGGATTTCCCCCAGAGCGAGCGGAAGCCGCTGAGCATGATCCTGACCAGCGAAGCCGCCGGGACTGCCCACACATGGGGCGTTTTTGACGGCGAGGCGCTGGCGGCGTATCTGCTGATGGTGCGGCCCGTGGGCTGTGCCATGAGTCAGTTGGACTATTTCGCCGTTCTGCCCCAATACCGGGCGGCAGGGCTCGGCGCGGCCCTGCTGGCCGAGCTGCCCAGCCACGAAAACGGCGCGTCCGCCATCCTCATTGAGGCCGAGTGCCCCGAAAAGGCTGAGGACGAAGCCATGGCCGTCCGCCGCTTGGGCTTCTACGCCCGCTGCGGCGCACAGGACGTCGGCTGGACCGAACACCTCTTCGACGCATGGTTCCGGGTGCTGGTGCTGCCCTGCGGCTCCCGCACTCCGGACGCCGAAACCACCGTGCAGGGTCTCGTGGACTGCTACCGCCGCACCATGGGAGAACCCCAGTGGAGAAAGTACGTCACCTTCTACCGCCCCGATGGATCTACGGCGCAGTTCTGACCCCGAAATCCTAAATCCCCCGCCGCCCGCCTGTACGCTGTGTACGGACGGGCGGTTTTTACTGAAAAAAGAGACTTGACAGAACGGAAGAATATGGGTATTCTTGACAGAGAGATCATTTGCGGAGTGCCCGCTGGGGCACAGATCAACAGGAGGAAAAAACAATGGAAATGATGACTCGGCGTTCGTTCTTGAAGATCACCGGCGCAATGGCGCTGGCTGTGGGTGCAGCGGGTGCACTGAGCGGCTGCGATGCGGTCGATAATGCGCTCGGCTCGTTCTTCCAGCAGTACGGTGACCAGAAGGGCCATGCGGCAGACAGCGCAGGCTCTTTTATGTATGCCCTGAGCAATCAGTACCAGTCGTGGTCGAATGGGGAAGAGCTGGTGCTGCTGGCTGTCGAATTCCAAGTCAAGAATCTGACCAATGAGACGGTCACCTTCAAGGCAAGCGACATCACCCGCGCAACGATCGACGGCCACAAGGCAAAGGTCGTTCTGGACCCGAAAAAGGCAGCAAATGTGAGCGGTTTGGGCAAGTACACCCCGCTGTTCGATGCAAACGGCACCAAGACCTATGGGCCGGGCAAGGATCTGAATAAGGCAGAGGCGGGTTATATCTGTTTCCAGCCCGTGGGCGAAGCCCATGTCAACAAAAACTGGGGCAGCTTGGAGTTCACCTTCAAGCTGAAGGGCAATACTTCCACCTTTGTGATGAACCGGAATGCAGACGGAAGCATTACCTCTGCCCGGAAATAATAGAACCAAAACCTAGGAGAGCGATTTTATGGAACTGAAATTTTCCCGCCGTGTATTTCTGAAGAGTGCTGCGGCCGCGGCGCTGGCTGTTTCGGCGGCGGGGCTGACGGCTTGTGGCAGTGGGGATCTGGTTGCAAATGCAAATGGGTTGAATGATACTGCCGAACTGAGAGAGATCAAAATGACGGTTCGTTCGCTCTCGTATGGGTATGCTTCGGACGGTACGTTCTATTTGGTTCCGGAAGTGCTTATCAATAATGGCAGCGCTGCGGGCATTCCCATCGACCCGGCCAATGGCAGCTTTAAGCTGCGGGTGAATGGCTCGAAAGATCTGACGATCGATTCGGAGACGATGGCGTTCTTGAAGAAAAACAAGAGCTGGAATGCGATGGAAAAGCGCACGCTGAATCGCGGCCAGTATGAGAAGGGGCATCTGTGCGGAACGGGCAAGGATATCTCGTTTGATTATGTGCAGATCTTGTTCTTCCCGAATCCGCAGGACAATAAAACTTATCTGAGCTGCAAGGTCTATAAGAAAGAAGCCAATACCATTATTATCACCCAGTAAAAACAGAAAATTTCGACGCCGGAGTTGTGCGGTTTGCACAGCTCCGGCGCTTTTTCTTTGCTGACTTGCACAAAGATTTTACTTCGATTTTGCTCCATCATGGTCGCAGCCAGAACGGCGGGGCGCTATAATCAAGGCGTTCCAAGGGAAAACACAAAAAAGGGAAATCGAGGCCGGGCGAAAGCCCCGGCGTTATTTTGGAGGAAAACATCATGAAAAAGATCACGCGTCGTTCGTTCCTTGCTGTTTGTGGTGCAGCCGCTGCTGCCGCTGCCCTGACCGCCTGCGGCGGCTCTGCTTCTTCCGCTTCCACCACCGCTTCTTCCGTGGCTTCTGCCGCTTCTTCCACTGCCGAGAAGGCAGCTGGCACCCTCAGCGGCAATGTGGCCACCGGCGGTTCCACTTCCATGAAGAACGTCATCGCTGCCCTGACCGAGGGCTTTGCGGAAGTGGAGCCGGGCGTCACCGTCAGCTATGACCCCACCGGTTCCGGCGCCGGCATCACCGGTGCCACCGATAAGACGCTGGACATCGGCCTGTCCTCCCGTGCTCTGAAGGACGAGGAGAAGAACGATGTGGACGGCACCGTCATCGCACTGGACGGCATCGCCATCATCGTGAACAAGGCCAGCAAGGTCGAGGACCTGACCGTGGACCAGCTCAAGCAGATGTTCACCGGCGAGATCACCAACTGGTCTGAGGTTGGCGGCGACGACGGCGAGATCGTGCTGATCGGCCGTGAGGCCGGTTCCGGCACCCGCGACGGCTTCGAGAGCATCGTGGACGTGAAGGATTCCTGCAAGTATGCACAGGAGCTGACCGCCACCGGCGCCGTCATCAGCGCGGTGGAGGCCAACCCCCTCGCCATCGGTTACGCTTCCCTCTCCGCCGTGGGCGACACCGTGAAGATGGTCACGGTCGGCGGCGTGGAGTGCAGCGAGGAGACCGTCAAGGACGGCAGCTATGAGGTCCAGCGCCCCTTCGTCTTCGTCACCAACAAGTCTGTCACCCTGTCCGAACAGGCACAGGCCTTCTTCGACTTTGCCACCAGCACCGACGCCGCCGACCTCATCCGTACCGCCGGTGCCGTCCCTGTGAATGAGTGATGACCTGAATCTATGAAACAGAACAAATCGTTTCTGAAAAAGATCGAGCTGCCCCGCACCCCCGCCGAATGGCTGGAGGCCGCGATGAACTTCCTGTTTTTCCTGTGCGGAATGCTGGCGGTGGGCTGCGTGCTCCTCATTTCGGTGTACATGATCGCGTCGGGCGTGCCCGCCATCCGCAGAATCGGCCTGTTCCGCTTCCTGTTCGGCACCGAGTGGGCCTCCACCGCCGCCGACCCGAAGTACGGCATCCTGCCTTTCATCCTCTCCAGCGTGTACGGCACGCTGGGGGCCACCCTCATCGGTGTGCCGGTGGGACTGTTGACGGCGGTCTTTCTCTCAAAGGCAGCCGGGCCCCGCGTGCGCACCGTGGTGGTCACCGCCATTGAGCTGCTGAGCGGCATCCCCAGCGTCGTGTTCGGCCTGCTGGGTATGCAGGTGCTGGTGCCCGCCGTGGCCAAGGCCTTCGGCAAGGCGTCGGGCGCGTGCCTGTTGAGCGCCATCGTCGTGCTGGCCATCATGATCCTGCCCAGCATCGTCTCCGTGTCGGTAACGGCCCTGAACGCCGTGCCGCCGGAGTATGAGCAGGGCAGCCTCGCGCTGGGGGCCACCGACACCGAAACGTGGTTCAAGATCAGCGTCCCCGCCGCGAAAAGCGGCATCGCTGCCGGTATCGTGCTGGGCATCGGCCGCGCCATCGGCGAGGCCATGGCCGTCATGATGGTGGCGGGCAACAGCCCCAATATGCCGGACAGCCTGTTCCGCAGCGTCACCTTCCTGACCA
>ERZ1673741.1455-NODE-1455-length-19532-cov-5.452893_pt1 | contig 19532 bp, 17 predicted proteins | sample MGYA00580209_ERZ1673741 | MGnify/ENA primary metagenome ERZ1673741 (study PRJEB41218, sample SAMN15661754) | gut metagenome | host: Homo sapiens | place: Canada: London | collected 2015-08-20/2019-03-30 | study: EMG produced TPA metagenomics assembly of... | reverse complement strand
ATATCGAGGGGCAACCCCGTGAGATCTACATCTACTACAAACTGCTCGATGAACCACTCAAGGACAAGAGAAGTCTGTTTTAAGGCGAATTTACGTTATTTATCAATCATACAAAAGTGTGTTACCATTTGGCAAGGGGACCACTTTGAACAGATACTGTCACCCCTCGATGCAGGTCAAGAAAGATTATGTTAGTCGCCTTACGCTCACGGCTTAATTTTTTAGCCGTCAGATTTTTGTAATTCTAAACAGTAATTATTGCTGTTTCTCGGTTATTTTCAGCGGTGTTTTGATATATGGACGGAATTGACGAAAGGAATTTTTTAATTCATATCTTAATTATACCACAGAAATTATACAGTATATATTGAAATTATTGTTAAAATATGGTATTATATGTGATGCGAGGTGATTTTATATGATTAGGATTGCGGTTGTGGATGATGAAAATACGATATGTTCTATTTTGGAAGATTATATTGAAAATATCTGTGATTGTATGCAAATTGAGGCAGAAATTGATGTTTTTACAACAGGAGAAGGTTTTATTCGATACTTAGCACAAGATAACGTATATCATTTAGTCTTTCTTGACATTGAATTAAGCTGTTGTACAGGAATAGATGTGAGCAGGCATATCCGTGATGAACTGAGGGATAATTCTACCCAGATTGTATTTATTTCTGGAAAGAATGGTTACGATCGTCAGTTATTTGAGTTTTGTCCTCTCCACTTTATACCAAAACCGTTTAGTAAAGAGAAAATTATTGAAGTTATTTCAAAATACATTCGTATTTATGGTAATAAAAATGAGATTTTTCAATACAAATTTAATCATATAAATTATTGGGTTAAATTTAGTGATATTATATATTTTGAAAGTGCAGATAGAAAGATTTTGTTAAATACGACATCAGGAAAGCAGGAATTCTATGGGTCTTTATATAAAATTCAGGAACAACTCAAGAATAAGGGATTTATTATGCCGCATAAATCATATCTTGTAAATTATCAATTTATACGTTTATTCCGCCCAGATTGTATTATCATGTCAAATGGCAGTGAAATACCAATTTCTAAGTCTAACCGTAAAGAGATTGCAAAATTGCAGCTCTTAATGGAGAATGGGGGCAAGCATTTTGAATATTGAAACCTATACGGTGATTTATCTAATTACAAACTTTTTTAATATAGCAATAATTCATAAATTTATGCACATTTTTTTTGATTATAGAAGGTCACACTGGTGCTTATGCATTGGATCCTATTTGCTGCATTTTATAATTACTAGTATGCTGTATTTATTCTTTGATATTCCTCTGCTTACACTGTGTGCTAATTACTGTATCATGCTTTTGATTGCTTTAAACTATGAGGCTCGTATCCAAAAACAACTTCTTTCAGCAGTATACGTTCTTATTTTTATGGCTATACCGGAACTGATTGTGGTAGGCGTAACGGGTTATTTTAATTTTTCTGTATTTACCGAGGGTAATTACAGTAATAGTCTTGGAGCAATCACAGTTCGATTAATTACTTATATGGAAGCTCTATTATTTTCTAATTTTAAAGCGGTGAAGAATAACCAACATATAAATAAAACTGTTTGGACAGCTTCTGTATTGTTTCCAATATCCACGTTAGTGCTTGAAATTATGTTTTTTGAATCAGGGCATGTTACTCAATTTACATTAACTCTTTCTGTTGCTTTAATTTTTCTGCTTAATATTCTAGTGTTTTATTTGTATGATTCACTTGCATTAAGTTATATAAAAATTGCCGAAACTGCTGTTCTTGAAAAAGAAAAAGAGCTTTATTATAATCAATGTCATATTATGCAGAATTCAACAAAAGATTTACAAGCATTTCGGCATGATTTGAATAATCAATTTGCTGTAATTTCTGAATTATTGGATGCTGAGAAATATGATTCTGTTAAAACACATGTACAAGGATTATTAAAGAAAACAGGGGATAAAATGATATATAGTACCACAGGACATACGCCTATTGACAGCATAATTAACTATAAACTACAAAATGCAGTTAACAATCACATTAAGGTTCAAACAGAGGTAGTTGTTCCGATGGATTTAGAAATTGATATATCTGATATTATTACAATTATCGGAAATTTGTTGGATAATTCACTTTATGCCTTGAAACAGCTTCCAGAACATAAACGCACATTAACATTAAAAATAATGTATAATCGGGAACGATTGTTTATTCAGGTTTCAAATCCATATTTAACAAAAGTACAGTATGAAAACGGGGAAATTATTACTGCTAAAGATGATAAACAAAATCATGGATTTGGATTGAAGAATATAGAAAAGGCTGTTGAAAAATATAATGGATTTATGGAAATTAATCATGAGAATATGACATTTACTGTGGACATTTTACTGTATCTTTCTTTCAAAAACTAAAGAAAATATGTAAAAGAGTAAAGCGATGATGCTTTACTCTTTTTTTTGAAAAAATTCGGAATAATTCCCATTTACTACATCAAATCGTACATTTCACTGCAAATTCCTGCATAACGAATTTTATTATGGTACAATGAATATGTCAAAAATTTTAAAAGGAGGAAAATATCATGAAAAAGTTTATGGAGAAATATGCAGGGATGTTGGCGGCTGTTGCACTTCTGGTCACCACGTATACTGTAAATTCCGCATGTATTTTCGTTATTCATCAAGAGCCGCTCCCAGAACGTGCAAAGAAACTGCGTAGGTTTTGATGTTTTCGGCAATATCTGAAAGTATTACAAAAAAGCTGGAAGAAGCCCATGCAATAAAGAGCGAAGATCGTGAAATATATCTTTATGGGGTTAAACAGGGACTTACAATATTGCTAAATCTCATAACCATATGTGCGATTGGCATTGTTTCTAAGATGTTATGGCAGAGTATTTTGTTTATGGCGGCATATATTCCTTTGCGTAGTTGTGCAGGAGGATATCATGCTAAGACGCCTGTTAGATGTTATGTCTTTTCAATTATTTTGATATTTGCAGTTGTTTTGGCAATGAAATATGTGCATTTCACAGTTTTCATTTGCAGTATCATGATAGTTGGATCAAGTATTGTTATTCTATGTCTTGCTCCCGTAGAAGATAAGAACAAGTCCCTTGATGCTGAAGAGCAAAAGGTGTACCGTAAAAGAACATATCTAATATGGGCAGCAGAGTTGGCAGTTGCAATTATCTGCTTTTGCTTACAGCGGATATCTCCTGCGGTTTGTCTAACTATGACATTCTTGGTTATGGCTGCTATGCTTGTTCTTGGAAAGATGAAGAATATTTTATTGTAGGGCTTTAAATCCGGCGTAATACAATTTATGTCCATGATTGACTATTTCTTGAGTTGCACAGAAGTTTGTTTACTATGTTTTGACGACAAATTTCTGTGCAATTATAGTAGTAAATTTGGAGGGGAAATGAAGAAGAAAATTTTTAGGGCAATACCGCACAGAGCTTGTGCTGAAGATGCGCTGTCAGATTTTTCGTCAGATTGTATAGAAATTCCGCAGGCATACTATCGTATGTCAAGGGATTTCTGTGCAAGATGACGGAAAATATGCAAGCAGATTCAGTGCAAAGCCGTCAGGCGGGCTTTGTGCGGTGTTGCCTTAGTGTTTTATTAAGCATTACAATGTTGACATGTTCATTAACCGGCTGCGGAGTTAAAGATGATTCGAGTGCTGATTCTACGGTTGAGCAGTCGCAGAGCATAGAATATGAAACAATAGCACCGCCAGAGGGTGGATGGACAATAGAGGAGCTATTTAGTGTTACAACTTTTTTTGGACAACAGGTATCTTACTCACTGACACTGGAGCAGCTTGGTAACGATTTCAGTATTGATACCAATGAGGTTTTGATAAAAAAAGATAAAGTTGGTGTGCAACTGTATTATAAGAACAAGTGGGCTTGTTCGATAGCGTACTTAGGTTTTAAGTCAGCTGAGGATATTAAAAAAGATTCACCGATTGGATTTATATCTATGGGCAAGGAGGAGGAATTAGGAAATTATGTAACTATAAATTCCATTACGTTTGGATCAAGTATTGATGACCTAAAGAACGCACTCGGATCTCCTACAGATGGTGCGGATAAACCTGAAAATAGCGATGATATTTTATGGGAATATAAGTTGAATAATGAAGGTGATGTCTATTTATATGTTGGCATTCACGATGGAAAAGTAGGTTCATTTCTTTTAGGGTATTTTTAAGCCGTGATTATATTATATCTATAATAAGTTATTTTCTCAATTTAAACAGAGATATAGTTTCAATAGCAAATTTCTATTTAATTAGATAAATGAATTTGGAGGGGAAATGAAGAAGAAAATTTTTAGCGTTTTATTATGCATCACAATGTTGATGTGTTCATCAACTGGCTGCGGAGTTGATGAGAATTCAAGCGTTGATTCTACAGTTGAACAATCGCAAAGTGTGGAATATAAAACGATAAAGCCACCAGAAGATGGCTGGTCAATTGAAGAATTATTGAACGTGACGACTTTTTTTGGGCATCAGTTATCTTATCCGTTAACACTGGATGTACTTGGTGATGATTTCACTATTGTTACGGAAGATGCTGTGATAAAAAATGGTAATGTCGGTGTGGAACTGGATTATCAGGATGAATTCGTATGTATGATATCATATACTGGTCTTAAAAAAATAGAAAACATAAAAAATGATTCAGTAATCGGACGTATGTCTGTATATAAAAAGGAAGAGTTCGGTAATTATATAACTATTAATTCAATTTCCTTTGGATCAAATTATGATGATGTTGAACGTGCGCTGGGTACTCCGATAGACGATAAAGAAAGACCTGAGGATTATGCTACTTGGAAATATGAATTAAAAAATGATGATGGTTACTTACTTGTGGATTTTGCTCACAAAGAAGTAATTTCAATCCGATTTGGTGATTTTTAAATGAAAGGATAAAAACATTATGGCAGATAATAAAACAAATTTGGAAGACTTTTGCAATGAATATGCAGAGAAGCTGGAAGAATATCCCAATGAAACGGCTCTCACTTTGTTTTCATATTGTATGGATGAATATTATGGTGATCAGCTTGAATCTCTTGGAGCAAATGCTGATACGATAATGGATTTATATGAATACGTAAAAAATGGTGGAATGACTGATGACTCAATACCATCTGAACTTGATATGATTTATAGTCTTGTTTCAGATTCACCCGCTTTTGAATCTATTCAAAAATCAGATGCATTTAAGGCATTCTCGAAATACAAATCAGCTTGGGATACCTATGCAAGTGATATGAAAAATTTGGCAAGCAGTTTGGAAACTGCAAAAGCTAATCTGGTTGAATCAAACGGTGTTACAAGATTTAATCCGGCAGGAGAAGAGGCAATTAAAAATGCAACCTCAAGTATGCTGAACATTGCAAGCAATGCATCTGATATTTTGCCTGACGGCGGTATCACATCAAATATGATTGAATTAATGAATGCTGCATTTAAGGATGGATTTGTGACTGTATCAGATGCGGCTCTTGAAAGAGACCTTATGTGGTTTGATGACGGACTGAACGAATTATCAGAGAAAGAAGAAAAATTATTAAATGCAATCAGAAACAAGGAAAAACCTTCTGACTCTTGGGAGAATTTTCCATCACTCGAAGAAATGGCAGAATTCCTTTCTGGTGATAACAGTGGTCATGAGGTAATCTTTCAGCCTTACTTAGAATGGCGCTTTGCTTATGAAACAAATCTGATTCTTGATCAGATTCAAGCTGAAACCGGTATTGATCCACGAATAGACAACAGAACATCATGGCAAAAGATTTGCGATGCATTTAATGGAGAAGGCATAGGTGCTGCGATTAAAACAGCATTTGGAGAAGCTAATGATAACAATAAAAGCGGAAAAAAATCAATTTCCAATTGGGCAGACATGCAGTTTGATAAATTATATAATTTCCTTGACAAAAAAGGTTTTGTCGATAAAATCACTGATATATATGACAAAATTGATTATTTTAGTGAGGAATTCCCGAAGAGTGTAGAAGAAGTTCTTTCAGATTATAAAACTTTTGCTGAAAATGCAATTATTGATTTTGGAGAAACGTGGTATTTAGGAGCCGAAGATTTTATAGATAGTTGGTTTGTTGGAAAAGATGATATAGTTACGGGAATAAAAGGGCTTTGGGGAAATATCACAGGAAATTATCAAAAGGCAACAAATATACTTCCACCTCGTGATCCACTTGTAATAGACCTTGGTATACCCGGAATTGAACTGACAAGTCTAGAAAACGGAGTGCATTTTGACCTTGACAAGAATGGATTTGCTGAAAAAACAGCATGGATAGGCAAAGAAGATGGTTTCCTTGCTCTTGATAGAAACGGAAATGGTTTTATCGATGATGGCGGAGAGCTTTTTGGCGATCAAGTGCTTATGTCTAATGGGAAAATTGCTTCTTCAGGGTTTGAAGCGTTAAAAGATCTTGATACAAATAATGACGGAGTTATTAATAAAGATGATGAACAGTTCGAGAATTTACGAGTTTGGATTGATTCAGATCAGAATGGAATCTCTGATCCGGATGAACTGAAAAACCTTGATGAACTGGGGATAACCTCCATTAGTCTTGATCATATAAATAAAGATACTGGAAATTTCATTGAAAAAAGAGTGCTTGTAAGAGAAATTCTTTATTTTATTACTGATTCGGCTGATATTGAAATCAGTTCAAGAGGTGGAAATATAGATGCTCGCAACCTTCATGTACTTGAAACAATAATGGGTGTTGAAAGCTTTGTTGGTGTTGATGGGAGTACTACCCCCAATAGTAATGCAGCACGCATTCTGAATGAAGTATATTCACAGTTTGAGTTAATGTATTTTAATATTTTGAATTTGGATTCATCATATGCATACTGTTTTGATCTTGTTAAAGTAAATATTGATGAAAATGAAATTGTATCAATTGATTTGTCTCAAATTAAATCATTGGTGGATTATGCGTTGAACTCTGAAGGAACAGCAGATGACATTATTCTTAATGTTGGTAGGAAATAACCGCATTGGCAAGAGCAAATGACATATCGGTATTTTCCTGTACAAAGTCATAGAGCAAATCGCTTTCCGTGAACCAATCCTTATCCTTGTCACCAAAGTGGATTTTAACTGAATTTTCAGGAATTTCGGGAGTATCATCATTCTCAGGAGTGTAGATTTCCTCAAAAGAAGCAAGTTCGTCACGCTGTGCAATTGCAAGGTCAAACTGCTGTTTGGTAGACAGAAGTAAATCAAGCTGTTTTCCGTTGTCAAGAAATCGGCTTGTATCAGTCTGACTTAGATAGGCTATCAGCAGATTATCCATAGTATTCAGCTGTGCAAGGTCATAGTCTTTTGAAACGTAGTTTTCAATGACATTTACCATGCCGTTTCGGGAAGCAATCTCAACAGAAGAAGCAAGAGCCTGAATCTGCGTATCGTCAAGTCCCATGTTCTGCAAATTTTCAAGAATCTGATTTTCGGCAATGGTCTGACGGAGAATTGCATTGAAACGCTGTGCTTCTTCACGTTCTGTTGTGAACATAACCTTGCCGTCACGGATAAGACCTGAAAACTCCGCACCACGCTCAAACAGTTTTGGCTCAATTTTATGATACTTTTCGGGAGTAAGCTGTGAAATCATAAACTGTCTGTTTCGGATTTCTCTGTACGGCTTGTTGCCGATAATCTCCTGAGAAGCCTGCCTGTAAGCTTGAATCATCGGCTTTCTCATTGCCTTGACTTCATCACGGATTGCACTCATCTGAGGCATATCCGCCTGAGATACGGTCATTGTAGCCTTGCCATTAGCGTAAATTCTCGCTGAAAACTGAATATTCGCCTTGTTTGCAATTTCAGCCATTTTGAGAATGGTTTCTCTGTCCTCACTGATGTATGTTTTCTGCGGAATGTATCTAAATTCCGTATTGCCGATAATATTTCTGTCCTGCGGAATATGTTCACGGCTTGATTTCTGTAATCTGCACAGCGTATCGTCAAGACCTGTCACTGACTTGAATCTGTCAACTTCGGAACTGTTTACGGCAACCATAGCGTTCTTGCCGTCGCTGTATGCACAGTAGTTAAGTCCAGATTTATCGAGTGTTCCCTGTAACTGCCTGAATGTATCTTCACGCATGATAGCGACGGTTTTATCTCTGTTATCCGTTGCTTCCTGCCAATAAGTATTGCCGTATAGCTTCATTCTCTCAATTCTCCCTCGTATCTCTGTCACCCGCCGCCTGATTGAGCATATACACAAAGTCCGAGTTATCGAAAATGTTCTCAACTTCCTGTGAAGCAAGCAAGTCCTTGACATTCTGTGTGATCCCCGTCGGTACACCGCCCCATTTTCGGAAACGCTTCCATATTTCAGCGGAATACTTGGCGGTCTGTTCTTCCTTTAACAGAAGATGAAATTCATCAATGTAGTAGCGAGTAATTTTTCTTTCCGCACGGTTCAGAGTAACTCTATTCCATACATTATCCTGAACGATAAGCATACCGACTTTTTTCAGCTGATTGCCGAGTTCCTTAATATCAAAGCAGATAATTCTGTTGTTGAGGTCGATATTAGTCCTGTGATTGAAAAGGTTCTGCGAGCCGTTGACGTACATTTCAAGAGAGTTGGCAACTCTTAAAGCAATTTCGCCCTCATTCATAAGAGCCTTGTGCAAGTCCGAAAGAATCGGCATTTTCTCCCTTGACGGCTTATTCTTGAAGAAGTCCATGTAGATAGCACGGACACAGCGGTCAATAACCGAGCGTTCCTCAGCTGTCAGACCGTACTTACCGCCAACGATGACCTCACATAGCGAGATAATGAAGTCCGACTTTGTAGAGATCGGATTTTCGTCCATGTTGCCCTCAAAGTTAATATCCATTGGATTGACATACTGTTCCAAGTTGCTTGCAATTCTGATAAGCTGTCCGTGCAGATGCTGAACCAGCGGAAAATATTCGCCCTCCGGGTCGCAAATGATAATATCATCGGTTGTTTTCAGAAAGCTGTCGAGAATTTCACGCTTGACCGAGAATGACTTACCTGAACCCGGTGTGCCGAGGATAAGTCCATTCGGATTTTTGAGCCTTGAACGATTTGCCATAATCATATTGCCTGAAACCGTGTTCAGACCGTAATATGTACCGCCAATCTGAAAGAGTTCCTGCGTGGTAAACGGCACAAAGATTGCAATTCCCGATGTGTGCATTTCTCTCGACACCTGAATTTTGTTGATACCGAGTGGCAGAGAAGAAGAAAGATAATCTTCCTGCAAGTATTCGCAAGGGAGCAATGTGCAGTTATTCTTCTGACAGATACGCTTTAAAAGTTCAAGCTGTAAGCCTAAATCTTTCTTGTTTCGTGCGTAGTTTCGGATTGTAATGGAAATATGGAAAAGTCGCTCATTCTTGCTGTTGAGGTCATCGAGAAGCTTTTCCAAATCCGTAATATACATTTTGATTGCAGGAGGAAGAATGTCAGGGTCATAGCCTGCCTTTGAAGCTTTCTTCTGTTCGTCAATTTTCATGGACTCCACGGCTGTCAGCTTTGTTTTTACGAACTTGAGTGCCGTAATCTGGTCAAGTGGTGCAACGTGCAGATTCACGCAGAAAAGGTGCTGTAATTCAAGAAAATCGGAGAGAATACTGTCAGGCAGTTCGCCTGCGAGAATACTCATTCCGTTGATAGCACCGAATGATGCACCAATTTCAAAGTTTGCCTTGTTGAATTTAAGGCTTGAGGGGGCAATGAAGTCTTTGGTATCCCAACCCGCTTTCAACATTTCATTCCAATCGAACACAAAAGGTTCTGATTTGAATGGATTTAAGCTGTAATACAAGGTTTCAAGCCTTTCTTTGCCGTTTAAAGCCTTAGCTTCCACGTTAAATCCCTTAAACATCTTGATGACCTCGGTCTGAACGTTGAGAAGTTTCGGCTTTGCCTGTTTATATGAACTTGCTTCAATGGTGAACGTCAGGAACTTTCTGCTCGATTGTCCGTTTTTGCCCGATAACAGCTTTGATTTCAGCATTTCGGAGTATTCCGCACGAATGTCATTGAAATCGTCCTCCTGCGTAGATATCTGAATTTCCCTGACAAGTCCGTCCTGACTTCTGTTTTGATTTTCAAAAGTCAGCTGAAATGTCACTGTATTATCGAAAAAGTTGATTAAATCGCAGTATTTTGAGAAAATACCGTTCTGTTCCTCAAATTCGGCAAGCTGATAGTTGGTATCAAAGAACTGAATGGTCTTTGAAAATCTATGCTCATCAATTTGACACACACCGTCTTTGAACATCTGCGTGTAGCCGATTGTGTTCTGAGTAGACGAAATATCGTCCTTATGTTTCTTGATTTCACTCATACGGGCAAGAAGCATAGCTTTGTCATTCTTGTCGATTTGGTCAATCGGCTTCTTTGTGACCGCTTCCGCACCCGATTTGTAGTCTGTTTTCTTTTTGTTCTTCAAGCCTACTTGCCCCTTTCTATCTTGTTTAAAAGCCGTTTCAGCTTGTTATATTCAATCTGCCTTTCGATACATTCGTAAAGATTGACAGTTCTGTAGGTTCGTTTGCGGGGACGTTTGAAATAACGGAACATATTCTTAATGGTCTGCTCAAAGAAAATGCCGTTTTTCTTATACAGACCGCAGATAAGGGCAGGAGCAGCCACCGCACCCATAACGAAGATTGCACCTGATACGCCGAGCGTTCCACGGGTCAGAAAGAAAAGCGGAATGCCCATAACACCGCCAATTCCAAACGAAACCACCTGTCTTTTGGTTAGTCCGAACATGAACTTCTGCTTTATATCGTTCAAGTCCTTTGGTATCTGTACATAATGTGCCATTTTTTATCCTCCTAAACTCATCGAGCGTTAAACACAGATTTTGAAATAGCACCTGTACGCAATACTGTGAATATTAAAGCTACCGTGTATCCCAAGAGCATAGCCATTTGCAGAATAATGCCGTCCGTACTGCTGTTGAGCGAAGCAATCGCATTTGAAAACAGCGTTTTGAAGATACCGAGAGCGATGATAATGAAAAATCCCTGAAATGACAGGGCGAGAAGCTGTTTTACCCAGTTCTTGCCGACACTCGACCATTCACCGCTGTCAAGCATTGTTGCCATTGGGATAGGTGCAACACCTAAATACATAAATACCTCGATGATTCGGGAAGCAAGGACAATTACAATGGCAACCATCATAATCATCACTCCCAAGTGAACAATCAGCGAGATAAACCAGACCATAATCAACTCACCGAGTCCAATACTGTTGAGAGCCGATTTTTTGAGTGCCAAGTCGGTAGTTAGGAAATCTCCCGTACCGAAAAGCGTTGTGATACCGCTTGCACAAGCGTCTGTTCCGAACGAAAAGAGTGCTGATGCGATGTAAAAGACGTTCGATACCAAAATTACACCGCATAAGGCTTTGATGATCCATTTTATGAATATGGAATCATCAAAGTCCTTGAAGTTATTCCCTCGGATAACGGTCTGTATCAGGTCGTTCAGCAATATGATGACCAGAATAAAACCGCCGATGGGAACGACCACATTGTTGCAGAGTGTTTCGATGGTCGACCAGACAGTTGTTCCGCCGCTGGCAGAACCGGAAAAGCTTGCAGGATGACCGGTCAGAAAAGTGGAGATCAGACCGCCGTCCTCCGTCGTTTTATGAAACGTTTCGGTCAGCAGATCGGAAATGCTGTCAAACTGCGACTTTATGCCGTCTTTGAACAAATCTTCGCACCATTCCTGCAAGCTGTCGATTGCATCACTTATGACACCCATAATCTCACCGTCCTTTCATACGATTGCCCACATACCGCCCACCACGCAACCGCTGAAATTAGGTCAGATTATACTGCACCTGTCATCATGTTCTGGAGGACAGGAACAAGTACGATTGCAAGGAGGATAAGTCCAAGACCGGCCATAAGCTGCTTCATGCCCTGCGACTTAGCTTATGGTGCATAGAGAAGTTTTCAAGAAAAAGATTTATAGGCAGATATGGCAGGCTATATAAAATTAGAAGTGATACTTGATTTCTTTTAATGAATATGATATACTAATCTTGAGAACATTTATTGGGATAAATTATTAACAGGGAGTGGTGCATATGCCTAAGACAAAACTTATATCTTCAATGTTGTCCGTATGTATGAGTGTAAATCTTTTATCATCATCTATGATTCAAAGTACATATATTGTATCTAATGCTATTTCATTAAATGATATGGACTTCACTATTCGCAGCGGAACTACGGATGAGCTTATACTGACATCTTATAGGGGTATTGAAAATACTCTCATTATCCCGGAGAATGTCGAGGGGAAAACTGTTACAGCTATAGATGATAAAGTTTTTTCTGGAAGTATAACTTTGAATACTGTTTGTCTGCCTGATACTGTTAATTATTTCGGTGCTGATGTTTTTAGAGACTCATCAATAAAATCTGTAAATATTCCAAAGTCATTAAAAGTTATACCAAGTTACTCGTTTAACAATTGTCAGGAACTCATTGATGTTACGTTTCATGAAAATATCGCTATAATTTCAAACACTGCCTTTAAGAAAACAAATATATCAATTCCGCAGGAAATGAGAGAACGAGTTACAGGAACGACAATACTTTCATCAGACACCTCCTGTCAATTCTCGTCTAAAGACTGGAACTATAATATCACTTGTAAAAATGGAGTTACAAATGCAGAGATACTTCGATATAACGGTAATGATGAAGTTATAACTGTTCCGTCAAAGTTGAATGGTGCTGATGTCACAATTTGTGGTAGGAAGACTTTTCCTGATGTAAATGCTTTGAAAAGCATAGAATTTCCTGATACAATAACCTCTCTTGATATTTCATTTGCAGGTTCAGGAATAGAAGAAATCACCGCAAAAGGAATAGACGAGATACCACCATCTGAATTTGAAAACTGTAATGAGCTGAAAAAAGTGACTTTTTCCAATAAAACAGATATATTCACAATCGGCACGAAGGCATTCAGCAACTGTACATCGTTAAAAAATATATATTTTCCTGAAGAGTGCGAAAAGATAAGCATTGGCAGCAGTGCTTTTGAAAATACAGGGATAACGGATATATCACTGTATTTTACGTCTGAAATAGGAACGGGTGCATTTTCAGAGTGCAATTCGCTGCAAACTGTTGAATTAACCAATGCAAAAGTCTCCAGTAGAGCATTTTTGAATTGTTCGGAACTGACAGATATTACTTTCCATGGTGAAACTATTCTTGATGACCTCAGCGTATTTGATTGTGACAACCTTGTTAATGTTAATTTTAGCGATAGTCAAATTACATCATATAATGCTTTCAGAGACTGTCCGAAACTTTACTCTCTTAATTCAGAAAATGTTTTTAACACGGTTACAGGAGATTTTGAATCTGAATATAAGGACTTTATATTTACTCATTTCAAAGGCTCTGACAATGTTGGATTTATTAACGACTATGTTAAATCGCAAGTCCAGAATATTGTTAAAGAAAATATTAACGAGTCTATGACTGATATTGAAAAAGTGCTCGTTCTTCATGATTGGGTTTGTAAAAATACGAAGTATACTGAAGGAGGCATTGGCGACAGAGAAAATCATAATGATGCATCTGTTTTTATGAATGAATATACCGTTTGCGAAGGTTATGCAAGAGCTTGCAATTTATTGTATCATGAAGCAGGAATAGAGAGTTATTATGTTCATAGTTCCGGTCATGCGTGGAACGTTGTTAAAATAAATGGGGATTATTTTCACGTTGATGCTACATGGGATGACGGCGATATTATTTCGCATAAATGGTTTATGCGTTCGGATGCCGAATTAGTAAAATCAGGTGGTTCTCATGCCGAGTGGACACTATATGCTCCATCTCCGCTCCACGAATTTCAGGGAAACGAACTTCCTGAATGTAAATACAAAATGGGAGATGTTAATGCGGACGGAAATATAAGCATAGCCGATTTAGTTTCTTTGCAAAATTTTATTCTTGGACGCTCAGACATTGGAAAGGAACATTGGGTTTTATCCGATGTTTGTCACGACGGAAAAATAAATACATTCGATATGGTAATGCTACGAAAAAAAATTGATTGAAAATTTTTGAATATAATTGTAAATTTTTCGTTAATTATAGTACGTCATCTTGACATGTTTATAGATATAATATACAATAATATTGCAAAAGCATTTAATACTTTTGCAATATTATTTTTTAAGGAGGACTTTATATGAAATTATCACGTTTTTTGTCAGCGATAATATCAATGACGTTGGTTTCTGTTAGCACCAATTTTCTCCCACCTCAAAATGTCTCTGCGACTACTGAAACTATTTTGTTAGGTGACGTTTCTGATGGTGATGGTGTAACAGCAAAGGGTTCATTTGAGGTAACTGCGTCAGATAATTCATACGGCACGGATGCTACTGAATTGCTTGAATTGTATGAAGAATACTATGATACTGATTTTGAAGCCTTATATTTTGAAGAATCTACATCAGAATACTCTTCGTACTGTGCTATAAAAGAGCAGTCAGATGTTGGATTAGTTTGTTTTTACGGTGATGAAGTTAGTATTATAAATATAAGTGATTTACAGAAGATTTCTGGATTTAATGAAGAGGAATTATCCCTAAAATGCAGCTATAGCAAGAGAAATGAATACTGGAATTTGAGAATGGATTTTTTTACACATAATCATATTACCAACTATGAAGCTGCAATAAAGATAACAGATGCAATAGCAGAAAAATATGACATAAAATCAGCATACATCGAAGTTGGCGGAAAAAATATTATACGCAATAACAGAATTTGCTGGAATGATATTCGTAGAATCGATGAGTTTGGCATAGAATCCTCGCTTATCGAAGAACTTACGTCAAAACAGATAGCTGATTTAAATTCTGATATTGAAAAAAATGGCTATAACGCATCAATTGATAAGGAAAATGGAAATGTCTGTTTTGCAAATGACGTAACTGAAAAAGAAAAACTTCAATTTGCTGTATGGTTTAAACAAAATTATGGATTCTATGCCTTTACTTATTCCGCAGCTATACTACCTGAAACAACACCTAAAGAGCGTAAGGAACTTTTTTACACGGACATTAAGGGCGATGTTAATAATGATGGTCTGTTCAATATTAGTGACCTTGTAACATTACAAAAGTATCTGTTGGGAAACGGAACATTATCCAATTGGAAAAACGCCGATCTTTGTAATGATAATCGTATTGATGTATTTGATATGTGTTTAATGAGGCGACTTTTGATTGAACAATTGTAAAAAAAACAATACTTTTATGTATAGCCTACTGGCGCACCTAATTTCCGTTTCACACAAGTCCGATTCAGCATTGTGGAGCATACCACAAAAGGCACAAATTCTATTGGAACAGAATAACCGTAAGCTCTCGGAAACGCTCTGCAAGCGTTTCTGAGGGCTTTTTCTTTTCAACGGTTGTTTTTCCGCTCCGCAAGTTTGAATGGTGCTGTGGGGCATTTCCGTTCGCCGGACGGTCAAGATGAGGACTGCTCGGTGATGCCGTGACGAAGTTCATACTCACGCACACGGCGGTAGAAAGTATTTGCCGACATATCCATTCTCCGCATAAAGTCCCTGCCCGTGATGTTCTTTGCTCTCCATTCCCCATAGAGCTGCCCGAACCTCATCCAGTCGGTGGGGATAGGTTTCCGTCCCGTGTACTTGCCCTGTGCCTTAGCAATCTCGATGCCCTCACGCTGTCGCTGTTTGAGCTGCTCACGCTCCAACTGTGAGAGGGCTGCGAACACGGTGAGCATAAATTTCCCCGTAGGCGTATCGGTGTCAATCTTTTCTTTGTGGCTAATAAGGGTAACACCTTTGTCGGTGAGGGTGTCGATGATGTTCAGCAAGTCCTTTGTGGAGCGCCCCAGACGGCTGATGCTCTCCACATAGAGCGTATCGCCGTCACGCACATAGTCAAGCATAGCCCTGAGCTGAGGGCGGTCTGCGTTCGCTCCTGATAGCTTCTCGGAGAAGATGCGGTCAACCTGATAGTCGCACATGATCTCCTGCTGACGGGCTGTCTCCTGATGTTCCGTAGATACACGGATATAACCAATTTTGCTCATAGTTGTACTTCCTTTCATTATTCCAGATAGTCTTTCTTTTTCTGCTGAGAGCGTTTCTTCTCCTGATACCGCCTGTTACGCTCCTGCTGATACTTGCTTTCGAGATAGTTGCGGACTTGTCGGCTATACTGCGATGCCGCCGCCTTTCTTCTGAGGAAAGCATTATGCTCAGGCACCAGAGCGTTGTATTTTTCTTTCAGCTTGGTAGACTTCGCCTGCAAATCGCTCTGCTTAGGCGGTTTTCCCTTGATGTAATAAGGCTTGATATGCTCGGCAATATACTTGTCGGCTTCTTCAAAAGCGTCGATAGCCGCAGCGTTCTTCTTGCGGAAACTCTTTTGTGTAAACGCAGAACGCTCCTGATACTCCTTGTATGTAGCATAGTTTTGGGAATGCTGTTTCATCATATTGATGAGTTTTTCAATCGGCTCTATCTTCGCTTTCAGCTCGGCAAGCTCCTCCGTGTGGTCGTCAGGATGCTTGAAATTCCAGAAGAAGCCCCTGAGATCGTCAAGCGATGTGATACCGCCTGCTTCAAGGTCAGCAATCATCTTGTCGCTGTCACGCATACCCCTGATCTCTGCCCACGGATCTTCTTTCTTTTCAGGTGCTTTATTCTTGGTCGGCTCAGGTGCAGGCGGTGGAGTTTCAGGCTTATCATACAGCGGTGCAAGAAATTCCTCAACCGTAATAACAGTCCTGTCGGTGTCGGTCTTGGGGGCTGTCTGCTGAGGTGTCTGTGATGCTTTCTGTTCACGCACCCTCGCAAGCAATTCTTCGCTGATAAGCCGCTTGCTCTGAACAGGCTCGGCAGGCTTGGGCAGTGTCGGCTTAGGCTCAGTCTTGGCAACAGGCTTCGGCGGTTCAATAAGCATATCGGGAGTGACATTCTCCGCTGACAGTTTTTCCTGTATCTCCGCTATCTGCTTGGTGATACTTTCGACAGTGAATCCCTCGCCCAGCGTTTCGGCTCTTGTAAAGCGTTGCTGACCGTCACCAGATAGCTTGAATTTCAGCTTGTATTTGTTCTTCGGAGTATAAACATACTCAATTCCTGCGGTGGTACAGTTTTTGAGGAAGTCCGCAAAGTCACGGCTGTAAATCATGACCTCTGCAATACGGGCACGGAGTTTTTCTTTCCACGACTTGCCCTCTTGTTGCTTCAACCGTTCAAGATAGGAAATACCCTTGCCCTTCGGTTCAATGAGCGATAAGCCGTGTTCGGCACATATCTCGTCCGATATTTCACGCAGCTCTGCCCACGCTCTTTCAGTCCTTCTGCCCTGATTATGCTCGGTGGTAAAGCTCAGACCGTTATACAGATTCGTATTGTTGAAAATGATATGGCAATGCAGGTGCGACTTATCATGGTGGACGGCTATCACATACTGATAATCGCCTTTCAGATAACGGTCGCAAAGCTCCTCTCCGATCTGCATAGCCTGTTCGGGAGTGACTTCGCCGGGGGCGAAACTCTGAATCATGTGGTAGGCAAGGATCTGTGTTCGCCCTGTGCCTGTTCCTCGGACTGTTCGGAAGTCCTCGCTTGCTCCTGCACTGTCGCTTCGGCAAGCATAAGAGTTGACATATACACTGTTGACGGTCTTATCATCTCTTGTGATGTAAGCGATCGCTGCGCTGACTGTTGCTCTGATCGTATGGATAGAAGTGTATGCCAAATCTCGTTTACCCCTTTCTTTATCTCGGTAATATCCTCGGCATAGATGTGACCTGTGCTGTAAAGTCGGACAAGTATCTGGTTGATGTTCGCTCCGATGCGTTTCATCAGGCGATTACATTCGGCAATTTCGGAACGGTCGGGAGTGAGATCAACCCTCGCCCGAACACAATCACGGATATACTCGGTCTTGTTCTTGTACCCATACTGCTCACACTTTGCTAAGATGTCCTGCATTTCCGATTCGGTAAAGCGAACATTCAGCGTATAGGACTTCTTCTCCCTCTTGCGTTTCAGGTACTTGCGTTCATCGTCGGTAAGCTGGCTCTCGGACTTGTGTGCAAGGCTCTTGTCAAGGTCTGCCTGCACCTCTTTGTCCAGTGCATAGTTGATAGCTCCCTCATAGCTCATACCTGTGGTTTCAAAAAACTTCTGCTTGCGTGGTCTGCCATGCTTTTTCTTTTCGGTTTCCATTGTGGTGTCTCCTTTATCTCTATTTCGGCGTTAGCCGATTTTTTTATGACCGCTGTGCGGTCATTTCGGGGCTTGGGGTGTCCCCAACAAGCATTTTGTATTTTCGTACGTGTGCGGCGCAAAATACAATGCTTGTTATTTTTGTTGCGCTATGGCGCATATTTTTTTCGCCTGAGTTTATCTCTCTGCTCAGGCTTTCGATGCTCCGTCAGCGAATTCGTGGAGCGAATGCGACATCTATCACCGCACCGCCGCTTCGATCGGCGGTATCTCGCTCACGCTCCTGCGTGATGCCCTCAATTATCATCGGTGTCAATATTCTAAACTGGCTCGACGCAGTTTCAGCGCAATGAGGGCGGCAATCTGGTGAAAAGTTTGCCGTTAAAATTTTCCCCATAACAACTTGACGAACTCGAAAACTCTAATGGCGCACAAAGTTCATGCGCCCTGCGAATAGACAGATAGCTCCGAAATTTGCTATAATATTATCGTGGGGTTAAATCAAATCCTGCGATACTCCAAACCGAAAAGAGGTGATGCGAATGAGCAAGAAAGCTAAGAGTGAGGTCACTGACAACTCTGCTGATACCGTCATGGACGGAGTGCTGTCTGAAAATCAGGCAAAGCTCAACAAGCTGAACAGTTCTATTCAGGCTACCTATGAGCGCCGCCGTAAGATTATTACGGACAGCAAACTCTACACCTACGATAAGCTCTCACAGCTTTACGGCGGTGCTGAGGGGCAGGCACTTCTCGATGCTGTGACTGCGGAGCATACGCTCATCGGCAAGCTGACCGACAGCGGTATGTCCTACGCTGACATTGAGGGGCTGGTCGATAGCTCTGACGGTGCAGACAGCAAGTCGGGCGATGATGCCGACAGTGGCTCTGCCGATGATGAATTTGTCGGGCAGACTTCTTTCTTCGGAGATAATTCCTACAAGGATTAACATATTTCCGATAACAAAACGATAGCTGTGAATGGGGCGGCAGCAATGCCGTTCCTCACGGCTATAATCACAAACAACAACCATGAGGGTAAGAGAGATAAAGCGAAACCCTCAAATCCAAATGCGTAGATAAAGACAAGCTAAAGGAGAAAAATTCGCTATGAATGAAACTACAACTGCCGCTGTTGCGGTATCGGGAAGTGTGTCCGAATATCATATCGGGCATA
>ERZ1673741.1452-NODE-1452-length-19555-cov-14.251333_pt1 | contig 19555 bp, 15 predicted proteins | sample MGYA00580209_ERZ1673741 | MGnify/ENA primary metagenome ERZ1673741 (study PRJEB41218, sample SAMN15661754) | gut metagenome | host: Homo sapiens | place: Canada: London | collected 2015-08-20/2019-03-30 | study: EMG produced TPA metagenomics assembly of... | reverse complement strand
AGATTGCAGAAATCTGGGAATTGCAAGATTCAGTGATCAAGAGACGACTTTCAGGCTCTAAAGGAGGCCGTATGACTGCCAACAACCAGGTCGATCGGGGAACATACGATCCTCTCGACATGAACAGCTATTCGCTCAACCGTATTCCCAAGCGGCCGCTTTCGCCTGCAGGGCGTTTTTTCCGGCTTTGGGGGCTGCCTATTGCTGCTCTGATCTTCGTCGTTTCTGCCTATCTTGTGCAGTTTCCGATTCTCGATCAGCGTCAGCAGATCATGTTCGGACTATTTGCCACGGCGCTGTTCCTTTGGATTTCTGAGGCGGTGCCCAACTACCTCACGTCCATGCTCCTTATCTGCGGTCTGGTGCTCACAGGGATTCTCAAGGTAAAGCCTGCGATGGCAACCTTGGGCGATCCGGTAATATGGCTGAATGTGTCCGCCTTCATCATGGCGAGCGCGATGGTGAAAACCGACCTTGTAAAGCGCGTTGCTCTGTGGCTCATCATCCGGTTCGGCAGGAACGCAGGAATGATCTTCATGACATTCCTCGCCATCAATTTAATCCTTGCGGCCTTCCTCAACGCTACTGCCGCCAAGGCTGCGCTGATGATGCCGCTTTTCATGGTCGTCTCCGCAATTTACGGAGCGCCGGGAACGGATACCACCAACAACTTTGCGCGGAATCTCGTCCTGCACAACCTTCTCATGATTAATGCATCCTGCAACATGTACATGACCGGGTCGGGCGCGAACCTCATGGCTGTTGCTCTTCTTGCGGGGGCGGGAACGACGATCTACTACTTCGACTGGTTTGCTGCGGGCGTGCCTCTTGTGCTGGCCTTCGGCATCATTTCCTACATGATCGGCGTACGCTTTGTTTTTCCGCTGACGAAGGAAGATCGCGAACCTAAGCTGCAGGGCGGGCGTGAGGCGCTCATCAAGGCCTATCAGGCACTGGGAAGTCTCAAGGTCTCGGAAGTGAAGGCTGCGGCTATTTTTCTCCTTGTGCTCATCGTCTGGGCCACGGATAAGCTTCATGGGCTCAATTCAACCATTGTTGCCATGCTGGGCGCCGTCATCATGCTTGCGCCTCAGCTGAAGCTGATCAGCTGGAATGACGTAGACATTCCCTGGCACCTGATGATCTTCTCGGCGGGTGCGTATTCACTGGGCGCCGGTCTGACGAACACCAAGCTGATGGAAGTTCTGACGAAGCATCTGATGGACGCTTTCGGCATGAATTCGATGTCGTACTTCGAACTCTATGCAGTGCTTACGGCTATTTTCATTGCCAGCCACTTCATCTTTCAGAGCAAGAACATGCGCACGATTATTTTCATACCGATTGTGATCGGCATTGCTCAGGCAATGAACATCAGCGTCATAGCGCTGGGGCTGCCGGTGGCGCTCTGCATTAATGTCTGCTGGTCGCTTCCCTTCAACGCCAAGCCCAATGCCATGCTGTACGGCACGAATAAGTACACGATGAGCGAATCGTTCTGGTACGGGTTTGTCATGTCCGTGCTCTACTGGTTGCTTCTTCTGGCGGCGGGCGGCACGTACTTCATCTGGCTTGGGATCTCTCCAGGCTTCTTCTGATGCCATGAGAGCCGGCGGGTAGGATCTCCCTACTATTGATTCGATGGCCGGCTCTCTCCGAAAAAAAACAAAGGCATTCGTCCGCAGATGAATGCCTTTGTGCGTTTTCGGGAGAGGGAATCGCCGGAGTTATTCCGGATTTGCGCAGTGCACCGGCTTGGCGCCGAGCACGTCGGTAAGAACCTTCGGGTCGATGCCGACCTGATAGCCGCGGCGGCCGCCGTTGATGAAGATGTGGTCGAGCTCGAGAATCGTATCCTCAACGTAGACGGGCATCTTCTTTTTCGTGCCGAAGGGAGAGGTGCCGCCCACAAAGTAGCCGGAATTCCGCTGCGCCTGTTCGGGCTTGCAGGGCGCAACGTGCTTTACGCCGATCTGGCGGGCGAGATTCTTGGTCGAGACCTCGCAGTCGCCGTGCATGAGAATGATGAGAGGCTTCTTGTTCTCATCCTCCATCACGAGGGTCTTGATGACGTGGTGATGGTCAAGCCCGCAGGCGGAAGCGGCAAGCGCCGTGCCGCCGTGCTCGACGTATTCGTACGACTTTTCTTCAAAGGGGATCTTGTGTTCCTTGAGCCACTGCGTCGCGGGCGTAAGGCTCTGGTGCTGAGACTTTGACATCGGCATTCACCTCAAAAGCTTTGGACGGCCGGCATCGAGCCGGCCTCTGTTTTAATAATTTGCGGGTTAATACTAGTCGCTCCGAAGCCGCAGCAGACAATGCGCCATGGTGGTGTGTCAGAGGCGGCGGGCTTATTTACTCGACTTCTCGGCTTGAGCGGCTTCGAGATCGCTTTCCCAGAGGCCCTTCGGCAGCGGGAAGGCAACGCTTTCCTCTTCGCCTTCGAGCGTGCGGACTTCCGTGGCGCCTGCATGTTCCTTGAGCCAGTCGACCACGCCCTGAACGAGGCTTTCCGGCGCAGAGGCGCCAGCAGTGAGGCCGACGCATTTGACGCCCTTCAGCCATTCGGGATTGACATGCTCGGCCGAGTCGACAAGCCAGGCACGCACGCCGGCGCGTTCGGCGACTTCACGAAGACGGTTGGAATTCGAGCTCGTTGCAGATCCGATGACGAGAACCGCATCGACGCCGGCATCGGCAAGCTTCTTCACGGCAACCTGGCGGTTCTGCGTGGCGTAGCAGATGTCCTGGCGCTTCGGTTCATGAATGTGCGGGTAGCGCGTCTTGAGGGCTTCAATCACGTCGCGGCTGTCGTCTGCGCTGATCGTGGTCTGCGTCACGTAGGCGAGCGTGTCGGCGTCCGTATAGGGAAGCTTCGCCACGTCGGCGGGTTTTTCAATCAGGCGGATGCCGTCCTCGACCTGGCCCATGGTGCCTTCGACCTCGGGGTGGCCGGCGTGACCGATCATGAGGATGGTGCGGCCTTCGCGGCGCATGCGCCCCACCTCCTTATGCACTTTGGTGACGAGCGGGCACGTCGCATCGAAGACGCGCAGCCCGCGTTCCTCGGCCTCGCGGGCAACGGCCTTCGGAACGCCGTGGGCGGAAAAGACGACCGTCGCGCCCTCCGGCACGTCGGAGAGATTGTCGACGAAGACGGCGCCCCGGGCGCGGAGGCTTTCGACGACCGTGCGGTTATGCACGATTTCGTGACGAACATAAATTGGAGCGCCGTAAATGGCGAGCGCTCTTTCTACAATGGCAATGGCGCGCGTGACGCCCGCGCAGAAACCGCGCGGCTGAGCAAGAAGAACCTGCATGAGAAGCCTCTGAAATGGAGTCTGAGGCAACAGATTAAAGAAAAACTGGCTTTTTCGCACACAGCACCCGCGGACTCGAGTACAATTCGCTCCCTGTCATATTCTCCGCGCCGCCGGGAACCCTGTACTGACACTGTGGGGGGCCAAGCCGCGACGCACCAATATCAATGGCGCTGATGCAGGTGGCGACGCATCCGGAGAGTGACTAGTTTTAACTTTTTATTGCGCTCGTTCGGCACAGCATTCCTTCAAAAGATGCTCCGCGCCTGCGAGACGTATTTTCTTTGGAGTTAAAGATGGCACGAGTGTGTCAAGTCACCGGTAAGGCGCCGATGGTCGGCCATCAGGTCTCGCACGCGAATAACAAGACCAAGCGTCGCTTCATGCCGAATCTGCAGTATCGCCGTTTCTGGGTTGAGAGCGAAAACCGCTGGGTTCGTCTTCGTCTGACGAATGCGGGCCTGCGTACGGTCGATAAGGTCGGCATTGATGCTGTTCTCGCGGATCTTCGCGCCCGCGGCGAAATCTAATTAAGGAGTTTCACCATGGCGAAAAGCGCTCGCGATAAGATCAAGCTCGAGTCCACGGCTGGCACGGGTCATTTCTATACCACGACCAAGAACCGCAAGACTCAGTCTGGCAAGATGGAAATCTCCAAGTACGATCCGGTTGCTCGCAAGCACGTGATCTACAAGGAAACGAAGCTCAAGTAATTCCCGCTTGAGTTCTGTTCCAGTCCGCGCATGCCGAAAGGCATGCGGCAGGACAGCCGCAGAAAGCCCGGTGCAGTTGATTCCGCATCGGGCTTTGCTGTATCTGGAGCATCGCTAAACGTCTCTTTCAGCGCTTTCCACCTTCCGAATAGCGGCCCCGACATGCGGCAGCACGCAGGCGTGTGCAGATGCATCATCGCCGCGTTCTCCGGGGAAGACGCTCCTCTTCCCTGAAGCTGTCGAAATCTGCGTCGATCGGCAGAACAATGCTGTCGGGCTTGCTCAAGGCAGTCAAAGGACGCTGCCGCCCGCGAAAAACGAACTTAATCGCTATGCAGAGGCGCTTCACCACCGAAGGGAGCCAGCAGACCGCATTCGGAACGTGGTATAGCGCGTTCAGATTTCGATGTCCTTCAGATGAAGGATTGTTTCGGCTGTTGCTCCTCGCGCCGGATATGAAAAAAGCCGCATGCCCATCCGGAGTGGATGGAAGCGCGGCTTTTACTGAGGATGCTTCAGAGCTTTAATGAATCATCAAAGCGCACCTGAAAGCGCGGTGTTGGCATTCGTGTTGCCGTTCCCGTAAACACGCTTCATTGCAACAGCGCAGCCGATTGCCATGAGGCCGAGGACGACGACGTAGAAGCCGAGACCGAGGCTGCCGATCGAATCAGGATGGAGCTTGCCGTAGGTGTGAAGCGCAAAGCAGAGCTGCGGAGTCACGGCGCCGGAAAGCGCATAGCTGATGTTGTAGGCGAACGAGATGCCGGAGAAGCGGATGCGGGCCGGGAAGACGTCCGACATGAAGATCGGGCAGAAGTTGTAGAGACCGGCAAAGAAGCAGGTCGCAACGTACCAGAAGGCGACGAACGCGGTGTTGGGTTCAGCCGTATAGAGGTTGTGGCAGAAGAGGAGTGCGGAGGCGGCGAAGCCGATCGCGTACCAGGTGCACAGACGCGCTGGGCTCAGGGTGTCGGCCAGAATGCCGGAGAGCACGCAGGAGGCGACGATCGAGACAATGCCGGCCATCTGCAGGTAGGTGGTCTCAACCGGCGTGAACTTGAGCAGGCCGCCCGTGAAGCCAGGCATCATCAGAATGAAGATGACGATGCAGCCCGTGAGAACCCAGGTGATAACGAAGGAGAGGTAGACCCCGAAACGAGAGGTGCGGAGCACTTCGGCGAGCGGGAACTTGGCAAGCGCCTTGCTCTCGCGCATCTTCTTGAAGACCGGCGTTTCCTGAAGGAAGCGGCGCAGGTAGATCGAGATCAGGCCGAAGATGCCGCCGAGCACGAAGGGAACGCGCCATGCCCAGTCGGAGAGTTCCGCCTGCGTGTAGATCGTGTTCATCGCGAGGGCGACGATGGCGCCCAAGAGAATGCCGCCCGTCACGCAGGCCGTCAGAATGCCGATGAACTTGTTCTTGTGGCCCTGCGGAGAATGTTCCTGAATGAAGACCCAGGCGCCGGGAAGCTCACCGCCAATCGCGATGCCCTGGCAGATTCGAACGAGTATGAGGAAGATCGGCGCAGCATAACCAATCGTTTCATAGGTAGGAATCACCGCCAGAGAGAAGGTCGGAATGACCATCAGGGCGATTGACAGCATGAACATGTTCTTGCGACCGAACTTGTCGCCGAAGTGCGCCATGACGACGCCGCCGAGCGGACGGGCAAGGTAGCCGGCAGCAAAGGTGCCGTAGGTGTTGAGGAGCGCCCAGAATTCACCGATTCCTGCGGGGAAGAAATGCTGGGAAATAATCTTCGCAAAGAAGAAGACGATGATGAAGTCGTAAAACTCGAGGATGCCCCCGAGGGACGATAGTCCGAGCGTCTTTACTTCCTCCCGGGAGAGAGACGCTGAAGAAGTTTGCTGCTGTGTTTCCATTTTTTATGTAAAGGATGTTGGATTTTCGAATCTATTTCTTCGTTTACCAAAGAGATGTGAAAGGAGAAACTGCCCTTTCACGGAAACCATCCTAATCATCTCGTCAGTCTATGGAGTACTCCAAACCCCTAAGGTAAACGAGATTACTAATCTTTTAGAGGTATGTCCGCACAACATTTGTGCCGTTTCTCAACAAGATTGAGCAAAAGCGCTTAGTTCTGGTTCGTACCTGCTTTCTGACGAAAAAGCACGCAGTGAAAAACGCCCGGATTCCGTGAGGAACGCCGGGCGTTTTGATGGGGGAGTGAGATAGCGGAGTGCGGCCTTAGACAGTAAGCGCTCCAGGCACCTGAGCTTTGGGGAGACTCTCGAGCGGCCAGCGGGGGCGTACGCCGAAGGCGAGCTTGTCGACGAGCGCATCGCGTTCTGCCGCCGTCATGGATTCCAGACGAGCGATGCCGGCAGCGGCGATCATGGCGCCGTTGTCCGTGCAGAGGCGCATGGGCGGGAAATAGATCTTCCCGCGGCGGCGTTCAACTTCTCTTGTGAGCCGCTCGCGAAGCTGCCGGTTGGCGGAGACGCCGCCCGCCACGACAACATGGTTGAGGCGCGTCATCTTGATCGCGCGAACGAGCTTCGCGGCAAGGACGTCGACCAGAGCGTCGACGAAGCCCCGGGCAAGATTGGCCCGGAAGGCCTCATCCTTCGGGTCGGACGCGTTTGTTACCGCCGTGAGGACCGAAGTCTTGAGGCCCGAAAAGCTCATCATGAGGTTGGGCGCATGAATCATCGGGCGAGCGAGTTCGATTGCGCCGGGCGTTCCCTTATCGGCAAGCGCGGATACGGCGGGGCCGCCCGGATAGGGGAGGCCGAGAAGCTGCGCCGTCTTGTCGAAGGCTTCGCCCGCGGCGTCGTCAAGCGTTTCTCCCAGGAGCTCGTAGGATCCAAAGGATTCAACCCGGAGGATCTGCGTGTGGCCGCCCGAAACCAGCAGCGCGAGGAAGGGAAATTCGGGGGCGGGCTTCGCAAGCCGCGCCGCGAGAAGGTGCCCTTCGAGGTGGTGAACGCCCACTACGGGAATCCCGAGCGCAAAGCCCATGGCGTGCGCCACGGCGTTTCCGGCCAGAAGGGCGCCCGCAAGACCCGGGCCTTCCGTTACGGCAATGGCCGTGATGTCCCTGCGGGTCTTTCCCGCTTTTTCAAGCACTTCATCGGTGAGCGCAACAACGCGCCGGATATGATCGCGGCTTGCAAGCTCGGGTACCACGCCGCCGTAAGCGCGGTGCATGTCGATCTGAGTGTGGAGCGCGTCGGCCAAGAGCCCTTCCGTATCGGAAATAAGGGCGGCGCCGGTTTCGTCGCAGGATGATTCAATACCAAGAACTAGCATAGTGGGCGTCATTCTAAAGGAGAGCATCGGGCGTGCCTCTTCGGATCAGCAAAAAGAGAGACCCGGGACGAGACGCTCAAAAAATGCGAAAAAAATAGCCTTCGGGCGTTGAAGTATCCATGCGCTTTATGAGAAAATTCGCGCTTCGTACTCAGCCGCATCTTGCCCCGGAACCAGACGCGGGCTCGAGTTTCTTCATACATTTCCGGGTCATCACAACCAGGTGTCGAATGCCTACTATTCGCGTTAAAGAGAACGAACCCTTCGAAGTCGCCATGCGCCGCTTCAAGCGCACCATCGAGAAGTCCGGTCTTCTGACCGAGCTCCGTGCGCGTGAATTCTACGAAAAGCCCACCGCTGAACGTAAGCGCAAGAAGGCGGCTGCCGTCAAGCGCCACTACAAGCGTCTGCGCAGCATGATGCTCCCGAAGAAGCTCTACTAATTGCTTCTCTTTGGCCTTCCGGATGGTCCGGAAAGGCTTTCAGAAAAAATCTGATATCGCTCGAAGGATGGTGATGATTAAAGACAGAATCCGCGAAGATATGAAGGCCGCTATGCGTTCGCATGATGCCGACCGTCTGAGCACGATTCGTCTCCTTCTCGCTGCGATCAAGCAGCGGGAAATCGATGAAAAGATCGATGCGACGGACGATCAGGTGATGGAAATCATCACCAAGATGGTCAAGCAGCGCCGCGACTCGGTCGAACAGTATCGCGCTGGCGGTCGTGAGGACCTCGCCGGCAAGGAACAGAATGAGATCGATGTGCTCTCGGGGTATCTCCCCAAGCAGCTTACGGATGACGAAGTCATCGCGATCATCGATGAAGCTGTTGCTGCCGCGGGCGTCACGGGCATGGCCGGCATGGGCAAGGTGATGGGCGCCGTCAAGGCGAAGGTCACGGGCCGCGCCGATCTCGGCAAGGTCTCTGCTCTGGTGAAGGCCCGCCTCACCGCGAAGTAATCGCTGTTCGGCTCTGCTTCAGGCCGCCGGCATCGGAAAGCTGAAAGCACCGGATGCCGATGAGGCCGAAAGCTTCGTATCGCCGCAGGGCTCTCCGGAATGATTGAGGGCGCTGCGGACTGAAGGAAGAACCCCGGAGTCAATCTTCGGGGTTTTTCTTTTTGCACGCGAAGCATTTTTCACTCAGAATCTGAGTCGGCATTTCTGCCGGGTCAGACTTCTCTTTTTTCTGCGTGTTCCATGATTCCTGAGGGCTTCATTACGAGTCTCCTTGACCGCGCCGACATCGTCGACGTGGTGGGCCGCTACGTGACCCTCAAGAAGGGCGGACGCAACTTCATGGCGTGCTGTCCCTTCCACAAGGAAAAGACGCCGTCCTTTTCGGTCAGCCCCTCGAAGCAGATCTTCAAGTGCTTCGGCTGCGGCAAGGCGGGCAATGCCATCGGGTTCCTGATGGATATTGAGCGCCTCGATTTTCCGGATGCCGTGAGGCGCCTTGCGGAAATCTACGGGATGGAAGTCCCCGAGGACCGCACGCCCGGCAGACAGGAAGCGAGGAAGAAAGCCCGAGCGCTCTCCGACTTCATGAAGGAGGCGGCGGACTACTACACCTCCTGCCTCAGAAATTCCACGAAGGCGATCGACTACCTGAAGGCCCGCGAAATTACGGGCGAAACGGCGGAGCGCTTCGGCCTCGGCTATTCGCCTGACGGCTGGCACGGACTTGAAGCCGTTTTCCCGGGAGACCGCTACAAAGCGCAGGAACTCCTTACCACCGGACTCGTACTCGAGAAGAACGGACGCCGCTACGACGCCTTCCGCGACCGCATCATGTTCCCGATCCGTTCGCCGAAGGGAACGGTCATCGGCTTCGGCGCCCGCACGATGAAGGGGGATGAGCAGCCCAAATACCTCAACAGCCCCGAGACGCCCATCTACCATAAGGGAAGCGAACTCTACGGGCTTTATGAAGGCCGAGCTGCGATTGTCGAAAAAGGGCGCGCCATCGTCTGCGAGGGCTACATGGACGTGATCCAGCTTTCGCAGGCAGGGTTCCGCGAAGCCGTGGCGGCTTTGGGCACCTCGATCACGCCTGAACACGTCAAGAAGCTCTTCAAGCTCTCTGATTCCGTCTACTTTTCCTTTGACGGCGACAGCGCCGGCAGAAAGGCGGCAAAGCGCGCGCTCGATGCCGCGCTTCCCGTCATCGGGGACGATCAGTCGGCGCATTTCGTGCTTCTCCCGCCGGAACATGATCCGGACAGCCTCATCAAGGACGAGGGCCCTGAAGCCTACGAGCGCGAGATGGAGAAGTCGCTTCCCCTCACGGTATTTCTGAAAAGCATTCTGGTTGAAGGAAAGGAGCTGATTTACGCCGAAGAGCGCGCGAAGCTCGTGAAGCAGGCGAAGCCCCTCATTCTTTCCATGAAGAGCGCTCCGGTGCTGAAGCTTTCCCTCATGAAGGAGATAGCGGCGCTCGCCCGCCTGCAGCTTGAGGACCTCGAAAGAGAATGGGGCGTGGCGACGGAAAGAAAGACGGTGGTGCGCCCATCCTTTGAAGCCGCTCCGCGTGCGGGCGGCCCGTACACAGGACGTTTCGGCAGCTGGGACGCACGCTTTGACTGGAGGCGTCGTCCGGCGCCGGAGCCGAGAATCGGCGTCCAGGATGTGCGGGACCGGATGCTGCAGTGCTTTCTCGCCTATCCGCAGCTTTTGGGTGAATTCAGCGCTCAGATTGAAGACGAATTCGTGATGAGCCCGAGCCCCGCGGCCAACAGAATCGTGGAAGTCTGGCGAGCAGCGGCGGGCGAGGAAGACGGGGAGCCGATGTCTCCTGCTGCGCTTCTGATGCGGCTTTCTGAATCCCCGGATGCCGCGCGCTATGAGTCGCTTCTTGCGGGCGAACTCACGCTCGATACGCCTGAGGAAGGCGCTCGCCTTGAGCTTCGCCGCGCTTTCCTTGAGCTTGAGCTCGAACGCGTCAAGGCGCGCGAACTCGTGCTCGGCAGTTCCGGCGCCGCCATTGAGGAGCTGAGGCGGCTCAAGTGCCGCCGCACCGAGCTCATGAAGCTTATTGCGAAGGCTGTCGAAGACGAGCGCATTTATCGGCGCGAGCAGGAGGACGTATCCCGCACGCGCGACTTCGCCAAAAATGAATTAGGAGAGGGGGCAACAACCCTTTCCGACAATCCCAAGGTGCGCGCCATTCAGGAGCTCCTCTTCGGGAAAATGCGCGTGGGCAAAGCGGAAGCGAAAAAAATCCCTGCTGCGGAGCCGGCGGCAGAGACTCCGGCTCCCTCAGCGTCCCCGTTCGGGGCGCCGCCCTCGCCTTTTGGAAAGCCCCCGGCGCCTTCGACATCGTCCGGCGCATCCCCCTTCGGCGCACCGCCCGCGGTTCAGACGCCGCAGATGTCGCCTTTCGGAACGCCTCCTGCGGCGGCACCCTCGATGCAGGCAAGGACGGACGTTTCTTCTCAACCGGCTCACGCTGAGGCCGCGGTCGATTCGCCGCGCTCGCGCCGCGATGCCATTGCCAGGGCTTTGCGCGAGCAGGCCGAAAAGCGTGCCGGCATGAAGCTTGAAGATCCGGATCAGGATTTTCCGGAGGATTCCGGCGCCTTTGCCGTTGATGAAAATGAAGCGATGCCACCGGAAATGCCGGAAGGCTTCGGCGACGGCATGGCGGACGAGGAGTTTTCAGGACTCCTTGAGGAGGCTCAGGAGAATCTCCCCGGAGACGTGCCCGACGCCGATCCCGACATGCGCGGACGGACGGGCTTCTGATCCGCATGTTTTATTCCGACATGCAGAAATCAAGTTTGCTTACATCTTGTTACAAATAATCGGTTGTGAGATCTTGATTTTCCGTGGGGTTTTCACGAATTGTCGGGTTAAATATCCGTTCATGTGGCAAAATTTAGAACGATCCCCCTGATTTTTTTGGGGGTGCATTGCTTTCGGGATGTAAAGTAAAAAGAATATTCTCTTTGCCAGACCCCCTCCGCTTTGTGCCTCGTGTCAGGACAGCGTTCTGTATGAACAGATCGGGATCCTCCGGCTTCGAGAAAGGACAGGCTTTTCCCGGAGACGGCTGCGCACTACAGACCGTCCCTCTTTGAAGGAGGCTTCAGACGGGCGGCCTGTCACACTTCTGCGGCTGGGGGAATCTCTTCTGCCGCGGAGGGCCTTAGGAGAGGTACATGGCGGTGGCTAAAAAGGCAAAGAAGGATGTCGTTGCGGAAGTAACGATCGAAACGAGCTCGAAGAAGCACGGCAAGAAGAAAACAAAAGCGCCGGCGCAGCTCGAGACTTCGGGCCTTACGCTTTCCATTGAATCTGTTGAAGCGGAAAAGCCCCGCGCTCCTGCACGTCTGAGAAAGTCCGCCCGGAAGAAGGCTCCGGCTGAGGAAATCGCGCCGGCAGAAGTCCGGGCTGAGACGGTTGCGGAAGAAAAAGTCGAAGACGTTCCCGCTCAGGAAAAAAAGACGGCTACCCGCAAAAAGACGGCGAAGGCGGAGGATGCTTCTCAGCCTCAGGAAGCTGACGCGCCGGCGAAAAAGGCCCGCAAGCCGCGCGTGAAGAAGGTCGTTGAGGAAGTTGCGGCTGAAGAAGCCGCTGAAAAAACGACCGAAAAGGCCGGTGAAGGCGACGCCGCAGCTGAAGCTGAAGAGAAGCCCGCCAGGACTTCCAAGGCGAGGAAGACCGCCAAGGCGCCAAAAGCGCCGAAAGCGGCGAAGACGCCGAAAAAGGCTGCTTCCAAGAAAAAAACGTCGAACAAGGCTAAAAAGTCCGATGATGCGGACGAATTTTCCGACGACGGCGGCATCGTTGATCTGATTGACGATGATGACGGAAGCGGCGACTACGAAGAAATTCCGGACATTGAAGACGTTGCGGATGTGGAGGATATCGAGCCCGACGACGATGCCGGTGATTCGGGAGACGGTGCCGAGCCCGAACCCGAACCCGAGACGGGGGCAGCAGACGAAGGCGCTCCGAAGAAGGTTCGCCGCACGAGAAAGTCGCGCGCTCAGCGCGACAAGGCGCTTCTTGAAGCCATGCAGCACGGCTACGGCGCCCAGGAGGAGTCGAAGGAAGACCGCCGCTCGCGGCTTTTGAAGCTGATTACCCTCGGCAAAGAGCGCGGCTACGTTACCTACAGCGAAATCAACGACAACATCCCCAATACGCTTCTCGACGAAGATGCGATCGAAACGATCGTGAGCATTCTCGGGAACCTCAATATTGCAGTGCATGAAGTTGCTCCGGATGAGGAGCAGCTCCTCATTCAGGGCGCGGGCGAAGCGGTGAGCGACGAGGATGCGGAAGCCGAAGCTGAAGCAGCGCTCTCCACCGTTGAGAGCGAATTCGGCCGCACGACCGATCCGGTGCGCATCTACATGCGCGAGATGGGATCGGTGGAGCTCCTTTCGCGTCAGGGCGAAATTGAGATCAGCAAGCGCATTGAGGACGGCTTGAAGCACATGGTGCTCGCCATTGCGCGCTGCCCGGTTACCGTGCGAGAAATTCTCGAGAGCGCCGACCGCATCCGCTCGGGCGCGGCCGCGATCGATGAGATCGTCGACGGCATTGTTTCGCCCGACGACCAGAAGAACGTGCTCGGAAGCCACGAGGACGAGACCGATATGGGCGCCTCGGCCATGACCGTGGGTCAGCTCGAGGAGCTGAAGGAAAAGAGCCTCCAGATCTTCGACAAAGTAAGCGAACACTTCCATGCGCTCGTGCGCGCCTTCGACGACAAGGGACCGAAGACGCCTGAACTCGAGCCCCTCAAGGATTCGATCCAGCAGGAGCTCATGAGCATCCGCTTCACGGCGAAGACGGCCGACCGGCTCTGCGAGTCGCTGCGCCGCACGATTGGAGACGTGCGCGCGAGCGAGCGCGCCGTCTACGACGAATACGTGCGCAAGATCGGCATCCCGCGCGACTGGTTCCTCACCAACTTCATCCCGAACGCCACCCGCATCGGCTGGGTGGACGACGTGGCGGCGGCCTTCCCGGCGAAGGCTCAGGCCGTGCTTCACGTGCGCGCCAATGTCGAAGAGGAGCAGCGGCATCTCGCGGAGCTCGAAAGGTCCTCGCACATGACGGTCGACGAGCTTCTCGATACTTATAAGCAGATGGCAACGGGCGAAGCGAAGGCGAGAAACGCCAAGCGAGAGATGACGGAAGCCAATCTCCGCCTCGTGATCTCCATCGCGAAGAAGTACACGAACCGCGGGCTCCAGTTCCTCGACCTCATTCAGGAAGGCAATGTCGGCCTCATGAAGGCGGTCGACAAGTTCGAATACCGCCGCGGCTACAAGTTCTCGACCTATGCGACCTGGTGGATTCGTCAGGCGATCACGCGAAGCATTGCCGACCAGGCCCGCACGATCCGCATTCCGGTGCACATGATCGAAACCATCAACCGCATGAACCGCATCACGCGTCAGGAACTTCAGGAAACCGGCGTTGAGCCCGACAGCCGCCGGCTATCGGAATTGATGGAAATGCCTGAGGACAAGATCCTCAAGATCATGAAGATCGCGAAGGAGCCGATTTCAATGGAGACGCCGATCGGCGACGACGACGATTCGCATCTCGGCGACTTCCTTGAGGATACGCAGACGGTGGCGCCTGCGGAGGCGGTGCAGAATTCGAGCCTCTCGGAAACCGTCCGGCAGGTGCTCGACAGTCTTTCGCCTCGTGAAGCCAAGGTGCTTCGCATGCGCTTCGGCATTGAAATGCAGTCCGACCATACGCTCGAGGAGGTCGGCAAGCAGTTCGACGTGACGCGCGAGCGCATCCGCCAGATCGAAACGAAGGCGCTTCGCAAGCTTCGTCACCCGAGCCGTGCAGACAAGTTGAAGAGCTTCGTTGAGGGCGAAGGCAAGGACTGAGAAAGTCCGGAAAAATAGTTGAAAAAATGAAGGGTGCGGGTTATTCTGTGCACCCTTTTGCCGCGGCCCGACCTCTTTAGAGAAAAGCATATCCGGGAACGACGGTTCCGCCTGCACGCACGAAGGAATAACGAATCCGCCCGGCAGCCGAAGCGCTGCTGCGGGGATCCATAGCGCGGAATGTAGATCCGCTTGAGATGTGCGCGAGGAGGCCGAAGTTCTGCGGGAGGCTTTTCCGGTCAGCAGCCGCTGATCAGAGTGAAGCGCGGCGAAGGACGAGCCGGAGGCCTGAGGTCTTCAGTTCAGGGGGACAGTTTGAATGAATAAAGCTCTGCGGCTGCATGCGTGCCATGCGGCCGCGGGCTTTTTTCGTTTTCGATGAATCCCTCGGGCAATCCGGCAACCGCGAACGCTATTGACAGGATTTCGCCCGAAGCGCGGCTGTTCTCGCCAAGTGAGAATAATCGTGCCGAGGAAGAGCACTATGGGCAAGACGACAAAGAAGACGACTGCGGACAACGCGGATGAAGCCGTGATCGAGACGCCGGCCAAGGCTGCGGATTCGGCTGAGAAGGCTGAGGAAGCGAAGGCTCTGAAGACCGCCAAGGCTCGGAGAACGAAGAAGGCGGATGCCGAAAAGGTTGCTGACTCCGAGAAGGAAAAGCCTGCGAAGCGCAAGAAGAAGGCAGAGGCTGAAGCGGCGGATGACGCTGAAAAGCCTGCCAAGGCGAAGAAGGCTAAAAAAGATAAGGCAGATAAGCCGAAGAAGACGAAGACCGCGAAGAAGGCCGCTGCAGCTCAGGAAGAAGAGTCGGACGAAAGCGATTATTCCGATGACGCTGAAGCGATCAATCCGGATGATCTCGCGGAAGCCGACGATATTGTCGTTGACGATACGGACGAGGATGCCGTTGAAGTCGACGCCTGGCAGGAAGGCAAGGTGCCCGAAGATGCGGCGGACGGCGACGGATCCCGCGAGCCCGGCGCTCAGCCCAAGAACGGCTACGGCGAACTGGTGCGCCTCGGCCGCACGCGCGGCTGGGTGACGCTCGTCGACATCAACGACTATCTCCCCGAGAGCGCGCTGCGCACGTCGGAAAACCTCCAGGAAGTGACCGAGCAGCTGGGCCGCCTCGGCATTCAGGTGTTCGAGACCCCGCCCGATGAGGACGACATTCTCATCAACGGCATGGGCGGCGACACGGGCGACGATATCGACGAAGATGATGCCGCCGTGATGCTCACGCCCGAAGAATCGGCCGGTCTCTCGAAGGATCCGCTGCGCGCGTATCTGCGCGGCGTGGGTTCGCATAAGCTCCTCACCCGTGCGGGCGAAATCGAAGTTGCGAAGTCGATCGAGCAGTTCACGATCCGTCTCGTTTCCACGATTGTTCAGTATCCGAGCGCGGTTGAGGAAATCCTGCGCTTGGGCGAAGTGCTTCGCGACGAAAATACCGCGGTCGACACGGTGGTGGACGGCTTCAACGATGCCGCGCAGAAGGCGAGCGAGACGGCGGACTCCACGAACGGCGACGAGATCGCAACCGACATCGGCGCCGCTGCCATGACGGTCGATCAGCTCTCCGAAATGCGCGAGCGCGTGCTTTCGCTCTTTGATGCCGCACGCGCGGCGCTCGAGCGCGTGCGCGCAAACTACGGCGACCCGGCGCATGTCCGCGCCTACCGTCATGCGCTTAAGGACATGTCGGATGCGCTTTCGCCCATCCGCTTCTCCGTGAAGCTCGTGACGCAGATCACGGACCACATCGGCACGCACATGGACGAAGTGAACGACACTCTGAAAAAGATGCGCCTCACACTCGTCAATCAGTGCCGCATGCCGCAGAAGGATGCCGTTGATCTTCTGAAGAGCGACGAAGTGACGAACCCGGCCTGCTTCGACCGCATTGCTGCGCTCGACAAGCCCTGGTCGAAGGGCGTTGCGCATTCGATCGCGATTCTGAAGGAAGAGCAGGACGTGCTCATCCGCGCTGAAAAGAACGGGCTCCTGAAGCTTTCTGAACAGCGCGAGCTCGGCCGCGCCATGAAGCTCGCCCAGACGAACCTCATGCAGGCGAAGGCGAAGATGATCGAGGCGAACCTGCGCCTTGTCATTTCGATTGCCAAGGGCTACGTCAACCGCGGCCTTGCCATGACCGATCTGATACAGGAGGGCAACCTTGGGCTCATGAAGGCGGTCGACAAGTTCGAATACCGCCGCGGCTACAAGTTCTCGACCTATGCCACCTGGTGGGTTCGCCAGTCCGTGACCCGTGCGGTTGCCGATTTCGGCAACACGATCCGCATTCCGGTGCATATGACCGAGTCCTACAACAAGCTGCGCCGCCAGAAGCAGAAGTTCCTGCAGCAGCACGGCCGTCAGCCGACCGAGCAGGAGCTCGCGGAGCTCGCCGACCTGCCGCTTCAGAAGGTGCTTCTGCTCACGCAGGCAATGCGCGGCGTGGAATCGATCGATGCGCCGATCGGCGACGAGGAAGACGCAACGAAGCTCGACTTCGTGAAGGGCGACGAGCATGACGATCCGGGCATTGCCTTCCAGGATCAGTCGATGGTGGAGTGCATTCAGAAGTCCCTCAATGAACTCACCCCGCGCGAAGCTCAGGTGCTGCGCCTTCGCTACGGCATCGGCACGAATCAGGACCATACGCTCGAAGAGGTGGGCCGCACGCTCGGCCTCACGCGCGAGCGCGTGCGTCAGATCGAGTCGGCTGCCATCAGAAAGCTCCGTACGCCGGACTTTACGGAACGTCTGCGCGACTATCTCTCGAACTGATGCCGCGGATTTGATTCCCTGACATTGAAGCGCCCTGAAGCATGGAGAACCTGCCTCAGGGCGTTTTTCTTCGAGTGAACTTGGCTTCTGGAGTTTCCTCCCGTCCTGATTCTCGGGTAGAATCGTCCTCTTTCATGAATGCATGGCGGGCCTGTAGCCAAGTTGGTTAAGGCACCGGACTCATAATCCGGCTATCCTGGGTTCAAGTCCCAGCGGGCCTACCAGATCTTCCTTTCGGGTGAAGCCTCTCTCCAGTCCCCGGGCGAGCGTGCGCATTAGCCCCTCAAACAAGGGTCGGATCAGCTGCTCCAAGCGGTTGATTTTTCCCTCGCCTTCTTCTCCCCCTCTTGAATTTTCGGATGTCTTCCTTCGAACAGTTCGGTCTTGATCCCCGCATTCTTTCCGCCATTAAAAGCATGGGCTACGCGACGCCCACGCCGATTCAGGAGCAGGCTATTCCTGTTGTTCTGATGGGCGGCGACGTGATGGGGGCGGCGCAGACCGGCACCGGGAAGACCGCCGGCTTCGGCCTTCCGCTGATTCAGAGAATTCTCCCGAAGGCCAACACCTCGATGTCGCCTGCGCGCCATCCGGTGCGTGCGCTTGTGCTTGCGCCGACGCGCGAGCTCGCCGACCAGGTGTCGGAAAACCTCGCTGCCTATTCGAAAGACACGCCGTTGCGCGCGGGCGTCGTTTATGGCGGCGTCGATATTCGTCCCCAGTCGGAGCTGCTGAGACGAGGCGTCGAAATCCTCACCGCCACGCCGGGGCGACTCCTTGATCATGTCGAACAGAAGACCGTCAATCTCTCCCAGGTTGAAATCGTCGTGCTCGACGAAGCGGACCGCATGCTTGATATGGGGTTCCTGCCGGACATCTCGCGCATTCTGAAGCTGCTTCCGGCCAATCGTCAGAGCCTTCTTTTTTCGGCTACTTTTTCGCCTGAAATCAAGAAGCTCGCGAAGAATTTCCTGAAGCCCAATCCTTGCGTGATTGAGGTGGCGCGGGAGAATTCAACCGCGGAAACCGTCACCCAGGAACTCTTCACGGTTTCAGACCGTGAAAAAACGGATGTCCTCATCGACATGCTGAAGACGCGCGGTCCGGAAGGCGGGCCCCTCACGCAGGTTCTCGTCTTCGTGAACGCGAAGATCACCTGCCGGCGTCTCGCCCGCACGCTCGAGCGCGTCGGAATCAATGCCGACGCCATTCACGGCGACAAGACGCAGGAAGAGCGTCAGGTGGCGCTCGAAGGCTTCCGCACGGGTGCGATCCATGTGCTCGTCGCGACGGACGTAGCGGCCCGCGGGCTCGATATCAAGGAGCTTCCCTTCGTCATCAATTACGACGTTCCCTACAGCGCTGAGGATTACGTGCACCGCATCGGCCGCACGGGCCGTGCTGGGTCGAAGGGCGTCGCCACGATGCTCGCCACGCCTGAAGACAAGCGTCTCGTTGAAGCGATCGAAGCGCTCACGAAGCAGACCTTCAAGCCCATTGCCATCTCCCCGATGCCGAGGAACCGCAGAAATGCGATGTCGCGCCGCCGCGATCAGGGCTACGTCGAACGCGTCGATACGCCCGAGGACGAGCGTCTTGCGCGCGAGCGCGCCCGCGCCTACGTGCCGCCCGCTCAGCGCCACCGCGATCCGATTTTCGACATGCCCTACATCGAGCGAAATCCCGGCACGACCAAGAAGGCGGACGAGCCCCTCTACCTCGAGCGCCGTGAAAAGCGCCGCCCGGTTGCCGCGCTCCTTGGCGGCAGCGGTCATTGACGAAAAGCCGCAATTGCTCAAAAATCCCTGGAAAGACTATTGTTCCGGGGATTTTTGCTCTATGCGTTAGGAGAAAGACCTGCACAGTCGCGCCGAGCGGCGCGCTGAGGCGAGCCAAAAACGAAGTGGAGAGGCATTTCCATAATGCGGAGCCTCTCCGTATTTTTACGCGAGGAGAGTCTGAGCGATGCAAAAGCCTGATGAAATCATAGAAAGGAAGCTCCGCGAACTCGGCATTCCCTATGAGCGGCACGATCACGCTCCCATCATGACGGTCGAGGAAGGCCGGGTGCTCGCGCGCGAATATGGTTCCTTCTGCATAAAGAACCTCTTTCTCACGGCGAGAAAGCGCTTCTACCTCCTCATGATGCCGTCGGAGAAGAGCTTCTCTTCCAAAGCGCTCGCAAAGCAATTGGGTTGCGGACACATATCCTTTGGAAGCCCGGAGAAGCTCGCAGAGTGCCTCCGGACGTATCCCGGCGCCGTTACGTGTCTGGGCCTTCTTTTTGATGAAAAGCATCAGGTTGAGGTGCTGGTCGACAAGGCGCTTCTCGAGGTGCCGCTCGTCGATGCTCATCCCTGCAGCAACGCGGCGAGCATCAAGCTCGCGATGAAGGACATTCTCGAGGTCTGGCTTCCGGCAACGGGACACGCCGACTGGAAAACCGTAGAGATCGATTGACGCTCCGGCATCAGCCGAGTCGCCGCGAAAAAAAAGACCGGCAGGATTGCTCCCGCCGGTCTTTCTCTCTAGTGCGCCCGGCATGGGCGATTTCTATAGGGTGAAAGTCCCGATGAGCAGGAGGT
>ERZ1673741.1438-NODE-1438-length-19655-cov-4.275204_pt1 | contig 19655 bp, 20 predicted proteins | sample MGYA00580209_ERZ1673741 | MGnify/ENA primary metagenome ERZ1673741 (study PRJEB41218, sample SAMN15661754) | gut metagenome | host: Homo sapiens | place: Canada: London | collected 2015-08-20/2019-03-30 | study: EMG produced TPA metagenomics assembly of... | reverse complement strand
ACAGACGATTCTTCGCTTATTGAACGTTTGGGCGGCCGTGTGCTCATGGTTGAGGGAAAGCGCGACAACATCAAACTCACCGTTCCTGAAGACTATCTGATTATCTCTGCGGCAATTCGCGCGGCAATTGAAGATCGCCGAGAGGAGCAACTCTAAGTGACTGAGCAAAACCAAGCTTTATCCGCCGTGCCCATGCGTGTGGGTCTCGGTTACGATGTGCATGCCTTTGCCCCCGATCGCAAACTGATTTTGGGTGGCGTAGAAATCCCTCATCATCAGGGGCTTTTGGGTCATTCTGACGCCGATGTTTTGGCTCATGCGGTGGCCGATGCCCTGCTCGGCGCGATTCGAGGTGGCGATATCGGCAAGCTTTTCCCCGATACCGATCCTGCTTATGAGGGTGCCGATTCTCTGAAGCTGTTGGCTGCGGTTGCGAATCTTGTGCGTGAACTAGGCTTTTCTATCGTTGACATCGATTGCGTAATTGCCGCCCAAGCTCCAAAGCTTTCGCCTTATCGCGATATGATGCGTGAAAACCTGGCGACCGCCTGCGGGATCGCGGTAGAAAACTTGGGAGTGAAGGCAACTACTACCGAGCACCTTGGCTTTGAGGGCCGAGAAGAGGGCATTTCTGCTCAGGCTGTGGCGTTGGTATGCCGCTGTAAGTAGCCCGTAGAGCGGGCCCCTTCCTACTGGTAGAATTCGCGTGCGGCAGTTGCCGCATATGCTGTTTCGAGGAGATTGCATGATCAAGATTTACGATACCAAGGCGCGTGAAAAGCGTCCCTTTGTTCCCGTTGCCGACGGCAAGGTGAATATGTATGTATGCGGCCCAACTGTGTACAACTACATTCATATCGGAAATGCTCGCACGTTTATTTCGTTTGACACCATTCGCCGTTATCTGATTTGGCGTGGCTACGAGGTGAAGTTCGTGCAGAACATCACCGACGTGGACGACAAGATCATCAAAAAGGCAAACGAAGAGGGCCGTAGCGCTTCTGAGGTTGCTGCGGAATACGCCCAGGCCTTTATCGATGATATGCGTGCTGCCGGCGTAATGGATCCGGATGTTCGCCCCCGTGCCACTGAGGAAATCGACGAGATGATCGCTTTGGTCGAAAAAATCATCGAAGGCGGTCATGCCTACGAGGTTGAAGGCGATGTATACTTTGCGGTTCGTTCGTATGAGGGCTATGGTCAGCTTTCCGGCCGCAATGTCGACGAAATGGAGTCGGGCCATCGTGAGCTGCGCGCAGACGGCCAGGGCTTGGAAGATCGCAAGCGTGATCCCCTCGATTTCGCCCTGTGGAAGGCTGCTAAGCCAGGCGAGCCTTCGTGGGATTCTCCTTGGGGCAAAGGCCGTCCCGGCTGGCATATCGAGTGCTCGGCTATGTCGAAGAAGTACCTGGGCCTCCCGTTCGATATCCACGGTGGTGGCGCAGACCTGGCGTTCCCTCATCACGAAAACGAGCGTGCTCAGTCAGAAGCTGCTTTTGGTTGCACATTCTCCAACTACTGGATGCATGGCGGCATGCTTCAGATCAACCAGGAAAAGATGTCCAAGTCACTGGGCAACTTCCTGTTGCTACGCGATGTGCTTAAGACTACCGATGCCCGTGTGCTTCGAATGCTGATGCTGCAAACGCATTACCGAAGCCCGCTCGACTTCTCGGACGAGCGTTTGGGCGAATCGGAGGCAATGCTTTCCCGTCTTACCAACTTCGTCAAGAACACCGCATGGCTGTGCGCCAACGCCGAAGGTGAAACCACGGTCGACCTTGTTGCTTATCAAAAAGCAATCGATGATATGTGCGATTCGTTTATTGAGGCAATGGACGATGATTTCAATACGGCGGGTGCTTTGGGCTCTATCTGCTCGTTTGTGCGCGAAGCGAACACGATCCTCGCTGAGGCTTCGGTGAGCAGTGAAGATGCTGCCACAGTGCTTGCCGGCGCCGATGCGGTGTGCGACCTGCTTAGCGTTCTCGGTGTCGATCTCAATGCTTGCGAAGACAAGGAGTGCGATTCCTCGAACGAAGTTGTGGCCTTGGCTGTTGAGCTTGCTGGGTTTGCGGGGTGCGATGCTGAAGGGGCCATCGAAGCGCTGCTGGCGCGTCGCGCTGAAGCCCGCAAGGAAAAGAACTTCGCCCTTGCCGATGCGGTACGCGATCGATTGGGCGATCTGGGCTTTGTGGTTGAAGATACACCGCAAGGCGCACGTGTGAGCCGCGCATAGCAAAATGAATACGGGGGCCTTGTGCCCCCGTTTGCCTTTCCTTACGGCACGTTTGCGTTTGCAGCGATTGGGTTTTATCGTATGGTAAAACCTTGTTAGAACATGTTCATTTGTTGGAGCAATTCGTGTAATATATCGTAGTCGTGTATGGTGTGGAAGACTGCGGAAAACTGGAAGGGGATTGCTCATGATAAGGCGGAACCAGTATGTGTCTGTTCATGAAACAAGGGCTCAGGTGACGCGCGAAAAGCTTTTGAAAGCCGCTATCAAGCTCGTGAACCGCGATGGCATGAAGCAGCTTACCGTTCGCAACATTTGCGATGAGGCTGGGCTTTCGACAGGTAGTTTCTACAACCTGTTCAGCGGCAAGGAGGATCTTATCTCCTATTACCTGAAGTACGCTTTCGCACCTTATCGCGAAAAGGCTCTTGAGGGCAGTGACGAATATGGCCCAGTTGAGCGCGTCCTTCTTTTGTATCGTGCTTATGTTGAGTACTGCAAGGACATGGGTCTTGAATTCGTTTCCGGCCTATATGCTTCCAATCACAATCCTTTCTTCGACTTCATGCATCGCGATGCTGAAGACGATTTCATCATTGTTTCGGTTCGCAATTATCTTGCAGAAGCTATCGAGTTGGGTATTGTGCGTGACGATGTCGATCTTGACGAAGCCATGCTTCGCATTGCCGCCGCGTCGACGGGCTTGCTGTTCTACTGGTGCGTGTTTGATGGCGATATCGACATTGAATACGAAGTTGATGAAGCTATCAAAACCTATTTGCTTTCTATTACTGTAGATCCAAATATGAAGCTTAACATCGAGCCTCTGGAGTCAAAGGGCTGCTTTTTGAAGTAGCCGTCTTTGTCTGGCGTTTTCGGCACACGCTTCGGTGTCCTGTTCTGCGGTGTGTGCTTCCAAAACTGTGCGATGAAAGTCCATGAAAGGCCTCCCGTTTCATGCCGAAAGAAGCGGGAGGCCTTTTTGTGCGTGGAGGATGTCGGGTGTTGTCGTTGGGGTGTTCAAAATAGCCAAACGTATAGCTTATGGAATCGTAAATGATTATTAATTATTGCAATTCATTTGCTTTGAACTGGCTATTTAGTTCTATTGAATACTGTTCGAGAACATGTGAACGTGTTATCCTTGAACCATCAGAAGCAGGCATGCACCGTAGGCGTGCGAGGGGCTTGCTGCAACACTTCAAGGAGGGGTAACGATGGTTTTCGAAAACGTTGTCGTTGCATATGATGGATCCGACCAGGCTCTTGCTGCCGTGAAGAAGGCTGCTGAAATCGTTGGCGGCGAAGAAGCCGCAAAGCTTCATGTGGTATTTGTAACCACGCATCCTAACGCTCAGCTTCCCGCGAACTTCAACAGTGCTTCGTTCGATCCTCAGCAGTACCTGCTTTCCGTTGAAGACATCATGGCCCTTTACAACAAGACCATTGATGAAGAAACCGAAAAGGTTAAGGAAGGCATTGGCGATTCGCTCGATTCCTTGGGCGATAAGGCAACCATCGAGGTAATTCCTGGCTATACGCCGGCCGCTGACATTCTCGGCTATGCTGAAAAGGTTAACGCCGACCTTATCGTAATGGGCTCTCGTGGTCTTGGCGCAATTCGCGGTGTTCTCGGTTCGGTTTCCTACGCTGTTCTGCGTGAAGCACCGATGCCCGTATTGGTAATCAAATAAATAAGGACAGAAGGCCCGCTCTGGGAGCGGGTCCTCCCTTTGTGTCGTAAGGCCCCAAATGGGGCTAGCGGTTACTTTCAAATAGGCTGGATGCGCAAAAGCACATCCAGCCTATTTTTTGTTGATGGCGAGGTTTTGGCTTATGGGGGCATTCGATTATGCGGGCCGGTTTATCTAATGGCCGCGCTCGGCGTTAAGCCAGTTTCGTTGGCTTTTCCGTCGTATCAATCGATTCTATTGCTTTTTTCACAACATTGAATAGCAGGTCAATGTGGTCTTCGCGGTGGTTCAAACAGGGAATATAGGTAACGTCTGCAGTAATGTCGTTTTGGCTGCACAGAGTGCAGAAGAAATCGCACGCTACTGACTTAATGTCATAGAGCGATTCCAAGCAGTCGGAAGCAAAACCAGGCGTTACAAGGGCTATCCGCGAAACTCCCTCGGCAGCCCATTGGGCCAGTTGGGTTTTGGGATGGGGCGTAACCCACGCACGCGAATCCTCGAAGCGCGAATGGTAGGCAATAGCCCAGTCGGAATGAGGTATTCCAAGCAGCTCCATTGCCTGATGTACGCTGGTTTTGATTTGCTCCACATAGGTATCGCCCGCTTCGATGTCTGCAAGGGGGATAGAGTGGAACGAGAGAAGAAGCTTGCTGCCTGGACGATACTCCCAAACATCGCGTATGGATGCAGCGAGTGCCTGTGTGTATAAAGGGTTGTCGTTGTAACCTTCAATAATCTTCCCAAGCGATAAGCTGGGATGCTTGCCAACCTGAACCTGTATGGCTTCCTTGCACGTTTTAACGGTGCTGAAGGCGGTTTGAGGAAACAGAGGCAGTGCAACAATTTTGTTGCATCCAGCAGCTTCGAGCTTTTGCAGGGCATGGCGTATTGATGGATTGCCATAGCGCATGCCGACTTCGCACAGAGCGTTGATGCCCGCCTTGGCAAGGCGCTCGTTCAATGCATCGCACTGAGCGCGGGATTCAACTGCAAGCGGCGAACCGTTGGGTGTCCATATCTGCCGATAGCGCGGAGCTGTTTTCTTCGGCCTGGTTCGGGCAATGAAGAGACGCAAGATGGGTTGCCAGATAACTGGCGGAACCTTGATGATGTTTCGGTCGGAAAGAAATTCGATCAGGTACGGGCGAATGTCCTTCGGCTCAGGGGAGTCGGGGGAGCCCGTATTTATGAGAACAATGCCGGTCTTTTCTTTCTTTAAATCCATAATTGAGACTATAGCAAAATCATGAGCCGGAAAATTTACGGTACGGAGGATGCACGGTTTTTGCGGTGAATCGCGGCGTCACTGGCACCTCGAGGAAGTTGCGAAGCGAATCATGCTGTGCTCTTGAAGATATGTGCTAATGCTGGCCTGAGGGCGGCGGATGAAGTGGAAATGCAGATATACTCATATGATGGCTTTCCGAAAAAAGGTGAGGCGCGAACAAAGGAGCAACAGGCAATGGCCTTTCTGTTTGGCTGTGAAAATGTGCATTTGGAATATCCCACGAAGGTAATCTTCGAATCGCTTTCCCTTGGCGTTGACGATGGCGATTGCGTGGGTGTTGTTGGTCGTAACGGTGACGGCAAATCGTCGCTTTTAGGTTTATTCGACGGAACGGTTGAACCCGATGATGGCCGCGTGCTGCGAACGGGTGGTGTTCGCTTTGCCTCTCTTCGCCAGGCAGATGAGTTAGACGACGCAAAGTCCATTGGATGGAATGTGGTGGGCGATACACCCGAATACGAATGGGCATCCGATGCTCGCATTCGCGACATCATCGACGGCATGATCGGCGACTTGGACTGGGATGCCGAAGTTGGCACGCTTTCCGGCGGCCAGCGCCGCCGCGTTGACCTTGCCCGTGTGCTGATTGCCGATGCTGACGTATTGCTGCTTGACGAGCCCACCAACCATCTTGATGTGGTTGCCATCAACTGGTTGGCAAAGCACCTTAAGAAGCGCTTTTCACGCGGCGCTGGTGCCTTAGTGGTGGTAACGCACGACCGCTGGTTCCTCGACGAGGTATGCCTTCGCATGTGGGAAGTCCACGATGGCATTGCCGAACCATTCGAAGGTGGCTATTCTGCTTATATTCTCCAACGGGTGGAGCGTCAGCGCCAGGCCGAGGTGGCGGAGCAGAAAAGGCAGAACCTTATTCGCCGTGAATTGGCATTTCTTTCCCGTGGCGCTCGGGCGCGCTCTAGCAAGCCACGTTTTCATGTCGAAACGGCACGTGCCCTTATTGCGGAAGAGCCTCCGCTTCGTAATACCACAGAACTTAAGCGCGCCGCTATTTCTCGATTGGGAAAGAAGTGCGTTGACGTGATCGACGCCTCGTTCTCCTACGGGCAGAACAAGGTTCTCGATGATGTTACCTGGATGATCGGTCCTGGTGACCGCTATGGCCTTTTGGGTGCGAACGGCGCTGGCAAATCGACGTTGCTCGATATCGTTCAGGGCAAGCTCCGCCCTCAAACGGGTCGCGTGAAAATTGGAAAGACCGTGAAATTCGCTTTCCTTTCCCAGAAGCTCGAAGAACTGGAAAAGCTGAAGGGCGATCGCGTTCGCGAGGTTCTTTCTCGATACAACGCTCGTTACATGATAGACGGCAAGGAAGTTTCCCCTGCTCAGTTGCTTGAGCAGTTGGGATTCACCAATGCCCATTTGAATATGCCGGTCGAAACGCTTTCCGGTGGCCAGAAGCGCCGTTTGCAGTTGATGCTGATTCTGCTTGATTCGCCAAACGTGCTTATCCTGGACGAGCCCAGCAATGACCTTGATACCGATATGACTGTGGCTATGGAAAATCTGCTCGATACCTGGCCGGGCACGTTGATCGTGGTAAGTCACGATCGCTACCTGATGGAACGCGTAACCGATGATCAGTTCGCGCTTATCGACGGCAAACTCATGCATTGTCCTCGTGGCGTGGACGAGTACCTTGAATTGCTTGAAGAAGACCGCAGGGCCCAATCGAACAAGACGACAAGTGCGTCAAAGCAGGGTAGTGCTGTCCAGCCCCAGGCCAAATCGGGGCTTTCTGCCGCTGAGGTTCGAGAGCTTAAAAAGCAGGCACGCTCCATCGAGAACAAGATGAAGACTCAGGAAAAGAAGCTCGCCCAGGCCAAGGAGGATCTGCTGAAGGTTGATCCTTATGACTATCAGGCATTAGGTGAAGCGCAGGCGGGTATTCACGAGCTCGAACAGCGCATTGAAGCGCTGGAAGAGGAATGGCTGCTAGTGGCTGAGCAAATGGAAGGTTAGCCTGTTGCGTGCCCACGGTGGGAAATGCCGTTTCTTTTCACGCGACTGGGCTTGCGGTAGAGTTGTTTTCAGCGTAATTCGTCCAATGAATGGGCGTTTGCGAGCATGGCTCGCGTGATGGGAAGGGTTGTATGGACGCGGTAACTCGTATTTCCGGCTCTACAAGGCTGGTGGGTCTTATTGGCTCACCCGTAACGTATTCTGGCTCGCCGGCTATCCACAATGCTGTGTTTGAGAGGATGGGCTACGATTACGCCTTTGTTCCCTTCAATGTGAAACCAGAGAACTTGGAATCGGCTGTGCGTGGCATGGAGGCGCTTGGCTTTTTGGGCTATAACGTAACGGCACCGTATAAGAATGCCATCGTCCCTTATCTTCATGAAATTTCTCGGACGGCAGAAATTATGGGTGCGGTAAGCACTGTGGTAATTCAGAATGGCCGTTCTTTGGGCGACAACGCCGACGGTGCCGCTTTTATGCGCAATTTGGTACTGAATGGCATCAATGTGCGCGGAAAGAAGATAACCGTGTTGGGCGCTGGTGGCGCAGCTTCCGCCGTTGCTGTTCAGGCGGCGCTCGATGGAGTGGCGCAGATCGATGTATTCAATAGACAGGAGTCGTATCTGCAAAGGGGATATGAGCTGATCGATCGATTACATGGGTATTCTCCCTGTGAGATTTCCCTTTATGCTCTTTCCGACGAAGATCAGCTAAGGGCATCGCTTGCCGAATCGGCCCTGGTGGTAAATACAACCACCGTGGGGTATCCCGATGATCCCGGCTGTCTTCTGGCGGCGGATATGTTGCGACCCGAGCTTATCGTGGCGGATCTGGTGTACAACCCCCGCAACACCGAACTCATACAGCTGGCGCGTTCCTGCGGCTGTAAAACCGTTGACGGCGCTGGCCCCTTTGTGCAGCAGGCGGCAATTGCCGAGCGTCTTTGGCTGGGTCGTGAAATGCCCGTTGATTTCGCAATGGAAACCTTCTTCGCCGATTAGTTACTTGCGTTGCGGGGTCAGGCGAATGATCTGACTTGTTCGCCGTCCTGCAAGTGAGCAAGGTGGCGTAAAAGGCTGGCTGCCGCTGGTTCAACTGCATATAAAACAAAAAAGCCCGTTCAATGAACGGGCTTGGAAATTCTGGCGGAGGAAGTAGGATTTGAACCCACGGTGCCTTGCGGCACAACGGTTTTCAAGACCGCCGCATTCAACCACTCTGCCATTCCTCCGAATCGGTAGGGATTAGGATAGCATAACTTGGTGGTGAGGTATGGAGCTCATTTCTACAGATACGCAAGATATTGAATTCATGCGTCTGGCAATTGGTGAAGCGCGCAAGGCGGAACTGCTTGACGAAGTGCCCATCGGCGCAGTGGTGGTGCGCGACGGAGAGGTGATTGCCGCTGCATATAATCGCCGCGAGACGGATGCCGACCCTGCCGGCCATGCGGAATTCCTTGCAATGAAACAAGCCTCAAACAAATTAGGCGTTTGGCGTCTGTCGGGGTGTACGGTGTACGTTACGCTTGAGCCATGCATCATGTGCGCGGGGCTTATGCACCAGGCGCGCATCGATCGTTGTGTGTTTGGTGCATTTGATCCGAAGGCAGGTGCGTTAGGTTCGCTGTATCAGGTGAATGCCGACGAGCGGTTGAACCATGTGTTCGAGGTTACGCCTGGGGTATGCGAAGAGGATTGCGCATCGTTGCTGCAAACGTTTTTTCGCGAAAAACGCAAGCGCAATAAAGCAAGAAAGGTTGCGGCGCGTGCTGAGGAAACAAATGAGCCCGCTGCTGCGACAAACGAGTAGAACAATAAAGAATCGAATCAGGATGGTGCTTCTGCATGAGGCTTGAAGGTTTGCCAATGAAAAACGTTACAAAGATCATTTCGCCTGCAAAGGTGAACCTGGTTTTGGCTGTGGGTGAAAAGCAGGAAAGCGGGTTCCACGAGGTGCAAACCATCATGCACTCGCTTGCCCTGCACGACATGCTTTCCATGCGTCGTTTCGATGACGAGGGTTCGGGCGATGGCCTTCAGGTGATGCTGAAGTGCGAAAGCTCTTTTACCATTGACCCGCTTTTGATCAAGGCCGAGGAAAACATCGCCTACAAGGCTGTGGTTGAGCTGGCAAAGGCTTTGGGCCGCACGCAGGATGAAACCATCGAAATGATTCTCGGCAAGGTAATTCCTGCTGAAGCGGGCTTGGGCGGCGGCTCTTCCAATGCGGCTGCTGCGTTGGTCGGAGCGGCAACGCTGTGGGGCGTTGGCGTGGAAGATGAGCGTGTGCAGGAAGTGGCATCGCGTTTGGGCGCCGATGTTTCCTTCTTCCTGAAAGGCGGTTGCGCGCGTCTTTCGGGTAAGGGCGACGTGTTCGAGGCTCAGCTTGAGCCCCGTTCTGGCTTCGTTCTGCTTGTTCGCCCCGATGCTGGCGTATCTACGGGTAAGGCCTATGCGGCGTTTGATGAAGATCCTGTTTTGCCCAGTTCAGAGTATCTTTCATCGATTGCAGCTTTGGATGCTGCGGTTGATGTTTCCCTGTACAACAACCTCGAAAAGGCGGCTTGTTCGGTAACGCCGGTGGTTGCTCAAGTCCTTGAGTGGGGAAGGGCTGCTGCTGGCGAGGAAAATGTGGTGCTGTGTGGAAGCGGTTCGGCGGTGTGCTGCATTTTTGACAGCTATCAGGCGGCGTGTGAGGCTTCCGTTGAAGCGCGCAAGCACGAATGGTGGACGCGCGTAACGTCTTTCTCTCCATTGGGCGCTGCCATTGTGGAGGCTTTATAATAGAGATGTCGAGTAACTCGAGGTAAGGTGGCGAAAACCACCAGTGGTTTTCCCGCATCATAGCAGCGCGTCTGCGGGCGTGGCTGCGCGAGAAACGCTAGGAGCAAGTTATGGAAGCAATTATTGTAATCGTTGTTGTGGTGGTGATTCTGGCCATCGTCCTTATTGCCCTGTACAACAACCTCGTTCAGCTGCGCAACCGCGTTGACAACGCTTGGTCGCAAATTGATGTTCAGCTGCAGCGCCGTTTGGATCTTATTCCCAATTTGGTGGAAACGGTGAAGGGCTATGCTGCCCACGAAAGCGGTACGCTCCAAAAGGTAACCGAAGCGCGTTCTGCGGTATGCAATGCTACGACGCCCGAGCAGAAGATGGCTGCTGATAACTTCCTTTCGGGTACACTGAAGAGCTTATTCGCGGTTTCTGAGGCCTATCCCGACTTGAAAGCAAATGCTAATTTCCAGCAGCTGCAAGCTGAGATCTCCGCTACGGAAGACAAAATCAGCTATATGCGTCAGAGCTACAACGATACGGTAATGAAATACAACAGTGCGATTCAGACGTTCCCTGGAGTGCTGGTTGCCGGCCTTTTCAAGTTCACTGCGCGTGAGAACTTCGATGCCAATGCGGCTGCTTCGGCTGCGCCGGTTGTTTCCTTTGGCCAGGGCAACGATGCTGCGCAGGCTCCCTCGGTAAACATGGGAACCGCCCCTAAAGATCCGTCGGATACGCCTTCGGTGAAATAAAGAGACGTATGCCGTTTGTGGCTCTTGCCTCCGGCAGAGTACGAATCAGCATTTGATCCAACGCAACGAGTAAAACGATGCCGCCCTATTTGGGCGGCATCGTTGCTTTGGTGTCGCTCTTTTCCAGCAGCCGGCTTGAGAGTGCTGGTTGTTATTTAGTCAATTTTGCCAAGGCGTTTCTTGCTAAAACCTAGTGCGCTCCCCAAGCGATTCTTACCCGATTGGGCAATAAAGGGTCTGCTTGCTGCTGGGTCGTATAAAATGAAAAAAGCCCGTTCGAAATGAACGGGCTCGATATACGGTGGCGGAGAGCTGGGGATTCGAACCCCAGATACGCTTTTGGCGTATACTCGCTTAGCAGGCGAGCACCTTCGGCCTCTCGGTCAGCTCTCCGTATATGCGAATTGAAATGATAACCTGCCCGCCCTCATCTTGCAAGGAGAAGAGCAGTGCAAAACCATGCTTTCATCAAAAAAAACTGCCAAAATGGTCAATTCGCCACACTTGTGGTCGAAAATCAGGTCAAAAGCAGCTTTGGCAAGGGCATAGCCCTTGTTATTGCGGCTTTGGCGCTGGCGTTTGCCTGCTTTTGCTTCACGCCGCAGCAGGCTCATGCAAAGTCATACGAAATGCCGCATACCACCATCAATGCAACGGTGCAGCCTAACGGCGACTTGCATGTGGTTGAGCAGCGCACATTTGATTTCAGTGGTACTTTTACGGCTGTATGGTGGAACTTCGATAGCTTGCCTTCTGGCTCCGACATCAAGATCAACAGCGTAAGCATGGGCTCTTCGGCGAAGTCTCTCTCGGAGTTTTCCAGCGTACCTTTCCAGCTTGATTGGCGTGAGTCGGGCGGTCCCGGCGGCGACGCTTACTCATTCGATAAGCCCAAGAACACCGTCTATGTGTTCTTCTCGGTGGAAGACGAAGCGGATGTTGTGCAGCTGGATTATACGGTAACCAAGGCTGCGCAGGCATACTCCGATGTGGGAGAGCTGTACTGGCAGTTTGTGGGCAGCGGCTGGGCTGAAGATTCCAGTGATGTGACCATGACGCTGAACCTCCCTGTCGCTTCGGGAGCCAAGATCACGGCGGGCGAAAATGTACGCGCGTGGGGTCATGGTCCCCTGGATGCTACGGTTGCCATCAATGATGACGGCACAGTAAGCTACAGCGTTCCTCGCGTAAACGCAGGTTCCTATGCAGAAGCGCGTGTAGTGTTTCCCGTTGAGTGGCTGTCGGGTGTAGCTTCCGGAGCCGACAACATGCACGAATCTACCGCTCGCCTCGATACTGTTCTTTCCGAAGAGCAGACATGGGCAGACCGCGCCAATGCGCAGCGCGCGCTTTCGCTCGGTTTGCTTATTGTGGTAATCCTTGCTTGCTTGGCCTTGCTGGTATGGGGCGTTCGCTCCTTTGTCCGCTACGGCAAAGAGCTCAAGCCTACGTTCGAAGATGAGTATTGGCGCGATGTACCGGAAGCTGGCGCTCACCCTGCTGTGATCGGTCGCTTGTGGACCTTCGATAAGGAAAATTCAACCGATTTCACGGCAACCATCATGCATCTTGCCAATGCTGGTGCGATCTTGATCAACAAGGGTTCGTACGAACAGGGTGGTGTCATTCGAAAGAAGCAAGTCGATGACTACTACCTTACGCGTGTGCCCCAGGTAGAGCTTTCGCTCAATAGCACGATTGACCGCAAGGCTATGTCATTCCTGTTCGATACGGTAGCGCAAGGCCAGCCCTCTCTGTGGCTGGGGACCATCAAGGCGTACGCAGAAAGCAATCCCGAAGAATTCAACGAAGCCATGTCCGATTGGCAGGGTTTGGTGACTTCCCATGTGATAGCAGCCGAGTACTTTGAAAGCTACTCGAAGTCGAAGCGCTTCCGTATGCTTTCGGTGGCAATTGCGCTGATACTGGGATGTTTTATCATCGCGTGTATCTTCGAGAACTTCCTCGTTCTTGTTCCCGGCATCATCACGGGAGTGGCTCTTATTGTGGTTTCTCGTTTCATGGAGCGCCGCACGCAGAAAGGCGCCGATATCTATGCGCGCTGCAAAGGGCTGCGTAAATGGCTTACGGAATTCTCTGCGTTGGATGAACGCCCTGCCGCCGATGTGAAGGTATGGGGCGAATTCATGGTGTATGCCTATCTGTTTGGCGTAGCGGAGCAGGCCATTGGAGAACTGCGCAAGAAGGTGCCTGAGATGTTCCAGCTGAATAACGATGAAGTGCTGGATAGCTCGTATGTGCCATGGTGGGGGCTGTATGCCTCGACTTACTATGCGAATACCACCATGCCCGATCTTGGCTCGATGCTGAACACTTCGGTATCGGAATCTATCCAGGCAGCGCAGTCGGCGCTTTCGGGCGATTCTTCCGATGGCTCTGGCGGCGGCGGTGGGTTCTCCAGCGGCGGTGGCGGCGGCTTTGGCGGCGGCGGTGGTGCCCGCTAGGGTTTGCCTGCTTGTGGCTTTCCGCCTGTGGTTCTGGCTGGTCCGGTGCGAAGGGCGCTGCTGTTCGCTACGGTTGAAGGCGGGATGCTTGTTGGGAGGTACTCGATTGCGGGTAGGTTGCCTTAGGGGCTCTGCTGCCGACAACGATGATTGCGCCGCCGATGGGAACGGTGGGCAGATTGCCCATTGGGCATTTCGTGCAACGGAAGCCGTATTACTCCTAGATCGAGCCAGTGCCGTGCAATTGCCCCTTGCGGGGAGCGGCTTGGTTATAATGGGCACTTATGATTGCTCTTTCTGAAATACCTTCATGGGTTTATAAAATACTGTTGGTTTTGGCCGCAATGATTTGGGGCTTCAGCTTCGTGGTCATGAAAGACGTGGTCGCGGTTATGCCGCCGGCGTGGCTTTTGGGCATCCGCTTCACGTTGGCGGGCTTCATTCTTCTTTTTATTCTGCGTAAGCGGGTGAAGGCCCATTTCTCAAAGCGCGCCTTGGGCGCGGGCATGGTGCTAGCAGTGTTCGATTTTTCAGCATTCCTGGCGCAAACCGTAGGTCTACAGCATACAACGCCGGGCATCAACGCATTTCTTACTGCAACGTATTGCGTCGTGGTTCCGTTTGCCTGGTGGGTCCTTATGCGTAAGCGCCCCTCCTTTTTCAATATAGGGGCTGCTGGCATTGCCGTTGTGGGGATTTGGTTGGTTTCGGTTACCACAGCAGGGCAAACGCTTTCCATTGGCCTTGGCGAATCTCTGACCATGGTCGGCTCTGTTTTGTTTGCTGTTCACATCGTCTTTGTGTCCAAGTTCACTGAAAAGCACGACGCACTGATGCTCACGGTGTTCCAATTCATCACCGAAGGTTGTTTCGGATGCATCGTTGGTGCAGCTACGGAAACGCTTCCTACGGCTGCGGTGATAACGCCTACCATTGTTGGTCAGATGGCCTTTCTCATCGTGTTCGCGTCGATCATTGCGTTTGGCATCCAGAACGTTTCACTCGCGTACGTTAATCCCTCGCAGGCAGCGTTGCTTCTTAGCTTGGAATCGGTATTTGGCGTGTTGTTCTCCGTTCTGCTGTACGGAGAGGTTATGACGAGCCGTTTGCTGGTCGGATTTGCGTTGATTTTCGTAGCCATCTTGGTGAACGAGGTGGTGGCTCCGAGGGTTGAAGCGAAACGTGCTATAGTTGCTTTCGGTAGAGATAAATGGAAAGAGGACGGGCCTCATGACTAACACCACCGAGAATATCATCCTTATTGGCATGCCGGGCGCTGGCAAGTCAACCTTGGGCGTTGTTTTGGCGAAGATCCTTGGCTATGAATTCATCGATGCTGATTTGCTTATTCAGGGCAAGCTCGACAAGACGCTGCAGAAGATTATCGATGCATGCGGTCCTGATGGCTTTATCGAAGTGGAAAATGAAGTGCTGTGCACGCTTTCCACGAGCCATGCCATCATTGCTACGGGTGGTTCTGCTGTCTATTCCGACGAGGCCATGAAGCATCTGTCTTCTATTGGCACGGTTGTGTACCTGCAGGTTTCCTACGAAGAGCTGGAAAACCGTCTAGGCGGCCTTCATGAGCGCGGCGTCGTTATGAAGAATGGTATTGGTATGAGCTTGGCTGACCTGTACGAGGAGCGCGTGCCCCTGTACGAAAAGTACGCCGATCTTACTATCGACATCAACGGCCTTTCGGTTCGCGATGCGGCACGAAAGCTCGTCGATCAAATCTCTATGCTGTAAAGTTTGGCGCCGGTCATAAACCGGCGCTTTTTTGTTTTATTGGGTTTTGTTCCAGGTTGGTGGGGTACGGTGATTGCCCTTCTGGGCGGTTGTGCATCGCCGAGGACTTCAGGTTTCTGGCAAGCCAGCTCACATGCCGTCAGATAAACAGGAGGCCCCGTCCGAGCTTTTGCGAATCCGTCCCGTTGTTTAGATGCGGAACAGGTTCGTTGCCGGGCGGGGCCTGATGCAAATGCGTTGTATGCGCACTGATGCTTTTACAGCTCGATGCTTCTGGAAGAGCCGTCAATGTCATCGATCTTGGCAATGCCTTCTTTCAGGGAGAAGAACGTCAGGCGCGGATCGCCCCAGTCTTCGTAAGTTTCGCCAAGTGCCGTCATGTGCTCGTAGCCTGCTTTGCGAACCTCATCGCCTGCGGTGTCGTTCAAATCGGCTACGCCCGTAACGATGATCCAGCCGCGGCCGGGCTTCCATGCGGAAAGCTCGAATTTGGGGTTCTGCTGCAGCTGATGATAAACATCTTTGTTAGTTGCGGTGCAGAACCACAGGGTATCGCCTTCGCGCATAACGAAGCTGAAGGGGCGAACGCGGGGCTGGTCGCCTTCGCAGGTTGCCAGGTACCATGCGGGTACTGCGGTAAGGTATTCAATGATGTCGTCCATGGTGTTCCTTTCAGGTGATTGAGGTTGCCTTGGTTTGCTAGGGCCGTTAGATGTTGTTATGGCTCGATGCACTCGCGGTTTGGGCTTTGACGTTTACGCGCTGGCTTTCCTCACTGGGCCGGGTTTTGCACGAGTGGGGAAGTGGTGAGCTGTACGGTTCTGCGTTTATAGCAGCATGTTCAAGACGAGATCGGTTGCCAGTACAGCTGCAGTGCCGATTCCTAAATAAACGGTACCGGCGATATCGCGCTTGCTGAAAGAGAGTTCTTTTAAGCGGGTGCGGTTTTCGCCTCCATGATAGCAGCGCGCATCCATGCCCAAAGAAAGCGTTTCGGCGTGTCGGAACGCGCTGGTAAACAGGGGCACAATAAGCGAAGTCATCATGGCAACGCCCCCCTTGGGTCCCTTGCCGAAATTTGCGCCACGGCTAATCTGCGCACGGTAGATGGTGCGCAGTTCGATGGCGAACTGGGGCAGGAAGCGCAGAGCGATTCCCATCATCATAGACAGCTCATGAGCGGGCAATCCGAAGCGTTTGAAGGGTTCTAGAAGGCGCTCGAAGCCATCGGTGAGATCGAGTGTGGTGGTGGCCAGCGTAAGCAGGCTCACGCCCAACAGCAGCATAGTAAGGCGGATAGCGATAAAGAGCGCCTGGTGCAAGCCTTGTTGGCTAATGCAGATGATCCATAGCTGAAAGTATACTTCGCCGCCCTGAACGAAGAAAATGTTCAGCAGCGCCGTGAAAACCACCAGAATGGCCAGAGGTGCGATGGAGGTGAACGCTTGCCGACGTGAGATGTGCGCGAAAGCAAACATTCCCGCAGTAAACAATGCGGCGACGCCCAGCGACACGTACGACCCCGCAGCAAACACCATAACCATGAACAGGATTGAAAGCAGGAGCTTTGCGCGAGGGTCCATGCGGTGAACAGCGGAATCCTTGGCGATGTAGCGACCGAATACGGCATCTATTTTCATGATTGCACAGCCCCGCTTCCACCAAGGATGTGAGCAATTTCATCTGCTAACGATTCAGGAAGATAGAGCTTTTCGGGTAAGGGCATGCCTTCTGCGCGAAGCTGGTTTGCCAGGGTTTGGGCATGGGGGATGCCGAGGCCAATTTCGCGCAATTCGACAGCATGCTTGGTGAAAATCTCCTCTGGTGTGCCCAGGAACGCCACTTCGCCTTCGTGCATGACCAGCATGCGATCTGCAAGAAGGGCGATGTCGTTCATGTTATGCGAAACCATTACTACCGTAAGGTCGCGTTGTTCGTGGAGCTGTTTGATGAGGTCGAGGAAATCGGTGCGTGATGCCGGGTCAAGACCAGCAACTGGTTCGTCGAGTACCAACGTGGTGGGGCGCATGGCAAGTACGCCGGCAAACGCCACGCGGCGTTGCTGACCGCCTGAAAGCTCGAAGGGGCTGCGTTTGCTCAGCGCATCGAAATCAAGATGTACGTCGGCGAGCGCTTCACGGATGCGGGTATCAACCTCATCTTCGGGCAAGCCCATATTGCGGGGGCCGAATGCCACATCCTCATAGACCGTTTCGGCAAACAGCTGGTGTTCGGGGTACTGGAATACCACGCCGATGTCGCCGCGAGCGCAGTTCGCGTTTTTGCGGTCTGCCAGATCTTTGCCGTTCCAGAGCACATGCCCTTCGGTGGGGTTAGCAAGGCCGTTCAGGTGCTGTACCAGGGTGGATTTACCAGACCCCGTATGTCCTGCAATGGCAAGGAATTCGCCATCGTTGAGGGTGAAGCTGACATTGCGCAAGGCGTAGCGTTGCACTTCCCCAGCTTTCTTTTGTCGTTTGGTGAGCGGCGTGTAGCTGAAGCTTACCTGTTCGAAAGCGATCGACACAGTTCCTCCTTCAGCGTTGCGGTTTCGATATGGGTGCCAACGTTGATGCCACGATCTTGTAGAAGGCGCGACATGTGGGTGGCGAAGGGCACGTCAAGATTAAGGTCGCGAAGAATGTGGTCCTGCGTAAGCACCTCGTCGGGAGTGCCGTCGAGTACGCAGTGGCCATCGTTCAGTACGATCACGCGATCGGCCTCTGCAGCTTCTTCCATGAAGTGAGTGATCATGATAACGGTCATGCCCTGTTCGTGGAGCTCTTTGCATACGCGCATCAAGCCGCGGCGTCCGCGCGGATCAAGCATGGCCGAAGCCTCATCGAAAATCAGAATGGAGGGATGCATTGCCAGCACGCCTGCAATGGCGACGCGTTGTTTCTGGCCTCCAGAAAGGGCTGCGGTTTCGCGCTTGCCGGAGCCGGCTAAGCCGACTTTTGCCAACGATTCTTCTACGCGTTGACGAAGCTCGGGGTTTTCTATGCCCAGGTTTTCGGGGCCGAACGCCACGTCGTTTTCAACGAGGCTGGCGACGATCTGGTCATCGGGGTTCTGGAATACCGCACCTGCCGTGCTGCGTATGGCGAAGGTGTTGTCTGGATTGTTGGTTTCCAGGCCGTTCACGGTTACGGTGCCGGTATCAGGCACCAAGAGTGCGTTGATGAGCTTCGAGAACGTTGATTTACCTGAGCCGTTGGCGCCCAAAATGCAGACGAACTGACCCTCTTCGATAGAGAGAGCCAGTTCGGAAAGTACCTTGGTTTCGCCTGTGTAGGTAAAGGAAACGTCGGAAAAGGTAATCACGGTTTAGCGACCCTTCGTCTGATCCTTCTTAGGAGTAATAAGGTTGGAGATTGATTTGTAGATAACCAGCGTCAGAACCGCGTTGAGCAAACCCTTAAGCAGGTTGAACGGAATGAGGATGGGGATGATCATTGCCGTTACCGCTTCAAAGGGGACGCCCAGCCACATAGGGGTAACAATGAGGTTGCCCACAACAGCACCAGCCATCGCGGCGATGATGCTGAGTACCAAGCCGCCAATAGCGGCGGGGTAGGTGCGCTTTTTCTTGTAGATGATGGCAGCGGGCAGCACAAAGCACGTAACGGTGAGCACATTCATAAGTGCACCGGTGAAGTCTGCCATAAGCAGGCCGTGAATGATGGCGGTTAGGATGCCTACCGCAACGCCGGCGCCAGGACCGAACGCGAAGCCGGAAACCATGGCAGGCATATTCGAAGCGTCGAATTTAAGCCAGGTTACGCCGGGCAGCAAGGGGAATTCAATGAACGAAAGAAGAACGCCAATGGCGCACATGAGGGCCATGGTGACCAGTTGCTTGGTGGACCATGCGTTGGTGTTCTTGGTGGGGGTGTTCGGGGTAGACAAAGTAAGCCTCCTGTCTCTTCCATCCGGACTGTAACCGTTGGCTTTGGGTTTGCACCAAATCAGTCTGCTTAGCCGCCAGGCCAAGCAGGGTTGCGGGCTTCAGATGAAGCTAGGTTGCTTCGGGGGATCTGTTACCGCCAGTGAGGAATTTCACCTCGCCCTGAAACAGCGTTCGCGGGTTATCCTACCATTCTCTAGTGCCTTGCTCAACTGGGACAGTCCTTTGCTGCGGGAGTTTTCCTCTCGTGGCGAAGGGGTCTTTGCGGAGATCCACCCCGCAGTAAAAAGTGCCTTTGTGGACCCCTCCTGCGGTAAAGGCGACTTTGAGGCCCTTTCCAACTGGAGTTGCGGGGGTCTTCTCCTTGTAGCGAAGTAAGGTTGCGTCGGAAAGTCTTGAGAAGGTTGTTTTATGCGCCTGTTTGGAGTGCAGAAGGGGTGTGTTAAGATAGCAGAGCTGATTGTCAGCATCCTTTTTGCCCCCGTAGCTCAGAGGATAGAGCGTCGGTTTCCTAAACCGTGCGTCGGAGGTTCGAGTCCTCTCGGGGGCGCCAGTATCTTCAGGTCCGCCTTAGGCGGGCCTTTTTATTTGACGTTGCGCGTTACGGGGAATGGTTAAAAACTCGCCTCGTGGTTATTCAGCCTATGGGAGAGTTTATTGGTCGTTGCGTTTATGGCGGTACGGACTTCGCCATAGTGTCGCGGCTCCGCCCCGCTTATAGTATCGCCTCACCGTGCCGCCTGCCCGTCTCCCGCTTATAGCGCCGGTGCCGCCTTAGGAGCTTGAAAACAAAAAACG
>ERZ1673741.1429-NODE-1429-length-19739-cov-12.226936_pt1 | contig 19739 bp, 12 predicted proteins | sample MGYA00580209_ERZ1673741 | MGnify/ENA primary metagenome ERZ1673741 (study PRJEB41218, sample SAMN15661754) | gut metagenome | host: Homo sapiens | place: Canada: London | collected 2015-08-20/2019-03-30 | study: EMG produced TPA metagenomics assembly of... | reverse complement strand
AATTGCGTTGATAGGATCGGTAACTGTTTTTCTCTATCTTGATCGTGCCGCCGATCTGAGCGGGAAGCCGCGCGGAAGCATTGAGGGCATGCGCGCGGTAGATCTGCCAGTAAAGCGCTGCGACGCGCTCGATGACGAGGCCCATCGGGATCGCCGCCTGGTGCGGCGCATCCGGGATCTTCGTCCGGACAAGATAGGCGGCCATGTCGGCGGGCAGGAGATAACGGACGCGCGCCGCGTTGGCAAGGTTGATTTCCGCGAGCGCCTTGATAAGTGCGAGCTTATAGGTGGTCGTCATCCGGTCTTCCTCGAGGAGCCCCTGGAGGCTTTTTCTCGCCCGCACGCGGGCCGCATCGCGCACGAAGACCAGTGCCGTGGAGATCAGGCTCCCCCGGTCCCCGGCAGATTTCCTTTCGGCAAGCGCAAAGCCGAAGCGCTCGAAAAGCGCGATGACGAACTCTGGAGAAAGCGTTTTTGTCGATGAAGCACCGTCAAGCAGAACCACGGCAGTGCCTGAGGAGCTCAGAGCGAGCTCAATTTCCCGCACCAGTTCATGGAGCTTTTCCGGAGTGACTGCTCCCTCCAGACCGTCCGCGACAACCGCATCGCAGGCGGCGCTTCGGAGCATTTCGCCGCAAGACTCGCGATCCGCTTTATCGAGCGGAAAATGAAGCGGAATGCGCTCCATCCGGACATCCCCATCGTTTCCCGGAGTTTCCGGCTCGGCATCTGCCGTGAGCGTGACGGCGACCTTCGCCTCCGCCAACCGGAGGGCAAAGTGCGCTTTCCCGAGCAGAAGCGCACGGGCGCCGGCGGGAATCCACTTGAACAGCAATTGAGTAAAGAGACGCTCTCACGAGGAGGCCTCTCTGAAGCTCGGAGAAAGGTCGGGCACTTGAGAAATTACGAATAAGGACGAACAAGGATAGGAGAAGCGTATTGCCTGAAGGCACGCTTGAGGCATAAGGGAAAACACTGAAACTCAATATAGGAAGGAACCTTTGCATACGATTGAATTCTGACTTTCCCGTAAGACTTTGCCTCAGACGTGCGCCGTTCCTTCAAAAGAACTAGTTAGAATGATCGGCGCAAAAAAGAAGAGACTGACGCAGCCCGGACCCCCGCGGCGGCTTCTGAGAAGAAGCAATGCTTCCGAAAGACGCATTCATCGGGCGCTCAGACAAGAAACCGCAGCAGCGAGTGGGTTTGCCCCGTCAGCATCCCCGGCCGGGTTGATGCTGCCCTGAGGCGCCTCGCCGACAACACGTTTTGAGGGACCAACATAATGGAAGAGAATTTTCTCTTTGGTTTCTGGAAGGGCCGCCGGCTCGATCGGAGAAGCAATCCTTCGGGAGCGCTCCCTGACGGCTTCCCGCTCGACGAAGTGCGCGAATTCAATCGCGGCAACCCGGTGACGAGCCTTATTTCGAGCGCCGGCTTTCTCATCTTCCAGGGGGCGGAAGCCCTTCCGCTGGTTCTCTTCGCCTATTACGACAACGTTCGCCGCATGTCCTGCGGACGCTGCACGCCCTGCCGCGCGGGGAGCATCCTCATCTGCGAGGCGCTCCAAAAAGCCGTTCTCGGCTTCGGGAGCACCGTCAACTGGGAGGAGATCCGCATGCTCGCGCGCCAGATGGAGCTCACGAGCCTCTGCGGCATCGGCGCCTCCACGACCGCGCCTCTTATCGGCGCGATCGACCATTTTGTCGATGATCTGAAGACCACGGAACCCGCGGGCGATCCTGCGGCGCTGATGAACGAGAAGCGCTACGCGTCCGCCGCAACGGCGCCCTGCATTGAAGCCTGCCCCGCGAACGTCAATGTTCCCCGCTACATCGACTACATCCGGGACGGCCGTCCGCAGCTCGCCGAAGGCGTGCTTATGGAGCGCTATCCGCTCGTCGGCACCTGCGGGCGCGTCTGCGTGCGTCCCTGCGAAAAAGCCTGCGCGCGCCGCTTTGTCGAGGCGCCCGTCGCGATCAAGGACCTGAAGCGCTTTGCCGCCGATCATGCGGGCGCGCCGGTGTCGCACCTCTTTTCCCCGGAAGAAGCGCTCGGGAGCGACAAAAAGAAGGTTGCCGTCGTCGGCGCCGGTCCGGCGGGCATCACCTGCGCCTACCATCTTCTGCAGATGGGCCATGCGGTCGACGTCTTCGACATGGAAGAAGAAGCGGGCGGCATGGCGCGCTGGGGGATCCCGGCCTACCGGCTCCCCCGCATGGAGCTCGCGGGTGAAACGGACGTCGTGAAGGCTTTGGGCGGAAATTATGTTTTCGGTAAAAAGCTCGGCCGCGACTTTACGGTCGACGGCCTCCTTCAGGACGGCTACAGCGCCGTCTTCCTCGGAATCGGCTGCGCGCTCGGGCAGTATCTCAACCTCCCGGACGAGGACCAGTCGGCTGAGGGCTATTTGAAGGGCCTCGACTTTCTGCTCGAGGTCGAGCACAGCCAGAAGAACCCCGGCGGACCTGCGCCGCTTCAGGGCGACGTGGTGGTGATCGGCTGCGGCAATGTTGCGATGGACTGCTGCCGCACGGCGAGAAGACTTTTGAAGTCCGGGCGCGTCATCGTCGCCTACCGCCGCATCGAGGCTTCAGCCCCGGCAGATCCGGAGGAAATCAAGGCCGCCCGCGCCGAGGGCGTGGAGTTTGAATTCCTTTCCGCGCCGAAGCGCATCATCGTTGAAGACGGTCGCGTTGTCGGAATCGAGCTCGTGCGGATGTACCAGACCGAACCCGACCAGTCCGGACGCCGCGGCGTGAAGCCTATTGCGGGGTCGGAATTCGTGATTCCCTGCAGCACCATCATTGCTTCGATCGGCCAGAAGATGGATGCGTCCGTCTTTTCACCCGGGGACGGCATCACGCTTTCGCGTTGGAACACGATTGAAACGAAGGCCGACTACACGACTTCGAGGAAGGGTGTCTTCGCGGGCGGCGACGCCGCCGTGGGCGCTCAGACGCTCATCCTGGCGATGGCGCACGGCGAAGGCGCGGCGCGCTCGATTGACGCTTATCTGAAGAGCGGAGAGGCAGCCTTCTTCCCGCGAAAGCGCCTTTCGCGAATCATCAGAAAGGCCGATCTTCTCGGGCAGTGCCGGCCGGAAAAGGGCTACCCGCATGCGGAGCGCTTTGAAGTGCCGATGCGCGACGCCCGCAAGCGCATCGAGGAGACCCCGTGGGAGGAGGTCGAATTCGGCATGACGGATTCGGACGGCTGGAAGGAATCAAAGCGCTGCATGCGCTGCTACCGCCTCATCGGCGTGACGACCCGCGACCCCATTCCCGGCACCGAGCCCACGGGCGAGGACACGCTTCCCCTTTGACGGAGTTTCCCCAAGATGGCTTCCCAGATTTATAAAGACAAGAAGGAGCTCGCGCCCCGCGCATTCATCAACGGCATCTCCGTGGTGATCGAGCCCAACGACACGATTCTTCAGGCGGCCCGCCGTGCCGGGATCTTCATCCCGACGCTCTGCGAATTTGCGGCCCTCAACCACCGTCCCGGAACCTGCCGCGTCTGTCTCGTCGGGATCGAGCGGGCGGACGGCGGACACGACATCGTCACCTCCTGCGACACGAAGATCGAGCCCGGCATGCGCATTCATACGCGTACGGCTGAGGTGCGGCGCCGCCAGCGCCTTCAGATGGAGCTCCTCTTCGCCGACCATGACGAAAACTGCTCCTCCTGCTCGCGCCACGGCGACTGCGAACTCCAGAAGGCCGCCCTCTGGGTGGGGCTCGAAGGCTCGCACCTTTCGGGAAAGTACCTCGCGGACAGACGAGAGGACGCCACGGCGCCTGCCATGCGCTTTGACGGCCGAAAATGCATCCGCTGTCTGCGCTGCATCGAGGTCTGCCGCCGAGTGCAGGGCCCGAACGTTGCGGCCCTCACGCTCATCGACACCGGCACGGGCGCCCAGGTCGGCTTTCGCGGTGCGGATTCCTGGGGCGCATCCGACGTCTGCATTCAGTGCGGGCAGTGCTCGCTCGTCTGCCCGACGGGCGCCATCAGCGTGCGCGACCAGTGCTGCGACGTCTTCGACCTTCTCGACGACGACTCGGTGACGACCGTCTTTCAGATTGCGCCGGCCGTGCGCGTGGCGATCGCCGAAGCCTTCGGTCTTCCGCCCGGCACCAATGTGGAAGGAAAGCTCGTCACGGCTTTGAAGCGCATGGGCGCCGACTACGTAATGGATACGCGCTGGTCGGCCGACGTGACGATCATGGAGGAGGGAACGGAGATTCTGGAGCGCCTGAGAGAAGCGAAGGCTGCGGGAACGCTCGGGAAACCCTTCACGTACTTCACCTCCTGCTGCCCGGGGTGGGTCAATTACGTCGAGAAGGTGGCGCCCGACATGATCCCGCACCTCTCCTCGACCCGCTCGCCTCAGGCGATTTTCTCGGCGCTCGCGAAGACCTGGATGCCGAAGTCGAGGGATCTCGATCCGAAATCCATCCGCGTGATTTCAATCATGCCCTGCACGGCGAAGAAGGACGAGGCCGGGCGAAAGCTCCTCGAGCGCACCCCCGGCGAAAAGGATACCGACGTCGTCCTCACGATCCGGGAATTCACGCGCTTGATCCGGCGCACGGGCCTCAATCTGGCGGATCTCCCCGATACGGCCTTCGACACGCCGCAGATGACGCTTGCCTCGGGCGGGGCGCAGCTCTTTGCCACGACGGGCGGCGTCATGGAGGCGGCGCTTCGAACGATGTCTGCCATTACGAACCAGGATCCGCAGCCGCTTCCGCCCTTTGAGGACGTTCGCGGAGCGCGCTCGATCAAGGAGACGACCGTTCATCTCGGGGATCTGGGCGATATCCGCGTGGCGGTGGTGCATGAATGCGCCAACGTCGCGAAGGTGATCGACATGGTGAGAAAGGGCACCTGTCCCTACCACTTCGTCGAGGTCATGGCCTGTCCGAACGGCTGCGTCGGAGGGGGCGGCACGCCTCGCGGCAGAGACATCTGGAAAAATAATCTCGGCGCCCGTCAGAGCGCCGTGTACGAGATCGACGCCAGGATGCCGATCCGGGCTTCGCACGAGAATCCGGAAGTGATCCGCCTCTACGAAGACTTCCTCGGCGCTCCGGGAAGCCACCTCGCGCACGAGCTTCTGCACTGCACCTACGAAGACAGAAGCAGGGAAGGCGAAAAGCCGCGCGCCCGGAAGATCTTCCGGCTCGTCGAACTGTCGCCCGATCAGATGGGCAATCCCGGCTGAGCTGCCCTAAGGAAGGTCTGTGACGCTTCTGAGGTAATAAGGCAAATATCGTCAGGGCCGCATCGATTGTTCTAAAAAATCGGCGGACCTTTACTTTTTGCAGACCAAACGTAAACCGTAGGCGTCTCAGAGTTTGTTACAATCCGTCTCTATTTCTGAGAATGAATCTCAGGCGCATTGCTGGACATTGAAGGCAGTGCAAATGCATTCTCATTCATCTTCAGTTTTGGTTCGAGGGGGAGTCTCCTGGCGCACGCGGAATCGGGGGTCGATGACGCGGGCGTTTGCACGGGGAGCGGAGGGGAAATCGTTCCTGCGGGTAGACCGGAGTCTGACTCCGGGCTTGAGGCTTCCCCCCGGACCAAACATCCATCATATTGAAGACAAAGCCCGGGCGGTTCGTGGAGAGCTGCAGCCGGGCTTTTTGCATGCATGAGTCGAGCGTGCCGGGCTGCGTTTCTCCGGAAAAATGCGAAAAAAGGCGAAAAAAGAGGGGATGGCGCTTCTGCGCCATCCCCTTCCAGGAGACCCCAAGACAGCGCCTCGCTTCAAGGGGCAGGCATTGCACCCGCCCGGAGGCATGGATCCACGAAGCCGACCCCTGGCTTCTCGTAGTGGATCAAGCTGTCTTGCTTGAGTTGAAGTATGCCTCATGTGAGAACGATTCGCAATAGCGATTGCGATGGATGAGCATGAAGCCGGCTTCAGAGTTTTCGTTGCTTGATGCAGATCAAGGCGGCTGGTGGAGAGTGCCTGAAATCCGCATTCAAGGCGCCGGGAATGTTCGGAAAGAGGCGGCAGAGCTGGGGAAAACCGCTAGGATGTATTTGCAGTATTTATTGCATTTCATCGCGATTCACATAATATACAAGAAAAATAATTATTAAAAACTGGAAAAATGCATTGCGAAATTTAGAGTTTCGCGTAAAGTTACACCTCAGCTGCGCAGCAAACGGACTTTTCTTTCCCCGTACGCCGCGCAGCTTAAATCCCCATCCAATCTGTGAACTTCAAGAGACGCGCCATGACCATATTCGGGTTCAGGTTTAGTCGCCAACAGGGAGCATGGACGCCAACAACGTCCTCCGCAATTTGAAAAATGATGAATACTCTCCGGAAAATCAGTTACTTCGTGAACAAGACGTTCGCTCTCTGGGTCGTCGCCACCGGCGTCTTCGGCTTCCTGTTTCCGGAAGTATTCGTACTTGCTGGCCCCTGGGTACCCTTCCTTCTCGGCATCGTCATGTTCGGCATGGGTCTCACCCTGACGACCTCGGACTTCCGCGAGATCTTTTCCCGCCCGAAGGATGTGATCATCGGCATCATTGCGCAGTTCACGATCATGCCGATCTCGGCCTTCGTGCTCTGCAAGGCCTTTGATCTGCCGCCCGACCTCGCCGTCGGTCTGATGCTCTTGGGCTGCTGCCCGGGCGGAACGGCCTCGAACGTCGTCACCTTCCTCGCCCGCGGCGATGTCGCGCTCTCCGTCACAATCACGTCCTGCACGACGCTGATGGCGCCTGTCGTGACGCCCGCCCTGATGTACGCCTTTGCGAGCGAATGGCTCTCGATCGACCCGACCGCGATGTTCCTCTCGATCGTCCAGGTGATCCTCGTCCCGATCGGCGCGGGCGTCCTGATTCACCGCATCTTCGGCGACCGTGTTGAGAATGTCACCTGCGCGCTGCCGCTCATCTCCGTGACGGCCATCGTGATCATCATCGCCGCCGTGGTTGCGTCCACTAGGTCGAGCATCGTGAACGCAGGCTTCGTCGCCTTCCTCGTGGTTGCCATCCAGAATGCCGTCGGCATGGGCCTCGGCTACGTGATCGGCCGCATGACGGGCATGAATGCCGCCAAATGCCGGGCCCTCTGCTTTGAGGTCGGCATGCAGAATTCGGCTCTCGGCGTGGCGCTCGCCTCCGTGCACTTTGCCGCGAATCCGATGACGGCTCTCCCCTCGGCTGTCGGCGCTCTCTGGCACAACCTGACCGGTCCGATCGTCGCCACATACTTCCAGAGCCGCGAGGCCGGAGAACCCGTCGCCGCGATCACGCCTGTGAAGACTGAAACGTCGCCCGCAGCCTGAAAACTCTTCAACCTCCGATGAAAACTGTCTGCACCGCCTTCCCGGGTCCGGTGTAGACCGTTTTTTCGTTTTTGGGATTCAAAATCGAAGAAGGATTCTGAGGGGCGCTCTTTCATTGTCCCTGCGGCGCATAATGGGCTTTTCTTCAGCCTCCCAGGCTCGACCTTTCCCCCCGGAGCGCTATGTCCGAAGTAGACCTTAGCCGACGCGCACGGATTCCGATTCGCGCAGAAGCTTTACACTTTTTGCCGCATCCCTTGTTCTCATCTGCTGTTTCATCTTCTCGTCCGCTCCGATTCCGCTGATCGGCGTCTGGGCGGGTGAAATGGGACTCACGACTGCAGAGGTTGCAATGACGGTGGTGAGCTACTTTTTCGGCTGCATCGTCATGGTCGTCTTCTTCGCGCACCTCTCGAACGCACTGGGGCGACGCTGAGAAACGCTCATTACCATCGGCTCGGCCGACGTTTCCTGCTGGTGCTATGCGGTGATGTCGGATACCACGCTCTTTTACATCGCGCGATTCACCCAGGGCATCGCCTGCGGGCTGGCGTCGTCCTCCGCCATGTCGTGGATCGTCGACTGTTCGCCGAAGAAGCACGCCTCGATCGGAACGGCGCTCACAGCCGGAGGCCCCAACGTCGGTCTCTCCATCGGGACGCTCCTCTCGGGCGTCCTCACGGCCTACGGGCTCGTGGATATCGACGTGATGTTCATGAGCTTCGTCGTGATCTGCGTTCTTCTTGCTGCGCTTGTCTGGAAGGCCGAGGAAACCATTCCGCCGGGTACGGAAACGCTGGTCGAGGTTCTGATTCCGAAGGTCGCGCTCCCCGGAGGGCTCTGGCGCATCTTTCCTGTGACCGGTTTCGCCATGCTCGGCACCTGGGGACTCGGGAGCTTCCTTCAGGGCTTTCCGGCAAAGCCTGCCGAAACAGTCTTCGGCGCAACGAGCACGATGTATGCGGCGATCGTCTACATGGGGCTCATTGTTCCGAATGCCCCCGCCGGCTTTCTGGTGGGGAGCCTCAGACCCTCGCGCGTTTTCCCGATAGCGGTTACCTGCTTCACGGCTGCCGGGGCTCTGCTCTTCCTCTTCCTTGAAACGGGGCATCCTTCGCTCTTCCTCACAGCACTCATCCTGAGCGGCGCCTGTTCCGGATCCACGTCGACCCTGGGCGTCAAGTTCCTCCTTCAGAATTCGACGCTTCGCGAACGCGCGGGCGTCATTGCGGCGCGCTACCTCTCCTGCTACGTGGGATCCGGGATCCCCAACTTTGTCGTGAGCCGCCTTGCGGCCGGCGTTTCCATGGATGCCATCTATCTCGGCTACATCGGCTGGATGACGGGGACGTGGCTTCTTTCGCTCGTCTTCTTCATTGTGAAGAGGAGCACCCGGCCTGCCGAGCGGCTTCGGTTTTCGGACTGAAGCTCGGGTCCAAGCTTAAAAACGGAAAATGGAAAGAGCCGCAGGCGCCATGTGCTTCTGCGGCTCTGCCTTCTAGGAAAAGCTAAAAAGAAAAATGGGAGGCCGCGGACCAAGAAACACGCGGCCTCCCATCAGAGGCAAGGAACGAACCGAGCAGGAGACTCTCGGAAGAAGAAGAGCTCAAAGTGAAGTTTCCCCGCTTCACCGTAGAGGAGCTCTTCTGCACCGCGGAACCGACCCCTTGGTTCCTGTGCGCGGTGCGTTTCGTCCCAGTGAGATGAACTATATCGCAAATGAGAATCGTTTGCAAGAATGAAAGAGAAAAAGTTCGCGAGAACGTCAGAAGCTCGTTCGGGAACGTATGCATGCAGAAAAGTTGTTTCCTGACGACAAGCTCTTGCCTCCAGTCCTCCGAACGTCTGATGTCCTGCATTCCTGCATGTTTGCTAGAACGACAAGGAACAGGAACGTATTACGCAATCTAATGTCCTGCACTGCAGGTGCATTTGTCGTCCATAGACGAATATTTCGGCGGCCTCGGAAAGGTGTGTTTACTTGTGCATACTTAGAATGCAAATCATTCTTAGTTACATAAGCGTTCACAACGCACGCCAAAGAAACGATCAAAGGTCAGAAAAACATCTCGCTCGGCAAACTCCCTGCTGCCGTTGCTCTCGCCGCTGCCGCCTTTGCGCTCTCCGCGCAGGCCGCCGATGATTACAAAACAGTCGAAGCCGTGAGCGTTACGGCCGAAGCGCTGAAGATCGATACCTCAACGCAGGAAACGCCGCAGACGGTGAATGTGATTTCCGGGCAGGAACTGGCAGATAAAACCGTTCGAAAGCTCGATGATGCCCTTCGCTATACGCCGGGCTTCGTCAATACGTTCGGTACGGACTACGACACGAACTGGATCAAAATGCGCGGTTTCGAGGCTTCGCTTCTCGTGAACGGTCAGCGTCAGTTCACGGAAGGCTACTTTGATACGACCGTTGAGCCCTATCTGCTCGAGTCGGTTGAAGTCCTTCAGGGACCGTCGTCGTCACTCTACGGCGATTCCATGCCTGGCGGCGTCATCAACCTCGTCACGAAGAAGCCGACGAAAACTCCGCAGCACAGCGTTTCGCTTTCCGGCGGCTCGAACAAATACGTTCAGGGGGGCTTCGACTTCTCCGACTACGCAACGGAAGACGGCTCGAAGCGCTACCGCATCGTCGCCATGGTCAACCGCGAGGATTCGGTCCTCGATGACGTTGACGGCTGGCGCGCCATGCTCGCGCCGAGCTTCACGATCGACATCGACGAACGGTCTTCGCTCACCTTCATGATGAGCTACCTCAAGGACCGCAAGACGGCAAGCAACGGCTTCTTCCCGGCCTACGGCACGCTCTTTTCCAGAAACGGACACCACATTCCTGCGAGCACCAACTACGGCGATCCGGATGATGCCTACAACAAGGATCAGGTCGATGCCGGCTGGGAACTGAAGCTCGGCCTCAATGATGTGTGGACCTACAAGCAAAACGTCAGCTTTCACTACAACAAGTTTTATCTGCATTCCACGGCGGCATACGGCTACGTTGATGCGCCGAATCAACAGGGCGTGCTGGTCATTCAGCCGATGATTCCCCGCTATCTTCTCGTCAACGACGGCGACCAGAAGAGCTTCACGTTTGACAACAACCTGACGGCGCACTGGTTCTCCGGAGATTTTGAGAACACCTTCCAGATCGGGTTCGACAATCAGTGGCACCACACCAATTGGCTGAGCAACGGCTCCACGGGTACCGCTTACGGCACGATTGACCCGCTCAATCCGTCGCATATTGATCTGACCGGTGCCGTTCCTCTGAGTCTCTACGGCAATTCCGTCCGCAAGCATCAGTTCGGCATTTACACGCAGGCGCAGACCAACTGGAATGAGACCCTGGTCGCAAAGCTGGGCGGCCGGTACGACAGGATCAGCATTACCTCTTCGAACGAGGATTATCGGAGCAATGTCGCTTCGAACAGGGACGAACTCTCGGATTCGCATTTCTCCTGGAATGCAGGTCTCATGTACCTTGCGCCCTTCGGGGTTTCGCCCTATGTGAACTATTCCGAAGCGTTCTTCGCTACGGGTACGCTCAATGCCGCTACTACGGATGACTGGTCGCAGTCTACCTATATGATCGACAAGCCCATCACGACTAAGCAGAAGGAAGTCGGCATCAAGATCACTCCGGAGTGGATTGATGGCTTCCTCAACATTGCATGGTTTGAAATCACTCAGGAGAACGGCTCCGCACAGGTGATGATTAACGGTACGCCCGCAATGCGTCAGATCGGGGAAAAGAAGAACAGAGGCTTCGAGGTTCAAGGGCGCGTCTCGCTTGCCAAATATCTCACGATCGACGCTTCCTATACCTACCTTGATGCCAAACAGGGTAATAAATCGGGCGCTATGGAACGCACGGAATACCTCCCTCATCATACGGCGAGCGGCTGGGTTTCTTATGATTTCACCGGCGTTGGGGCGACGGGTCTGACGATCGGATCGGGTCTTCGCTATCTCGGCGACTCGATTGATACCGTTTACGGCAGCAAGGTTCCGGCAGTCACGCTTTGGGATGCTTCCCTCAACTGGCTCATCAACAAGAACTGGACGCTTTCGGGCACGGTTACCAACATCACGGACAAGGAGTTCGTGACGGGCTGCTACAACAACATGTGCTACTACGGCGAGGGCCGCACCGCCCGTGCGACGCTCACCTACAACTGGTAATGCCCGAATCTGAGCACGGACTCAGATTCATCACCCTCAAAGCCGCCCGGGGATCCCTCATCTCCGGGCGGCACTTTGCCATCCAACGCTTCATCCGGGCTTTCCCATGTACGAACTCTCCGGCATCCGCACGGTTCGAGACGGCAGAACCATTCTCTCCATCGATCACCTCACCATCCCGACCAACGAGATGACGCTCATCCTCGGGCACAACGGGTCGGGCAAATCCACGCTCGCTTCCGTCATCTCCGGCCTTGTGGAGCCTGATGCCGGGAAGGTGATGCTGAACGGCAAGGACCTTTTTGCGCTCTCGGAACGCGACCGCGCGCGCGAAGTGGCGTTTCTTCCGCAGAAGCTTCCCGCATCGGCAGGCCTCATCTGCCGCGAGCTCGTTCGCCTCGGGCGCTACCCCTGGCGAGGACTTTTCGGACGCTGGCGCGACGAGGACGAACGCGCCATCGATGCGGCGCTCGAAGCCACGGGCACGAGCCGGTTTGCGCACGCCTTTGCGGACGACCTTTCGGGGGGCGAACGCCAGCGCGTCTGGATCGGGATGCTCCTCGCTCAAGCCTCTCCCGTGATGATTCTCGACGAACCCACTTCAGCCCTTGACGTCCGGCACCAGTACGGCGTGCTCGCGCTTCTCGAGAAAATCTGCCGCGAGGAAGGCCGGGGCGTCATCGCGATCATTCACGACATCAATCTCGCGCTCCGCTTTGCCACGCACATCGTTGCGATGAAGGGAGGACGCGTTCTTTTTGAAGGCTCCGCCGACCTGCTCGAAGATGAAAAGAACCTCCGGGCGCTCTTTGAAATCGACGTGAAGCTCATGAAGCACCCGATGCCGCCCAAGGACTATGCGGCGCTCCACAAGGATCCTCTGCAGGTGTCGGTCGTATGCGAGTGACGTCTTCCTTCAATATCGGGCGCCGCAGACTGTTTGAAGTCTCTTTCGGGGCGGCCGCGCTTTCCATCACGGGAATTCCGCTTTCCACGGCTTTTGCCGGCGAGGAGGGAGCAATCACCATCCGCGACTCCCGCGGCGTTCATGAATTTACTCGGGTTCCTCAGCGCGTCGTGGCGCTCCAGTGGGACATCCTTGAGAACCTCGTGGGTCTCGGGATCCGCCCGGCCGGCGCGGCAGACATTGCGTCCTGGGCCGAATGGGTGAGGGAGCCTGCGCTCCCAGACAGAATCGTCGACGTAGGGACGAGAGCAGAACCCAATCTCGAGCGGATTGCGGAATTGAAGCCCGACCTCATTCTGATCGGACCCACGCAGGAGGATCTGCTCCCGCAGCTCAAGGGCATTGCGCCGGTCCTTCTCTTTGAAAACTACAGGGCCGAGAGCGCTGAAGACGAAGCCGAAACCGCGATCGCGCAGTTTCGCGAGCTCGGCCGGCTCTTTCGTGCGGAAGACCGTGCAGAGGCGGAGATCGCCCGGATCGAAGCGGGGCTCGCTGAGCTCAGGGACAAAGTGAAGCGCGCTTTCGGGACGGCGCCCGAAGTGCAGGTGATCCGCTTTTCGAGCCTCACGACGCTCTTTGTCTATACGCCCAATTCGATCTGCAACTATGCGCTGAAGAAAATGGGCATCCGGCAGCCGCTTCAGCTTCCCAATGCGAGCTACGGACTCACGCAGGTGCGGATCCGCGATTTGAAGGACTATGCGGATGCGTACGTGGTCTACATCCGTCCCTTCGCGATGGAAAAGAAGGTCCTCAATTCCATTCTCTGGTGCGCAACGCCCTTTGCGAGAAAAGGGCATGTCGCGGCAGCAGAGCCCTACTGGAGTCACGGCGGGGCGCCTTCGATTCTCGTGACGGCCAGGCGCATCACGGATGCGCTCCTCACCCTTGCTCCGGGAGCCGGGCAATGACGCAGCAATCTTCATTGGGATTCAAATCCGCGGGCGCGCTCATCGCCATCCTCGGCATTCTCTTTGCCGTCGGGATTGCGCTTTCGCTGACGATCGAGAATCCGCTTTCCTTCACGGACTGCCTCGATCTTCTCCTTCATCCGGCGAAGGCCGAGAGCTTTGACGCCTACTACTACGCCTACGGGACGCTCCCGAGACTTGCCGCCGCCATTTTCGGGGGCGTCATTCTCGGTCTGGTCGGGTGTCTTCTGCAGCAGCTGACGCAGAACCCGATGACATCGCCCCTCACGCTCGGCACCTCGTCGGGCGGGTGGCTCGCGATCGTCGTTCTCTCCGCCTTCTTCCCGGAGGCCGCGAGCGAATGGCTTCTCGCAGCCGCATTTGCCGGGGCGCTCCTCGCCTTCGGACTCATCGTCCTCATTACGGGACCGAGAAATATGACGGGCGTCATCCTCGTCATTTCGGGCATGGTCGTCAATCTCCTCTTCGGCGCGATAGCGACGGCAGTGGTGCTCCTTCACGCGGACTTCATCCAGAATGTCTTTCTCTGGGGCGCGGGCGACCTTTCGCAGAACGGCTGGAGCGGGCTCGAATGGCTCCTCCCGAGAACGCTTCCCGTCATCCTGCTGATTCTTCTTTTTGCGCCGAGAGCGCTCGCCCTCATTTCGCTCGGCGACGAAGGCGCCCGGGCAAGGGGCTTTCCGGTGGTGCCGGTCTTCATAGCGCTTACGGCGCTCGGGGTCTGGCTCGTTGCCGCCTTCATCACGACGGCGGGCGTCATCAACTTTACGGGCCTTATTGCCCCCAATATCGCGCGGGCGGCGGGATTCCGCTCGCCGGGCAGGCAGCTTCTCGCGAGCATTCTGATCGGCGCGGCGCTTCTCACGGCAACGGACGGAGCGGCGATCTGGCTCTCCGCCCTCACGGGCGACATCGTTCCGACGGGCGTGGTCTCGGCCGTGGTAGGTACGCCCATCTTCATCTGGATCGTTCGCCGGCAGATGAGTTCGCTTTCGGCTGAAGCCTCGGGAACGGGCAAAGAAAGTCTCGTGTCCGCAGGCAAAACGCTCTCGAAATCCGGCGTCGCCGTGCTGGCGATCGCGCTCGCGGGCGTTCTTTTCCTCAACCTCTTCCTCGTGAGCCGCGGGGAAGGCTGGACCTTCGGACTTGCCGGGGACTATGAACTGCTCCTCAGAAGCCCGAGGCTCGTGACGGCGCTCGCCGCCGGCGCGGGACTCGCAGCTGCCGGCGTGATTCTGCAGCGCCTCATCCGGAATCCTCTCGCGTCGCCCGATATTCTCGGCGTCTCAGCGGGCGCTTCCTTCGCGATGGTCGCGGGGTCGCTCTGGTTCGGGGCGAGCGTCGGGGCGTCGGGGTCCCTGAGAGCGCTGATCGGGAGCCTCGCTGTTCTTGCGGTTCTCCTTCTGCTCTCAAGGCGCGCGCATTTCGCCCCGGGCATCATCGTGCTCTCGGGCATTGCGCTCTCAGCGTTCCTTGACTCCGTCACGACGCTCTCGCTCTCGCGCGGAACGATGGAAAACTACTTCATCCTGCAGTGGCTTTCCGGTTCGACCTACCGCACGACGCCTGAGGCGGCGGGGCTCCTCGCGCTCGGGGTCGGGCTTCTCATCGCCGCGGCGCTCGCGGTCTCAAGAAGCATGACGCTCCTCACCGTCGGGCGCGACTTTGCGCAGTCGAGGGGGCTCCCGCTGGGAATGGCCTCTCTCATGCTTCTCGGACTCTGCGCGCTTCTCTGCGCCATTTCAACGGCCGCCATGGGGCCCGTCGCCTTTGTGGGCCTTGTTGCTCCGCACATGGCGCTCATGATGGGCGCGAGAACCGTGAAGGCGCAGCTTTTTGCGGCCGCGCTCCTCGGCGGCGCCATCGTCTCGTGGGCGGACTGGCTCGGGCAAGTGCTGATCTACCCGGCGCAGATTCCTGCGGGCACGCTCGCGGCGATTCTCGGCGCAGGCTACTTCCTGGCGCTGCTGCTCGGCAGCCGCCTCAGAAAGCGGGATGTGGTTCATTAAAGGTCTGAAGGCGTCCGGGAGGTCCCGGCGCCTTCCGGGCGCCTGCAGCTCGCGTCTTACTGATCAGTCCTCGCGCGAGGAGCATTTCTCAGGAATGCGCCGGGTTCTTCCGTAAAGAGCGTTCAATTCCTCAATCTTTCCCTGATGCGGCAGAAAAAGCTTGACAGCATTACCGCGACATTACGCATAATCACAACCTTGACTCTTATTATTGAAGGCCTTTGAGAGTCCCCGAGCCCCCAGATCTCTCCGACGCTCCCACTTCGATGAGCCCCATGCGGATGAGCTCCCGGCCTCTTTTGCCTCAAGCGCCTTGTTGTTACTGGTGACTGCTATGCCCCGCGTTCTCAATATCGGCTCCCTCAACATCGACTACGTCTACCAGGTCCCGCACTTCCTGCGGGGCGGGGAAACGCTTGCCGCCTACCGGCGCGCGATTCACATCGGCGGCAAGGGCCTCAATCAGAGCGTGGCGCTTGCCCGCGCCGGCCTGAGAACGAGCCACGCCGGCATCGTTGGTCAGGACGGCACGTTCCTCAAGGTCTTCCTCGAGCACGAGGGCGTGTGCGTCTCGCGCGTTGCGGTCGATCCGAACGAAGCCTCGGGCCACGCCTTCATTCAGGTGGTCCCTGAAGGCGGCGAAAACGCCATTCTTTACTACCCGGGCACCAATGTGCGTCTCACGCCCGAATTCGTGAAGTCCGCGATGGACGATTTCGGCGAGGGCGACGCGCTCCTCGTTCAGAACGAAACGAGCGCGGTGCGCTATTCGATCGAGCATGCGCTCGAGAAGGGCATGCGCGTCATCTTCAACCCTTCGCCCTTTGATTCTCAGGCGCCGCTTCTTCCGCTCAACCGCATTTCCGCGCTGATTGCGAACGAAACCGAAGCCGAGGGTCTTCTCGGTCTCGAAAAGAAGGAGAAGACTCCGGAAGAAGCGATGGACATCGTCGCTGAACTCGGCCGCCGCTATCCCGACACCGTGATTCTCGTCACGCTCGGAAGCCAGGGCGTCGTCTGCCGCATGCCCGGGTTTGAACCTGATTTCATCAAGGCCTTCCCGGTGCATCCCGCTGATACGACGGGCGCTGGCGACACCTTCACGGGCTTTGCCGTGCGCGCCCTTATGGACGCCTGGGAGAAGAAGGACGCCGAAGAGGCCCATGCGGTGCTTCTCGAGGGCCTTCGCTTTGCCGCGATGGCTGCGGCGATTTCGGTGACGCGCCCGGGTGCGGCCGAATCCATTCCGTACTGGAAGGAAGTCGACGAAGCCATGCGCGATACGGACTAATTGAAGGAAAAAAACGATGACGGAACCGAGAAAAATCATTCTCGACTGCGATCCGGGGTACGACGACGCGGCGGCAATCATTCTGGCCGCCGGATCGCCCGCGGTGAAGATCATTGCCCTCACGACGGTCGCGGGCAACCAGACGATCGAAAAGGTCACGTCGAACGCGCTTCGCATCGCGCGCCTCGCGGGCCTCTCCGACATTCCGATCGCGATGGGCGCGAAGCGCCCGTTGATCCGCCCGGCGGTGGAAGTCTGCAAGGAAATCCACGGCGAATCGGGGCTTGACGGCGCCGACATGCCGGAAGCCGACATTCCGCTCGACCCCCGTCCTGCCGCTCAGCTCATTGTCGACACCATCATGCGCGAGCCTGAGGGCACCGTGACGCTCGTTCCGACCGGTCCCCTCACCAACATCGCCCTTGCGGCGAGGCTTGAGCCTCGGATTGTTTCGCGCGTGAAGGAAGTCGTCCTCATGGGCGGCGCCTGCAAGGAAGGGAACGTCACTCCCTGCGCGGAATTCAATATCGAAAACGATCCGGAAGCCGCGCACATTGTCTTCAACGAACCCTGGAAGGTGACGATGGTGGGGCTCGACCTCACCTACCAGGCCCGGGCTGAGAAGCACGTGCGCGACCGCATCCAGGCGATCGGTACGAAGCCCGCGCACTTCCTCTGGCAGGTTCTCGAAGCCTTTGCGAAGAACTACAAGGCCTGGCGCGGATTTGATGCGCCGCCCCTTCATGATCCCTGCGCGGTCGCCTACGTGATCGACCCGACCCTCATGGAGGTCCGCCCCGCGGTGATCAATGTGGAGATCCGGGGCGAGCTCACAACCGGCATGACGGTCGCGGATCTGCGCCGTCCGGCGCCCGAAGGGTGCCATACCTTTGCGGCGCTCAAACTCGACAAGGACCGCTTCTGGGATCTGATGGCGAAGTCCGTTGAACGGATCGGCTGATGGGTTCCGCAAGACTCCCTCGGGATATGAAGCTGCCGGGTTTCCTAAAACCGAAGTCCGGCAGCTTTTCGCCGGGCGCCTCCGATAAAGGCAGACCTTTGCCGCGGGTAACTGCTCAGAAGGCGGAGTAATACCGCAAGGCCCGGGCAGATAGTTGATTTTCAGATAAAGAAGTCCGGTACACTTTTCCTCACTGATTACACGGGATCGCGATCCGGATGCGATCCGCCTGAAAAGAGGAAAAAGCAAAATGCAACGCCGTAAATTGATCTTCGCCGCCGCGGCTGCTGCCGCATCGGCTCCCTTCCTGGGAGCAGCTTCCGCCTTCGCTGCTGAAAAGACGCTTCGCGTCGGCGTCACCGCCGGCCCGTCGGCTCAGATTCTGGAATACGTTGTCCCGATCGCGAAGGAGCTCGGCCTCAACGTCAAGATCTATGAGTTCCAGGACTACATTCAGCCCAACGCCGCGCTCGACGCCGGCGACATCGACGCCAATATTTACTGCACGAAGCCCTTCCTCGACCATGAGAACGAAACCCGCGGCTACAGCCTGAGAATCGCGGCGCCTGCTTTCACGCTCCCGATGGCGGTGTACTCAAAGAAGATCAAGTCGCTCAAGGACCTTCCGCAGGACGCGACGGTCGGCATCCCGAATGATCCGGCAATGGGCGGGCGAGGACTGCTGCTACTCGCTGCGGGCGGCCTCATCAAGCTCCGCGAGGGCACGGGACTTCTTCCCTCGAAGCTCGACATCATTGAGAACCCGAAGAATCTGAAGGTTGTGGAGCTTGAGGCCGCGCAGCTGCCGCTTTCGCTCAACGACCTCACGATCGCCTGCGTGAACGGCAACTACGCTGCCGTGGCGGGGCTCAACCCGAGCAGGGACGGCCTTCTCGTTGAATCGGCAAACGGCCCCTACGTCTGCAACATCGTCGTCACCGAAAAGAACCTCAACGAGCCCTGGGTCAAGACATTCGTGAAGGCCTATCAGGATCCGCGCGTGAAGGAATGGATCCTCAAAAAGTTTGAGGGCTCCGTGATCCCCGGATTCTGATTTCTTCCGACGATCAACGGCAAGGTTTTGCAGGAAAAGCCGGCTGGAACTCTGCGTTCCGCCGGCTTTTCTTCACTTGTTGCCGCGCTCCCTTCAGGTTTGCGCTTCAGGTTATTTGCGCTCGAGCGGCACTTCCCGGGGCTCTTCCATGGGCGGCTTCTCTTTCGGGAAGAGCCGGTTCAGTCCCTGATCGATCGCCCTGGCAAAGAGGCCGATCAAAACGGCGGAAGCGAGCGTCCCCTCGCGGATCGCATGAATTTCGCCGAGAAAAACGAGACCCATGAGAGCGGCAAGCCCCGTTAGCGCAAGGTCGTTCGCGATCTTCATCGTGCCGAAGGATTTGCGTGCGAGCGCGGCCGCCGCAATGACGAAGCCTTCGCCCGGCTGCACGAGCGTTTTCGAGCGGATCTGCATCACGGTGCCGAGCGCGAGGATGACGTTCCCGACGACGCTCATGAGGGCGCCCGTCCACCAGCCGTTGGGCGACAGAGACGAAAGGAGCAGCATCGAGAGGTCGATGAAGGCGCCGAAGAGAAAGCCGATCGGGATCTGGAGGAGATTCATCGGCGAATAGCGCTTCCTCAGAAGCGCAATCTGCCCGGCAACGTACGCAAAGTTGAGGATGACGACGCAGGTGCCGAAGGTGAGTCCCGTGATGGCCGCGCCCGTATAGGGAACCGTGCTGATGGGCGTGGTTCCGAGGCCTGCAAGCGTTGTGAGCGCAATCCCGAGGGAGGCGAGAAACATTCCGGCGAGAAGCAGAAGGATGCGAAGAAGGAGGTGCGTGAATCGCCGGCGGGAGCTCGAGTGCGTCATTCCTGAAGGATCTGTCTGAGAAAACGAAAAGAAAAAAACGGAAGCTTCTTTGCGGGAAGCTTCCGAGAAAGGAGAGAGAAGACTCATGCAGTCCGGGAAGAGAAAAGAGGAGATCCAGGTTCTCTTTTTCTCTCCCGGAGAATCAGGCTTTAACCTTGATATTTCATCCGGCCTCGGAGCTCCGATCTCCGAGGCTGTATTGA
>ERZ1673741.1427-NODE-1427-length-19760-cov-39.282213_pt1 | contig 19760 bp, 7 predicted proteins | sample MGYA00580209_ERZ1673741 | MGnify/ENA primary metagenome ERZ1673741 (study PRJEB41218, sample SAMN15661754) | gut metagenome | host: Homo sapiens | place: Canada: London | collected 2015-08-20/2019-03-30 | study: EMG produced TPA metagenomics assembly of... | reverse complement strand
CTTACACTGTTTTTGAATTGTTAAAACCGTGTAAAGCAAATCTGTATTAAGTCAAATCAATTTTTATTTTGTAACAGGTTTTTACTCTCTTGTACGATATTTGCATTGTCTTACGGTTTGCTTATTCCATACGTTATCGGCATAAAAAGTGAGTAATAATATGCAAATATAGCTGTTTTCTTGCCGATAACGGCAAGAAAACAGCTATATTTACTGCAAAGGCTCCAATATTATGTTTACCTTACTTCGTCTGCAAAAGATCGAAGTAGATATTGGGATCCTCCGATGTCGGTTCCTTGCATTCTCCGAACTCTGGATCAAGCGTCACTTCCATAGCCTTATCTTCCATAGCCGTAAACTTATCTTTCTTACCATATCCGGTTTTATAAATTGGGACGATTCTTATGATATATTTCTCAGGCTTTCTTGAGTTGAGTCTGAGTCCCCACTTCTTCTTGCCGTCTCTCAATTCAAAGAATACGGGTTTTGAGGATGCAGCAAATGTTCCGTCGGGTCTATGCAGTTCGAAACGCATGCCCCATTGCGTAACGGTGCTCTTTCCGCTTGCATACAATTCACCTCTGATTTCATAACCTACCGGTCTTTTCGGATTGTCGAAATCTGTATACGAACATGCCTGACGGCAATTGCTCAGTTCCATTATAGTCCGCACTCCGAATGGTGTCTTGTCCGAATAAATCGCACGTTTGGAATCGTCATCGTAGCCAACCATGGCGTAGAACGTCTTGTTCTTCTTGTTGTCTATCTCAAATTCTGTCTCCCAACTGTTCTTGCTCTTTTTCTTCAAATAATCGTTCATCACCAATTCTGCATCTGAATTATATATTATCACAAACGGATTGAAGGTCTTTGGTGTCTCGGTGAACCATACTCTGGCAACATAACGCCTCTTGGTTACATTCATATCTGAAACATAGTCGAGAGGAATTATAGCCATAGACGTTATTCTTGGCGACAAGTAGAATGTCTTGACTGGCCAGTAGCCTTCGAATATCGTGCCTTTGAAGTTCCATATCGGTTTTTCCTTCAAGAGCTGGAACCTTGCACCAATATTAAAACTCAGATTCCATCCTGCTTCTATAGTAGGTGGGTTGTTTATAAGAACTCCCATATCATTAATATCCGTATCGGCACTTAATTTAAGTTGAGGTCCGGTTGTTCCTGAACCATACAGTCTGAAGAACTTGTCCAATCCCTTTACAGCAACATATAATTCAAGAGTCAGGTCTGCATTTATGGTAAGATTGCCGTTAATATCATTACCCGACTCCATTTGTGATTTGGAATATTTGGAGTTGATGATATTAGGTTTCGAACTGTTGGCGGTTTTTTCTATACCCATCTTTTGTACTGACGTTTCACGATTTACACCAATGGCTTCGGCTGTTCCTGATACAGAAACAGAAAGTGAAGGATCAAAACCCACTACTACAGGGGAAGAACCGATAGGTATTTCGAGTTTCTTTGTGATTGGGAGCAACGACGATTCGGCGGTTGACATTATATCTGCCTGTAATGATGCTGTACCACCTACCTTAAATCTTTTGGTGGTTACGGTTGAATCAGTAAAGATGAATCTGACTTGTTCTTTTTCAAGACTTAAGTCAAAGTCAATCTTTCTATATTTCAACGACAAGTATTTAAAATTAAAAAAGCCTGTCAAGGATCCTGTCAAAAATTTATATGACTTTAGATCCTTATTAGCATTTAAATCTAAAGAGAATTCCGTCTTTTCAGGTTCACCGATACCTTCATCCCTCGTCCTCTGCATGGCATATCTTCGCTTCTCTGCCAACGACTTGTCCGCGATGGCAGGATCCATATAGTCAGCTACGTTAATGCTGGCATGTATGTCCAGCTTCTTGTATACATGACCTAATGTGGTGTCTGTACACACACATTTTATCATACCGTTCTCCTTCGTTACCGACACCACCTTTCCAATCATTGCGTCCGGGAATGTTTCGGAGAAATTGGAATAGATAGCGTCTCCCACTTGCGGTATCATCTCGTAGGGTGTTGACGTGGAAAGCCACACCACAGAGTCTTCGGCATTGAGGACGTACTGAGAGTTTGTTTCGTCGAAGACTTTTGTGGTGGGGTTAAACTGGTAGGTGGTGGTGCCGTCAGCGCTCACGTCGGTACGTGGCGAGCTGAAGCCGTCGCCGTTCTCTATGTTGTCGTCCTTGCCCTTCTTCTCGTCTTCCGGCTCGTCCATGTAGAGCGTGCAGGAGGCGAAAGCTAAGGCGGTGAGGATCAGTAAGAATATCTTTTTCATAGTTGTTGGGTTTTATAGATTCGTAACTCCTTTAAACGTCAGTCGAGGTGTAATGTTATCAGCTTGGAGAGCGTGCCGTGCGTCTCGCCGTCGAAGGGCAGCTGCACGTCGAAGGTGCGTAGGCGCACCTCCCGCCGGTCGTAGCACTTGAAGGTGATGATGTCCTCGTCAGAGGCGCTCACCGGACCGTACACGCGGATGACGGCATAACGCTTGCCCTTTGCCTCCTTCAGTTCGGCTATGCCTCGCAACTCGTCGTCCACGAAGGCAGCCACGGCTATGTCGTCGCCGAGCTGTCTGCCGGCTACGCTGATGTCGGCGTAGACGACGGTATCGAAGAAGTACTTGTTACGGTCAACTGTCCACGGGGTCATTACGGTCACCACGCAGGTGTCCAGACGCATAGTGGCTGACGACATCGCCGTGACGTAGGCGGTGCCGGGCTGCTGCGCCACGAGTGTGTCGACGCAAAGACGTGCTATTTCGGGCTGGTCGATGAGCCACATCACGCCCTTGTCCTTCACCTCTGGCGGCGAGAAGGTGACGGTCAGACGCAGCGAGTCGCCCGGCATGATGAAGACGGTGTCGCGGTCCATCTTCATCGTCGCTGACGTTGTCTCGCCCGCCTCGTCCACGTCGAATAGTTCGCCGCAGGAAGTGAGCAGCGGCATGGCTGCCAACAGGCAACATGTAAGGAGTTGCCACATACGCGTCCTGACACCCCGTGGCGACAGAAGCTTGGTTATGAATAGTCTTGTCTTTTTCATTTCGGATGGATGTTGCCTGTGATTTTTTCTGTGATGTTTACTTATTTCGCCTTAGAGAGGGCTTTCGCCGGAGCCGTTATCGTCACCTTGTTGGAAGGCTGGCTGCGTCTTCCGTCCGTGAAGCGCACCACGACGTAATAGCTGGCTGACTCGCCCGGTGAAAGGAGTTGGTCGGTATGGAGCGGCATGTCCGGCTCTGTGGAGCAGAGGAAGGTGTAGTCTGCCTCGTCCTTGCCCTTGCGATAGACGCAGTAATAGTAAGGTGTCTGCTTGCCGTCCACTGCCTTGTGCTCCCATGAGAGACGTGCTTCGTCCTTCACGGTGTCATAGGTTCCGACTGCCTTGATGCCGAGTTCTGCCTCCGTAAAGTCAGCGAAGCGTGCCGAGAAGATGAGGCTTGGCTCGGAAGCTATCTCCGAACGGTTGAACGACACTACCATATACTCATAATAATATGTGTTGTTGGTCTGCGGCTTGTCGGTGAGATGTATCACTCCGTCGGGGCTTGCCTTGAGCACGTCCTCCGCCGTGACGATGGCTATGAGGTCCCACGTGTTGCTGTTCTCCAGTCGGCGGTAGACGCGGTGGTAGTACATGTCGGCATCGAGTCCCGTCACCCAGTCCATGTGTATGCCCGAATTGTCCACCCAAGCCGAGTCGAGGTGAGGCTGTGTAGGCGGTGTGATGTGCGGTCGCTCCACCTGCAGGATGGACGAGAACTCACCGGTGTTGTTGCTGTAGTCCACGGCACGCACCTTATAGTAGATGAATCGCTGGTTGACGGTCATCTGCACCGTGTCTACGAACATCGTGTCCTTCAGCTGTCCCTGGTTGCGCATAAGGAAGTGGTGGGTGGTGTCGTTGGCGTAAGCCAGCTCGTAGTAAGCCACGTCGTCGTCCGCGGGCTTGTCCCAGCGCAGCGTGATGGTGCCGTCGTCGGCCGAAACCTCAGCACGGAGATTGCCGGGAGCGTCCGGAGCCTTCATGTCGCTGATGCGGAGCTGCACGGGCATCGAGTAGCCCACGTTGCCAGCCTCGTCGTATGCCGCCATGACGAGCATGCCCGTGGAGAGTCCGGTGACGTCCACCTTCACCTCCCTTGCGTCCGCCGGAAGCGTCTTTTCGCAGAGCGGCTTCCAGTCGTTGCCCGTGAATCGCTCGTTATAGTAGAGCGGGAGGAATCCTGCGAGGTCTGTCTCCACGGTGTCCTTCTCCCACGAGATGGTGGCGAATATCTGCTTTGTGGGGTCGGTCTCGTCGGGACGGTCAATGTTGACGAGTGTGATGGTCGGACCCTTGGGCGGCTTCATGTCGCCCACCTTTACGGTTAGCGTCTCGCTCGGTGCTGTGGTGTCGCCGAAAGCGTCGTGCGCCATCACGCGATACTCGTAGGTTCCGGGCTGCGGCACGTTGTCGACGTACATCACTTCCTCGTCCTTGTCATCGAGGTCCTGCTTATACATCGGCATGTAAGGCTTGCTGTTGACGCGGCGCCATTCCTGCGTGCCAGCCACGCGGCGCTCAATCTCGAACGAAGAGTTGTGCTTGTCGGTCCAATAGAGCGTCACGGCGAGCTGTCCGGTGATGCTGTCCGTCAGTCCCACGTTGTAGGGAGCGGGAATGTAGGGTTTGTTCTCCACGTTGCTGACCTCCTTGCCCTTTATGAACATATTGTCGTTCTCAAAGCGGCGGGCGGGCTGGATGATGTAGGTGTAGCGTGCTCCCTTGCGCACGTTGCGGTCGACGAAGCGCATAGCCATGTCCTCAGCCAGGTCCTGACGCCATTCCGAAGCGAGGATGGCAAAGGCAAGGCTCGTCACCTGGTCGTCATACATCTCGAGCATCGATCCGTACGATCCAGGTTCCTCACGTGTCTCGGTGGGCTTCTTCAGGTTGTCGCCGTAGATTAGTCCGTAGCCGATGGTGGCTACCGAATCGTTAGGCGCATACTTGGCACGAAACTCCTCCAGCGTCTTTGGCTTGAGCGCCAACGCCAGCGTGTCGCAATGGTTTTTCTCGTCCCAACGATAGATGTTATATCCGATGAGGTTGAGCCTCATCCATGCAGCATAGTCGGAGGGTGCCCATCTCAGCACGATGCGGTCGCCATAGGCACGTGCCGTGAGCATGATGTCGGAGCCTTCGTATGGCTTGCCCTTGAAAGCCGTGGTGTCCTGCGCCACCTCTCCCGGCAGCATCTTGCCGGCTGTCGGGATGGTGTCGTTCTGTGTTCCTCCATAGAAGGAATATCCGGTTCGTGAGCCGACACTCGCCACCGCTGTGATGGCGGCGAAAGCGCAGGTGGCGGCGAATGCGGCTGATAGTCCTTTCATTATCTTCATATCTGTACGTTTTATGGTCTGTTAATAGAATTTCTTTAGCGGCTCGTAGATGGTGATGTCACGCTGACTGCTGCTGTGCAATACCGTATACTCCTTCTTCTGTACGTCATAGTCGTCGATACGGTAAGTCTCGACAATCATCTTCTTGAGGTTCTTCATCGCCTCCTTAGCCTTGAACGTAGCTTCGGGATAGCCCTTGTCGCCCGTGAATGTGAAGAGCACCATTCGGCTCTGCTTCATGCTCTGGCGCGGTGTGGCTCGCTTTCCTGCTCCCTTCATGATGTTGTTGAGCGATACCTTACGTCCTGACTCGGAGTTTTCGATGATGCCACACCATAGCAGCGTCATCTGATAGTACGGTATCTTTATCATCTGCGTAGTCTCGTTCAGACCCTCTCGCGACACTACGATGTCGGTTCCGAGGTGCTGGAGGTTCCATTCTTCCACAGCGTTGGCACGCTTGGTATTGAACGTGGTTCCACCCTTATCGAGCACCACCTTGGCATTCTCCTTTATCTTCTTGTCCACGTCCTCAGCGAGGTAATAGACGTAGGCGATGTTTTTAAGAATGTCGCCTGCCGGGTTCTTGGGGTTATACTCCGGAATGGTGGCGTGGCTTCTGATAGGATTCACGTAGTCGTAACGGTCATTGTCGATGAGCGGCAGCGGATATTCCGAACCGTAACCTCCCGACGGATAGACAGAGTTGCGACGAATCTTCTCCAAGTCGTTCACGATGTTGTAGTTGACATCGCCTTCTGCGAGGAATCCGCTGTAGTTGCCGCCGAGGTCGCTGTAGGTGAGCGACGTGGTGGTGGTCACCATAGTCTGTATACGGTCTGACTCGATGTTCCATCCGCCTATCAATGCCCAGTTGGCAAGGTAGCTGATGTAGCAGAACGGATCGTAGTAGGCGAGGAGAGTATTGGTGTTAGGATACTTCTTCTGTCTTTCCATTAGCGAAGTCTTATATCCAATCTCCACGTCAGATATGTTGCTGATGTCCGCGCCGTCGTTCTTGAGCGTGGCGACCTTCGTTCCGATGAACGGCAACTCATAGTCGAGCGGACGGCCGTTGTTGCCGGTTGTCCAGTTGCCGTCTACGGTAGTGACGTTGAGGTCCATGAGGTTGGCAGCTACCACCGGTTCTTCGGTCTCGCGGTTGTCGTAGCAGGTGAATACGTACTCCCAATACCATTCCTTGCCTTCAGGAGCCTCCTGGTCGTCGGTCTTGTCTGGCAATATAATGCCGGGAGACATCGTCTTTTCGTCTGTCACGCCTGACTGTAGAGCGTCGTCGTCAGTCTTCTTTATGCCTCCCGACAACTTGCCGTTGGGTATTCTCGTCAGGGACTGCTCCTCCTTCTTCACCTCCTCCGTAGATGATGAAGATGACGAATCGTCCGACTTGGGCACTACGCGAGTGCCTAATTTGGTGGATGGCGAAGTCTGCGTTGTGGGCTGTCGCCTTGTCGGTGTTGTCTCGGACGAAGAGGTGTTGCCCGACGTAGAGGTAGTGCCCGACGAAGCTTTCGTTATGGCAGACGACTTTGTCACCCTTGTCTTCCTTGTCTGCGGCGACATTACGTCAGCATAAAGGTCGACGTTATCGTTGGCATCCATATATGGACCATGGAATGCAGGTCCGAAGCGGAGGTCCTTTTTTATCTTGTCATTTAAGAAACCCTCATTAAAGTTCTTTCCTATATTATCATTGATGGCATATCCCAAAAAGCGTCTTGAGCTGATTATCTTTATCACCTTATGGCCGTCGATAGTCTTATGTGCCATGCCATTAGGACTTGCTCCGTTGGTGTACCTAGAGTAGTATTTCTCTCGGAAGAGAATGGTCTTCTCCGTCAGAACCCTTTCTTTCGTCACCTTGGTCTTCTCATAGTCGAGCACGAGGTTGTAGGTGTTGCCCGGCAGAACCTTGGTTTTGAATGACGCAGAAGCTCTGTTCTCCCAGCCTGCATACACTTCCTGCTCCTCTATCACCTTACCGTCCTTCTTCAGCTTCCACTTGAGTCTGCCGTCAGAATAGAGGCGGTTCAGTACGTTGTTCTCCTTGAGCACGATAAGCGGATTCTGCACGTCAGTGGCATAAGCAATGACGGGTTCAGCCGACTTCAGCTCGTTATACTTCGACGGATAAGCCACAGCCACAAATGACTGGAGGTCGCCTCCGTCCTGAATGTTCATGCCGTCGCTGTTGCCGGTACGGAAGTAAAACGCCTTGGTCTGCTCCCATGGCACTTCCTCATACTTGCCCTTCTTGACATTGTATGTCTCGGGATCGTGCCAGTTGCCCGCACGAAGCTCCTTGGCAAGGCCCGTAATCTCGAGCTTGTAGAAGCGGTTGGGGTTGAGGCTGCGCATTCCTCGTACCGTCACCTTAGTGGCGTTGAACTCTATATTATAGTAACGTATCACGCTGTCGCGCATTGTAGAGTCGCTATACTCGTAGAGCTTAACCTGCTTGGTGGACGGATTGAAGCGGAACGTACGAGTTGACGTGGTCTCGAGAATCTCTCTCTCGGCTTCCACCTGCTTCATCTGTCTGTGGAGGTCGGTCTGGTCGAGCAGCGGATACTGCTCGTTAAGACGTGCCATCGGAGTGATGGTGAAGTCGGTGGGCAGGTCAGGACTGATGGTCATCTTGTGGTTCCATCCGTTCTTTCTTACCTCCTCGCCAATGGACGATTCGCCCCAAAGCTGGAAGTCGTCAAGCGCATTGCCGTAGAAGATATCACACTTCTTGCCGCAAGTGAACTGGAAGCGGCGGTTGAAGTTGATGAGGCCGCCCAAGAGACGGAGCTTCATGCGGAGGTCGCCGGTGAAGTAGCTCGGGTTAGGCAAGCCCATCTGGAGTACGCCGCCGATGCCTGCGTCCACAAGATCAATGCTTCCCTTCCAGAAACCGAGGTTCAGACGCAGACCCATCTTTGCATAGAGGTATGCGTAGAGCTGTCCCTCGCCGTACCATCCCTTCCATCCTGCTGCGCCGGGAACGCCTACACAGTAGACCTCGTCGCCGATGTGTGTGATGCTGACGTCGAAGCCAGCCTCGGCGCCCATGTCGGCATAGAGGATGCCGAGGTCCACATTGATGTAGCCCCATACGCTTGCTCCGAGCATTACGCCACCCGTGGCGTTGGCGCGGAACTCTCTTAAGGCTTCCTCGCGGGCACGCTCAGCCTTGCTTACGTCTGCTGACTGAACGCCGTTGCTGCCGCGGCTACCGGTGAGGAACTGGCGTATGTTTTCGGGAATAGGAGGCAGAGCGCCGTTGTCCGGCAGCTCGTTGCCCACACAGAAGTAGGCATCCGCTCCGATCTTCACTTCCACAATCTTCGCCTCAAGGTCAATGAGGATGAACTGGCAGCGTTCGCTCTTCTGCGGTTTGCCGAGATAGAGGTGCCACTTCACCTTGTCGAAGGTCACACCTTTGTCGCGCCATGTAAGTCCGAAGTCGAGCGATATCTTGGCTCCAGACGTAGCCTTGAAGTTATCTTTGTTTTCGTTCTTGTTTTCATCCTTGCTCTCGTGTTTCTCCTCCGTGCTGTGTTCCTGATGGAGATTGTCCAGTCCAGCCATTGAGCCCAGCTTGTCGTAAGTGGTCTTTATGGTGTCGTTGAGAGCCTGCATCTGCTTCAGAATCTTGCTGTCCGCAAGCTGTTCAGTGTACTTCGTAATCTCACCCGCATACTTCTTGGCGAGTCCGTCCGCCGTGGCGTCAACCGTGACGTTCAGACGCAGGTACTTCGACTGGTCGTCGTTCTGATAAACGATGGACGCTCTCGAATTAACCAAGCCAGCCATAGCGCTCACATTGCCGTCAAGCATGAATGTGGTGAGGCGCTTGTGCTCCTTGTCGTATACCACGGTGAGCGAGAATTTGCCGCCGATGACGTTGTCGCCACCCGACGCTGCAATGCCCAGACCAGCCGTTACGCCGATGACGCCCTTCTGAGCGATGGCCTTCGTTGCGTCCTTCGGGTCCTTACGGCAGTTGAAGTAGAAGCCGCCGTGGATGTCGTTAAGCTCGATTGGCGGAATCTGCAGACCCACAGCCGAGCCGATAGCGATGTTGAAGTAGCCCCAAGTGAAGTTGTTGCCTTCCTCCTTGTGCTCGAAGTAGCCTCCGTTTGAGTCGAAGGTAAAGAGATTTCCGGGGAGCGCAAACTTAAGGTTGCCCTTATATCCCTTGTCCTTCACCTTGTCGTTAGGACGTATGACGTCCATTCTTCCCGAGATGGTGATGCCCGGAAGGTTGGACGAAACCTCGATGGAGTTAAACAGACAGTCCTTATATTCCAGCGAGATGTTGCTGATGTCGTCGAGGTTCTTTACCTCTGCCTGCAACTGAATGCCAGCCTTTGCCACTACGAGGTCTTCCAGCAAGCCAATCTTTCCCTCGAGGTCGAGCGTCATTGCGCCACCCGAATAGCCGAGGTCATAGCGTGTAATGCCGAAGCAGAACGGGCCTATCTTCTTCTCTAAAGAAGCCAACGACCATTCGCCCATGTTGAAATAGATGGGCTTGTCCTCAGAACCGAGGTTGCGTTCCTTCTCCTCGCAAAGCGTCTTCCACGCCGAACGTCTCAGCTCTTCAGCCTGAGCTGCGTGTGCCTTCTTCTGTGTTTCCTCCTTGTCGTAGATTGATTCCCACGTAGAACAGTTGGCAATGCGCATCTTTGTGAAGTGGATGCCGGGGATGCTGAGCTTCAGCGGCAGTCCGTCGAGAGCTTTCTTCACGAAGCTTGAGCGGTTCTTTGCAGCCTCCACCTTGTTGTTCACCTCGTCCAGCTTGCCCTGAATCTCGTCAGCATAACCGATGGTGATGCTTCCGCCCATCGAGAATTCCAGTCGGGTCTTCGTCGATCCGTCAGCCTGGTCCTCTGCTTCGAGGAAGAAGTAAGTCTGCTTCTGCTCAAGGTTTGCCTCTGCAAGGATGAAGTCAAAGTTGATGTCCTCCACCTGCTGCACCTTAAATATATAGGCGTAGCCGTTGTCGTTGTCCTTCTTGAAGCGCTTCTGGTTATATATATTACATGTATAGGCGATGTCCGAATTGACGAGCGGCAGCTTCATGTTGCCGTCGAAGTAAGCCTTCTCGAAGTTGCTCTGCAGGAACTCCACGCCCACGTTGTCGAGCGTAAACGCCCAACCTCCGAGCTTTCCGGTCTTTGCGCTGATGATGTCCTCCGCACCGAACTTGAGCGAAACGCCCGACTTGTCGAAGAACATGTCCTTGGCAGCGAGAGTAAGGCGTCGGTCGCCGTCGCCGTCTTCCTTGCCCACCTCCATAGCCTTCGGGAACTTTACGCCCACCTTGCTGATGTAAAGGCCCATCCATTCCTTGTCGTTGGTGCGGATGTCAGCCTTGCTCTTGTCATAACCGGCGGGGAACGATCCCATGTTGTTGTCGTTCACCGTTGTGGAGTGGTCGTAGACAATGGCGCCCGGACAGAATGTCCAGCCCGGAAGAGCCTCTGCCTCGAAGTCGTCCATCGCAGCGCTTGCCGTCCAGTTGTTCCAGTCCTTGATGTCAGTCTGGATGTTCAGCACGGGTCGCTCTTCCGTAGCGGTGCCGTTAGCCACCTTCTTCAGCTTGGGAATGGCGATGTCGATGTCGATGTGCAAGGCTGCCAAAGAGTCAGCCTGCCAGTTGATGTAGCATCCGTCCGCAGGTGCCTGACCTTCGTCAGCCACCGTGATGTCGGTCGGAGCCTTAAACTTAATCTGGAAACCGGACGACGGTTCCTTCACGTCTATGGTGGAAAGCAGGCACATCGATCCGCTCTCCGGCAACAGACGGTCGGGGCTGATACATGTGTGCGGTGCACCGAGGATGAGGATGTTGTTGTCCGTATAGCGGCTTTCGGGCAGCGTGAACGTACCGATAAGGTCCATTGAAGCCCACGAAGGAGCGAATGTCACGTTGACAATCTGGATGTCCACCGGAGTCTTGTTCACTGACTTCGGCAGCTTCATCGGCATCATGATGTTGTCAAGCCTGCCTTCCGTGAGGAAGTCCTTGGCTCGATGGTAATAGTCATAATACTTGCCGAGGCTGAGCTGCTTGGCAATGTCGCGACCTCTGTTAGACGCTTCCTTCTGCAACATCTTAGCATAAGGTATGCCAGTGTCGCCGATGAGGTTGTCAATGCCCCAGTCGGAGAAGAGCTTGTCCACCTGCTCGCCGTTGTTCGACGCCCATGTGTCGCCCTTCATGCCCTTAGCCTTGCCGGCATAAACGATGTCGTCGGTATTGATGAAGAGCGAATCGAACTCCACCTTCACCATCAGCGACAATCCGAGCGGCGACCATTCCACACGACCGTTGCCGCGGAATCCGCCGTCCTTGCCGTTCTCCTTCATCTCGTCGATGGTGAGCTGATACTGTCCGATGCCCACCTCTTTGCCTATGAAGTCCTTGGCAGACTTCTTCGTAGGCTTGAGGTTCTCGATGTTCACCATTGACGAACACTGGAAGAACTTCTGGCTGATGCGCTGTGCGAGGGCGAAGTCGATGACGTTGACGGAGTCGTTGACGAACGCCACGGACTGTACGTTCTCGCTCTTGGGGAGCACGCGCAGCACCATATAGTCGCCAGCCACCACCTTGTCGCTGATCTTCTCCCACTTGATGGAGTCAGAAAGGTCGTACGTGGAGTGTGTGTAGACCGGCTCTGAGGCGAAGATGTCGGCGCGGTCCATCTCTGGTTCGCCGCGGAAAAGCTGCACCTCATAATTGATCTTCACCGTGTCCTGACGTTCGCCTACGCCACCCACGAACCATGCCTTCTTCCATTCCACGCCGATGTCGTCGCCCGTGAATGACTTGCGGGCTCCTGCATTGCCGGGGAAGCTCGGTCGGATGATCTGCGGATTGCGGAAGTTATAGACCGAATCGGTCACTTCCTCCTTGCCGCTGCCGAAACCGAAGTCGAACTCGTCGTCGTCTTCCTCATCCTTCTCATCCTTCTTGTCCTCCTTGTCCTTGTTGTCGGGCGTTGGGGGCGTCACCACGGTGGTGGCGTCAGGCTCGAAGCGGAAGAGGCGGAGGTCGGATTTGCCGTCGTTCTCCACCATCGAGTAGTTGAGATAATTGCTGCCCAGACCTGACTGTTCCGCCGTGACGCGTGCCACGTAGGTCATGTCGTCTATCATGGAGCGGATGCGCTCCTGCGGCAGAATCAGCATCGGCGACATCAGTCCCGACTTCTCGTACACGGCAGGATTATACTCTATGGCTTCGTCGGGCGTCTGACCGCCGACAAGCTGCACCACCTTAAACTTATACGTAAAGCGTGCCGCGCCGGGATTGCACGTCACGATGGGTTCTTTCCACGTAAAGAGGGCGTTCTGCTTGTCCATGGTGCATACGGAAGCGTCGGCATTATTGCCGATACCGGGCATAGGCATCAGGAACTCAGGTGCCTGAGCCTTATAGCATATAGTGAAGATGCACTGTCCGCTGCTGGGGCTGCTCACCATAACGGGAGCGTCACGTCCCGGCTCCCAGCGGTAAGCCACGAGGCGCATGCGATACTGACCCTCGGGCAGGAGTCCGAAGGCACCGCCCTCATAGTCGCTGAACAGACCCGGGGTGGTGGCGATGCGGTCGTTGGGCACATGATTGAAGAGATTCTTCATCTCCACCATGCTCAGAATGTGCGTTCCGCCGGAAGGCACCGTGATGGGCTTGTCGGGCTGATACTGTGCAGGAATCTTGACGTAAAGTCCCGAGTTGGGATTTATCTGCTCAAGGTCCATGACGAGATAGACGTTCTGCGTCTCGCCAGAAGAGTTGATCGGACTTACGTTAAAGTAGTTGCCGGGATTGGCTACGTACAGCATTGCCTGCGGAGGCAGCGTGGGCTGTACCGGATTGACCGTCACCATTACGTCCTGAGCGGCTGCCTGCAGCATGGCACCCAGGATGATGAGTAGTGATAGGATGTGGAATCTCAGTCTGTTCATATCTTGATCTTTATTTTATCGTGGGAATAAAAGTTACACTATAGCGACTTGTTCTGTTCCTTTTCCGCCTTACGCTTTATCTCGAGGAGCGTGAAGGTGTAGGTGTAGTTGAAGCTGATGTTGATGTCCGTGGCGTCCAGCTTCGAACGTGTCTTGGTGATGTTGACGTCGCCGTACTTGTTGAATCCGGCTGTCATCGAGAAGAGATGCTTCTGCTTGATGCTGTAGCTGGCAGCCATGTCGCATCCCATGGACAGGCTCTTCGACTGTCGCTTCACCTCATTGTAGCACATGGAGAATGTGGCTGAGAGGTTGAGGGCATCGTCCTTTAGGAAGGCGCGGTTGGCTGTCACCGAGGCGAGGTCGCTGGTGTAGCGCGTGTTGAATCCCTTTGACGACTGGTGGTTTATGGAGGTCTGGAAGCTGGTCTTCCATGCCTTCACCTCCAGTCCGTAGCTGGCTCCGATGGCGAGGGACGTTACGTCGCTCACGCCGGTGGCGAAGCGGTTGAGGTCCTTGTTCTGCACGAGGCTGGCAGAGAGCGAGAAGGCATGACCGAACTGGTCGTTGTCCACGGCGTAGGACGGCGTGAACGTGAAGGTGTTCATGGCGCGACGTATGCGTGTGGTGTCGTTTACGTGTGCCGTGCCGTCAGCCTGCGTCTGCAGATAGCCGTTATAGCCGAACGAGAGGTTGAGGCGGTTGGCTATGCGTGTGGCTATGAAAGCCGAATAGACGAAGCCCCGCGTGGTATAGAGCTGCTTGTTGGAGAGATTGTCCTCCTGAGCGGAGAACGTGGCTGCCACCGACACACGGCGGAAGAGCGTGGTGCCGAGGCTGGCTCCGACGCTGTGATAGTTGTTAGCCATATAGTAGGTGCCGAGCGACGTATAGTCGGGCTGTATGATTCGATAGAAGAGCGAGGCGTTCACGCCGCCCGCGTTGATGTTGAGGTTGGCGTCGCCCGCGAAGCGTGCCATGGAGGTGTAGCGTGTGTCGAACACCTTGTCCCATCTTGTCACCTTGCTGTCCGTCACCTTCTCCGCGCGGGTGTCGGTGGTGAAGGCTGATGTGGCTACGTTGGCTGTCAGCGACATCCAGTTCTTGATGCTCACGCCTCCCTTCAGTCCCACCACGATGTTCTCCTGCGGCGAGATGCGCTCCTGCCAGTACTCGTCAATGGAGCTGCGGCGGTCGTATGCGCGGAGCAGATAAAGGTCGAGGTAGTTGCTGCCCGTGCCGTAGCCTATGTTGAATCCCCATCCTATGCGGCGATACTGCGGATTGCGCGGCGAGGGTGACGTAGGGTCGTCATTGACGGCGCTGCGCAGCGTGCCGTAGAAAGCTCCCACGCGGAACTTCTGCGTGCGATATTCCAGACCCACACCGTTGTACGACATACTCATGACGTAGGGCGAGAATCCTGCCGACGACCTTCCGATATGTCCGTGCCATTGCTTGTACGATGGCGAGAGATTGAAGGAGATATGGGGATAGTTGAAGTCCAGATTGTTGTTGGAGTAATAAAGCGAGAAAGGCATGTTGAATCCATACATGCTGATGTTGAGGTTGAGGAACAGCGTATTGCTCAGCGGCGAGGCGTATGCGCTGCCTGCCGTTGAGTGAAAGTAGGTGTTCTGTGTACCTACGGAACCCGTGATGATAAGGGGATCGCTCTTCGCAATCTCCGTGATGTTCTGTGCTGTTGTGCCGCTGGTATGCAGAAAGAGTGCTGCCACAGCCGTCAGTATGGTTATGTGTAAGTGGCTTTTCATCGCTTTGGTTCTTTTAGTGGTTATTTAAAGTTTCGCATGTCTCGTGACATGCGAAACTTTTAGTTATATTAGTATAGTCAACTTACTTGACAAGCTTCTTCGTAACGGTCTTGCCGTCCTTGGTCTTCACCTTCACTACGTAAACGCCTGAAGGAAGGCCGGTAACGGTGGTCTCGCCGGTTGAGACAACAGCACCGGATGCGTTGCATACGATGACGTCAGCCACGTCCATGCCCTGGACTGTGATCTGTCCGTCCACAACGGCGATGCCCGAAGATGCGATGTCGGCTGCTGTGATGCCGGTGACGATGCCACCTACAGTCAGACGCTGCGGAGCGCGGAGCGAACCTGCCATCTTTGCGAACGGCATCTGCTCGTTGATGGTGCGCATCTCGCCGCTGACGGCGTCATGGAGCTTGAACGAAATGGTCTCGCCCTTGTCAGCATGGACGGTGATGAAGCACTTGCCGTCTATCATCTCGCCCTCACCACGGCACTCGTCGCCTACGAAGGCGCCCACCGTGAAGCGTTCTGCCGAATAATCGTTGCCAAGGTCGGCTACGATGGTCATGTTGTCAGCGAACGGAGCGCTGTTGTATGTCCATACGCTCTGCTTGTGCTGGGGAGCGTTCATCACCGGAGTGCCCTGAGGCATATTCCACTCATACTTGAGTTCCATGTTGATGGTGTCTGATGCTGCATTGAAATACATATATCCGAGTCCGGCATGCAGAGTGGTAAGGGTGCCTGTCCACTTTTCGCCATTGTATTCAGCGAAGCCGTTGTCCTTCGATACGATGCGGTCGCCCACGTTGAATTTGTTTGCGTTTGCATCTTCGGTAGAGAACACCGAGTTGATATCGTGGTCATACTGATAGGGATTGCCGAGCCAGTTCCACATCGGCACAATCTGACGATAAGGTCGCATGTCTTCGTAGCCGCCGGGGTAAATTCTCAAGTTAAGGAGACCGGGCTCCTCTTCTTTCACCTTAATCTTATAGCATTCGCCAGGCTCCAGCCTGTTGAGGTCGCCGAAGTATCCGTATTCGGGGTCGTTATGGAGAAGGGCGTCTTCTGAGCGGATTTCCTCCACCACGTCGCCTAATTCGTATTCAGGAGAGTTCCATGATACGCCGCCGCTATAGAGCGAAGTCCACTTCCATCCTGCCTTCTGTATATAGCGCTGACCGATACCGACATAAGATGTTGCCACCTCTACGCCGTCGAGCTTCACGCTGATAGTGGCTCTGCCTACGCTATGAGGTTTGATGGTATAGTTAAGCATGGTCTCATCCGTAGGAACAATCTCTACTATGCTCTTCCATTCCTCAGAAACATAGCTGTCAGGAGTTATAGTAACCTCCACTCTTGACGGATCAACCTCTGCGCCTACGGGGTCGGGAGTAAGCACGAAGTCGCGTGTCTCGGTGCTTACCATATCCACGTATCCGTCCACATTGAATCCCTTAAGAGACTCCATGATTGTTACGTGGAAGTGGTTCGAAATTTCATACTCATCATTTCGGAGTCCTTCCTCAGTTGCGATGGTGCGCTCAGATGAATAGTAGACATCAATCCATCCCTGACCTATACTATCGATAGATGCAGAAAGGCTGTCTTTCTTGAAATCATAATACAGGTTTACGGCATCCGTAAGAGAAGAAATATCCAAATTGCTTTGTGCTATATCGTACGACTCATATTCTTCATACTTAGGCCATGACGGTGTCATGATGATGTTGTTACGGATATCCTCAGAGATGTCCCACTTGTCAGTATCCTTTATTGGCATCAAGAATGTCATCTCCTCCTGCTTGAACGTGATGTTCGTAGGACCATCCTTTACGATTACTTCGTATGTGCAAGCGGCTTGCGGATTCTGATTAGATATAATTGCAATGCGAGCTCTACCTGGCTTACGGGCGAAAATTCCCTCAGAACCATTGTCCTCAAGTATTTCATTATACTTAAATTCCTGCTCCTGGTTGTAACTTGGCAAAACTTCGTAACGCACGCTGCGGTCTGTAGCGTCCTCCGGCATTACCTTATATCCAGACGGAAGGATGTCGAGAAGGTTGTCGCCTATATACATCTTAATTTCCTTAACCCTACCAACCGGCGTAATATACTCTACCGGCTTAATGACTGTGACCTTAAGGTCCACGCTGGCATTCTCGCCGCTAAGCGTCATGGTGTAAGTGCCGGTCTTTACTGGCTCAAACTTGCCAAGGTCGCTTTCACTTGTCATCGGACGGATGGCAGGCTCGTCGCTGCTCTTCCATGTCAGCTCCTCGTTGCAGTCGGCAGGTGCTGTGGTGTAGCCGCTGCGAAGCACGGTGTTGAGGGCAGCAGTGTCGCCCAAGTTAACTGTGATGCCATTCTTATACTCGTCGCGAAGCTCAATAGAGGTGGCAGGCTGGATGATACGTATACTAACCTTTGTGTACTGTCCGGCAGGCTTCATGCCCCAAAGATTCGGACTTACGCTAACACTACCGTATTTGCCAGTCGACTTAAGGGCTTTAAACGTATTGCCTTTGATGGAGGCATATTCATTCTCTTTCTCACCTTGCCCCATGGTCCAGTTCATTTCCGGTATGTTGGCATTTGCAGGCTCAAACGTGATATGATCCAACAAATTGAACTCTGCACCTACCTTAACACTCACTTCAGGCTGGACGATACTATAATACCCAGGACGTATGAACGTCAGCTGATAGAGGGCTGACAACTTACCGGTGGTACCATTATTAGTATAGGTTACTGCATTGGCGGCAGGCTTCAGGTCGTTGAAAACAAAAGACTGATTACCACCTACGCTTAAACTGTATGAGATAGCCTTGCCATTGTCAGTATTCGTGCCCTTTACACGCAGAGCGAAATAATAAATGGTTTGGGTGTCCGATACAGAATATCGGCTTACCTTCGCAAGTCCGCGGCATTCACCTTCGATGAATGCTCCGAGGTAAGTGTTGTCATTAAAACTTTGTACTGCATTGCCTTGGTCATCTACCAAGCCTACATAAATGACGTGCTCGTCAGGGTAGGCATTGGGATTATAGCCCCAATCAGGTTGTTGTGCCGCCATACCTACGGCATATAGCAGTAGGGATAGCATTAGTAATAATTGTTTTCTCATATTAAAAATGATTTGAAAGGTGAATAATATGTTATCTATTTAGTTTTATGTTTAATAATGTGATGTTTTGGTTTCTTGGTTATTTCCTGTTCAGTCCCCAGCTTTTCCACATGCTCCCTGATTTTGCCCTCGACGTCATCATAAGAATGTCGCCAAGGTTCGTTCTCAATAGTATGGTCTTGCGGTCTCATATTGTACGGTATTTGTGGTTAGTGATATTTACATGAGACGACACGCCTTACGCTATGTCTGTCAGCACTGCAAAATAAGCTGAAATTCGCTCAAGTCCGTTGTATAAACTTAACAAAAAATGGCCAATTCTTAACAAAATAAGGGCCATTGCACGATTTGACAAGCCAATAGGCAATTTATGTACATGATTTGACAAGTGATTTAACGAAATTTTGGGGATGGAGGGGCAGACGAAAATCCCAAAAATCACACGCAAATCTTGTCCGTTATTCGATGTAAAGACATCGCATCGTAAGACACGAAGACATGTTTTTTTGACATGAAGACATGTTTTTTTGACATGAAGACACGATTTTTTCTGACTGATGGCGTAGCCAATTAATAAATACCAATTAAAAAGTAATAAATGAGAATGGCGTCTCGCCGTAGCCCCGCACCCACGAACAGTTAATCAATAATAAGCTGATTGAGCGTTTGCTATGGGAGGCAGCGTGGCTACGGCGAGACGCCATAGCCTCCTAGGTTTGTACTCTCGCTCATTTATAATCTCACCGATAAACTGCAATTCCTCTACCAACTCGAAATTGAACAATTCACAATGCGCCTTGGCGCACAATTCCTAATTCAAAACTCACCGCTCGGCTCTGCCGCTTGCCTAAGCAAGAACTCCTAATTCGTCCGCCGTCCTCCATGCAAATATCGTACAAAGAGTAAAAAGCTGTTACAAAATAAAAATTGATTCTAGAGTTCTGATTTGCTGTTTTTACGGTGTTTTGCTGTGCAAACTGCACCCGAGCCATACGATAGAGCCACTTTTACACTCCAATAGTGCCACTATTAGACAGTAAAAGTGGCACTATTGCATGATAAAAGTGGCACTATTAGAGTGTAAAAGTGGCGCTATTGCACCCAATTATGCTTGTTTATATCCCTTATTCATTGCACACTTCTTCTCATGTTGGTATAATTGACTGTGCGTAAATAAGTTATCGCTGCACGCTCAAAACTCAAGAATTTCGCACCAAGGATTTCTTAGTCCGCTGAGCGAGGAGTATTGAGCGTTAGAAATGCAAATATTGTCTGGCAAACTAACCGATAAACAGGAATTTATCGGTGAGATCTGGTTAGGCAGGGCTTTGACAAAAACCTTTATCCACATACCTTTTGTTGTCACACCCTTCGGGTTCATGGTATCGTTTGGTGAATGGGATTTACGAGAGCGTTGCTCTCGACACCCATCCTCCAAACGATATCATG
>ERZ1673741.1422-NODE-1422-length-19800-cov-3.897341_pt1 | contig 19800 bp, 19 predicted proteins | sample MGYA00580209_ERZ1673741 | MGnify/ENA primary metagenome ERZ1673741 (study PRJEB41218, sample SAMN15661754) | gut metagenome | host: Homo sapiens | place: Canada: London | collected 2015-08-20/2019-03-30 | study: EMG produced TPA metagenomics assembly of... | reverse complement strand
TCTTCATTTAGACAATCAGGTCTAGTTGCAATACTTAAAACTTTAATATTTTCGTTATATAAATAGTTTTCACTAACTAATTGCTCATAACGTTTCTTTAAATTTTCAAGAGTATCATAAGTATTAGTATTAGCTTGGAAGTATGCAATATAATAACCTTTAGGCCACTTCAATTTCATTTTGGCAAGAACTTCATCAAATTGTTCTTTAATTGGTAGTGCTCTTTCTCCCGCAAAATCTCCGCTACCTTCTTTTGAACAAAATATACATCCCATAGTACTAAGAGTGCCATCTCTATTAGGACAAGAAAAATTACCATTTAGAGAAACTTTGAATACTTTTTCATGATAAAGATGTTTTAAATAATTATCTAAAGTAAGGTAATGTTTTTCATTAGTAAATAAATCGTTCATATTATCACCATATTAATTTTACTATAAATAACGATTTTTGTCATATTCTTAACGTTTTCTTTTTGAAGTATTTATATAAAACTATTCAAAAAAGAAGAAAAAATATCTAAAATATGTTAAAATAACAATGGTGATTATATGAATAAAAAATATCGTAATAATAAAAGTATAAGTGTATTAATTATTGTATTAATATATCTAGTAGCATTTGTGGGAGCATTCTTTAGCTTTCAGTATATGCCAATTGACAACCTAATATTAAAGTTTTTGGTAAGTGATTTAATTGCAACCTTAATTGTTTATTTATTTAGTTTAATCTTTAGAAATCCTTCAATTTATGATCCATATTGGAGTGTTGCGCCAATGGTCATTGTCCCTTTTATACTATGGCACACTGGTAGTTATCAATTCTTCTCGATATTTGTTTTAGCGTTAGTAGAATTATGGGGATTGAGATTAACTATCAATTGGCTTATTTCTTTTAAAAACTTAAATTCAATTGATTGGCGTTATGTACAATTAAAAGAAAAGCATCCTAAATTATGGCCACTATTGAATATCCTTGGTATTTGTTATTTACCTACTCTAGTAGTATTCTTAGGGCTTATGCCAATATTTGCTTATTTTAGTACATTTGCTACGGCAACCTCAATTAATATTTTAGGATTTATCTTAAGTGCGGTAATCGGACTTGGAGGAGTTATTATTGAAGGTGTTGCGGACGGACAAATGCTTAAATTTAAAAAAGATCCAAACAATGTTGGAAAGATTAATCAAACCGGGCTTTGGAAAAATAGTAGACATCCAAACTATTTTGGCGAAATAGCTTTTTGGTTTAGTTTGTTCTTATTTAGTATGACTATTTCTAATAGATGGGTACTATTATTCTGTCCATTAATTGTTTTCCTTTTATTTGCTTTTATTAGTATACCAATGATGGAAAAACGCCAATTAGCAAATAAAAAAGGTTATGATGAATACAAGAAAAAAACCAATCTCTTGTTGCCAATTTGGCCACCACAAGAAAAAACAAATAAATAAAAGGACTATGTGAAGGTAAAACTTCATATAGTCCTTTTTAGTTAATCATTATTATCCGATAATATCTTAATTTGAATAAGATTATTGGTAAGATTTATTAATAAACTAATAACTTGTTGAATTAAATTATTAGGGATTTTTACGTCCATAGTAACATTATTAGTAAAACTTCTATTAATTATTTCATATTCTTTTAACCTATTTTCAATTATATCCAGATATGAATAATCAAACGAAAGTTGAATAGTGGTAAATTCAACTATTGGAACAATAATGTTTTCTTTTAAAGCAAGGCTAGCACTAGAACTATAAGCTCTAACTAATCCACCGGCACCAAGTTTGATACCACCAAAATATCTTGTAACAACACAAGCAAAGTTAGTTATATCGTTTTTTCTAAAAACTTCTAATACTGGTAAACCGGCAGTCCCACTTGGTTCTCCATCATCGCTGTAATGTCCTGCTTCTCCAGTTTTTCCGATTATATAGACCGTAATATTATGGGTAGCATCACTAAATTCTTTTTTTATTTCTTCGAAAAAGGCTTTAGCTTCATTTACATTTTGAACGGGTTTTAAGGTTGTAATAAAAGTGCTTTTGTTTATTTCATAGGTAGTTCGTGTGTATTTTGCTATAGTATTCATAAAATCACCTGAAAATATTATACCATATTTTTATAAAAAAGTATATTCATTAATATTTTTCTTGACAAAAAATATAATATAGTGATATACTTAATACAGATGATACAGTTAATACAGATAGGAGGTTAACATGATTCTAAACAACAAAGACTCAATATACATTAATATCTATAACGAATTTAAAAAATACATTATTGCAAATGTATATAAATATGATGATAAATTACCATCTGTTAGAAGTATTGCTTTAGAGTATGGAATTAATCCCAATACCGTACAAAGAGCATTTCAGCTTTTAGAAGATGAAGGTTACATTAAGACAATAAGTAAAAAAGGTGTTTATGTAAATTATCGAAATCAAGATGAAGTAGACAAACATTCTGAAATTAAAAAAGAATTTGAACACTTAAAGAAAATGGGAATTTCTAAAGAAGAAGTTTATAAAATAATTGAGGAGGTATATAATGATAGAAATTAAGGGGCTTACAAAATCATTTGGTAATAAAATAGTACTCAATGATTTAAATTTAACTATTCCTAGCCATACTATTTTTGGACTTGTTGGAATAAATGGTGCAGGCAAATCTACTTTATTGCGTATATTATCAAATGCATATGATAAAACATCAGGTGAAGTATTAATTGATGGTAAACCAGTTAGCGATGTTGAAAGTAAGAAAAACATTTTCTTTCTTCCCGATGAACCATATAGTGCTCATAGTGAAACAGTAAATAGTCTTTTGGACTTTTACAAAATAATGTATGACTTTGAAACAGAAACGTTTATTAAATATGTGAAATTGTTTAAACTAGATGAAGCAATAGGAGCTAATTATTTAAATGCTAACATTTCAAAATTTTCAAAAGGAATGAAACGCCAATTATTAATATGTATAGCTCTAGCTATTGCGCCAAAATATTTATTTTTAGATGAGGCGTTTGATGGCCTTGATCCACTTGCAAGACTAACATTTAAAAAAATAATATTAGAACGAATGGAAGAAACCGAAATGACTGTCATCATATCAAGCCATAGTTTACGTGAATTAGAAGATTTATGCGATTTATATGGATTATTAGATGGTGGTGTAATTGATAATACTGGCGGAATTGAACAAAGTAAGGAGTCTTATCAAAAATATCAACTTGCTTTTGAAGATGAAAAATCTAAGGAATACTTTGAGAATTTAAATATTGTTTCATATAATCGTTTGGGACGTATTGTAAAAATAATTGTCAAGGGTGATTCTGAAGAAAATTACCAAAAAATTGTCGCATTAAAACCACTCGTTTTAGATAAATTACCTATTGATTTTGAAGAATTATTCATAATTGAGGTGGAAAGTAAGGGGTATTTGAAGAATGAATAAATCATTATCGTTTAAATATTTTAAATATGAATACATTAAAAATTTGAAAATGTTGTTATATATGGGAGTTGTAGGATTTGTTTGTTACATAATACCACTATTCTCAATGGAACCTAATATACATACTAAAACTACCAATGTAGGACTAATTATTACTCTTTTTGCGTTAGCATGCTATATTATACCTATTTTTATGAATGCGTATCGGTATAATAAAAAACTTGCTAATCGTAATTATTCATGTCCAATTAGTAGATTTGCTTTGTTTAATGTTAACTATCTTGTTGGTTTAATTAATATTATTACATTTTATACCGTATTCTATTTTCTTGGAATGTTAATTGTAGCTATAAAGCTTCCTGCTTATGCTATTGTATATTATATACCGCTTTATTTTGTAATATTATTAATTGGTATATGTGTATACACTTTAAATTATTTTATTGCAAGTAGGGCAAACACTGTTATTGATGCCGTTATCTTTATTATCATGTACACCTTTGTATTTTCCATGATTGTGGGCGTTGTTCAAGATTTATTTCCTGCAAGTTATAAAGTAAATGAAAAGTTTATTACTTTTTCTGAATTTGCACAATGGGGGGATGCATATAATAAATGTATAGCAACAAATAAGTCACTGATGATAGTTGATGATAGTCCTGTTTTTATATGGTCGGAACCAGTAATCACGGTAACTGATTGTATTGTAACATTTGTAGCTTTACCAATTGTTGCTATTACAAGTTATGTATTGTTAATGATTATGGCTAAAAAGGAAAGTGCTGAAAATGCTTCAGAAATATCTAATAGCTATTTTGGTTACCGAGTATTAAATCCTGTTTATATGACATGTGCGATAGCATTATGCATATATACATATTCTTTTAATGAGAATATTCTTACATTGCTAATATTAATTGGTATATTTACAGTTCTTTATTTAGCACTTAATTTCATATATTATCGTAAATTAAAATTACCGATGAAAGAATGGATAATTTATGGTGCTACAATAGTGGTAGGGGTAATATTAGCGTTAATAATGGTGAATAATAAAAGTGAAGGAACTGTATACGTGATACAGTTTCTGAGACACTTGAGATAGTTATAAATATAATTTTACAACTTTTAGGATTGAGGTAGACAAATGGAAAATACTGTTGAAAAAACATTAGTTGAACTATTGTTAAAAAATAATATGACTATTAGCTTTGCGGAATCATGCACTGGTGGAATGTTAGCTTCAACATTAATTAATGTAAGTGGTTCATCTAATGTTATCAATGAAAGTTATGTAACGTATTCGGAAGAAGCAAAAATGAGAATACTTGGAGTGAGTAAAGAAACATTAAATAAATACACCGTTTATTCAAGTGAAGTTGCTGAAGAAATGGCAGAGGGTTTAAAAAAAGTAACACATGCTAATGTTTGTGCATCAGTAACGGGTAAAGCAGAAGATGAATCGGGTATTTGCAAATGTGATTATTGTATTATCGTAAATGATTCAAAAGTACTTGAAAATGTTAGTTTTCAAGGCAGTAGAAATCAAGTTAGAACAATGCAAACTAAGCATATAATGAACCGAATAATCGAAATATTAAGGGGTTATTTTGGTTGATATAATCCGCATTTTATGGTATAATACTATAGAATGCGGATTTTAAATATAGCAAACTAATTCGCAAGTGTTGGAGGTTTTTTATGGAAAATAATTACATAAATGACGCTTTACTTGGTAAAATTTCTCGTGAACAAAATGTTAGAATTGGCCAAATCAGAGCGGTATTAGAATTAATTGAAGGTGGAGCAACGGTACCATTCATTGCTCGTTATCGTAAAGAAGTTACAGGGAATTTGGATGAAGAACAAATTCGTGCAATATATCAAGAATGGGATTATGGGCAAAAATTAGCAGCACGTAAAGAAGACGTAATGCGCTTAATTGAAGAAAAAGGTAAATTAACAGATGAAATTAAAATGGGTATTATTAATGCCACAAAATTATCTGAAATTGAAGATATTTATCGTCCATTCAAAGAAAAGAAAAAGACTCGTGCTACCGATGCTAAGAAAAAAGGCTTGGAACCACTTGCAGAATATTTACTATCATTCCCTCTTGAAGGTAATGTTGAAGAAGAAGCTAGTAAATATGTTACTAACTTAGAAGGAAAAACTCCTGAAGAAATTGAAGCAATGAAAAAAGAAGGCGTTATTGTTAAAAACACTGCTGAAGCAATTCAAGGTGCTAAAGACATTATTGCAGAAATGGTTTCTGATGAACCTAAATTCCGTGCATGGATTCGTGAAAACTTTGAAAATGAAGCTAAGATGAAATCAGAAGTAAAAGAAGATGCAGTTGATGAAAAGAAAGTATATGAAATGTACTATGACTACGAAGAACCACTAAAAACAATTAAATTACATCGTATTCTTGCTTTAAATCGAGCAGAAGATGAAAAAGTTGTAAAAGTTTCTATCGTTGAAGATTATGCTAAAGTACTTGATCACATAACAGGTGAAATAGTAAAAGCCCAAGATTCTATTACTGCACCTTATGTTAAAGAAGCTGTTCAAGATGGATATGACCGTTTAATTAAACCTGCAATTGTTCGTGAAATCCGTGGTGAATTAAAAGATAAAGCTGAAGATCAAGCTATTAATATTTTTGGTGAAAATCTAAAGAATTACTTACTTCAACCTCCTATGAAAGGAAAAGTTGTATTAGGTGTAGACCCTGCGTTTAGAACAGGTTGTAAATTAGCTGTAGTTGATGCTACAGGTAAATTACTTGAAAAGAGTGTAATGTATCCGCATCAAAAACAAAAAGGTGAAGTAGTTCCTCCAGCTCGTTATCAAGCTGCTGTTGATACTTTCTGCGATTTAATCAATCGTCACAATGTTGAAGTTGTTGCAATGGGTAATGGTACTGCAAGCCGTGAAACTGAAGCTTTTGTTGCTAAGGCTCTTAAAAGCATTGACCGTGATGTAAAATATATAATCGTTAATGAAGCAGGTGCTTCTGTATATTCTGCATCTGATTTAGCTCGTGAAGAATTCCCTGATTTCTCTGTTGAAGAACGTTCGGCAATTTCAATTGCTAGACGTTTACAAGATCCACTATCAGAACTAGTAAAAATTGATCCTAAATCAATTGGTGTTGGTCAATATCAACATGATGTTAGTCAATCTAAATTAGCTGATTCGCTTGATTTCGTTGTTGAAACTGCCGTTAACCAAGTTGGTGTAAATATCAACACAGCTTCATATTCATTATTAAAATATGTTGCGGGATTAAATGCTGGTACAGCAAAGAAAATTGTTGCACATCGTGAAGAAAACGGACGTTTTGAAAACCGTAATGATATTAAAGTAAAAGGTGTAGGACCAAAAGCATTAGAACAAGCAATGGGTTTCTTAAGAATAGTTGATGGTAATGAACCACTTGATATGACCGCAATTCACCCAGAAAGTTATGAAATTGCCAGAGCAATCTTAACTAAACTTGGCTTTACTTCTAAAGATTTAGGTAGTACTGAATTAGTAGAAAAAATTAAAGGTTTAACTGAAGAAGAAAAGAAAGCAATGATAGAAGAATTAAATGTTGGTGAATATACTTTCCAAGACATTTTAGATGCCTTTGTTTCACCTCTTCGTGACCCACGTGATATGATTGAAGCACCAGTATTAAGAGGCGATATTCTTGAATTAAAAGACTTATCTGCTGGTATGGAACTTCAAGGAACCGTTCGTAATGTTACTGACTTTGGCGCTTTCGTTGACTGTGGTTTACATGATGATGGTTTAGTTCACGTATCAAAAATGTCTACTAAATTCATTAAACACCCACTTGAAGCTGTTCATGTAGGTCAAATTGTAAAAGTATGGGTATTAGATGTAGATCTAGCAAAAGGTCGTTTACAATTAACTATGATTGACCCTAATGCTCCAAAACCTGAACCACAACCTAAAAAACAAAACAATAAAAACAACGTTAGAAGACCTAAACCACAAGTAGATTCAGAAGCAGAAAAATTACGCAAAGAACGTCAAGAACAAAGAGCAAAACGTGAAGAGTACAGACGTCGTCAAGAAGAACGTTTTGAAAAGCAAATGGAAGCTCTAAAAAATAAATTTGGTAATAACTAAGGAGAATTAAAATGGTTTTTGAAAAAGTACAAAAAATTATTTCAGAAAATCTAAACGTACCACTAGAAAAAGTAACAATGGATACTCATTTAGTAGATGATTTAGGTGCAGATTCACTTGATGCTGTAGAATTAATTATGGCTTTAGAAGAAGAATACGGTATTGAAGTTGATGATGAAGCTGCTCAAAATATGAAGTATGTTAGAGATTTAGTAAACTACATCGAAGAACATAAATAAAAAAGAGCTAAACAAAAAGGCGATATTAGATAAACAAGTAAGTTTGTCTATTATCGCTTTTTATATTTTTAAGACAATAGAGTCTAAAAAATTCAAACAGTGTAAGAAATATTAGTCTACTTGTGGTTGATTGTTAAAAAATGGCAAAAAACTTATTGTAAAACTATTATCAAAATGATATAATAACAATGTAACAACAGGAGGGACGTTATATGAAAAAATTTTTAAGCGCAATCGCAATTATGGCACTAATGATAGTTTTTGCTTCATGTACTAACAGCAGAAAAGATGGAGGGGGTAGTTTATACGAACCAGATAATGGAATGATTGAAGATGGAACATCATCACAATTTGATTATGAGTTCGTACATAATTGGGGAGATCAATTCCTTGGTGAAAACTATAATAGAATTGTAGAAAACCAATATGTTTACACTAACAAGCAACAAGAAAGCTATTTTTCAATGGATTCTTTTACTGCTTCTTATTCAAATCTACGTAGATACATTAATTATCAAACAAAAATACCTAATGATGCGGTGAGAACTGATGAATTATTAAATTATTTTAATTATGATTTTGGTGGACCAGAAAACGATGAAATGTTTTCTATAAGTGCTAATTTAGGTAGTACACCATGGAATGAAAGAACTCAATTATTAACAATAAATATAAAAGCGAAAGAAACTGATCAAGGAAATTATACAGGCAATAATATTGTTTTCCTAATTGATGTTTCAGGTTCAATGGCATCAACAAATAAATTGAATTTAATTAAGGCGGTATTTCCAAAATTCTTAGATGCTCTAGCACCAACTGATAAAATTTCAATTGTCACATATTCAAATAAAATAAAAATATTAGCAAATGGTGTGTACGCCGATGAGAAAGAAGCATTGAAGAAAGTTGTTAATGGCCTTTCTGCAACCGGCGGTACTGCAGGTGCAGATGGTTTAGAAAAAGCTTATAACGTTGCTAAATCAAACTACATTGCTGGAGGAAATAATCGTGTAATAATTGCCTCAGATGGAGACTTCAATATTGGTCGATATAGCCAAGATGACTTAAAAGAATTAGTTGAAAACCAATTAAATAGTGGAATTTATTTAACAACTCTAGGATTTGGAATGGGTAATTATAAAGATACAACAATGGAAACACTTGCCAAATATGGTAATGGTGGTTATGCTTACATTGATAATTTGGAAGAAGCTGAAAAAGTACTTGTTAATGATTTAAACAAAACTCTATATACAGTTGCTAAAGATGTCAAGAGTTGTGTTACATTTAATCCCAATGTTGTCAAGGCATATCGTTTAATTGGCTATGAAAATAAACAATTAACAAAAGATGAATTTAATGATGTTAATAAGGATGCTGGTGAAATTTGTAGTGGACACAATACAATCGTATGTTATGAAATAGAACTATGTGAAGATACTCCTAATTCTGATGATGCCGATTCAGACATGTTTAGTGTAGAAATTAAATACAAAGATCCAAAGACTGATGTTTCTTCAGTATTTTCAAGAAGTTTTAAAGAAACTGATGAAAAATTAGCAGTAACAGAAGAATGGTATTTTGCAAGTGCAATTATTGAATTTAGTTTATTAATAAGAGATTCAAGTTACAAATTCAATGCTAGTTGTAAAAATATATTAGAAAGATTAGCCGTTAATTGTAAAAACTTATTAGAAAAAGATCAATTAAAAGAAGAATTCTATCAATTAGTAAAAAAAGCATATCAATGTAATCTAATAACTGAACCAGTTAGTGAAGATGTTTTAATTACTATAATTTATGATGCGGGAATAAAATATATTTTATGTGAAAAAGGTATGACAATAAATAGCTCAAAAATTTTGAAGTATACTTTTGGTAAAAACAATGGCTTATTCGATTCAACTACTAATGAGCTAATTAGATATGCGGTATTTGCTGATATGGCTTGTACTGAACCATTAGAAGAATTTACGTTAGTTGAAGACGTCACTATTTTCTTAAAGCCTATAAATTAATAAAAATACTTTTAATAAGATGCATAAATGAAAAAGCGTTCAAAATGTCTTTTTGTAAAATATTGGGTGTTAATATAATTAATGCTCTTCATATTAACATAGATATTACAAAAAATATTTATACCAGGCTAAAAACCTGGTATTTTATTATTACATAAATATTAGAATGTTTTAAACATATAAAAAATAAATTTTTAATTCCCTCTTGCGATAAAAGTTAAATTATTGCAAACTATAATTATAAGTATGATTCTTTATAAATTGTACTGAAAAAGATTAGATAAAACAATTAAAAATAAGTTAAATACTTATTCGAAGTTGATAGAACAAAAAATGCTAGTGATATCGTATTTGATATTGATTTCTAATGTGTTTTTTTGTGAAACTAAAATGATATTTATTTCGAGAAAATCATGAGTTAATGAGATTTTTTAAATATTTAGTTTGACATTAAAAGCATTTTGGATTATAATATATATAAAGAATAATTGGAGGTTATTATGCCAGAAGATAAAATTATAGAAAATGCAACCCTACCTAAGAAACGTGTCAGCCCGTTTGAAGTAGAACCGATTGATGAAGTAAATGAGCCAAAGAAGATTGAAAAGAAAACTAAGACTTCCACAACTTCAAAAAAAGAAGTAGCTAAGAAGCCAACTACTCAAACTTCTAAAAAAGCTACAACAACAAGTAGTACTAAAAAACCTTCAACTAAGAAAGCAACTTCTACTAAAAAAGGTACAACTTCAAAAATAAAAATAGATACAAATATTACTTCGACTACTAAGATTGACCCTCGTACAGGTCTTGTTAAAACTAAAACTAAGCAACCAAAAGAAGTAAAAGAAACTAAGAAAATAGAAGAAACTAAAGTAGTTAAAAAAACAACAAAAAAGAAAACAACTAAAAAAACTACTACCCCTTCACAAACTTTAACAATAGAACCAGTAGTTGACAATACACCTAAACAGATTGTTAGACCTACTCCTAAGAAAACACATCAATGGACAAAAGAAGAAAAAGTTTTATATAAACAATTAGAAGAGTCTTTTAATACTATTGCTAATATGACAATGGTAATCGAAGAAAGAACTATGGATACTAAAAATATTCCAAATTTAACCATTGGTGAACTTCATTTAATAGAAATGGTAAATAGGTATAATAATAAACCGATGACATTAATTGCAAACAAATTACATATAACAGTTGGTGCGATGACAATATGTCTAAATCGTTTAGTTCAAAAAGGATATTTGTTAAGAACACGTGATGAAATGGATCGACGTGTTATTCTATTAAGTATTACACCAGAAGGCAAAAAGGTTTTAAAATATCATAATAAATTCCACGATGATATAATTGGTCTTGCGCTTGATACTCTTTCAATCCAACAGGCCGCAAAAGTATTGAACCAATTTGCTTATGTATTAGAATACTATTATGATCCTAGCATTGCGGAAAAAGAAGAAAAAAAGACAACTAAGAAAGGAAAAAAATAGAATATGAAAAGTTTATATATTAAAAGAAGAAAAGCTCTTTATGAAAAATTAAAAGATAATTCAATTGCTATTTTGCATTCAGGATTTCATCAATTTAAAACTGCAGATGCTGAATATCCATTTGTTGTAAATCACAATTTTTATTATATGACTGGTATTGACCAAGCCGATGTTACTCTTGTAATTGGTAAATTTAACAATCAATATAAAGAATTATTATTTATTGATGAGATTGATGAATTAATGGCAAAATGGGTTGGACGTACTCTTTATAAGAGTGAAGCTTCAGAAATATCAGGTATTGATGTTTCTAACATTAAATACAATAGTGCATTTAATAAGTATTTAGTTACTACTCTTCAACCTACTAGACATTTTGAAAATGTTGCTGAAAATGTTTATTTAGATTTAGAAAGAAGAGAACAAGCCTTATACAATACCTTTGCCTTAGTACTTTCAAGACGCTTAAGAAAAGATTATCCAAGTGTAAAAATAGAAAGTTTATATGCAATGGTACTACGTCAAAGAATGATAAAATCTAAAGAAGAAGTTGCTTTGATAAAAGAATCAATTGAAACAACAAGACGTGCTATATATAATGTAATGAGTCATGCTAAAGAACATAGTGAAGAAAGTATTGCCAATGCTTATCATGATTTTGTTCTAATATCAGAAAAGAAAATTAATTCTTTCGATCCAATTATTGCGGCAGGTCATAATGGCACAACACTTCACTATGAATCAAATAATTCACCAATTGAACCTAACACATTAATGTTAATGGATGTAGGATGTTATACTAATCACTATTCATCAGATATTTCACGTACATTCCCAGTTAGTGGTAAATTTACTAAACGTCAAAAAGAAGTTTATGAAGTAGTTCTAGATTGTAATAAACGTTGCATTGAACATGCTAAAGCAGGAATGAGTTGGAAAGAACTAAATGATTTTGCTAAGCGTATTCTAGCAAATGGTTGTAAAAAACTTGGACTTATCAAAGAAGATAGTGAGTTAGAAAAATATTATTTCCACTCAATTGGTCACTCATTAGGATTAGATGTTCATGATCCATCAATTGATAATCTTGGTATTCTAGAAGGTATGGTAATTACTATTGAACCTGGACTATATATACCTGAAGAATCAATTGGAATTAGAATTGAAGATGATATTCAAATTACTAAAGATAAAGCAGTAGTATTATCTAGTTCAATTATTAAAGAAGTAGCAGACATTGAAGAAATGATAAAATAATTTAAAAAAATGGCTTTTGTTAAAAAAGTCATTTTTTAATTATAAATAAATTATATTTTATAGAATTAAAAATGTTTTTTATTCAATAATAATATTATGAACGCAATATTAAAATTGATAAATGAAATTAGAATTAACAATCGAAAAATGAAATTATCTGTACTAGCATCGTCGTTAGTTTTCTATTTAATATTAGCGATTATTCCTTTTTTTGAATTATTAGAATATATTTTAAATAAATTTGGAATAATTGAAGAAACAATTTCAAATGTTAAAGTATTTGATGGAAAGTGGACAACTATTTACTTTATTATCTATTTTTGTTATGTTTCATCTAAACTATTGCATATGCTACATCAAATCTCAGATTTAATGTATTATAATATAAAAGAAAGACCACATCTAAAATTAAGAATTCTTTCTTTTATATATTTAATAGTAATACTTATAATTACTGTTACTATGATTGTATCATTAACATATTTTTCATACATAAGTAATCGATTCAATATCCCAATAAGATTTATCATTAGTTTCTTACAATTTATTTTTCCACTAACCTGGATTATTTTTCTATTTATTTTTCTATATAAAAAAATAGTTCCCATACCAATAAAATGGCAAGAAACATTAGGAATTGCAAGTATAACAGGTTTTATCATTTATACAGTATTAAGATTGTATCAAATAATTGTATTTGGCTATATGCTAAATAGGTACAAAACGGTTTATGGTAGTTATGCTAGTTTAATAAGTCTATTAGTTTGGCTATATTTGTCATGTTACATTTTTTTATCAGGAATGGTATTTCTTTTCATGAAAAAAGTAAAAAACAAGGTATAAAGAAATTAAATGTAGCATACAATATTTATGGACATGAAAGAGGTGTAATTATTAAAAAAATATTAAAACTTTGGATAGTTGCATTGGTCATGTTCACAATATTTTTCACATCAACTAAAGTTAATGTACACGCTAGTGGATGGGGCTTCAAAAGAAATGGCGAGCACCAAGTACCAGAGATTGGTAGATATCAATCAATAATAGAAGGTACAAATAGTTATTACGTTGGCAGTAAAGATAGCGTTTATCTAACTTTTGATGCAGGATACGATAATGGTATGATGGAAGAAATTCTAAATACATTAAAACTGAAAAATGTAAAAGCAACTTTCTTTTTGACAGGAGATTTTGTTAAACGTTTCCCCGAATTAACAAAGCGAATAGTCAATGAAGGACATATAGCTTGCAATCATTCGTATACACATCGTAAGATAACTACCCTTTCAAAAGAAGAATTAGCCAATGATTTAGGCAAATTGGAAAAATCATTTTATGAATTAACCAAACAAGAAATGCCAAAATATTTCCGCCCTCCAGAAGGTAATTTTGACAAAGCATCGTTAACTAACTTAAAGAATTTAGGTTATACAACAGTCTTTTGGTCAATTGCCTATGTTGACTGGAAAACTAATAAACAAAGTGGTGCTGATTATTGTGTAAAGACGATTATGGACAATCTCCATGATGGCGCAATAATATTAATGCATAGTGTATCAAGTAGTAATAAAGAAGCACTTCCAAGATTAATTGATGAAATTAAGAATAAAGGTTATACTTTTAAAACGGTACTAGACTTATAAGTTGAGAAGCATCCTGATAGATAACTATCAGGATTGTTTTATAATAAAAAGCTATTTGGTTATTTCCAAATAGCTTTTAAAATTATGTTTTCTGGTTTTTCTAAATATTTCATTAAAACGTTAGAAAGTTCTAAACTAGAATATTTATTACCTTGGAATTCCCAACAATCAAATGTTGCGTCAACTTTAGTAGGATCTACAATGTTAAGTCGTTGAGTTTTGATCGTATAAGTTGTTGGGTTTTCAGAATTATTTTCACCACCATCTAATTCATAAGTAATTGTGTAAGTAGTAGGTACAAATACGCTATAAAGAGTAATTGATGTTAAAAAACGATGAGTTGTAAAATCAATTGGTTTTCCTTCGCCCGCCGCATTATCATACCAACCTAAAAAATCATAATAAGGTTTATTAGTAAGATCTAGTTTAGGTTCATCGATTATAGAACCATTCTTAGTATCAGTTATGCGTACAGAGTTAATTTTACTACCTATATAACCAGGAGTATTAAATGATACTACTTGGGGTTTATTTGACATTATAATCATAACAATGCCAAGAACCACAATTATTCCGATTAAAATATAAGCATAACTAAATTTTTTCTTTCCTTTGGTATCTTTATTAGATTTAACTGAATTGTTGTTTGTTAAATCAGCTTGAGTTTCATTTGACATATTAATACAACCTCCATATTTATTATAACACATTAAAGAAAATAAAGCAATCTTTAAATCTGAATTTTTTCTAAATTGTTTTATCTAACAAATAATTATCTTTTTATGGTATAATAAAGCATTGATGACAAATTGTAGAAGGAGTGAAACCAAAATGGTGACAAATGTTTTAGCAAAAAATCAAGAAGTATTATTAACAGTAAAAAGAATAGGTATTAATGGTGAAGGAATAGGGTATTACAAAAGACTTGCGGTATTCATTCCTGGGGCACTACCTGGTGAAGAAGTTGTAGTAAAAGTTACCGAAGTTAATGAACAATACGCAAGAGCTAGTTTAGTGAAAATAAAAAAGAATCAATCTTTAGATAGAGTAGAACCACTTTGCAAGTATTACCAAAAGTGTGGAGGTTGTCAACTTCAACATGTTGATTATCAAGCTCAATTACGATTCAAAAAACAAATTGTTGAAGAAACTTTTGACAAATACTATAATGGTAAATTAAATGAAAAATTACTAAAGAACACTATAGGAATGCAAAATCCATACCACTATAGAAATAAAGTTAAATTACCTGTTCGTTATGATGGCGAAAGTTTGGTTACGGGATTATATGCAAGCGATACAAATAGATTAGTTTATATTGATGAATGCTTAATTGAAAAAGAAGATTTAAGAAAAGCTGTTGACGAAATATGTAAACATTTGACTAAATATCAAGTAATAGCTTACAATCCTAGACTTCATGATGGAATCCTACGACATATTGTCGCAAGAAGTTCAAAATTAACTGGAGAAATCCAAGTAACATTAATTTTATATAAACGTGATCAAAGAACTATTAATATTGCAAAAGATTTAATAAAGATTGAACATATTGAAAGTGTTTATATTAGTATAAATGATGATTTAGAATCAATTGAAAGTTTTGGTACTGAAACATTCAAAATTGCGGGGAAAGATACTATCACTGAACAATTAGGTGATTATAAATTTGATTTATTACCTACTGCTTTCTTCCAATTAAACCAATCACAAACTGAAAAACTATATGAAAAAATATGTGAAGTAGCCAAACTTAAAGGATATGAAAATGTTGTTGATGGATATTCAGGAGTTGGAACAATTGGACTTTGGTTATCTAAATATGCTAAAGAAGTAAGAGGTATTGACAATAATAAAGAAGCTATTATAAATGCCAATGAAAATGCTAAAAACAATAATGTTGCTAATGCAAAATTTTACAATGGTAGTATTCTAACATATCTTAGTAAATGGGAAGAAGAGGGGTTTGTACCAGATGTATTGGTAGTTGATCCGCCAAGAACAGGTATGGAGTTAAAATTAATAAACTATCTACAAGAACATCCAGTAAAGAAAATAATTTACGTTTCTTGTAATCCATCTACACTTGCTAAAAATTGTAATCATTTGCAAAAAAAATATCATATTTTATCTATTCAACCTCTAGATATGTTTCCTCAAACAGCTAATGTTGAGTGTGTAGTTTGTCTTGAAAGAAGATAGGATTAATTTGAGATTTTTCTGGTTCTAGCCTTAAAAATATGGTTAAATTTTGTAGAGAATATTCTGATGCTAAAATTGGCCAGACGCTGTCTGTCCAAATTTCATAGAGCCATAATTTGAAATTTTAAGGATAAAATCTCAAGAACAAAGACTTTGATATATTAATAAAACAATTGAAAATGGTTGGTCAGTAAATATTTTGCTTATCGAATTGAACAAAAAAAGTTTCTAATTTTCCTACAAAACTTCCTAGTCCACAAAATTAATTAGTATTATATACAATGAAAGATTATTATGTATTTAATTTTATTGAATTAAAAGAAGATGCTCTAATTAATAATATAACAAAGGTTCTTTGTAGATTGGGAAAGAAATTAATAAATAAATTAGTATCTAATGGCAAACTTAAATTAAAAGTTGCACAAAAATATATCAATTTATTTAATGAATAAAATAATAAAATGAGCATTATTACATATAATACTATTGATCATACTTTAGATTATTTAGGTACTAAGGTTTTATAAGATAATATTGATTTTTCTGTAAAAAGATTGACAAAACATAAAATTAATGTTATAATATTTATGCCTAGGGTATAGGTAAATCTTTTGTGGATCATACTCCGGAATCCTTCGGGACCGGGGTTTTTCTTTTACAAAATTAATTGGGGTAATATATGCATAAACATTATATGACAATTGATGAACAAGTTAATTTCTTAAAAAATGAAAAAAAATTAAAATTTAAAAGTGAAAAATTAGCTAAAAGAGTATTACAAGAAGTAGGATATTATAAATTAATTAATGCATATAAAATTCCTTTTATAATTAATAATCAATATTTAGATAATGTGTATTTTGAAGACATTTATAATTTATATAAATTTGATACAGAATTAAAGACTATTGTTTTTGAGGCAGCCACAAATATTGAAATTAATTTTAAATCTTTATTATCGGAAGTAATTTCTAGTCAATATGGAATAAAAGAAAAAATATATCTTAAAAAGGAAAATTTTGCTCCTGATACTGGTAAAGCTGATGAATATACTTTTGCACAAATGAAGAAACATATTAAAGATTCAATTAAAAAGCAAGTGGATAATATGCAACCCGCAGTTAAATGGTATAATGAAAATTATAAATATTTTCCTTTTTGGGTAGTTGTAAATATTTTAACAATTGGTTCTGTCAGTAGGATTTATGGCAAGTTGAAAGATTCTGATAAAATAATAGTTGCTAAAAATTACAAATTGCCTTATGACTATTTAGGATCATATATTAGACACATAAACTTAGTAAGAAATATTTGCGCTCATAATGATGTTTTATATAGATATAAAAGCATTAATTCCATCCCTCAAAAAATCAAAAATGTAAAAGATATATATGAAAAATTAGGTATACTTAAAAATCCTAAGACTGGTAGATATTTCAAAGGTAGTAACGATTTTCTTGCAACTATAATAATTTTTAAATTGCTGTTAAGTAAAGAAAATTTTAACTTATTTTATACAAAATTTAAAGGTTTATTATCTAAATTGAAAAAAACATTAAGTCCGATTTTTTATGAAAAAATTTTGGATGAGATGGGATTACCTGAAAATTGGTTTGAAATTAAATAATGTGCAAGCAGTCTATTTCAAAAAAAGAATTGATAGAATAAGTAAAAAATGGCTAGCAGAATGACACTGTTAGCCGCTTTTTTACGTTCTGTTAGGATTTTAAAACAAATTGGAATAAATGTAAGGTTAGAGAAAAAAAGAAAATTGAAGTTTTTTCAACAAATATCTATTAATATTTTTAAATTCATGATATAATAAATATACCTTTGATTGTATAATTGATAGTATTAAGGTACTATACAAAAAGAATTATTTTTTTGGATGCAAAGAATGTGTAATTAAGGATAACAACATAATTTATAATTTATCAAAAGAAGTAAAAAAGTGTATAAAAAAAATAATTTTGATATTTCTTTTCCAATAAATAAATTAAAGCAAATATTATAAAAGGAATTTAAACAAATAATGAAAAAGAAATGGATAATAATATTTTCTTTACTAATCTTTATTATATTATTTTTGACCATTAATGTAACAAAATATTCATCAACTAAAAAGTTGATTAAAGTAATTGATAATAAAGATTATGAAACAATTGAAAGTATTTCTAAAAAAAGGAATTTTAATATAAATAGAAGGCCATATTTCATCAAATTTTTTGCTACCGCAACAGAACAATGGAATCTTCCTCCATTACACTATGCTTGTGTAAGAGATGATTTAAAGGCTGTAGAAATACTAATTAAATATGGAGCAGATGTCAATTTAACAATTGATGATTATTCTCCTATATTATATTGTGTAAGAGGCTCTGATGCTTCAAATTATGATAAGATAATCGATGTATTAATAAATAATGGTGCGAATGTTTCATATAAAACCAAGAATAATTTATCTGTATTAGATTTTTTATTATCAGGAGGATCTGATTATAATGAAACATATGTAAACAGTCAGTTTGAAGTTTTCAAAAAAATAATTGAAATAGACAATACGTTAGCATATAAAGAATTATTAAGAAAAGAATCAATTGGCTCTGGCAATTATTTGCATCGCGCAGTTTATTTTAATAACGATAAAATTGTTGATTATTTAATTAATAAATTGAACTTTAATGTTGATGAAATAAATTTGAATAATGAAACTTCCTTAATGATTGCTGCCAAAGAAAATAATATTGAAACGGTCAAATGTCTTTTGAACAACAATGTAAATGTTACATTAAAAAATAATGATCAAAAAACAGCTTTAGATCTTGCAAGAGACAATGGTAACTTTGAAATTGTTGAGTTATTAGAAAATACAAATATTTCAAATAGCAAGTAATTAGTCGTATAGTAGAACAAGACGATAATGGAACTGCGGTATATTATATACAAGAAATTATAAAAAGGTGTGGTTCTATTGGAAAAGCAAAAAAAGAAAACTAAAATATTTTATCTAAAAATTTATAAAGTGTGATATAATATAGTTGAACCATGGGAAGGCTTGGGTAATGCCTGAATCCAAATATTCCATTTATGGGGAAAGTAGGTTATATATCCTACTTTTTTTGTTTTATTAAAAGCAATAAATGAAAAATATTAAAAAATATCAATAAAGTTAATGTTAATGATATGTCATTTTACTACTATATTTATTATGATACCGATATACAATTTGTTTTAAATTTATATCTTAGGTGCTAACTAATATTTATAAAAAAATTTATAAATATGTATTAATATAAATATAAATTCGGTGGACTTATAAAATATT